>OJEP01000090.1_pt1 | contig 58029 bp, 45 predicted proteins | sample 1593761 | NCBI WGS metagenome assembly OJEP01 (sample SAMN05416783, study PRJEB24817) | seawater metagenome | isolation source: Sea water | place: Canada:Atlantic | collected 2013-11
TAGGAGTCCGTCTCGTGGGCTCGGAGATGTGTATAAGAGACAGGGTTATGAGCCCGACGAGCTACCAGACTGCTCCATCCCGCGTCCGAATAACCTAATTAAACAGGTTAGTCACAATTGTTTTAATTCTGATTGTAAGAATAATACCAAAGAGTGTCTCCTTGAAATCGAGGCGTATAGTAAGGATAGCACCGAGATAAAGCAAGCGCTTTTTTTAATTATATAGTTGTTCGCCTAAATGTCATTCGTTATGCCCAAATTACAGGCGGTTTAATGACTGTTCTTTCAACAATGCTTAACTTTTGTTTATGTGTGGCTATAGTTTGGTTATAATTGCCGACATCTGTTCCTTAGGAACAACTTTTAGGATTAAACGATGCAAGAAATGCAAGAACACATGCAATCTTTTTTGGCCTTGACCTCTCCAGGTATTGAGGTTTTACTCGCAGATGAAATAAAAAACCTTGGCGGCGAACAGGTAGTACAAAAACCAGAAGGGGTTTATTTTAGTGGGTCAATCGAGTTGGGTTATAAAATTAGTTTATGGACACGTCTAGCAACACGAGTGATGTTAAAACTTGGTGAAGGCGAAGCACTAAATAAAGAACAGCTATTTAAAGCCGCGAGTAGTATCAATTGGCTTGAGCACTTTACTAGTGAAACCACGTTTGCTATTGACTTTGTTGGCTACAGTGAAGAAATTCGCAACAGCCAATTTGGTGGCTTAACCATTAAAGATGCCATTGTTGATCAATTTAGAGATCAAGGCCATGAACGTCCTAATGTTGATAAAAAGTCACCACAAATAAGTTTTCAAGCGCGTTTACTCAGGGATCAGGTCTTTATTTATTTAGATTTTTCAGGTCGAGGATTATTTCAACGGGGCTATCGTGAGCATAGTGGTGCGGCGCCATTGAAAGAAAATTTGGCTGCTGCCTTGATTATACGTTCAGGCTGGTTAGCCGATACCAGTAAGCCCTTAGTTGATCCTATGTGTGGCTCAGGTACTATTTTAATTGAAGCGGTTGCGATGGCGACTAAGCAAGCGCCCAGTATTTATCGCGCGTCATGGGGCTTTGAATCGTGGTTAAAGCACGATGAAGATTTATGGCAAGGTCAATTAAACAAAGCGAAAGACGATTCAGCCAGTGCGTTAGATAATGCTCAACACAGTAGTTTGAAGGTTTTTGGTGTTGATATAGATCCTCGTGTGATTAATACGGCACAGCAAAATACTCGAAATGCGAACGTACAACGCTTTATTGAGTTTAAATGTCAAAATACCAATGACATGAAAAATGCTTACGGGCATTCAGGGACTATTCTGTTTAACCCGCCTTATGGAGAACGTATAGGTGAGTTGCCAGAGCTGGTTGAAAATTTTGTGTTATTTGGTCAAAAACTTAAAAGTCAATTTATCGATTGGCGCGTGGCTATATTAACCTCTAATGTTGAACTGCTTGCCATGCTTAAATTATCAAGTTTTAAGCGTTATAAATTTAAAAATGGTCCGCTAGATTGTCAATTTGCGCTATATAATGTTGATCAAAAACAGTTAGCCAAAGATGCGGTTAACCCACAATCCTCATTTTCTGAGGAAGATAGCGACTTTGCAAATCGCTTAAAGAAAAACACTAAAACATTAAAAGGCTGGCTTAAATCGAATCAAATCGATTGTTATCGTTTATACGATGCTGATATTCCTGAATATAATGTTGCGATTGATATTTATGGTGACTATTTGGTTATTCAAGAATATGCCGCACCAAAAACGATTGATGAACAAAAAGCGAAAAAACGTCTGCAAGAAGTACTTTATTGGGCGCCAAAAGTGCTACACGTACCAACAGACAAAGTCATATTAAAAACGCGAGCTAAGCAAACGGGTAAAAATCAATACCAACGTGTTGATAAATCTAAACAATCGATCACAGTTAATGAACATGGTGCGTTGTTTAAAATTAACTTATGGGACTACCTTGATACGGGTTTATTCTTAGATCACCGTAAAACGAGACAAATCGTTGCTAAAAAGTCCAAAAATAAAAGTTTATTAAACTTATTCGCTTATACCGGCTCGGTATCAGTGCAAGCAGCGTTACATGGCGCAAGCGCAATAACGACTGTTGATATGTCTAATACTTACCTTAATTGGGCACAAGACAACTTTGCGTTAAATAAACTTAATGGTCATAAATATCAATTTATTCAAGCGGACTGTTTAGATTGGCTGAAAAAGAATACGACCACCTTTGATATTGTGTTTATTGATCCACCCACCTTTTCTAATTCTAAACGTATGGAAGACAGTTTTGATGTAGAACGTGATCACGTGGCGTTAATTACAGATGCCTTGACATCATTAGCCGAAGGCGGTGAAATATTTTTCACTAATAACAAGCGTAATTTCAAAATGGACTTTGATGCCATGGAAGTACTTGGCTTACAAGCACAAGCGATGTCAGATGTGACACGAGATAAAGATTTTTCTCGTAACAAACATATTCATAATAGCTGGTCTATTTCGAGAAAATAAGCAGATTTATCAAAGCAAAGCTCTTAAAGTACAGTTATTAAAGTACAGTGAATCTTTAGCAGGGTAACAAGTAGTATGATAACAACAGAATATATTTTATACGGCAGTGACGGTTGTCACTTGTGTGAGCAAGCATTAGCGATTTGTTTAACCGTATTAACACCTGAACAGTTAACTGAAATAGATATAGTTGATCAGACAAGTGTTGCCCATGAGACTAGAAGCTTAGTTGAGCTCTATGGTGTGCACATTCCCGTATTAGAAAAACTAGGTAATATGCCTGGTGAAAACAAAAAGCTATTTTGGCCTTTTATAGCAGAGCAAGTTGTCCAGTTAACCAGAATCAATAAAAGCGAGTTTAAATAACCGATGGAATTATTACGTATAGCCAATGGCGAGTTAGCCTTTGGAACAGACAAGATTTTAGACAAAGCCGATTTAAGTATTCAAACAGGTGAACGTATTTGTTTAGTGGGCCGTAATGGTGCGGGCAAGTCGACTTTGATGAAAGTGTTGATGGGCTTTCAAAACCTCGATGATGGTCAAATTTTAAAATCTAGCACTATGTTAATGGCGATGCTAGAGCAAGATCCTCCTGAGTCGTCCGATGTGAATGTATTTGATTATGTTGCTCAAGGGGTAAAAGAAAATGCGGATCTTATTAGCCGTTATCACAGTTTAATTCACATCATTGGTGAAGATCCTAGTGAGCGGAACCTTAACAAATTAGCCAATGTGCAAGATGAATTAGAACAAGCCAATGCGTGGCAAGACGAGCAGCGCATTGAACAAGTGATGAGTACCTTGTCGCTTGATGGTGACGCTAAAATTTCAGATTTATCTGGTGGTTGGTTACGTAAAGTGGCATTGGCCAAGTCGTTGGTGACTAATCCTGATATTTTATTATTAGATGAGCCTACTAACCATTTAGATATTGCCAGTGTTTTATGGTTAGAAAAATTTCTAAAAGATTTTGCTGGGACCATTATTTTTATCAGTCATGATAGGGCGTTTATTCGCGGATTATCAACGCGGATTTTAGATCTTGACCGTGGTCAACTGAAAAGTTACCCCGGTGATTATGATTTGTATATCGAACAAAAACAGCATGACTTACAAGTTGAAGAGCAACAAAATTCTTTATTTGATAAACGTCTTGCTGAAGAAGAAGTATGGATACGCCAAGGCGTAAAAGCGCGTCGTACCCGTAATGAAGGTAGGGTAAGATCGTTAGAAAAGTTACGCTTAGAGCGAACTGCTCGCCGTGAAGTGCGTAATCAAAGTACCATGAATATTACTCAGGGTGATCGTTCAGGTAAATTAGTATTTGAAGCACATGATGTTACCGTGGCATTTGATGATAAAGTGATCATTGATAAACTTAATTTACTGATTACGCGTAATGATCGCTTGGCCTTTATTGGCGCTAACGGTACCGGTAAATCAACCTTGATTAAGCTTATTATGGAGAAGCTTAAGCAAACTAGCGGTGAAATGCGTTCAGGGGTTAATTTAGAGGTGGCTTACTTTGATCAACATCGTGAAGCCTTAGATTTAAACCTAACCGTGCAAGAAATTGTGGGCGAAGGCAAACAAGAAGTGATGGTAAATGGTAGGTCACGTCATGTGTTAGGCTATTTACAAGATTTTTTGTTTAGTCCTAAACGCGCTCGTACACCGGTAAAAGCCTTATCCGGAGGTGAAAAAAATCGTTTGTTATTAGCACGATTATTTTTACGCCCAAGTAATTTACTGATCCTCGATGAGCCAACGAATGATTTAGACATAGAAACGTTAGAGCTACTTGAAGAAGTAGTTGCAAATTACTCAGGAACGGTTATTTTAGTCAGCCATGATCGAGATTTTGTTAATAACTGTGTCAATACCTGTCTTTATTTTGATGGTACGGGGCGTATTAATCAGATAGTGGGTGGTTATGACGATGTTGATAGCTATTTAGCGTTAAAAGAAGAACAGCGCCAGCAACAAGTGTCTGCAGAACATAAAAAAGTAACGCAGCAGAGTAAACCTGAGTCGGTGAAAAAAGAAGTCGTGAAGGTTGCCGCAAAAAAGCTTTCTTTTAAAGAGACTAAAGAACTCGCTGACCTACCGGGAATAATAGATACGCTAGAAAATAACATTGCTGAGTTACAAGAAAAAGTGAATCAACATGATTTTTTTAGCAAAGATGAACAATATACTAAAAATATATTGAACGAGCTAGGCGAAAACGAGTCAAAACTCGACCTTGTATACACAAGATGGCAAGAGCTCGATGAGCTTTAATAAATGTGAGTTGGAATTTTATCCGACAATAATTTTATCCGATAATAAATAAAAAGAGTTAAGTAGTAACATGAGAAAAATCGTAAAAAATATAATAGCTTTAAGTGCTAGTAGTGCACTAATCATAAGTTTTATTCAGAATGTAAATGCTGCTACTTACCAAATAATTGATCCCGGTGCAGTGAGTAATGCAAAGTACACTTATGCTCAGCAGCAAAATACTTCTGGTGATATGGCAATATCAGGTACTAGCGTTTATAACTTTCCTGTTCAATTTGATTATTTAAGTGATGCTGATTTTGATGAAATACGAATTTATGCCTTGGCTAACTTTCAAAGTGTGCATGCATTAAATGATATTGAAGATGTTGATGCGTTAAAAGCAGGAAACCCTACGGCAAATGATTTGGCTTGGGCCGTTCGTTGGTTACAAAATACTAAAGGGAGCGATATAGAATATCAAAAGGTTGGTGATACTATTGCCATGACTAATGTGGGAGGTGTTACCGATGATTATAATTTGTGGGATACCTATTTTAAGGATGAAAATGGTATTAATACTGACCTAACTCGTTCAACCGTTGATATTATTAGTGGTATTACTGATGGCGGGATTTCATACGGAACCGCGACAGGACCCTATTTACCCGGAGATGTTTTCACCGGCTCAGATGAGGTAGAGCATGTTTTTTGGTTGAGAGAATATGGTAATAGAGGTTTTTACTCTTATGACCAAGGTACACAAGTATATCAAATTACCCCTATTGAAACAGAGTATGGTGGCGGTACCTCTGCCGTTTTAGATGTTAATGAAGCGGGAGTAGCGGTTGGTTTTAGCAGTTATAAATTAACGCAAGGTTACAAAGAGTTAATTGAAAATGAAACAGGGGGTTGTGCAGACCCTGACACATTAATAAACTTACCTTTTGATGCTTGTGTCGCTCAAGCCCGATTAAGCTCTTCCGTTGCGGTTTATCATACCATGGCGTTCAAAGCAGTATTAGATCCAAATGGTGAATCTGTTGTTGAGCCATTAGGGTTGTTAGTTGAGCCTCACGTAGATGATGAACGTTCACATTCAAGTTATGCATTAGCCGTTAATGCTAATGGTGTTGTGGTGGGTTATGCTAGTGGTTGGTATGATGAATCTGTGACGAGCCCAACGGTAACTCAAGCTGGTAACTATGAGTATGCGGTTGTTTATAAAAACGGCGAAGTGATTGACCTAACGGGTGATCACGCTGATAAAGGTGGCTCTCGTGCTTACGATATTAATGATGCCGGTATTGCGGTTGGGCATATTACTACCGTGATTGAGGGTAAAATTGTGCAGAAGTTCTTTCATGTGGATACTACGGTACCTACAGAAGACATAGCACTGGTATACCCTGATGATTTCTTTTCTGGCTCAGACAGTACGGTTCGTTCGATAAATAATGCTGGTTTGATGGTGGGTGAGGGGGAAATTGAAGCGCATAATGAAAGTACGCAAAACCCACGTAGAACGGCTGCTTTTGTTTATGATATGAATAGTGAGATTTTTAGTAGTTTGAATGACCTTATTCCCTGTTCAGATCGCTTAACCTACGATATTCTTGAAGCGCGCGGTATTAATGATGCGGGTATGATTTCGGCCACCGCGATTGTAAAAGTTGATCGTCGTGATGCCAAAGGTGCGCTAATGTTAGATAATAGCGGTAACCCTTTAACAGAAGATGTGGTTCGTGCTATTAGCCTTGAACTTATGCCTGAAGATGGTGAAGTATGTACAGCGGAAGAAGCCGGTAAACTTATACGTCAAGGAGCCGGTTTTGGTTTTGGCTCATTGTTTGCTCTACTCTCATTATTTGGTTTACGCCGAAAATTGATGAAGTAAACTTTTTCTTGAGTGTCTCATTATTAAAAAAGCACCTTTGAGCTATTCAAGGTGCTTTTTTAGTTTTTACGTGTCTTTGATCCAATGGTTAAGTGGTTAAGTGGTTAAGTGGTTGACGTGAAACCATAGGAGATATAAGCCTCGACCCTTCGACAAGCTCAGGGCAAGCGGCTCAGGGCAAGCGGCTCAGGGCAAGCGACTCAGGGCAAGCGACTCAGGGCAAGCGACTCAGGGCAAGCGACTCAGGGCAAACAGGGAAGCTCCTTTCGACAAGCTCAGGGTAAACGGGGAAGCTCCTTTCGACAAGCTCAGGGTAAACGGGGAAGCTCCCTTCCGTTCATCCTGAGCCTGTCGAAGGAAGGGTTAACTAGAACTTTGACGTGTCAGTAAATAAACCTACTTTTAAATCTTTTGCGGTGTATATTTCACGACCATCAACACTTACGCTACCATCGGCTAGGCCCATGTATAGTTTGCGCTTAATAACGCGTTTAAAGTCTATCTTAAAAGTAACCTTTTTGGCGGTAGGTAAAATTTGTCCGGTAAATTTAACTTCACCCACACCTAGCGCGCGGCCTCGACCTGGACCACCTGTCCATGCTAAGAAAAAGCCAACTAACTGCCACATCGCATCTAGCCCTAAACAACCTGGCATGACTGGGTCACCTTTAAAGTGACAATCAAAGAACCATAAATCTGGATTTATATCTAACTCAGCAATAATGCAACCTTTACCATTTTCGCCGCCTTCTTCGGTTATCGTTAGTATACGATCCATCATTAACATATTGTCTGAAGGAAGCTGAGAGTTTCCTTCTCCAAACATTTCGCCAGTACCTGCTTTGATTAAATCTTCTTTACTATATGAATTCTGTTGTGCCATTGCCATAACTGTATTGCCTATTAAAAAGTAAGCGGATAAAACTTTTTATTAAAAAATCACCTATAAATAGTGAGCTAATAAAAATCATCTGATAAATATCTACCGCGCTACTTTAGCGAACAGTTGTACACTAAACAACTCCGAACAGTAAAAAAATGGTCATTTTAATGATAAAAACCAACTTTTCTTTTGTAAGTATCGCTAAATAGCGTATTGCAAAATTAAACGGGCAGAGTAACATAGCCTTTAATAGCAAGTTGGCACTAGACTAGATGCATTGAGAATAAGATGGATGAACAGGTAAAGAATAAAAAAAAGGCAATGACCAATGCCGAAAAGCAGAAAAAATATCGTGAACGTCAAAAAGAGCGCGGTAAACAAGAAATGCGTGGTTATTTATCCCCAGAGGCTAAAGTATGCTATCAATTAATTTCAGAACAAACAAATTGGTCTGACAGTATCATTTTAAGTAATGCGGTGCGTTTAACATATGCGGCGTATAAAAATGGTCAAATAGGGCTATTAAATAGCTGGTTAAAAAATAATAAATTATAAGTACTAGCGTTGCTCTAGGTAAAGGTAGTGGACAAGGGTAGCGTTTTTATATAACTTAACTCATTGAAAATACATATCTTTATGGATTTTGGTTTGTGTAAGCGCCATGTGAAAATTTAAGGTAAATTAGATTGATAAATATATTATTAGTTGATGATCATGTATTAGTACGAACGGGTATTAGTAAAATATTGACTGAAGTAAAGGGCTTTAACGTTATTCACGAATGTGAAACTGGCGAAGAAGCGATAAAGTTTTGTCGCCACACTGAACCCGATATTATTTTAATGGATATGGACATGCCTGGTATGGGGGGGTTAGAAGCCACTAAAAAGATATTACGTTTTACCCCCGATGCAAAAATTATTGTACTTACCGTGTATACAGAAGAGCCATTCCCAACCAAAGTGATGCAAATAGGGGCTGCGGGTTATTTAACAAAGGGGACAGCGCCAAATGAAATGGTGAATGCGATAAGGGCGGTTAATAGTGGTCAGCGTTATTTGCCTGCGGACATAGCCCAACAAATGGCACTAAGTCAGTTTAAATCAGTCGAAGAAAACCCTTTTACTAGCTTGTCGGATCGTGAACTTCAAATCATGTTAATGATCACGCGTGGTGAAAAGGTACCTGATATATCAGTGAATTTGCATCTAAGCACTAAAACGATTAATAGTTATCGTTATCGTATGTTTGAAAAGCTAGTCGTTAGTAATGATGTTGAGTTAACTCATTTGGCTATTCGCCACGGTATGATAAAAACAGAAAAGTTATAATGTTGTCTAGTACGAATGCAACAGAGCAACCCTTACACTTTGATCATGAAGCCTTTTTAAATGCGGTTACTGAACAATCGGGCGTATATCGCATGTATAACCATGAACAAACGGTTATTTATGTGGGTAAAGCAAAGCAACTTAAAAAGCGCCTTGCCAGTTATTTTCGCGAAGATGTTGGCTCTGTTAAAACCCAAGCACTGGTTAAACAAATTTGCGCTATTGATGTAACGGTTACCCATACAGAAGGGGAGGCGTTGATTCTTGAAAATAATTACATTAAAAAATATCAGCCCAAATACAATATTTTATTGCGTGATGATAAATCCTACCCTTACTTATTAATTACTGATCATAAACACCCTAAACTAGGGTTGCACCGGGGCGGAAAACGCATTAAAGGCGATTATTTTGGTCCATATCCTAGCGTAGGCGCGGTGTGGGAAAGTTTACGTTTACTGCAAAAAATTTTCCCTATACGTCAATGTGAAGACAGTTATTATAGGGCAAGGTCACGTCCTTGCTTGCAACACCAATTAGGACGTTGTTTAGCCCCTTGTGTAGATGAAGTGTCAATAAAAGACTACGCGCAGCAAGTGTCTTTAGCTAAATTATTTTTAAAAGGTAAAAGCTCAATGGTTATTGAGCAATTAGTGACGCGCATGGCGCTGGCTAGTGATCAATTAGATTTTGAGTTTGCGGCTAAATGTCGTGACCAAATCACCACGTTGCGTAAAGTTCAACAGCAACAATATGTGAGTGGTATTGCGGCTGAAATGGATGTTATTGGCTTATATCGAATTAACGCTCAAGCCTGTGTTCATTTATTGATGATTCGTGATCATAAAATATTAGGCAGTAAAAGTTACTTTCCTGTGGTGCCAAGTGAAACAAGTGATAAAGAAATTATTCAAGCTTTTATTGGTCAACATTATCTAGGAAGTTCATTAGGTGAAGGGATAAGCGAAGGCAATATCCCTAAGGAAATTGTGACAGAGTATAATTTTGAGCAAATAAAGGAACTGGCTTTGCTGCTTTCAAAGCAAGCTGAACATAGTGTGAAAATTTCAACTAAAAGTCGTTTAGAGCGTAGACAGTATGTAAAGCTTGCTACAACCAATGCGCAAACAGCATTAGTCACTCGAAATAGTCATAAAGAGTCAATGCAAGCACGTTTTGTTGCCTTAAATGACGTGTTTGAGCTATCTAATGGCATTAATCGCATAGAGTGTTTCGATATTAGCCACACAATGGGGCAGCAAACAATTGCTTCTAACGTGGTTTTTAATCAAGAAGGACCAGTAAAGTCGGATTATCGTCGTTATAATGTTCATGGTATAACACCGGGCGATGATTATGCGGCAATGGCTTTTGCCTTAAATAAACGTTATGGCAAGCTTAAAGCAGAAGATACGGAGTCGTTAAAAAAACTACCTGACATTGTGTTTATTGATGGAGGTAAAGGGCAATTAGCTAAAGCAGAAGATTTTTTTGCTGAGTTAACCGCTAAGCAAAATTTAGATAGGATCCCTTTACTTGTTGGTGTTGCTAAAGGGGAGTCACGTAAACCGGGGTTGGAAACACTTATTTTAGGAGGCTCACACCAATTGATATCACTACCAGCGACATCACCTGCGCTACATTTAGTGCAACATGTTCGTGATGAATCACACCGTTTTGCTATAGCCGGCCATAGAGCTAAAAGACAAAAAGTCAGTAAAAAATCAGTACTTGAAAATATCGAAGGTATAGGTGCTAAAAAGCGTCAAGCCTTATTAACTTTTTTAGGGGGTATGCAAGAAGTGAAAAATGCTGATATTACTGAGTTAGAAAAAGTTCCTGGTATTAGTAAAGTGCTAGCAAAAAAACTTTATGATGTTTTACATGATAAGTAGCTATATCTAGTGACTTAACCTGTGTAGAATAAAATTCAAATGCTTAAGATAAAATTCAAATGCTTAATATCAAGCTTGTTGTAAAAGTAAGAGACTATGTGGACATTACCTAATCAAATAACCTTATTTCGGATCATATTGATCCCCATTTTTCTGATTATTTTCTATTTACCGTTATCATGGAGTCACTTTGGCGCGTTTGCTGTGTTTTGGTTGGCGGCTGTTAGTGATGCCTTAGATGGTTACCTAGCGAGAAAATTAAATCAATCTTCTGCGTTTGGTGCATTTATTGACCCTGTAGCAGACAAACTGATGGTTGTTGCTGCGCTAGTCATGATAGTGCAAGATTATCAAACCTGGTGGGTGGCTATTCCTGCTATTATTATGATTGCTCGTGAAGTATTCATTAGCGCCTTAAGAGAATTTATGTCCTCTCGTGGTAAACGCGATGTTATTGCGGTTTCTAATATGGGTAAGTATAAAACTGCCGCGCAAATGTTAGGGATTATGGGATTAATATGGCGACCTGATTACGATATTCCGCTAATTTTCTTTTATTTCCCACATGTAATTTTAAATTATCTATCCTATGGGTTTTATTTTATTGCGACCGTGTTGACACTTTCAACGTTAATTGATTATTTTAAAGCGGCATGGCCAGAACTAAAAGCTAATACATAGCCAGTAAAGTTAGCCAGAAAAAACCAATAGACTTTCATTGCACGCATCAACTTTACTTAAAAGTGCTAACAATGACGACGTAAAGTAAAAAAAAGCACCAAATAAGCTGCTTTTTGAGCAGTCAAAACAAAAAAAGGATTTAATAGTTGACTGTAACGCAATACGATGTAGAATGCGTTTTCGTTGACAGGGAGTCAGCGAATGAAGCAACTGGGAAGAGTAATCTAACTGGATGTTTCAAAACTACAATATGTATGAAGCGGCTGTAGCTCAGCTGGTAGAGCATCACGTTGCCAACGTGAATGTCACGAGTTCGAGTCTCGTTAGCCGCTCCAATATAGTTAGTAGTTAGTACAAAAGATTTTCCAGTGGTAAGATTAATACCATAAATGAAATCACTCAACTCGTGTTGATAAAATGACGGGTTGGCAAAATGGCGGGTTGGCAGAGTGGTTATGCAGCGGATTGCAAATCCGTGTACACCAGTTCGATTCTGGTATCCGCCTCCATTTTGCCCGGGTGGTGGAATTGGTAGACACAAGGGATTTAAAATCCCTCGCCGAAAAGCGTGCCGGTTCAAGTCCGGCTCCGGGTACCATATTTTATAAAGTACATTACTGAATTTTTTTGGTTAGTTTTAATCATTAACATCTCAATTGATTCCATCTACTTGAATTTAATTCACTATCCACTTAAGTCTTTATTTAACAATTATCTGTAATTAATACTGACGCTAATACTCTTGTATACTGTGATTATGTTTTATTAACATGGTTTTTTTATGCCTTAGCATCCAGTCAAAAAACACATATCCCGATGCTTTTTTGAACTAATAATAAAAGTAATCATCCTTGTTTAAATAATTTGGCTAAGAATATCTTTACTCATGATCATATTTGGCCTTTTTATGGCTAGATAATCACTTCTAACGTTTATACTACTAGGGTTTTATTGAATATTCTCAACTTAAGTGACTATAGATACATATTTCAGTTTTGATTACGCTTGTACCAAAAAAATCTTCTGGTAGAATCAGTTATACTTTTTTTTATAGGTAATTAAGCCAACATGGTTATAAAAGCTACAAGCCCTGCGGGATTCGCTGAGCAATATATTGTCGAATCTATTTGGAATGGAGGATTCCCTCCAGGATCAATTTTACCTGCGGAGCGTGAATTATCTGAGCTGATTGGTGTCACTCGAACAACGCTTAGAGAAGTTCTTCAGCGTCTAGCTAGAGATGGTTGGTTAACAATAAAACATGGTAAGCCAACGAAAGTTAATAATTTTTGGGAAACTTCCAGTTTAAATATTTTAGAAACGTTAGCTCATTTAGATCAAGAGGGTATTCCTGATTTAGTCGATAACCTATTGTCGGCTCGTACTAATGTTAGCGCTATTTATGTTCGTGGTGCGATAAAAAATAACCCAGAAAAAACAATCGAATTATTAAGCGCTTATGTCGATGTTGAAGATACTGGCGAGGCTTTTGCCGAGTTTGATTATAAATTAAATAAAGCGCTAGTGACTGCCTCTGGTAATTCAATTTACTTATTAATTTTAAATGGCTTTAGAGGTTTATATTCACGTATTGGTCGTTTGTATTTTGCTCACCCGATGGGTCGTGAAATTTCTAGAACTTATTACCAAAAGTTGATTGATTTGGCTAAAGAAAATCGTTGTGATGATGCTATATTTGCAGTCAGAAAATATGGTGTTGAATCAGGTAAACTTTGGGCTGACTTGAAAGATGATGTGTTAAAAGAGCTTACTGTAGATTAGTTTATTTCAACGCGTAACTTAAATAAAAAAGGCGACTGTTAGTCGCCTTTTTTATGTGCAAGGTATTAGGATTAGCTAAAGTTAGCTTGGGCAAAATCCCAATTAGCTAATGCCCAAAATCCTTCCATATATTTAGGGCGTAAATTACGGTAATCAATATAGTAAGCATGTTCCCATAGATCAACCGTGATTAATGGTGTTACACCGTCTTCAGTAATAGGCGTTGCCGCATTAGAGGTATTAACTATTGCTAAACTACCATCGGCATTTTTAACTAACCAAGTCCAACTTGAACCAAAGTTATTAATGGCGCTGTCAGTAAACTTTGCTTGAAACTCTGCAAATGAACCAAACGTTGCATTAATAGCATCAGCTAATGCACCAGTAGGTTCATTACCGCCATTTGGGCTTAAGCTGTTCCAGTAAAAGGTATGATTCCAAACTTGTGCAGCATTATTAAAAATGCCAGCAGAAGAAGATTTCACAATCTCTTCTAATGATTTATCTGCAAATTCAGTTCCTTCAATCAAACCATTAAGCTTTACCACGTAAGTATTGTGATGTTTGCCATAATGAAATGATAATGTTTCTGCAGAAATATGTGGTTCTAACGCGTTTTGTTCATAAGGTAACGCAGGTAATTCAATAGCCATGGTGCTCTCCAATTTTCTTTATTTATGTGTTTTAACGAATAAAGAGTGTGTTTTTCTGAAAACTTGAGTAAAATACTCAAGTATTAGGTTGATACTGTATAGACTACCACTTTATAAGTTTTCTTGTCCTATTTTTCAAGTACTTTACTTAAAAATAGTAATTAATGTGAAGTATTTATTATATTGAATTGAAAAGTGAGTTTTTGACTCCATAAATTGTATTCGAGAGAATTCAATTTAATATAATGAATATTATTTTTTAGAGGTTATTATGGATACTATTGAACGTATTAAAGAACAAATTAGTGAAAATACAGTATTACTGTATATGAAAGGCTCACCAAAGTTACCAAATTGTGGTTTTTCTTCACAAGCTTCACAAGCATTAATCAATTGTAATGAACAATTTGCTTATGTAGATATTTTGCAAAATCCGGACATTAGATCTGAATTACCAAAATATGCTGAATGGCCAACTTTTCCACAACTTTGGGTTGATGGCGAATTAGTAGGTGGTTGTGACATTATTATCGAAATGTTTCAACAAGGTGAACTGCAAACGTTAATTACAGAAGCAGTTGCTAAAAACAGTACAGAAGACACCAACGCTGAATAAGCTTTGAGATTTTTAAAACAAGCACAGTATTACACTGTGGAAAGTAATTTTTTAATATAAAACGGAGTATAAGATGAGTGTATTAGTTGGTCGTGCAGCACCAGACTTCACTGCAGCAGCAGTACTAGGTAGTGGCGAGATTGTTGATAGTTTCACGTTAAGCGAAGCTATTAAAGGTAAAAAAGCCGTTGTTTTTTTCTACCCATTAGATTTTACTTTTGTATGTCCGTCTGAGTTATTAGCTTTTGATCACCGTATGGATGAATTTAAAAGCCGTGGCGTTGAAGTTATTGGTGTTTCTATTGATTCACAATTTTCTCATAATGCATGGCGTAACACAGCAATTAATGATGGTGGTATTGGCCCAGTACAATACACTTTAGTTGCTGATGTTAAACATGAAATTTGTAAAGCATATGATGTTGAACATCCTGAAGCTGGCGTTGCGTTTCGTGGTTCATTCTTAATTGATGGAGAAGGCAATGTTCGTCATCAAGTAGTGAATGATTTACCATTAGGCCGTGATGTCGATGAAATGTTACGTATGGTTGATGCATTACAATTCCACGAAGACCACGGTGAAGTTTGTCCTGCTGGTTGGAATAAAGGCGATAAAGGGATGACTGCTTCTCCAGATGGTGTTGCTGCTTACCTTACGGATAATGCCGATAAACTATAATAATAGCGTCTCGTGTTATTTATCACGAAGGGTTCTTAGTTTACGCTGAAAATTAATATAAAAAAGGCTAGAGTTTTAAATACTCTAGCCTTTTCTTTTGGTTTTTTATAAAATCGCTAATCGCTAATCGCTAATCGCTAATCGCTAATCGCTAATCGCTAATCGCTACAGGAGCAGCTAGGGGCCAGCCACCTAGATCATGCCATTTATTAATAATATGGCAAAAAAGCTCTGCTGTTTTTTCCGTATCATATAAAGCTGAGTGGGCTTCACTATTATTAAAATCAATTTCTGCCGCGATACACGCTTTTGCTAGTACAGTTTGACCTAATGCTAGCCCTGCTAGCGTGGTGGTATCAAAACTAACAAAGGAATGAAACGGGCTACGTTTTATGTTGCATCGACTCGTTGCTGCGTTTAAAAATCCCAAATCAAATGCGGCATTATGAGCTACAATAATAGCACGTTGGCAACCCGCTAATTTCATTTTTTTTCTGACTAATTTAAATAGTGTTTTTAGGGCAAAATCTTCATCAACCGCGCCACGTAAGGGGTTGGTTGGATCTATGCCGGTAAATTCTAACGCTTTAGGCTCTAAGTTGGCTCCCTCAAAAGGGTGCACATTAAATTGTATTGTTTCATCTATAGAAAGTTTACCGGTTACCTCATCTAAAGATAATACTGACGCTGCAATCTCTAATAATGCATCTGTCTGAGCATTAAAACCCGCAGTTTCAACGTCAATAACTACAGGGAAATAGCCTCTAAAGCGTTGTGCTAAAAGAGGCTTTTTTTGTTCATTAGGGTCTGTTTTTTCTTCACTTTTTGGCATGCTATTTTAGATAGTTGATGTGGCTAAAAATTTGAACTGATTATCTCAGAAAAAAAGAATAAAGACGAGGATGATATCTCCTATACGGTTTTAAATTATCAATCAAATAGCGGTGAATTAACTAAAGTCTCGCAAAGGCCTATTAATATGATTCGTGAGTATTTAAGTTTAGCCCTGAACCTTTAATTCGTACTTGTTGATGCATACTAAGATAGTGATGGTGGTTGGATTAATTTGAAGTTATCGGAGTGCCGAGCATTAACAATACGTGATTATTTTGTTAAAACGGCATATTGATTCTAATGGCACTACCTTTGATAGTGGTAAAACGGGAGAGTCGTTATTCAAGTGGAACGGGTATGTTCCACTTTTTATTCAATACAAATTGATAAATTGTTGAACAGGCCTATCGATTCACAGTAATCTACGCACCTGTTCTTTTTTATACTTACGGAAAGCTTAAATGAAATATTTTACTCGGCTATTATGCTTAGCTGTTTTATCAATATCACAATTATCTTTATCGGCATCGGCAAAGTCACCGATATTAAATGATGCATACACCTATGCTAATTATGATGAAGTTGTAGCAACACACCTTTACTTAGATTTAAATGTTGATTTTGAACAAAAGTCATTATCAGGCTTTGCTGAGTTATCCTTAACATGGCTAAATGAAAATGCTAACAAGATCATTTTAGATACTCGAGATTTAGTTATTCATCGTGTTTTAGCACAAAATAGCCAAGGTGCATGGCAAAAGGTCAATTTTTCACTTGCTAAACGAGATCACGTATTAGGCTCTAAATTAACAATTAATACAAAAAAACAAGTTAAGAGATTGCGTGTTTATTATCATTCAACAGCAAAGGCGTCAGGTTTACAATGGTTGTCGCCAGAGCAAACTGCAGGTAAAGAAAAACCTTTCTTGTTTAGTCAAAACCAAGCCATTCACGCACGTTCTTGGATCCCAATTCAAGACACGCCTAGTGTTCGTGTTACTTATACCGCCCGTATTACGACAGATAAAGATTTATTAGCCGTAATGAGTGCTAATAACGAACCAGATACGATGCGCGATGGTGATTATTTTTTCTCTATGCCACAAGCTATTCCTGCTTACTTAATTGCTATTGGTGTGGGTGATTTACACTTTAAGGGTATGAGTCATCAAACAGGAATTTACGCGGAAAGCAATATTTTAGATGCAGCGGTTGCTGAATTTGATGATACCCAAGCGATGATTGATAAAGCAGAAGAAATGTATGGAAAATATCGTTGGGGACGTTACGATTTATTGATACTACCACCAAGCTTTCCTTTTGGCGGCATGGAAAACCCACGTTTATCATTTATTACACCGACCGTTATTGCAGGTGATAAAAGTTTAGTTAATTTAATCGCTCATGAACTTGCTCATTCATGGTCTGGTAATTTAGTGACTAACGAAAGCTGGCGTGACCTTTGGTTAAATGAAGGTTTTACTAGCTATGTTGAAAATCGCATTATGGAAGCCGTATTTGGTGAAGATAGAGCGGTGATGGAGCAAGCTCTTTCTGCTCAAGGTTTGAACTCTGAAATTGCAGAATTAGCGCCAGGTGACACTCAGTTATACATTGATTTAAAAGGGCGTGATCCCGATGATGCTTTTTCTAGCGTGCCTTATACCAAAGGCCAATTATTTTTAATGTATTTAGAAAATAAATTTGGTCGTGAACGTTTTGATGCTTTTGTTTTAGAGTATTTTGAAAGCCATGCTTTTCAAAGTTTAGGTACGGCTAATTTTGTTAACTATATAAAAGCGAATTTAACTGATAAATACCCAAATATTGTTAGTGATGAAGAAATTAACGAATGGATTTATGAACAAGGTCTGCCGAGTTATGTGCCTAAACCAACCTCAACCGCTTTTAGTATTATCGACGAAGAAATAGCACAATGGTTAAGCGATGACGTATCATTAACACAATTGCCAACATCGAAATGGACATTGCATGAATGGCTACACTTCATTAATAATTTGCCACTTGATATTAACATCGAACTTATGATTGCACTGGATAATGCATTTGACTTAACACACAGTAAAAATGCTGAAATTGCTCATGCGTGGTACTTATTGTCAGTACGTGCGGGTTATGATGTTGTTTATCCTGTTATGTCTGAGTATTTAATTGCCATTGGCCGTCGTAAGCTTATTGTGCCTTTGTATAAAGAACTGGGTCAAACTGAGGAAGGTAAAGCATGGGCATTAAAAGTCTACCAAAAGGCTCGTCCTGGTTATCATGGGTTAGCTCAAGGCACTATTGATGGCGTATTGAAAAAGTAATAAACCCTTCGACAAGCTCAGGGCAAGTGGAACGATGATACCGTTCATCCTGAGCGCGAAGCAGTCGAAGGACGACAAGCTTCCTTCGACAGGCTCAGGACAAACGGAATAAACAAAACCGTTCATCCTGAGCGCGAAGCAGTCGAAGGGCGACAAGCTTCCTTCGACAAGCTCAGGACAAACGGAATAAACAAAACCGTTTATATTGAGCAGGTGAGTAGATCACTTAAACTATATAATATAAAGGCTCAGTTGAGCCTTTTTTGCTATTCGCTGCTTAGAACTCTTGATATAATACTGACAATTACGTTAATTATTTTTTAGAGGTTTTGTGGATGTCGGAAGCTGAAAATCGTCCAACCAATTTTATTCGTCAAATTATCGATGCAGATCTTGCTAGTGGTAAACATAGCTCAATACAAACGCGTTTTCCGCCTGAGCCGAATGGTTTTTTGCATATCGGTCATGCGAAGGCTATTTGTTTGAGTTTTGGTATTGCTCAAGACTACAACGGATTATGTAATTTACGCTTTGATGATACGAACCCTGAAAAAGAAGACATAGACTATGTGCATGCGATAAAAAAAGATGTGCAGTGGTTGGGTTTTGAATGGGCAGGAGATATTCATTACTCTTCAGAGTACTTCGACAAATTACATGGCTTTGCTGTTGAATTAATTGAGAAAGGCTTAGCTTATGTATGTTTCTTAAATGGCGAAGAAACTCGCGAGTATCGCGGCACATTAAATAAGCCAGGTAAGAATAGTCCCTATCGCGATACGTCAGTTGAAGAAAACTTAGCTTTATTTGAGAAAATGAAAAACGGCGAGTGCCAAGAAGGTGAATGCTCGCTACGCGCAAAAATTGACATGAGCTCAAGCTTTATGTGCTTGCGTGATCCGATTATTTATCGCGTTAGGTTTGCTCATCATCATCAAACAGGGGATAAATGGTGTATTTATCCAATGTACGATTTTACCCATTGCTTATCAGACGCAATTGAAGGTATTACGCATTCACTTTGTACATTAGAGTTTCAAGATAACCGCCGTTTATATGATTGGGTTATTGATCATGTATCAGTACCGTCTATACCTCATCAGTATGAGTTTTCTCGTTTGAATCTTGAATATACTTTAATGAGTAAACGAAAATTAAACACCTTAGTGGAAGAAAAATTAGTTGATGGTTGGGATGATCCTCGCATGCCTACTATTGCAGCCTTTAGACGTCGTGGCTATACGCCAGCATCATTACGAGAATTCGCTAAACGTATAGGTGTTACCAAAATGGAAAACACTGTCGAAATGAGCGTATTAGAAGCTTGTATTCGTGAAGATTTAAATGATAATGCTCCGCGTGCAATGGCTGTACTTGATCCGATAAAACTTGTGATTGAAAACTATGCAGAAGGAAAAACTGAAGATCTAACCGTAAAAAATCACCCAAGTGATGAAAGTCAGGGTACGCGTATTGTGCCATTTAGTGGTGAACTTTATATTGAAGCTGAAGACTTTAGAGAAGAAGCTAATAAGAAATATAAACGTTTAGTGATTGATAAAGCCGTGCGCTTGCGTGGTGCTTATGTGGTCACTGCTACCCGTTGTGACAAAGACCAACAGGGCAATGTAACGACAGTCTATTGTACTTATAATGAAGATACTTTAGGTAAAAACCCAACAGATGGCACAAAACCTAAAGGCGTTATCCATTGGGTTGATGCTAAAGAGTCACTTACTGCAACGGTACGTATATATGACCGATTATTTACGGTGCCAAATCCTGCTGCAGAAACTGATCTTGAGAGTGTGATGAATCCCGAGTCATTGATTGTGATTGAAAATGCGAGAGTAGAGCCATCATTAGCTAATGCTAAAGCTGAACAAGCTTTTCAATTCGAACGACAAGGGTATTTTTGTTTAGACAATGATATTCAACACGCGGGCGACTTGGTATTTAACCGTACAGTTGGTTTACGTGACACGTGGCAGAAATAGCTAAATAAACCGATTGTTTGTCGTCACCAAAATTACGAATAATAAAAGCCAATAGTATCGTACTATTGGCTTTTTTCTTCCACTTGCTATTAAATCTTTGGGAAAATCTCGTTATACCTTATGATGAGCTTTCTCTATATTACCTAAATTACTCTAACCTATGCGTAGCTCTAGTTATCCTGAACACGAAGTAACCTCTATTAATTGGCAAGCATTTAAACTGATTCTGCCTTACCTCTTTGAATTTAAAAATCGCATAGCTTTTGCCATGCTTTGTTTAATATTGACAAAAGTTGCCAGTGTGTACTTGCCGTTTATCCTAAAAGATATTGTTGATACCTTAGATGCCAATGTGCCCGACAATTTGCAAGTCGCTATTGTACCGCTTGGGCTAGTGGCCGCTTATGGTATGACGCGCTTAGCTATCGTGGTGTTTGCGGAAATTAGAGACACACTTTTTGGTCGAGTGACTGAGCGAGCTATTCGCCGTATTGGTTTAAAAGTATTTCGCCATTTACATGCATTGGATTTAGATTTTCATTTGAATCGTCAAACAGGTGGTTTGTCTCGTGATATTGAACGAGGTACTTCTGGTATTAGTTTTTTAATGCGTTTTATGGTCTTTAATATCGTACCTACGTTACTTGAAATTATCATGGTAGTAACTATTTTATTCGTTAATTATGGTATTTGGTTTGCGCTAATTACCTTAGGCTCTATTGTTTTTTATATCATTTATTCTGTGTATGCCACGGAATTAAGAACACGTTATGTACGTGCCGCTGCTACAGCTGATTCATCGAGCAATACGCGCGCAATTGATAGCTTATTAAATTACGAAACTGTTAAATATTTTACTAATGAAGAATTTGAAGCGAAAGCCTATGATAAACAGTTAGCAACGTGGGAACAGGCAAAAATTAAAAACCGTTTGTCTCTCTTTGCACTCAATGGTGGTCAAGCTTTTATTATAGCGGTAGCGATGACGTCAATGTTGGCTCTAGCTGCGGTAAAGGTTAGTGAAGAAGAAATGACGCTAGGTGATTTTGTGTTGATTAATGCCTTTATGATGCAAATCTTTATGCCACTAAACTTTTTAGGTTTTGTGTATCGTGAAATTAAAGGCTCATTAGCGAATATTGAAAACTTTTTTGGCTTATTGGCCAAATCACCTAAAGTACAAGATGCGCCTAATGCTAAGACGCTAGTTATCGAACAAGGAACAATAAACTTTGAGAATATTGAATTTTCTTATCATGAAAAACGAAAGATTATTAAAAATATTTCTTTTCAGGTTAATGGTGGTGAAAAAGTTGCTGTCGTTGGCACCAGTGGCTCAGGTAAATCAACCTTAGTAAAACTGCTATTTCGATTTTACGATGTGAGTCGTGGCAGTATTTTAATTGATGGTCAAAATGTTTCAGACGTTAGTCAACATTCTTTACGCCAGCACATAGGTATTGTGCCACAAGACACGGTGTTATTTAACGATAGCTTATTTGCTAATGTTCAATATGGCGATCCTCAGGCGAGTCATGCACAGGTCATGGCAGCCATTAAAATGGCACATCTAACTAAATTTGTTGCCAGTTTACCTGATGGTGTAGAAACCAAAGTAGGAGAACGAGGATTAAAGCTTTCTGGTGGTGAAAAACAGCGTGTCGCGATTGCGCGTACTATATTAAAAAACCCGACTATTTTGGTGTTTGATGAAGCGACTTCATCACTTGATAGTCAGTCAGAACAGGCTATTTTAACGGCGATAAATGAAGTGGCCAAAAACCGAACCAGTTTAGTGATTGCCCATAGACTATCAACCATTATTGATAGCGATAATATTATTGTTATGGATGAAGGTACGATTGTAGAGCAGGGGAATCATCAGCAATTATTAGCGTTGAATGGAAAATACAGTAAAATGTGGCAATTACAACAATCGACTGATTAAGTGATAGTTAAATAGTTAAATAGTTAAACGATAGTTGGGTAATAGCAAAGTAACAGTTAAATAAAAATTAACGAGTTGAGTTTTTAATGACGACAGTAATGAATACCGATGAACAAAGTGAAGTGTTAGCGACGAAAGCGTGGCTAAGTGAAATAATTATAGGCCTTAATATTTGTCCTTTTGCAAAAAAAGAGTTTGTAAATAACACCATTCATTATCATTTATCAAAAACGGAGCAAGTTAAAACAGCTTTACATGAGTTTATTGAGCAATGTTGGTATTTACAAAATCATGATGAAATAGAAACCACGCTGATTATTTATGGTGATGGCTTTCGCAGTTTTGAACGTTACTTAGATTTAGTTGATTTCGCCAATGATTTACTCGTTGAGTCTGGTTTTGAAGGAATATTTCAAATAGCGAGTATGCACCCTGAATATTGTTTTGATGGCGAAGATTATGATGACGCGAGCAATTTTACTAATCGCTCTCCTTATCCTATTATTCATCTTATTCGTGAAACGAGCATGTCGAGAGTGTTATCCGTCTATAATGAACCAGAAAATATACCTGAAAATAACATTAAGTTGGCGCACGAAAAAGGCGCTAGTTTTTTCCAGCAAGTGCTAACACGCATTCATGAAAAGCATAATAGTACATGACGGATAATGAGGTACTATTATAGATCTGCTTTACTTATTACAGCAGTACATCTTTTAGCGCTAGCAACGCTAGAGCGTGAATTTACTATTGTTTTAAAGCTTTATCTGATAAGAAATCTTATGTAAACTCAGATATAATAACCGTTAATTATTGTTTTATTTTATTCTTTTATTAGAAATAAGGGTATTGGTTTGCCAGAAAAAATTACTATTGTACAAGTTGGTGGCAGTATTGAACGTGCATTGAAAGGCGACTATAAAATTGATGTTAAGGCCATTTTAACTGAATCTTGGCAACAAACACTAAGATCTCGATTAGCCATTAATCTAGGGTTACTTTTTTCTTTAGTGCTTGGCATGTTAGTTTCCTTTGTTGCGAGCAGTTACCTTGGCGGCATTGAAAATGTATTAGTTGATCCGCAAGCGGGTATGTTATTAAATGTTGTGGTTACCGTTGTTATTTGGCCTTTTATGGCTGGTGTAGAAATGATGGGCGTTCAACATGCTGTTGGTATGAAGACTCATGCGAAAATGATTTTTTCATTCCTTACTCGGGCTAGTTGGGTCGTATTGTGCGCACTATTAACCTCAGTACTTATCAGTGTTGGTTTCCAGTTATTTATTGTACCGGGAATCTTTCTAGCAGTAACATTATCGTTGACGGTACCCTTGGTAATAGAAAAAAAGATGATGCCAATGACGGCTATTATTTTATCGATTAAAGCGTTGCGTTTTAAGTTTTTTTCGCTATTAACCTTATATGCTCTTTTACTTTTATTACTTGTTGTCTTATTACTTCCGTTTATTTTCTTACTTGAATCAAGCGTTGCGCCATTGGGTATTGTTATTTTCTTGATTGGAATATCGTTTCTTGCGCCATTATTTTATAATGCTAAAGGTATTATATATCGTGAAGTTTTCGGTATTAGTATCGCAAAGAGCAATGATACTGATATACCTCATAATGAGGATGACTCAACATCTAATAAAGTAGATTCTGGTTCGAATGATACCTTTTCAGCATAGTCATATAATGCATATAGGTATGGGGTATTTATGAAGAACGCCAGATTAATTAAAATTGATTTACTACTATTATTACTGTTATTAATTGTGTTTTTAGTGGCGCCTTTTACTTTTTTAAAGCCAACCGTTATTGAGCAAAAGCTAGGAAGCTCAACAACCAAAATGCTGGAGAAAGTGAGGGTAAACAAAGTGTGGGAAAAGCCATTACATGACGTTTTTTTACCTGATTTTGCTGCGGTTAGAGAGGTAAAAATTAAAAAGAAAATGTTTTTTGATTTTATGCGTCCTGCTGTTGTTAGACAAAATAATGCGTTACTTGCTACTCGAGTCAAACTCAATAAGTGGCTCGAACAGGTATCATTAGAATTACCTTTGTCTGAGCAAGAATATCAAGCGTTAACAGTATTAGTTAGGCGCTATCGCGTTAATAAAAATGCTTCTCCGTTATCACAGCTTAATGACTTATTAGTACGTGTTGATGTTGTTCCTATGTCACTTGTATTAGTACAAGCGGCAAATGAGTCAGCTTGGGGGACATCACGTTTTTCTCGAATAGGATTGAACTTTTTTGGTATATGGTGTTACCAAAAAGGTTGTGGTATGGTTCCCGGTTCTAGAGATACGGATGCTAAACATGAAGTCGCTGCTTTTAAAAGTCTAGATGCGGCGGTAGCTCATTATTTTTATAACATTAATTCTCATAATGCTTATCGTGTTTTTAGAACTATTCGCTTGGAATTAAGATCGCATGACCAGCCACTCAACCCTGAAGTATTAGCGACGGGCTTACTCCCTTATTCTGAACGTGGTGCTGATTATGTTCTCGATATCACTAGAATGCTGAGACAAAACCAGCAATATTTAATCGAAGAGAACACTAGACTTAATAGGGTGACTGGCGATTAAACGGTTTGAAAAATGATAATCTAGTGTGTAGTCATAGTTTTGTATTACCTAGCGGGGTATTACTGTTCCCGTTGCTCCTTAGCCTGTAATAGAGTCATAAAGGTTAACGGTATAATAATCATTAATAATAAAATCAAACGTGGCCATTGGCTATAAGGCGTTTCACCCGTTACTAGTGCTACTTCTGTTGTTAATACAGCTTCTTCAAACTGTGGAATACGCGCGATAAAGTTACCGTGATGATCAACCACTGCCGTTATGCCATTATTAGTTGAGCGAAGTAGGGGGCGGCCAAATTCTAAGGCGCGCATACGGGCTATTTCCATGTGTTGATGTGGCCCGTGTGAATCACCAAACCACGCATCATTACTGACGGTTAAGAATAAATTCGTTTGTTTAGTTAAATTAGCGGCTAATTGATGAGGAAAGACAATTTCAAAACAAAGCAGCGGTAATATATGTAAGTTTTTTGCTATCAGGTTATCTTGCATATAATTCCCTCGGCTAAAAGAAGACATGGGTAAATTAAACAGTGGCGCTATAGGACGTAATAATTCTTGAAAAGGGACAAACTCACCAATAGGTAACAGGTGATTCTTTGAATAGCGATTTCGATGGTTATAGTAATAACCTAGATCATCACCCTCTTTTTTATTTCCTAAAACAATTAAACTATTAAAGTATTCTTTGCTTTCAAAATTATAATTTAAAATCCCCGTAATAATGGCCGTATTATTTAGTAATGCTGATTGGTTTACGGTGCTTAAATAATCTTGTACTGATGGTTCAATGGCAGGAATAGCTGACTCAGGCCAAATAATGATATCAGCATCATAATTTACACGCGTAAGATCTAAGTATTTTAGCATAGTTGGCCACTCTTGCTCTGGAGCCCATTTTATTGATTGCGCTATATTACCTTGAACGAGGGCTACTTTGGTTTTTTTTCCGGTGGCTTGAACCCAATTTACGTCAGTTAAACCATAACTTAATGCAGTAATAATAAAGAGAAGTAAGAGAGGGAGAGCAAGCCTTTTTTTATTGCTTTGCTTCAAGGTGACCACTATTTTTACTAGGCAAACGTTTATTAAAATCACTAATGCGGTAATACCGACTTCGCCTATTAGTGGCGCGAAATTCGCTAATGGACTATCTATTTGGCTGTATCCTATTGAGAGCCAAGGAAAGCCAGTAAACACTACGCTACGCAAATACTCACTAATTAGCCAAAAAGGTATTAATAGCCATAAATTGAGTTGCTTTTTAGTAGAGAAGTAGGCAGTTAAGTAAGCAGCAAGTACAGGAAATAAGGCTAAATAAAGACAAAGTATTAACATTAACCCTAAAGAAACGATGAGGGGTAGTCCACCAAATTGGTCGATGCTAACGTGAACCCAACTGATACCACTAGCAAACCAACCAAAGGCAAACAAAAACATAAGTTTAGCTGACTTTTTAGGTGATTGTTTAGCTAAGTGATAGAAAACAATGGCAGGAACAAAAAGGCTTAGATACCAGTGTGAAAAAGGGGCATAAGCAAACACTAAGCTTAAACCCGCGATGAAACAAAGCCAATACTTCTTGTGTACTAAAGGGCTTTTCAATGACTCTAAAATAGTTTGAATGCTTTTTTTAGTCACTCAGTTTACCGTTTATTTTATGTGTTTTATCAACGGTTACTTGTAGCATTTGTATACGTCTTTTATCTGCTGTGATCACTTTAAAGTTGAAGTGGCCTAGGGTGAGTTTCTCACCTTTTTTTGGCATATGTTTTAAATGTTGTAAAACTATACCAGCAACGGTATCTGCTGATTTTTCATCAAATTCACAGTTGAAATATTCGTTAAAATCTTCAAGTTCAGTTAATGCTCTGACTAAATAGACATTACTTGCGAGCAGTTTGATATCTTCTTCAATATCTTCATCGGTTTCATCTTCAATTTCACCGACTATTTGTTCAAGAATATCTTCAATCGTTATGACACCAGAAATACCGCCATATTCATCAGCAACTAGCGCCATATGATAGCGGTTAGAGCGAAATTCGTTTAATAGTGGTTCCACTTTTTTACTTTCGGGGACAATGATGGCTGGGCGAATAACATTATGTAAACTAAATTCTTCAGTTGAATTGCTAAAACCAAAAGCCAGTAAGTCTTTGGCTAATAAAATACCGTCTACATGGTCAATATCTTCATTTACCACTGGAAAACGGGAATGACCTGAATCTAAAATGATGGGTAAAAACTCATCTAAGCTATGATTTCTATCTATGGTTACCATTTGCGATCGAGGTATCATGATGTCGCGAACACGCATTTCTGATACTTCTAATACCGCTTCAATCATTTGCCTTGTTTCAGGGTTTATAAGTTCACGGCTTTGCGCGTCAGTTAGTACATCAACTAAATCGTTTTTATTTTTCGGCTCAGGTCTAAATAATTGAATAACTTTATCCAATACTGATTTTTTCTTTGAGCCGTTACTCGAGTGGGGGTTGCCATCGCTCATAGAGCTTATTTTTTTCCTATTTAATTTTATGTTGGCTGTTATTAGCTCTCATAAGGGTTATTAATGGATAATTGGGCTAAAATTTTTATTTCTAGCGCTTCCATTTCATCTGCATCAGTGTCATTTATATGATCATATCCTAATAAGTGCAAGCATCCATGAATAATCATGTGTGCCCAATGATCAAATAATACTTTACCTTGTTCTGTTGCTTCCTGTTGAATAACGGGTGCACAAACGACTAAGTCGCCTAGTAAGTTTAGTTCAATACCCTCAGGAACTTCAAAGGGGAAAGACAGTACATTGGTAGGTTTATCTTTGTGTCTATACTGTTTATTTAGCTGTTGGCTTTCGTCAATGTTGACCAACCGAATAGTTAATTCAAATGCTTCATCCGTAATCGAGGTTAATGCGAGGTCTGCCCAACGTTGAAAAAGTTCAAGTGATGGTAATCCGGTTGTTTCACAGGCAATTTGTAGATCAATATGATTACTCATTGTTTAGAGACTTAGCCTTTGCTTGTTGTTCTTTTTGCTGTTTTTGTCTGTTTGCTTGTTGCTCATAAGATTCATAAGCATCCACTACTCTTGCGACTACGGGGTGACGTACAACATCTTTGGATTGAAAAAAGTTAAAACTTATTCCCTCAATATCCTGCAACACTTCAATTGCTTGGCGTAAACCTGATTTTTGATGTCTAGGTAAGTCAACTTGAGTGATATCACCCGTAATAACGGCACGTGAATTAAAACCAATACGCGTTAGGAACATTTTCATTTGTTCAACGGTCGTATTTTGGCTTTCATCTAAAATAATAAAGGCATCATTTAACGTCCTACCACGCATATACGCCAGTGGTGCAATTTCGATGACATTACGCTCAATGAGCTTTTCTACTCGTTCAAAACCTAACATTTCAAATAGTGCATCATAAAGCGGTCTTAAATAAGGATCGATTTTTTGTGATAAATCACCGGGTAAAAAACCCAGTTTTTCCCCGGCCTCAACAGCAGGGCGAGTCAGTAATATACGGCGTACTTCTTGTCGTTCTAATGCTTCTACTGCGCAGGCAACGGCGAGGTAGGTTTTACCTGTCCCAGCAACGCCCACACCAAAGCTTATATCATGGGTTACAATATTTTGAACATATGACTGCTGATTACCATTGCGTGGCTTTACGACGCCGCGCTTTGTTTTAATGGTCAGCATTTTTTCATAATCAGCGCCTAACTCAGTCGCTTCTTTAGTTTGTGCAGGGCTATCGTCACCATCTTGTTCTAATACATTCGCTTCGAGTATGGCTAAATGTACCATTTGACTAGTGATTAATGTATTAACCCCTTTTACTGGTGCAGTTTCTATATAAAGATTTTTTAATAAGAGGATAACTGCTTGGCAGATTTTATCTTTACCAAGTATTTTAAATTGATTGCCACGATAACTGATTTCTACCCCTAAACGACGTTCTATCGTTTTGAGGTGATCATCCATAGGTCCACATAACTCAGCTTGACGTTCGTTATCAACAGGAGTTAAGTCAAGCTGGTGGTCTGAAGCTGTATTAATTTTACTGTTTTTTTCAGTGTTCAAAGTGTTATCCATTATTATTGATTACTGACTATTCACTGTTGAAGGAGTATAAGTGCCAACACCTAAATCATCAAGGTGACTTACTTTAGATGACTTGTGATGACTATTTGCTAATATGTCAGCGGGTGAATGAGCAATACGAAGTCCCATGTCACTTTCTTGACGAATCAACTCACCACGTAATGAATTTGCATAAACATCAGTAATTTTAATATCAACAAATTGACCAATAACTGAGTGCGGTGCTACAAAATTAACGGTACGGTTATTTTCTGTTTTACCACGTAGCTCCATCGGGTTTTTCTTAGATGGCCCTTCAACTAAAACACGTTGTTCGGTATTCAGCATTAGCCTAGCAATACGTAAACCTTGTTGCGTTATTTTGTCTTGTAATAATTGTAAACGTTCTTTTTTAGTTTCATTGCTTATATCGTCAGGTAAATCAGCAGCAGGTGTACCAGGACGGGCACTGTAAATAAAACTAAAACTTAAATCAAAGTTCACTGCTTCAATTAACTTCATGGTATCCATAAAGTCTTCATCTGTTTCACCGGGGAAGCCAATAATAAAATCTGATGACATAGAAAGATCAGGGCGAACTTTTTTCAATTTTCTAATTTGTGATTTATATTCAATTGCGGTATGGCCACGCTTCATTTGCGTTAAAATACGGTCACAGCCACTTTGTACGGGCAGATGTAAGTGGTTTACTAACTCAGGGACATCCTCGTATGCTTCAATAATATCATCGGTAAATTCTACCGGATGTGATGTGGTATAACGAATGCGATCAATGCCATCAATGGTGGCGACTAAACGAACTAAATCGGCAAAGCGACAAATGCTACCATCATGCATTTCGCCGCGGTAGGCATTAACATTTTGCCCCAGTAAATTAACTTCACGTACATTTTGCTCAGCAAGTTGGGCAATTTCATATAAAACGTCATCAAGTGGTCGACTGACTTCTTCGCCACGAGTATAAGGGACTACGCAAAAAGTACAGTATTTACTACAGCCTTCCATTATTGACACAAAAGCAGTGGGACCGTCAGCTTTAGGCTCAGGTAAACGATCAAACTTTTCAATTTCAGGAAAACTCACATCGACAATAGGGCTACTGCTATGTTGTAATTGATTTAACATCTCAGGTAGGCGGTGTAGCGTTTGTGGGCCAAAAACCATATCAACAAAAGGGGCTCTTCGGCGAATAGCATCCCCTTCTTGTGAGGCAACACAGCCACCAACACCAATAACTAAATCTGGTTTGTGGTCTTTTAGTGTTTTCCAACGCCCAAGTTGATGAAAAACTTTTTCTTGAGCTTTTTCACGAATAGAGCAAGTGTTTAGCAGGATGACATCGGCGTCTTCTGCTTCTTCCGCTAGTACAAAACCATGGGTCGAGTCTAATAATTCTGCCATTTTCTGCGAGTCATACTCGTTCATTTGACAGCCCCAAGTTTTGATATATAGCTTTTTACTCATTTACTTTACTCTTACGTATTCGTATTTATGAATATCGATATTGTGTAAACCCAACGCTTGTTGAGACATCGACAAAAGGATTTGCATTTTATATTAAATCAATCTGAATTTCGAGGTTTAAGGTAATTAAACAAGTGATTTAGTCAGAATGTTTTATTAAATCAGTGAAGTATTTTATAGGCTTAACTTAATCTCTTCGCTACAATCAGTAGCTTGGGTATTTAAGAGAAATTTGGATAAAATGAAAATTTTTGATTGTGTGGTAGTCGGTGGTGGCATGGTTGGGGCAGCAAGTGCGTTGACGTTGGCACAATTAGGTTTACGTGTTGCTTTAGTCGAACAATCTGAGCCTGAGCCTTATTCTCCAGAACAAAATTCAGATTTACGTGTGTCGGCTATTTCACTGGCTTCACAGCAATTATTAGAACAAGTGGATGCTTGGTCACAGGTAACTCAATGGCGAGCTTGCCCTTATAAGCGATTAGGTGTTTGGGAGCAAGCCTATGCTTATACTGAATTTAATGCCGATGATATTGATCAAAAGCAGTTAGGGCATATTGTTGAAAACAGGATTTTGCAATTAGCGTTATGGCAGCAAGTTAACACTCACACAAATATTGACTTATTTTGTCCTTATAATTTGGTTAATTTATCTCAAGAGTCATCAAGGGTACATTTAACCTTAAAAAACATCACATCGTCAACGGAAACAGACATTGCTACTCGATTAGTTATTGCTGCTGATGGGGCTAATTCCCAAGTTAGAAAAATGGTAGATATTGGTATAACCGCATGGGATTATCAACAGTCCGCGATGTTAATCAATGTTAAAACAGAAAAACCTCAGCAAGATATAACGTGGCAGAAATTTCTTCCAACGGGCCCTATTGCCTTCTTACCCTTAACGAGATCACCCTTAGCGAAAGTTACTTTTTCAGAAGAAAACCTATCTAAAGGGAATACTGCTGAGCAGGGCGGTTATGCTTCTTTAGTTTGGTATCATCAACGTGATGAAATAAAACGTTTATCGGCTTTGTCTAATCAACAATTACAGCAAAAAATCATTGCCGTTTTCCCCAAGCGTTTGGGAAAGATTGAAGTGCTTGCTAAAGGTGCTTTTCCATTAACGCGTCGCCATGCAAATAGTTATCAAAGTCAGCGTGTGTTACTACTGGGTGATGCCGCACATACCATTAATCCGATGGCAGGTCAGGGCGTTAATTTGGGTTTTAAAGATGTAAAAGCGCTACAAACTGTTATAGCTAGTGCTATTGGTCATGGTGAATGTTGGCATGATGTTGATGTTTTAGGCCGTTATGAAACCATGAGGCGAAAAGATAATTTACTTATGATGTCAACTATGGATACTTTGTACCACAGTTTTAGTCACCCATCACCAATGGTTAAAACCCTTAGAAATGTGAGTTTATTTGCCATTAACAAGGTTCCTTTTATTAACACGACTGTAAAAAACAAAGCCTTAGCATACGCCTGTGGCATATAGTTTTATTGTTTTAAAAAAAGCAGATCAGTAGTTCTTAATAAAACAGGCTTTTGGTGAAAATCAAATGGTAAAAATAAAAAGAAGACCGAAGTCTTCTTTTTATCATTACGCCGCTTTTAATATCAAAAATTAATCTAATTCATCAATAAATGCTACGGCACGACCAATATAACTGGCTGGCGTTAATAAGCATAGTTCTGCTTTTACTGTTTCAGGTAGCTCTAAGGTATTGATGAAATCACGCATTGAATCAGCATTTACGCGTTTACCACGAGTTAACTCTTTTAATTTTTCGTATGGCTTTTCAATGCCGTAACGACGCATGACTGTTTGTACTGGTTCAGCTAATACTTCCCAGTTTTTGTCTAATTCGTTAGCCAGATTGCCTTCATTAACTTCTAGTTTGCTAATACCTTTTAACGTTGATTGATAAGCAATGATAGCGTGACCAAAGCCGACACCTAAATTACGTAAAACCGTTGAATCAGTTAAATCACGCTGCCAACGAGAAATAGGTAGTTTTTGGGCTAGATGGTTAAATAATGCGTTAGCAATACCTAAATTACCTTCTGAGTTTTCAAAATCAATCGGGTTAACTTTATGTGGCATAGTTGACGAGCCAATTTCACCTGCAATCGTTTTTTGTTTGAAGTGACCTAGGGCAATATAGCCCCAGATGTCACGGTCAAAATCAATTAAGATAGTATTAAAACGGGCTATCGCGTCAAACAACTCTGCAATGTAATCATGTGGTTCTATTTGAGTGGTAAAAGGGTTAAACGTTAGCCCTAAATCATTAACAAATTCATCAGCAAATTGATGCCAGTTTACTTCAGGGTAGGCACTAAGGTGTGCATTGTAGTTACCTACTGCGCCATTAATTTTACCCAGTAATTCTATTTCACTAATTTGTTTACGTTGACGCTTCAAGCGTACATAAACATTAGCCATTTCTTTACCTAAGGTACTAGGTGAGGCTGGCTGTCCATGTGTACGACACATCATAGGGATAGTTTTATATTCAACCGCTAGGCCTTTGATGCTTGATAAAATTTCATCAATGGCTGGTAGCAATATAAATTCACGACATTCTTTTAGCATTAACCCATGAGATAAGTTATTAATGTCTTCAGAAGTACAAGCAAAATGAATAAATTCAGTAACAGCATGTAATTCAGGGTTATCACTAATTTTTTCTTTTAAAAAGTACTCAACGGCTTTTACATCATGATTGGTTGTCGCTTCAATGTTTTTAATACGTAAAGCATCTTGCTCATTAAATTCGCTAACAATTTTGTTTAATGCTTCATTTGCTGCATCACTAAAGACAGGAACTTCTTCAATGGCTTTAGTTGCGCTTAATTTTTGTAACCAACGTACTTCCACAGTGACACGATATTTGGTCAAACCAAATTCACTAAAAATAGGGCGTAAGTCACTTGTTTTGCTACCATACCTACCATCTACAGGCGATATTGCCGTTAACGCTGAAAGTTCCATAATATGTTCCTAAGTTAAGATCTAATTTTTAAAAATGATTAAAATGTTTATTTTTTACGCATGCTTATGTTTATATCTGTTCGAGTAATTCTTTGGCTGTTTTGACTAATTTATTACGACTAAATAATACGGTTCGACGTTTACCACCGACTTGTCGCCATAATACGGCAGATCTTATACCTGCTAGCAATAAGGCTCTAATTTTATGCTGGCTAGCCGTTTGCTTTAAAATATTAGGCTCCCCAGTTACTTGAATACGCGAACCAAGGGGGCTAATAATATCACTGTAAATACTGGCAAAACTAGCAATTAGCGTGTCACTGGTTATTGAATAATGTTCAAGTTGTCTTTTACTTGCTTCAATGCGTTCACCAAGTTGTGTTAGTTGCTTAGGCTGCTTTGTTAGACGACGTTCTAAATTAATTAAGCTAATAATATAACGGGTAAATTCAGGATCTTTGACGGTAGATTTTTTACCGTTTTCGCGTGTCGAATCACCTAGATGATTAATTAATAATTCAAGACCCTGTTTAATATTGGCTAATTCGCCGCCATAAACGGCTAATGTGTTTTCTGGGGAGGTTGTGATTATGCTATTGAGTATCACGGCAAGCTCATTATCATCAACTTGGCCATTGCGGGATACTTGCTGTACAAGGTGTGCTACTTGGCATATAGCGGCAAAAGTGATGGTTAGTTCTTTCATGTATTATCTAAACTGCTTTTATTGAAAATTAATGGTTATGGTTAATATATTAACGCTTTACTTAGCGAATCAGGGTATTAATAATACCACCACCTAGACAGATATCATCTTGGTAAAATACCACTGATTGGCCTGGTGTTACTGAGCTTTGTGGCTCAATAAAGTCTATTTGATATTCAAGTGAGGCTTCTGCATGTTGACTTGATTTCTTTTCTAATGGGCTGACGATACAGGCAACATCGTCTTGGCGATAGCGCGTTTTTACTGTGCACTTGATGGGTGCAGCTAACTCTTGGCGATCGACCCAATGTAATTGATTGGCAATTAATCCTTTGGAAAATAGACGAGGATGGTTATGCCCTTGACCCACAATGAGGACGTTGCGAAGCAAATCTTTTTCTACGACATACCAAGGCTCTTCACCCGCATTGGCTAAGCCGCCAATACGTAAACCTTTGCGTTGTCCTAACGTGTGATACATTAAGCCATCATGGTGTCCAACAGAGGCCCCTTCGGCTGATTCAATAATGCCTGGCTGAGCGGGTAAATACTGCCCTAAAAAATCTTTAAATTTACGTTCACCAATAAAACATATACCGGTACTATCTTTTTTATTATGGGTGACTAACCCTGCTTTTTCAGCAATGGCGCGAACTTTTGGTTTTTCTATATGGCCCACAGGAAATAATGTATGCGAGAGTTGTTGTTCATTTAAGGTGTATAAAAAGTAGCTTTGGTCTTTGTTATTGTCTAAACCACGCACCATAGTCCAATGGCCATCGACAAACTTTCGTTGCACATAATGGCCTGTTGCGATGTAATCTGCGCCTAAGTCTTCACAAGCAAATTCTAAAAAGGCTTTAAATTTTATTTCTTTATTGCACATGATATCTGGGTTTGGAGTACGTCCTGCTTTATATTCAGCGAGGAAATACTCGAATACATTATCCCAGTATTCGGTGGCAAAGTTGATGGTATGCAGTTTGATGTCTAGTTTATCACAAATGGCTTGCGCATCTTCTAAGTCTTGCGCAGCAGCACAATACTCGTCGGTATCATCCTCTTCCCAGTTTTTCATGAACAAGCCTTCAACTTGATAACCTTGTTCTTTTAATAAAAAAGCAGAAACAGAGGAGTCGACACCACCTGACATGCCCACAATCACTTTTGTATTTTGTGGTGCTTTTTGCTTTGGTAACTTATTGTGTTGGGTTGTAAGCTCGATAGACATTAAAAACTCGTGATATTAAAAGTACATGTACTGCATAAAAAGGCGCGCAATTATAACATGACCGTTATCGTGATTAAATAGTCATGTTTAAGATCAATTATTATATACCCATGAGACTTCAATATTCTCGCTGAATCTTAGATTTTGAGGAGGCCTAGGTATAGCTTTATTCAATTATTTTATATGCACCATTATCTATGTTAGTTATCGTCCATTGACCGATGGCATAACGAATTAAACGTAACGTGGGGAAACCTATATTTGCAGTCATACGCCGTACTTGTCGGTTACGTCCTTCGGTAATCATTATTTCAAGCCAAGTTGTTGTGATATGGGCTCGTTCTCTAATAGGGGGGATGCGAGGCCATATTTGTGGCTCAATCATACGGGCTACTTTAGCCGGTAATGTTATGCCGTCTTTAAGTTCTACCCCACTGCGTAGTTTAGCTAAATCATTATCAGTTGGGCTACCTTCTACCTGAACCCAGTAGGTTTTCGCTGTTTTCTTTTTTGGATGGGCAATTTCGTTTTGTAATTGACCATCATTGGTTAGCAGTAATAACCCTTCACTGTCTCGATCAAGTCGTCCTGCAGCATAAATATCTTTTATTGGAATAAAATCTTTCAGGGTTTGACGTTTTTGTTTTCCAATATGCTTTTCATCGGTGAATTGGCATAAAACATCAAAAGGTTTGTTGAAAAGCACTACTTTAGTATGGCTTTTATCTGGCCGTACCTTTGTGATATGTTTGGCTCTATGTCTTGTATTATCTTTGTTGTTATTCATTTTTATCTTGATTTCAATGAAGGAAAGTAACTAGTGCTTATACTCAGCTATATTAATATGTCTTGAATTACTATAATATACTGCGCGAAAAATAAATGTTAAATATTAGCGATTATTCTGATGTAAGCTAATGTAAATTGATCGATTTAAGCTAAATAAATGTAAGCTTAACCAATAAATTAGGAAGCTCATGAGCACTGATAACTCAAAAATTATTTATACTATTACTGATGAGGCACCAGCCTTAGCAACATATTCTTTATTACCTATTATCCAAGCATATACTGCATCTTCGGGTATTAATGTTGAAACTCGTGATATTTCTTTAGCAGGTCGCGTTTTGGCAAACTTTCCAAAATATTTAACTCAAGTGCAGCGTATTGATGATGCATTAGCTGAATTAGGTGAGATGGTTACTAACCCGGATGCAAATATTATTAAATTACCTAATATCAGTGCTTCTGTGCCGCAATTACATGCTGTGATAAAAGAACTACAGGATAAGGGGTATGCAGTACCTAATTACCCTGAAGAGCCACAAAATGACGCAGAAAAATCAATTAAGTATACCTATGATAAAATTAAAGGTAGTGCGGTAAACCCTGTTTTACGTGAAGGTAACTCAGATAGACGTGCTCCCGCTTCAGTTAAGCAGTATGCACGTAATAATCCTCACTCGATGGGGGTTTGGTCAAAAGAATCGAAATCTCATGTCGCTAGTATGAGTGGTGGTGATTTTTATGAGTCAGAGCAATCAGTCACTGTAAATTACGCAACAAATGTAAAAATTGAATTTGTTGCGCAAAATGGCAGTATAAAAGTGTTAAAAGAGAGCTTGGCACTATTAACGGGTGAAATAATAGATTCATCTTTATTAGGTAAATCTGCTTTGATTGAATTTTATCAACAGTGTATTGCAGATGCTAAAAAAGAAGATGTTTTATTGTCGTTACATTTAAAAGCGACCATGATGAAAGTATCTGATCCTGTTATTTTCGGTTACGCAGTTAAAGTATTTTATGCAGATGTTTTTGAGAAACACGGTGAGATTTTTGATCAGCTAGGTGTTGATGCCAATAATGGTATTGGTGATGTCTACAGTAAAATTAGTCGCTTACCGAGTGATAAAAAAGCAGAAATAGAGGATGATTTAGCGGCAGTTTTTGCTAATCGCCCTGAACTTGCTATGGTTGATTCAGATAAAGGTATTACTAACTTACATGTGCCAAGTGATGTGATTGTTGATGCCTCTATGCCGGCAACGTTGCGCTCTTCTGGTAAAATGTGGGGTCCAGATGATCAATTGAAAGATACTAAAGCGATGATTCCTGATAGATGCTATGCCGGTGTTTACCAAACCGTTTTTGATTTCTGTAAAGAGCATGGTGCGTTTGATCCAACAACCATGGGCACAGTGCCTAATGTTGGTTTAATGGCGCAAAAAGCTGAAGAGTATGGTTCTCATGATAAAACATTTATTATGAGTGAAGCTGGTAGCGTACGTGTTGTTGATGCCCGTGGAACTACTTTACTTGAGCACAGTGTTGAAGATGGTGATATATGGCGCATGTGTCAAGCCAAAGACTTACCTATTCAAGATTGGGTTAAACTCACCATTACTCGCGCTAAAGCATCAGGCATGCCTGCCATTTTCTGGTTAGATGAAAACCGAGCACACGACAGAGAGATGATCAATAAGGTAAATGCTTATTTAGCACTCTATGATACGGCCGGTTTAGATATTCAAATTCTTAATCCTGTTGCCGCATGCGAATTTACTTTGGCACGTATAATTAAAGGTGAAGATACTATTTCTGTTACCGGTAACGTGTTGCGTGATTACTTAACCGATTTATTTCCAATTTTAGAACTAGGTACTAGCGCTAAAATGTTATCTGTTGTGCCATTGATGAATGGTGGTGGTTTATTTGAAACGGGCGCAGGTGGTAGTGCACCTAAGCATGTTCAGCAATTTGAAAAAGAAAATCACTTACGTTGGGATTCTTTAGGTGAATTTTTAGCTTTAGCCGCTTCTTTAGAACATTTAAGTGTTACGACAGGTAATACCAAAGCACAAGTGCTTGCTGATACATTAGATCAAGCCACCGGTGAATTTTTAGATAGTAATAAATCACCATCACGAAGAGTGGGTGAATTAGACAACCGTGGTAGTCATTTTTATCTTGCTATGTATTGGGCAAAAGCACTAGCACAACAAACGAGTGATGGTGAGCTTAAAGCGAGCTTTACGGGTGTTGCACAAGCATTTGCGAAACAAGAAGAAAAAATTGTTGCAGAGCTAAATGCAGCACAAGGGCCGGCTATGAATATAGGTGGTTATTATTTTGCTGATGTCGCCCAAGCAGAAAAAGCTATGCGCCCAAGTGAAACGTTAAATACTATTTTATTAGCATTGTTATAAACGTAAGTAATGCGATTAGTTAAAGAAGGGTTAAGTGATAAAACTTGACTCTTTTTTATCCAAAGTTTTATTTAGTAGGGTAATAATGACTATCACTAGTGAGTGATTGTTGTCGTGGCTCTTTTTCCTCAGTTTTAGGTTAGACTGAGTTATACAGTATTACGTTCGCTAAATTAAGTGAAGTTAATAATATTGCTATTGTTTAATATCGATTGATTTATCTTTTTGTTTCTTTTATATATTTTATAGGCATTGGTCGATGCCCATTCTTCCAATTAGGAGAGCGCTTTATGACAAGTAAAATCTCAATTCCCAGTATAGGTGATAAAATTACTGTATCGAACGGTAAATTATTAGTACCAAATAATCCTATTATTCCTTTCATTGAAGGTGATGGTATTGGTGTTGATGTGACACCCCCTATGATTAAAGTCGTTGATGCTGCTATTCGTAAAGCTTATGGCAATGAGCGAAAAATTGCCTGGATGGAAGTTTATGCGGGCGAAAAAGCAACTCAAGTGTATGATTCTGAAACATGGTTACCCGATGAAACATTGGAAATGTTTAAAGAGTATAAAGTGGGTATCAAAGGCCCATTAACCACACCAGTTGGTGGTGGCATGCGTTCATTGAATGTAGCCTTACGTCAAATTTTAGATTTGTATGTATGTCAACGTCCTGTACAGTGGTTTACAGGGGTACCGAGTCCAGTGAAAAGACCTAGTGAGGTCGATATGGTTATTTTCCGTGAAAATACGGAAGATATCTATGCAGGTATTGAATATCAAGCGGGCACAGATGCAGCTAAAAAAGTTATTTCTTTCTTAACAGAAGAAATGGGTGTAACTAAAATTCGCTTTACTGAAAATTGTGGTATTGGCATAAAGCCAGTTTCTAAAGAAGGTACTCAACGGTTAGTTCGCCAAGCAATACAGTACGCCATTGACAATAACAGAGACTCGGTAACGCTAGTGCACAAAGGTAATATTATGAAATTTACCGAAGGCGCTTTTAAAGACTGGGGTTATGAATTAGCTTTTGACGAATTTGGTGCGGAGTTAATTGACGGTGGTCCTTGGTGTCGTGTTAAAAGTCCTAAAACAGGTAAAGAAATCATCATAAAAGATGTTATTGCTGATGCTATGTTGCAGCAAATTTTGCTTCGACCAGCTGAATATAGTGTTATTGCAACGCTTAATTTAAACGGCGATTACTTGTCTGATGCCTTAGCCGCGCAAGTGGGTGGTATTGGTATTGCTCCAGGCGCTAATTTAAATGATGAAGTGGCAATTTTTGAGGCTACCCATGGGACTGCTCCTAAGTACGCGGGTAAAAATAAAGTAAACCCAGGCTCTGTAATATTGTCAGCAGAAATGATGCTCAGACATATGGGGTGGGTAGAAGCTGCTGATTTACTCTTAAAAGGAATGTCAGGGGCTATTGGTGCTAAAACAGTAACGTATGATTTTGAACGATTAATGGATGATGCGACTTTAGTTACTTGTTCTCAATTTGGTGATTGTATTATTGATCATATGTAAATGTCATTATGAACAGTGAATTTTGAAGGTGAAATACTATTTGAAGGTGAAATACTATTTGAAGGTGAAATACTATTTGAAGGTGAAATACTAATAATGTAGTTTGCTCCTAAGTTCTCTTAATCGTAAAGTATTCAAAATTATAAATATAAAAAAACACAGCCTATCCGCTGTGTTTTTTATTTTATTGTGTAGCTGACACTATATTTCTTCATCTGTTGGTTTTATGCTGGCCGCATGGTGCCCCTTAGCTCCTTCATTTAGTTCGTAATTGACATCCTGACCGGCTTTTAATGTACGGTATCCATCCATTTCAATGGTTGAGTAGTGAGCAAAAATATCTTCTCCACCACTATCGGGACGAATAAAACCAAAACCTTTTGCATTATTAAACCATTTAACTTTACCATGAGCCATGCATCTACTTCCTCTAAATCCTTCAGTATTATAGGTATGCTTAAATCAATTATTTTTATTTAATTTTAGTCTCATCAAAATAGAGATATAATTAATCATATAGACATGCGCTTATGCGGCTAAAAAATAGCCAGTCATTAAATCCTAGGTAAAATATTGAATTAGTCAAGTGAAATAACTGAATTTCACTCGCTTTTTTAATGTTTATTGACAAAAAAGTTACAGCAAAAGTTAACAGTAGAGACTAAGATAAATATATGAGTAATTGGAAAGAACTAATTGACAGCCATGAGCTTGTTGAAGAAGATGTTAGAAATGAGCTAGAAAAACCACCTAAATATCATGTTATTTTACTTAACGATGATTATACTCCTATGGATTTTGTAGTAGAAGTTTTATGTAAGTTCTTTAATAAAACATCAGATCAAGCGACTGACATAATGTTAACTATTCATTATAAAGGTAAAGCGCTTTGTGGCACATATACTGCGGATATTGCAGAAACTAAAGTAGATCAAGTTGCTCGTTTCGCATTAGAGTGTCAACACCCATTAAAGTGTGTATTAGAAAAAGCTTAATGCTAGATCATCTATTACCCAAATAAACTTAAAAGTAAAAAAGTGCGGAAGGATATAAATTGGAGTACCTATGCTTAATAAAGACTTAGAAATTTCGCTTAACTTAGCTTTTAGACAAGCTAAAGAATCTCGTCATGAATTCATAACGGTAGAGCATTTACTGTTAGCACTGTTAGATAACCCCTCAGCAATTGAGGTTTTTGGCGCGTGTGGTGTAGACTTAAATATAATTAGAAGCAGTCTCCTTGAGTTTATTAATGAAACTACTCCGCTCATACCTGTTGAAGAAGATGAACGTGAAACACAACCTACTCTTGGGTTTCAACGCGTATTACAACGGGCAGTTTTTCATGTGCAATCGTCAGGTAAAAGTGAAGTAAATGGCGCTAATGTTCTGGTTGCTATTTTTAGTGAACAAGAGTCGCAAGCGGCTTATGTATTGAAAAAAGCAGATATTAGTCGATTAGATATTGTTAATTTTATCTCACATGGTATATCTAAGGTTGAAGGTAGCTCTAACCATTCTGCTGGTGAAGAAGGTGAACAAGTCAGTGAAGAAGAACCTAGAACCATTGAGAACTTTTCGGTTAATTTAAATGAAGAAGCACTTAAAGGTAATATTGATCCGCTAATTGGACGAGATAGTGAATTAGAAAGAACTTTACAGGTATTAAGCCGCCGCAGAAAAAACAATCCGTTATTCGTTGGTGAAGCAGGCGTAGGTAAAACGGCAATTGCAGAAGGTTTAGCTAATTTAATTGTTGCAGGTAAAGTACCCGAGTTTTTAAAAAATGCCACTATTTATTCTTTGGATATGGGGGCTTTACTTGCAGGCACAAAATATAGAGGTGACTTTGAAAAACGCTTTAAAGCGTTATTAAAAGATCTTGAATCAGACGATAATGCTGTTTTATTTATTGATGAAATACACACTATTATTGGTGCAGGAGCTGCATCTGGTGGTATGTTGGATGCATCTAATTTAATAAAACCTTTACTTTCAGCAGGTAAGCTTCGTTGTTTAGGTTCTACTACTTATCAAGAATATCAAAGTATTTTCGAAAAAGACCGTGCATTAGCAAGGCGTTTTCAAAAAATTGATATTGTTGAACCAAGTGTTGAAGACACCACCAAAATACTGCAAGGGCTAAAAGAAAAGTACGAATTACATCATGGTGTTCGTTATACCAATGCAGCTTTACGTGCAGCAGCACAGCTTTCTGCTAAATACATTAATGAACGTTTTTTACCTGATAAAGCGATTGATGTTATTGATGAGGCAGGTGCAAAACAGCAACTTGTGGTCGCTTCTAAGCGTAAAAAAACTATCAATAATACTGATATTGAGGCTGTTGTGGCAAAAATGGCCAGAATACCGGAAAAATCAGTATCATCATCAGAAAAAGATAGCCTTAAGAATCTTGATCGTAATTTAAAGCTTGTGGTCTTTGGTCAAGACAATGCAATAGATGAATTAACCTCTGTTATTCGCTTATCACGGGCAGGACTTGGAAATGAAGAAAAACCGATTGGCTCATTTTTATTTGCCGGACCTACTGGGGTAGGTAAAACTGAAATCACGCAGCAACTTGCAAAAATATTAGGTGTTGAACTGTTGCGTTTTGATATGTCAGAGTACATGGAAAAACATGCGGTTAGCCGATTGATTGGCGCTCCTCCTGGTTATGTAGGCTATGAGCAGGGTGGTTTATTAACTGATGCGGTTTTGAAGCACCCTCATGCCGTTGTTTTACTTGATGAAATTGAAAAGGCTCATGAAGATGTTTACAATATTTTATTGCAAGTGATGGATCATGGCACTTTAACCGATAATAATGGGCGTAAAGCCGATTTTAGAAATATTATTCTAGTCTTAACCACTAATGCTGGTGTGCAAGAAACCGTACGTCAATCAATTGGTTTTAAACAACAGGATCATAGTTTAGATGCGATGAGTGAAATAAATAAAGTTTTTTCACCAGAGTTTAGAAATCGCCTAGATAATATCGTTTGGTTTAATCATCTTGATAATGAAGTTATTCAACAAGTAGTTGATAAGTTTATTGTTGAATTACAAGTACAGCTTGATGAAAAAGGCGTTTCATTAGAGCTAAGCCGTGATGCTAAAAAATGGCTTGTAGAGCATGGTTATGATAAATCGATGGGGGCTAGGCCTATGTCGAGGTTAATTCAAGAAAAGCTTAAAAAAGGGCTAGCTAATGAATTACTCTTTGGGGAACTAACCAATGGTGGTGTCGCTAAAGTTGGAGTAAAAAAAGATAAGCTAGTGATTTCTTATGAAAATAAACAAGAGTTGATTTCAGAAAAATAAAGAACACTAAACAGTATGTTTTATAAATCTGCTAATGTTATTTGTTTGTTATAGACCTTATTATCTTAGTGATGATAAGGTCTTTTTTTTACTTGCCTATGTAGATCAATCAGGAAAAATTTATTATTGAGACAGAGTGTCATGCCAGCAGTACTTTAAGCCCTTCGACCCTTTGACAAGCTCAGGGTAAACGAGCTCAGAGTGAACTGAAGTTATGGCCGTTCGCCCTGAGCGCGAAGTAGTCGAAGGGATCAGTTAATATAGCCCCCCAGAGCAGAGGTGCTTCGCGCTGCACAGAAAAGTGAATTTTTAGGGATAAAACATTTTCTTTCAATTAGACCCTTCGACAAGCTCAGGGCGAACGGCGATTATTAATGTGAATGGTGTGCTTAATGCCAACAGAGATAAATAACGTCAAAGATGACGTTATTATTAAACTAATGAGTAGAGTACATAGGCAAATAAACACTTTTTAATGTGGCTCCCAGCTCTTTATAAAACAGGGGCTCGAACCAATGACACATGTTTATCGAATAAAGAGCACAGTCCATCGCTCTACCAACTGACTTTTATTGGGGAGTAAACTTTTTTAATGGCAATAAAAAAGGCTACGATTTCTCGTAGCCTTGTTTAATGTGGCTCCCCAAACTGGGCTCGAACCAGTGACACATGGATTAACAGTCCATCGCTCTACCAACTGAGCTATTGGGGAATAAATTTTTTATCTTTGATTAGACTACATGGATTAACAGTAACTAATCTCCTAGGCTCTACTAACTGATACTTAGGGAGTTGCTTTTCTTTCGATTAGCTTGTTAACCTACTTGGCTAACGGGGCAGAATAATAAAGACCTGTGGGCTTAGTGTCAACACAAAAATAAGAAAAAATTCATTTATTAGTTTGTTTGCTTAAATTGCGTTCACTAAAGTTAGTTTGTCAGCATTTGTTGGTAGTTTTATAATCATTGAATATAAATTTTTATCTGTAGGATAAAATTGGTAGTTATCCACCGAAGTTGTGGATAACTATGTGAGTTAATTTATAATAACTCTTTATATTATCGTTTTAACTAGCTTGTAGCCAAGTCAATAATTTATTTTGTATATATTTTAAATATTTAAAATCAATTAGTTACGTTTATTTTGTTGTTTTTTTAAGTGTTTGGTGTGATTTTTAAACAAAGATATATTTAACAGCATTCACTGTGCATTTCTTTTGGATTTGATTACAATGGATGAACAGCTAAAAGAGCTTATGAACTCTCCCTTTAATAAAGTTTATTAATGATATTAAATAAAATAACCATGAGTAAGAAACAACCGGTAAATTTACTAAAAGATCCCGTTGCTAGTACAATCAAAAGAATGACCATTCCAATGATCTACGGCATGGTCTTATTAATGACATTTAATTTAATAGATACTTTTTTTGTTAGTTTATTAGGTACTCAGCCTTTAGCGGCTATTAGTTTTACTTTTCCTGTTACTTTTACCGTTATTAGCTTCATGATCGGCTTAGGAATAGGGACTTCAGCAGTTATTGCAAGGTTTTTAGGAAGTGATGATCATGAATCGGCAAAAAACTCTGCGACAGCAGCTTTATATCTAGCTGCTGTTATTGTCATTAGCCTATCTTTTTTAGGTTATATATTTACTGACGAGTTATTTACTTTATTAGGGGCTCAAGCATCTTTATTACCTTTAATTCATGAGTATATGGATATTTGGTATATAGGTAGTGTTTTTTTAATTGGTCCTATGATCGGTAACGCTATTCTTCGAGCATCAGGGGATACTAAAACACCTAGCATAATCATGGGCAGTGCCGGATTAATTAATGCGATTCTTGACCCTATCTTTATTTTTGGTTTTGGTCCTGTTCCTGCCATGGGTATTCAAGGTGCTGCTATCGCCACATTTATTTCTTGGTTGTTTGGTTTTTCATTTGCATTGACTATATTAACAAAACAAAAAAACTTAATTCATACGCATTTATTATCGCTTAAGCAGTTAATTTCGTCATGTCGTATTATTTTGAAAATTGGTTTACCTGCTGCAGGTGCAAATATGTTAACCCCAATTGCTGCCGCTATTATGACGGCTATTGCCGCAACTTATGGTGAATCAGTGGTTGCTGGCTTTGGTGTCGGATCTAGAATTGAATCTATTGCCTGTTTAGTTGTTCTGGCTCTGTCGATGACGTTACCGCCATTTATTAGCCAAAATTTTGGTGCCGGTCATATGCACAGAGTTAAGCATGCCTATAAAACGTCAATCAAGTTTGTTTTGTGTTGGCAACTATTGATCTATGTTGTGTTAATTATTGCTGCTCCTTGGGTCGCCTCTGCTTTTGCAAAAGAGCAAAAGGTTGCCGATATCATTGTGCTATTTATGTGGATTTTTCCACTAGGTTATGGTTTTCAAGGCGTAATTATTTTAACTAATTCTTCTTTTAATGCGTTGCATAAGCCGATAGTAGCTCTAGTATTGAGTTTTATACGATTATTTATTTGTTATGTACCGCTGGCCTCCATAGGTAGTTATTTTTATGGTTTACATGGTTTTTTTATTGGTGCGCTAATAGGGAACTTAGTCATGGCAACTATTTCTTATCGACTGTTTTCCAAGCAATTTAATGGTGATGAGTTTATTGTGAGTAGCGTAGCCCAGGAAAAATCATCTTGAAAAATATCATTTTAAAAGAAACAAATTTAAAATCCTTTATATTAGAGTCAAACTATACGCCAGCGGGTGATCAGCCAACTGCAATTAAACAATTACTTGAGGGTATTGATGCCGGTTTAGCCCATCAAACATTACTCGGTGTTACCGGATCGGGTAAAACCTTTACTATCGCTAAAGTTATTGAAAAATTGAATCGCCCAACGATGATGTTAGCGCCAAATAAAACCTTAGCGGCGCAGCTTTATGGGGAAATGAAAGAATTTTTTCCTAACAATGCCGTTGAATATTTTGTTTCTTATTATGATTATTATCAACCTGAGGCTTATGTACCCACAACCGATACGTTTATTGAAAAAGATGCCTCGGTAAACGAACATATAGAACAAATGCGTTTATCTGCCACTAAGGCTCTATTAGAGCGGCGTGATGTCATCATTATTGCTTCTGTTTCTGCTATTTATGGGTTAGGTGATCCTGATTCATATTTGAAAATGATGCTTCATATAAGCCAAGGGGATATTATTAACCAACGTGATATTTTACGTCGGTTAGCTGAACTACAATACACCCGTAATGATGTTGCTTTTGCACGAGCAACTTATAGAGTACGTGGTGATGTTATTGATGTTTTTCCAGCAGAGTCTGACCGGCTAGCCTTAAGAATAGAATTATTTGATGAAGAAATTGAGCGTATTAGTCAATTTGATCCATTAACAGGGCAGGTTGAGCGTAAATTGGCCCGAGTGACTATTTATCCAAAAACTCATTATGCAACTCCGAGAGAAAAAATTTTAGCCGCTGTTGATAAGATTAAAATTGAGTTAAAAGACAGATCACAATTCCTTAAAGACAATAATCGCTTAGTTGAAGAGCAGCGAATATCACAGCGGACTCAATTTGATATTGAAATGATGACAGAGCTTGGTTACTGCTCTGGCATTGAAAACTACTCTCGTTATTTGTCAGGTCGAGGGTCAGGTGAAGCACCGCCGACGTTATTTGATTATTTACCTGATGATGGTTTGCTTATTATTGATGAATCTCATGTAACTGTCCCGCAAATAGGCGCGATGTACAAAGGTGACAGATCACGTAAAGAAAACTTAGTAGAATATGGTTTTAGATTACCTTCTGCGCTTGATAATAGGCCGATGAAGTTTGAAGAGTTTGAAGCACTTTCGCCACAAACTATCTATGTGTCAGCAACGCCAAGCAACTATGAAATTGAAAAGTCAGCAGGGGATATCGCTGAGCAAGTGGTGCGTCCTACTGGCTTGTTAGATCCCCAAATAGAAGTGCGCCCGGTAGAAACACAAGTGGATGATTTATTATCTGAAATTCACAAACGATTACCCTTAAATGAACGCGTGTTAGCGACTACGTTAACTAAGCGAATGGCGGAAGATTTAACCGATTACTTAGATGAACATGGTATAAAAACACGTTATTTGCATTCTGATGTTGATACCGTAGAACGGGTTGAGATCATTCGTGATTTTCGTTTGGGTAAGTTTGATGTGTTAGTAGGTATTAACTTATTACGTGAAGGTTTAGATATGCCTGAAGTGTCGCTGGTCGCTATACTAGACGCAGACAAAGAAGGCTTTTTACGCTCAGAGCGATCACTGATTCAAACCATTGGTAGAGCAGCGCGTAATATTAACGGTAGGGCTATTTTATATGCAGGGAAAGTCACTAAATCAATGCGTAAAGCCATTGATGAAACCGATCGTCGAAGAGAGAAACAGCATCAAAATAATATAGACAAGAATATTACTCCTAAAGGAGTCGTTAGAAAAATCACTGATGTTATGGGTGTTGGTGGCTTCAGCAAGTCCAAGGAGCTAGATAAAGTTGCTGAACGACATGCTAATTATCAGTTACTAACGACACAAGGAATTGATAATAAAATTGAGCAACTTGAAAAAGAAATGTACTTATGTGCTCAAAACTTAGAATTTGAACAAGCTGCTGCAATTCGTGATGATATTGCTAAGCTTAGAAATCAGCAACTGTCGACTTAACAATACTTTTAGACTCTAGTGGCTCAATATACTATAGGTAAACTACTTAAGATGTATCATGGAGTAATGGTAGATAATCCTAGCAATGGCATCACTATTACAATGATTTAAATGGCTGATTTCTTCAATTATTATATCTTGAATATCGAGAGGGAAAAGCAATAATTGCTCAAGATACATAGGCACTTGAGTTTCATTATTTTCCGCTATTATTTTTTTTAAACACGGCGCTTGGCACGTCCTCGTGGTACTCATAAGTTATCCTTAATAATTTATTGAATATGTATTAAGTTTAGACCATCAATTAATAATGATTATAAAAAAGTCTTAAAGTAAAATCAAAGGATAAAAATATTCTATAGAAAAAATTAATATTGAGTCTATTATTGATTTACATTAAACGTTTTATGTACATTAAACTATTTACCGCAATGAGGACACTTTTTACCGTGTTGACTCTGCTTTAACACGTGAATACTACGTTGAAGGTCGGCCGGTTCTATTTCTAGTTGATCGGCTAATTTTTCTAGTGCTTGATACTCTTCTTGATCAATATAACCATCAGTTAAGGCATTGGTTATATTCACATCTAGCTTTTGTTTGCGTTCACGTAATTCTTCACTAAAACGCGCCGCTAACATTGCGGCAGGTAATGCGACTAAACCAACACCTATAAGCATAATAAAAGTGGAAATAACCTTCCCTATGGCTGTAATAGGGACTACATCACCATAGCCTACGGTCGTCATTGTAACAACGGCCCACCAAAAAGATTGAATAATACTGCCAAAAACGTCAGGCTGAACTTTTCCTTCGACGGCATGCATTAAACTGGCGGCAATAACAATTAAAAACATCATCACCATCATGGCAGCGGTAATACTTTTAAATTCTTTAGTGATGACATTGATGAAAATATTGAAACCCTTAAAATAGTGGGTCAGCTTCAATAATCTCAATACTCTTAGTAAACGCAGTGTTCTTAAGTCAATGGCAAAAAATAAGGCAATAATAAAAGGTAAAATGGCAATTAAATCAATTAATGCCATAGGAGTTAATATGTAGTTGGCTCTAGATTTTATCGTTGAGATACCTCGATACTTAGGGTCTTCTATACAACACCAAACTCTTAACAAGTATTCAACACAAAAAAATGATAGGGAAATAAATTCAAATAAAGCGAATTCTTGGTGGTAAATATCATGATAATTAGCTTCTGATTCAAAAATTGCCGCAATAACATTGATAATAATAAGAATGATTAAAAATAAGTTGATTGCCTTAGCGGTGAAATTTTTTCTAGTTTCACTTTCAAGCAATTGATACGCTTTTGATCTTAAAGGCTCACCTGAAGTGAGCTTATTAGGTAAAGTGTCAGACATAATGTTATTTAAATTTTGTGAATATAATATCTATTAATTTAATAGTATCTCACTCGTATGTAATTGGATCTACCATTTTATTTTTGCTAAAAGCTTCTAAGCGTTCTTGGCAAGATCCACATTTACCACACGCTTTTTCTCTGCCGTTATAGCAAGTCCAGGTATTACTATAATCTAAACCCATACTCAGCCCCTCAGCTAAAATAGCTGCTTTATTTACCTTTAAATAGGGACTGAAAATTTCAACACTTTCATAATTAGCAATATGGCATACATCATTCATTTTTTTTACAAATTCAGGGCGACAGTCAGGATAAATAGCATGATCACCGCTATGAGCACCATAATAAACCTGTGAAGCACCAACAGACACGGCATAACCTACCGCTAACGAGAGTAAAATCATATTACGATTAGGCACTATCGTGGATTTCATATTTTCACTTTCGTAATGACCCTCTGGAATGTCAATATCATCGGTGAGTGAAGAACCGGCTAGTAATTGATTGATAGATGAAATATCAATCACTTTATGTCGGATGTTAAGTGAATTACAAACTTTACTAGCGTATTCAAGCTCTTTTACATGACGTTGCCCATAATCAAATGAAAGTGCATATACTTCTTTACCATCTTTTAGTGCTCTATTAAGTACGGTAAATGAATCCATGCCGCCGGAATAAATAACAACCACTTTTTCAGCCATACCTTTTTCTGTCATAGCTTTTTCTGTCATAGTAAGGTCTCTTAAAAATAAATAAGGTATAATCAATACGACTATTTTACTTGATTAACACCATAGGCAAAAGCATAAATTATAATGATCCAATACAAAATCAACGAACTATTTGAAACTATACAAGGTGAAGGCTCTTTTACGGGTCAGCCATCAATATTTATTCGTTTGCAAGGTTGCCCTGTCGGTTGCTCGTGGTGTGATACCAAGCATACTTGGCAAATAGACCTTAGTGATGAAGTCAGTCAAAATATCATGTTAACTAAAGTGCAAGAAACATCACAGTGGGCTGATATGACGGTAGAGCAGATTTTAGCTTTAGTTAAAGAAAAAGGTTATCAAGCTAAGCACATAGTGATCACTGGTGGTGAGCCTTGTATGGAAGACTTAACCCCATTATGTGGTGCGTTTGAACAATTAGGGTATAGCACGCAAGTCGAAACATCAGGTACCTTTGACATTCGTGTTTCAGATAACTGCTGGGTGACAGTATCGCCTAAAATCAATATGCGCGGTGGTTATCCTATTTTAAATAGCGCTATGATACGTGCTAATGAAATAAAACATCCAATCGCAACAGAGCAACATGTTAGCGATCTAAAAAAGCTATTAGCAGAGCACAAGGTTGACAATACGGCTATATATTTACAGCCCATTAGTCAAAAGCCTAGAGCAACAGAACTGGCTATTGCTACTTGTATTGCTAATAATTGGCGTTTGTCAGTACAAGTACATAAATACTTAGGTATTGAGTAGCTTGAACTGATGTAAAGTAATATTATTAATAGCCTGCCCAGTACTTGCGCACGAGTACATACCGTTTACTTATCAATATAAACTTTAGGTACGCGTGCAGACACGCAAGTCAGTAATTCGTAATTAATCGTATTCATATACTCCGCGACTACTTCAACATGGAGGTTTTCTCCCCATAACTCGACTACGTCACCCAAACTCACCTGATCTAAATTAGTGACATCTACAGTGATCATATCCATTGATACACGTCCTGCTAGGGGAGCTAGTTGATTATTGATAAATACGGGCGTGCCAGCTTGGGCATTTCTGGGGTAACCGTCAGCATAACCTATTGCAATTGTAGCAATAACTGACGCTTGCTTAGCTCGCCAAGTTCCTCCATAACCAACAGCCTCACCGACACTTAATTTTCTTAAAGAAATAATTGTCGATTGTAGCGTCATGACTGGAGTCAATTCAATGGGCATCTTGTTTATTTCTATTGGGTTTGCACCATATAAAGCGATACCCAGTCGATTAAAATCAGCATGACTTTGGGGCCAGTTAATTATTCCTATAGAATTAGCCAAGCTAAACTGACACGAATATTTCTGAGCTAATGCAGTTAAACAAGTAATTTGTGTTTGTGTTTTCGGATTATCTATTTCATCAGCGTTAGAAAAATGTGAACAAAGAACAAGCGCTTCTTTTTGTTCATGGGTTAATTTTTCTAGTATTGTTTTGGTGTATTCAGGTGTAAAACCTAATCGGTTCATGCCGGTATTAACTTTAAGCCAAAACTTTTCTTTATAGTTTGGTTGTTGCATTAACCATGAAACTTGTTCGATATTATGTATCATCAACCAAAAATTATGCCGTTGCGCTAATGCAAAGTCTTCCTTATTTAAAGGACCTTCAAGAATTAAAATAGGTAACGTAATTCCGGCAGTACGTAAAATAATGGCTTCATCAATAAATGCCACAGCAAAAGCCGGTACCAGTGAATGGAGGCTTTTAGCTATTTCAATCGCACCATGACCATAAGCATTTGCTTTAATAACCGCAATAGTTTTACTTTGCGGCGCTAAGTTAGCAATTTTATGATAGTTATTTTTCAAGGCAGATAAATTTATAATTGCTTGTGTTTTTCTAGAACGATAGCTCATAGATGGTTTCTACTGGTGAAAGCATGTTTTTTTGAAGTATATCATGCTTCTATTGCGTGAATAGTTTAATATTTATGATGATATTACCATCTATTTTAATTCGTTATTTATATGTTTTTTTTTGAATAATGTATTCTTATTTGAATTCAAGTAAAAACCAAATAACAAGGTTAACCATGAGCGCTGTGCTAATGACAAAACAATCTACACTAATTGATGAACTGAAAACAATAACCACTGAAGGACAAAACTCCGATACGCTAGATATTGATCTACTTGATGTAACGGGTGTGTTGGAAAAAATTAATGATGAGGATCAAAAAGTTGCCAATATCGTTAAGCTTATTATTCCAGAAATTGCGAAGGTGGTAGATAAAATAGTAGATGCTTTCGCTCAGGGTGGTCGTCTAATTTATATTGGCGCAGGAACGAGCGGTCGTCTTGGCGTGTTAGATGCCGTGGAATGTCCGCCAACGTTCAGTGTAAGTGACCAGCAAGTTTTAGGTATTATTGCTGGTGGAGATAAAGCCATTAAAAAAGCAGTTGAAGGGGCAGAAGACAATGAGTCTCTCGCCATTAAAGATTTAAAAGCGGTTAAGTTGGTTGCTAAAGATGTGTTAGTGGGTATTGCCGCCAGTGGCCGAACCCCTTATGTGCTTTCAGCAATGAACTATGGTAAAGCTGTTGGTGCAACCGTTGTTGGTTTAAGTTGTAGTTATAATGACAAGTTTGCACAAGCCAATGATATTAATCTTTGTGCGATTGTTGGCGCTGAAGCATTAACAGGCTCAACACGTATGAAATCGGGCACCGCGCAAAAATTAATTCTTAATATGCTGACTACCGCTAGCATGATCCGCAGTGGCAAAACTTATCGCAATCTAATGATTGATGTCAGTGCTAGTAATGAAAAGCTTTATGCCCGCGCGGTGAGGATAGTAATGCAGGCGACCGAGTGCGATTATCAAGGAGCTAAAAAGGCCTTAGATATAGCAGATAATAACACTAAATTAGCCACTTTTATGGTATTGACGGGCTTGGATGTAGCCACAGCAAAGGCTGCTTTGTTACACCATAAAGGCTTTTTACGCAAAGCTATTAAACAATCAGTGTAATCAAAACAATAAATATTTAGGGTATGTCATGCGTCGTTTTTTTATTAAAGTATCTGATCAATTAACGGTGCTTTATTTGATGTTATTCTTGCTGCTTTTTTCTTGTGTTTCCTCTGATGAACATCATAATGAGCAAGTAAAATTACATAACAAAGATATTATTTTTGGTGCACAACAACTGACAGTTTACTTGCCTATGCTTAAAGGCAAAAGAGTTGGTTTGGTGGTCAATCAAACATCACAAGTAGCTAATAAGCATTTAGTCGATGTGCTTATAGCTAATCATGTTAACGTGCCGGCTATTTTTGCACCTGAACATGGTTTTCGTGGTGATTATGATGCAGGTGAAAAATTTAGCTCCAGTGTCGATGAAAAAACAGGTATTCCTTTAATATCCATTTATGGTAAAAATAAGAAGCCCTCAGCTGAAGTGATGGCAAACCTTGATGTGATTATTTTTGATATTCAAGATGTTGGCGTACGCTTTTATACTTATATCAGTTCTATGCATTATATGATGGAAGCGGCAGCTGATGCAGGCGTAAGCTTTATTGTTTTTGACCGACCTAATCCAAACGGTGCCTTTGTTGACGGACCTATGCTTGAACCTGAGTTTACTTCATTTGTAGGCATGCATAAAATACCTTTAGTACACGGTATGACCGTTGCTGAGTTGGCATTAATGTTTACAGGTGAAGGTTGGCTTAATAGTGATAAAGATCTTAATCTAACCGTTGTTAGTATGAAAAACTATCAACGGAAAATGCTTTATTCACTGCCTATAAAACCAAGCCCTAATTTACCTAATGATGTGGCTATTAATCTTTATCCCTCGCTTGGCTTTTTTGAAGCGACCCCCGTGAGTATTGGCCGAGGCACCAATTTTCCCTTTCAGGTAATAGGTCATGATAAAATAGCGGTAGGAGATTTTGAATTTATGCCTGTTTCTACCCCCGGTGCAGCATCTACTCCTAAATTAATGAATAAAATGCTTATTGGACAAGATTTACGACAGAGTCATGTTAAAGGAATAGACTTATCTTTTATAATTAAGTGGCATCAAGCATTTAAAATAACAAACACAACGTTTTTTACGCGTGCTAATTTTATGGACAAACTCAGTGGTACTGATAAATTACGAAAATCGATTGTAGCAGGTAAAACTCAGCAAGAAATTAAGCAAAGTTGGCAGCAAGGTTTACTTAACTTCAACAGTTTAAGAAAACCTTATTTATTGTATAAAGACTTGTAATTAACACCGTTAACAGCCATTTTAAAGCAGTCAAACTAGATGTTGTTACTTTCAACCCTTTAAATTCAGCGACGACGGTATTAGATTTCTCTAATAACTTTTAACTTTGTCTTGAGGACTGAGTGATAGTTATTGTTGGCTCACTTCAAAAATGATATAAACTTAGACAGATTGCCCTTTGATTTATGGATGAAACGTGTTGGCTAACCTACTTAGTAAACTCCCCTTTGTGTTACTGTGTTTTTCACTTACTGTTTTTGCTCAGTCAGAAGATTATTACGAGAAAGCTTTACAAAGTTTTAATCTAAAAAAAAGCAATGAAGCTTTAATACATTTAAAGAATTCGCTGAAGGAACACCCTGAACATTTACCATCAAAATTATTGCTTGGCAGGGTTTATTTAGACACAAGAAATGCGAATGCCGCTATAGAAATACTCGAAGAAGCAATTTCTTTTGGTGCAGATATCAATTTGACCACTATTTTGTTGATGAAAGCACACATACTTAATAGAAATTACCTAACTGTCATTGACCAAAATCATGATAAGCTCAACAAAAATAACCAATTTAAACTTATCTTATTGCAAGCCTCAGCATTAGAAAGCCTTAAGCGTTTTGAGCAATCATTAGCAAAATATGAACTAGCACTTAAACTTAATCCAAATAATATTGAGGTCATGACCGCTCTAGCTTATTTTTTCCTGCAACAAGAGGAACACGATAAGGTAAATTCCTTAGTGACTCAATTATTATCTATAGATCCTCAGGCAACCCAAACCATTCATCTTCAAGGATTAGTGTTTCAAAGAGAAAATAAGGCTGAACAAGCGTTGCAGGCATTTGAAAAAGCCTATAAAAAAGATTTGACTGATCCGTATATAGCTCGTTCATTAGCCAACATGTACATTCAAATCCAAGATTTCGTTAACGCTCGCCTAATAACGGATGAGATTTTGAAAGAAACCCCCAACGAACCCTTTATGATGCTATTAAGTGCACGATTGCATACCATCAATAAAGATAATGAACTTGCGAATCAAGCGTATGACGACATAATGGCTAAGCTTTTGTTAATCCCAAGCGAAACACTAGATCAATTACCTGAGCTACGGTATGTTTCTGGATTAACGGCGTACATGTTAGGACATCACGAATTGGCGAGAAAAAGCTTACTTCTTTTTCTCGCACAAGATAAAGAAAACCTCAGAGCGATTAAGTTACTTGTTGATATCTACCGTAAACAGAATATGCCAGAACAAGCGCTTCTCGTATTAGAACAACACACCTCAATTGTGGCAGAAGATTTAGCGCTCTCATCGGCATTTTGTAATCTATATAATGACGTTAAAAAGCCCCATAAGTGCCAGTTAATGATTGACGAATTACGTTTTATATATGGTGACCACTGGGAGCTAAAATTACTGCAAGTGAAAACGTTTCAGATACAGAAATTGTATTCTAAGGCGCTATCTTTTTTTGATAGGTATTTTGAGCGAAATACAGAAGAAAAGATCCAGTATATTGGTGCCATGCTTTACTATCAAAATAATTTAGAACAAAAAGCTATTGATAAAATTAATGCATTATTACAAATCGATAAAGAGAGCCTTCGTTATCAAATCCTAAAAAGTGAAATACTATTAAAGTTTAAACACACAGAAGAAGCAGAAATTCTTATTAAGAAAATGTTAATCGTTCAACCTAATTTGTTTAATGTTAAATTCAATTTGGCTCGCCTACATTTCTTAAAAGAAGAATATTATGAAGCACAAAGAATTGCAGAAAAACTTATAACTAATGAAACAAGAAGCCTTAGACTTTATTTATTAGTAGGCAATGCATTTTATGAACAAAAAAAATTCGTTGAAGCGCTTGATTATTTTAAAAAAGCAAAAAAATTAGCTGACAATAATCCGGCTCCTTCTGAACAGATAATTAAAACATACCGTTTAATGAAAAAGCCTGAGCAGGCAATGGCTGAATTAGAAAATTTAACCAAAAGCCACTTATTAGAGCCAAAATATATTCAATTTAAAGCAGAGCTTTATCTTGAAAATAAGCAATTTGAGAAAGCAGAACATGAATATAAGTTACTCTATAGTTTATGGAATAATGATATCCAAAAACTCTTATATTTAGGACAAAAACAACGAATAGCTAATTTTTATGATGATGCCGAAAATTCTCTACAACGTGCGCTAACGCTTGAACCTAAATTTCTGTTTGCTCATATAGAGTTGTTACGCTTGTATGTCGCGCAAAAAAAGATTGAAAAAGCGGATGAATTGATTAGGTCTTTGATAGTTTCAAACCCTGAGAATGCAAACTTACAGCTTTTATCAGGTGATATTGCTAGCCATAAAAATAATCCAACATTAGCACAACAATACTATCTACATGCTTTGAAATTAAATAATAACTATCAACTAGCGGCAATTAAATTATTCAATCTGGCAAAAAATGAAAGCATTGGGAGAAAGTCGTTTGAGCAGTTAATGTTAGGTATTATTAATAAGCATCCAGACAGCCACTTTCATCGCTTTCTATTTTCAAATTATTTATTGAGCATAGGTAATTCTGATCAAGCAAAAATACACCTGCTTGTATTAGAAAAAATCCAGGATTTACCTAGTCTAAAATTTGTTTATAATAATTTGGCCAACATATACTTGAAAGAAAATATAGACTTATCTTTGCTGTACATAGACAAAGCGCTCGCTATAAATAATGCCAATGCTAGTTTTTTAGATACGAAAGGCTGGGTTTTGTCCTTACAGCGGAATTATCAACGAGGTTTAAAATTCCTCAGAATGGCTCACTCGTTGGATTCATCCAATCCATCAAATCGATATCATATTGCTTACACTTTAAGTAAGTTAGGTCGAAAAACAGAGGCTTTAATTGAACTTAATGGTGCACTTGAATTAGATGCGTATTTTTTGGAAAATGAACAGGCGCTTAATCTACGAAATGTATTAATTCACTAATAGCTTAGTGTATTAGATAATTATTTGTGTCAGGTAATTTTACACAAATGAATGACGATAAATTCAGTTAACTATAAGTCACTGAATATAAATGTTTTATTTTTATGGTATGTTTTTTGCTTAATACATAGTGAACTTTTTTATTAATTTATTATAATGGTATTCACTTATGTTAAAAAAACTCGCAAGTTACGCATTTCTTTTAGGATTGAGTTCTGTAGCACATGCAGCAGTGACTTATGATGGGCATTTAGCGTTAGACGCGAATGGTAATCAAACCGAATACGATGTCTTTTTTGATATTACTTATACCTTTGATGATAGGGATATTGAAGGCGGTAAATTGGGGTTAGGTAGTGATGGTACCAACCCTGTCTCTTATACACATCTCCGAGCCCACGAGACGGACTCCTATCTCGT
>OJEP01000093.1_pt1 | contig 55053 bp, 55 predicted proteins | sample 1593761 | NCBI WGS metagenome assembly OJEP01 (sample SAMN05416783, study PRJEB24817) | seawater metagenome | isolation source: Sea water | place: Canada:Atlantic | collected 2013-11
ATCTACACCTCTCTATTCGTCGGCAGCGTCAGATGTGTATAAGAGACAGTCACAATACTGTCGTCGATGCCCCGCAGGCCGGCTAAAAACAGCGCCATCACAAAGCCGGATGCCTGCCAGACCGCCGCCATCACAATGGTGTAGATGGCAAAGTCAGAGTTCACCAGCCAGTCGAAGCTGAAGGACGTCCAGCCCCAGTCGTGCATCAGTTTTTCCAGCCCCAGGCGCGGGTTAAGAATCCAGCGCCAGACGGTGCCGGTGACAATCATGGACAGCGCCATGGGATAGAGATAAATAGTCCGGATCGCGCCTTCCTGGCGGATGCGCTGGTCCAGAAAGATCGCCAGCACCACGCCGATCAACAGGCAGATGCCGATAAAGAGCCCGCCAAAAATTGCCAGATTCCATGAAGCGACGATCCAGCGCTCGCTCTCCATCAGCTTGGCGTATTGCTCAAGGCCGACGAAATTGTAACTGGGCAGGAAGCTGGAATTGGTAAATGACAGCACGCCCGTCCATAGCATGTAGCCATAGATCCCGATGCCAACCAGCAGGAAGGTCGGGGCCACCACCAGTTTGGGCAACCAGCGCTGCAGGCCATCCATCAGGCCAGACGATGCCCTGGCCACCCCGGTGGGGCGACGTTGAGTGTGTTCCATGAGGAATCCCCTGAAGAAACCCGAAGGCCGCCCACCGGGCGGCCTGATACGGCATTACATGGCGGACTTGATGGCGGCTGCCAACTGGTCCGTGGTTTTTGCCGGGTCCGGGTTGTTGGAGTTTACGAAGTTGGTGACCACATCGAAGATCTGGCCCTGGATGTAGCTGGTGGTCGCCAGGCCGTGGGAGAAGCTTGGCACCAGACCGCCGTCATCCGCGCTGGACTTGAAGGTATCCATCGACGCCTGGGCACAGGTATCGAAATCACTCATGTCCATGTCGGTACGAACCGGGATTGAGCCCTTGTTCTGGTTGAACAGGGTCTGGAATTCCGGTTCCAGGATGGTTCGGGCGAGATCCTTCTGTGCCTTGATGTCCTCTTCCTCGGACAGCGTGAACATGGCGAATGAGTCCACGTTGAAGGTGAACTGCCCGGTTGTGCCTGGAGCCGGCGCGCAGACGTAATCCTCTCCTGGCGTCAGACCTGCGGCGGTGAATTCACCCTTGGCCCAGTCGCCCATAATTTGCATGGCGGCCTCACCGCGAATGACCATACCGGTGGCGGTGTTCCAGTCTCGGCCCGCGGCATCGTCATCCACGTAGCTCATGACCTTGGCGAACTGTGCAAAGACCTCTTCCATTTTGGCGCTGTTGATCACGTCCATGTCGTGGTCGACAAAGGCCTTGCGGTAATCATCGGGGCCAAGCTCGGCAAGTGCCACGGCATCGAACACCGTTGCGTCCTGCCACGGCTGGCCACCATGCGCCAGGGGAATGTAACCCTCGGCCTTGAGTTTGTCGGCCACCTCGAAGAACTCATCCAGCGTGGTGGGAACCTCGACACCGACGTCCTTCATGACCTCTGGATTCACCCACAACCAGTTCACCCGATGTACGTTGACCGGCACAGCCACGTACTTTCCTTCGTATTTCATAACGTCGGAGATCATCGGCGGTATAAGCTGATCCCAGTTCTCCGCTTCCGCGACGCTGTCCAGGCTGGTCAGAAAGCCCAGTTCCGCCCACTCACGAATGTCCAGGCCCTTGATCTGGGCGGCGGCGGGCGGATTGCCGGAGACGGCGCGGGTTTTCAGGACGGTCATGGCGGCTTCACCACCGCCACCGGCCACGGCAAAGTCTTTCCAGGTGTGGCCCTGCTCTTCCATCATTTTCTTGAGGGCGGCCGCAGCGCGCGCTTCCCCACCAGCGGTCCACCAGTGCAGAACCTCAACCTCTCCGGCCTGAACGGCCGCTGTTGGCATCAGGGCGGCAGAGACCGCCAGAGCTGTAAGATGACGTTTGAACGATTTCATATAATGACTCCTTATTCTTGTCGTGGAGACGTTTGTCAGGCTTAGAACCAGACTTCCATCTGGGTGCCAAAGGTCCATTGGCTGCCGCCAAAGTCTTCCTGCCCCAGGGCATCGCCACCGTCGTAGCGGTTTAGCTCGTCATCCCAGGTGGAGTAGCTGGCAAAAACCCGAATTTCCGGGCGGTTCCAGAAGCCGCCTACCTGGGGCTTGAAGGTCGGGGCGATGGTAAAGCGGGCGTAGTCGCCATCCACGTCACCACGGCCTTCGTAGCCTTCCGTTTGCAGGTCCATCACCTGCCAGGAGGCTTCGTACTGCATCTCAAAGTTGGCGCCCAGTTCGTTGGCCAGGCGGGTGTTGAAGGTCAACCATTGGTACTCGTCCCCTTCCACATAACGGTCTTTGCTGGTTTCCGCCATGATCGCCGTGGTAGGCCAGCATGGTTTGCACACCTGAGTCAACGGCCTCCATAACGCCCCCTACGACACGCTCATCGTTATCCGCAGCAGACATACCATTGATCAGCCACTGCACGTTGCCGAAATAATTATTGGCGGTAAGGATGGCTTCGAGATAGGTATCCGGCTCGTTACCCAGCCGACCCACGGCCCCACCAACAGAGCCAGCGGGGGTCAGGTAGGGGCCGCCGGGAGCACTTTTACCATCGCTGTTGAGCAGCAGTCCGGAACGGGCGTAGGTATTGAAGGAGAAGCCCTGCTCACCTTTGGCATGGGGTTCGACCTCAGCCAATTGTTGCTCCAGGGCGGACAGGCGTTCTTCCACGCTCTCCTGGGCATACGCCTGGCCGGCGAACAATCCCAACGACGCCACGCTTACGACGGCTGTCAGTCTGTGAAGGGGCCTGGCGCCCAGGATCAGGGCAGAACGATACGTTTTATGGGTATTCATTATGACTCCTTGTTTTTGTTGTATTAGCAATATCGGAGTCTATGGCAATACCTCGGGGAGGAACGTATCAAACTGAAAGGCCGATGTAACACGGTTGTTACATGCCACCTCAATGTCGGGGCAGCGTGAGGGTGACGTCCAGGCCACCGCCTGGCCAATTCGCTATTTCAAGGTCGCCACCATGGCTTTGGGCAATGTTACGGGCTATACCAAGACCTAGCCCATGACCCCGCCGATGCTCCTGACCCAGGCGGTAGTAAGGCTCGAAAATCCGTCCAAGTTCGACCTCCGGAATACCCGGCCCGTAATCCCTGACGTGGATCGTCAACTGCTCTGGGGAGTCCTCCACACTGATGGTCGCAGAGTCCCCATACTTGACGGCATTGTCCACCAGGTTACCCAGGCATCGTTTGAGCGCCAGTGGTTTGCCGCGATAAGCCGCGCAGTTTCCTTCCACGACTACCCGCGGGCTCTCTCCTCCATACGCTTCCGCCATTCGCCGTAACATGCCGTCAATATCGACCAACTCCACGTTTTCATGGATGTCGGTGTCCTTCATACCCTGCAAGGCCCCCTTCACCAGCAATTCCAGCTCCTGAAGGTCGCTCTCGAATCGCTCGCGAATGTCGGCATCGTCAATCAGGTCGGCGCGCAGGCGAAGCCGGGTTATCGGGGTTTTCAGATCGTGGGAGATGGCGCGGAACAGCTGATCCCTGTCGCTGATGTAACTTTGTAGCCGCCGATGCATGGTATTGAAGCCACGGGTTACCGCCACAATTTCCGCACTACCCTGCTCTCTCAATGGTGATCGGTGTTCATCCAGCGGCAGGTCCCGCGCTGCCCTGGCCAGCTTGTGCAATGGTCGGGTCTGGCGACGCACCAGCCAGGCCAGCACCGGGAACAGAACCCCTATCATCACCAGGATAAACACGATCTGCTGGCCCGGGATGCTTTCATCATCCAGCGAGACATAGGGCGCCGGCAACAGCGAAGCCAGGTACAGCCACTCTCCTGTAGCAATCTCCACCTGGGTCACCAGAACAGGTGGTTTGATGGGTTCCAGTGTCAAAGCATAGTGAGCCCAGGATTTCGGCAACGCATCCAATGGCAACTGGGTATTCAGTATTCGCAGATCATCGGGGTGAACAAATTCCACGTGCAGATTGATCGATTTGCCCAACCGGCTTTTCAACACCGCCACGACTTCGTCTGTCACCAGGCGCTTGCGTTCACTGTCAGGCAACGCACGCATATCGATGTGTTTGTCGTTGAGGGAGACAAAAAAGCGGGAGCCTCCCATATCCCGCAGCTGGTCCAGCACGATATGCCGGTATTCCAGTGGCAGAGACTTGAAGAACTGTGTCGTTGCCGCCGCTGATGAGGCCAGGTTGCGGGTGGTGTTCACCAGGCCCTCCACCTGTTGGGCGCGGAATGTGCCTACCCAGATCACACTGGAGGCGACCTGGGCAACGCCCATTGCCAGCAGAGTCAGCAACAGGATGCGTCCGAGAAGCGACGAGGGCACAAGACGCCAGACCTTGCGGCCGGTTTCTACGGCCCCCTCATTATTCCGCGCCATGGGTCACCGTTGCCGCCAGCAGATACCCTGCCCCTCGCACCGTCTTGATTAGCCTGGGGCTGCGCCCCTGATCTCCCAAGCGCTGGCGCAGGCGGCTGACCGCCACATCCACCACCCGGTCCAGCGGCATGGACTCCCGCCCCCGGGTAACGCCGGAAATGGTGTCACGATCCAGGACTTCGTTGGGGTGTGCCAGGAACAGTTGCAACAATGAAAAATCCGCGCCGGACAACGGAGTGGCTTCTCCCTGGTCCGAGATAAGCTCATGGGCCTGGGTGTCCAGCCGCCAGCGATCAAAGCACACGAACCGGGGATTGTCCGCCCGATTGAACCCGGAACGTCGCAACAGTGCCTTGACCCGGGCCTGTAACTCCCGGGCGCTGAAAGGCTTGGCCAGGTAGTCGTCGGCACCGATTTCAAGGCCGACCACACGGTCGGTTTCGTCCGAGCTCGCGGTCAGCATGATGATCGGCACCTGCGAGTGCTCGCGAATCTCCCGGCACAGCGTAAAACCATCATCGCCCGGCAACATGACGTCAAGGACAATCAGATCGATCCGTGCCTCTGACAGAGTGCGGCGCATACTGTCGCCCTCGGCCGCGGTCATGACATCGTAGCCGACACGAGACAGGTGCTCATGCAACAATTCACGGATTGCCAGGTCGTCGTCAACAACCAGAATCGATGTTTTTACATCAGACATTCGTAAGCCTTTATTGTTATTCGTACGAGCTAAAAAAACAGGACAGCATGTTATCAAATACTTAACACGGCGCCTCTATCCTCCTGCCTCAGGAAACAGATCACGGCGGGCCGATTTCGCAGGCCAGCACCAGCGCCCAGAATTCCGAAAAGTCATTGACCACCACATCCGGCTTGTCCGGATGCTTGTGAGTGCCCGGAAAAATCCGGTTCAGCCAGGGCAAGTCCCACTGCGCACCGTTGAAAAACACCGCCGTCATGCCCGCGCGCTTGGCGGCAATGACGTCAGTGGTGCTGTCGCCCACGTACCAGACGCTCGGGTCTGGCGGGTAATCCAGCTTCTGCACGGCAAGATAAAGTTGATCGGGATGAGGTTTTCTCAGCGGCGTGTCGTCTCCACAGACGTCCACATCGAACAGATGCGTCCAGCCGGTGTCTTCCACGGCGGCCAGTTCATGCTCGAAAAACTCCCGGTCACGATTGGTAATAACACCCACATGAATGCCAATGCGTCGAAGCCCCTCGAGAACGGCCCGCACCTTTGGTTCAAACGCTTTTACCGTTCCAAAATGCTCTCGGTAGTGACGATTGAACGCTTTGTGGGCAATCTGTTTGGCCTCCTGGTCGTCACCAAACAACACCTCGAAAATATCAGTACGTGAGATTTTTCGGTCGGCCCGAACCTTGGGGTGAAGCCTGGCAAACTCCCGCACGTAAGCCACCAGCCGGGCATCTTCCGGTGTCTTGCTGTCTTCCGGCGCCAGCATACGGCTGACCAGGCCCAGCTCCTCGAATTCCGGGAACATATCGTCCACCGCGTGATACATCGCGTCCAGGGTATCCACCAACGTGGCGTGCCAGTCGAACAACACCACCGACGGGCGGATCAGGCTGACAACGGCAGGATGCCAGTCCGGCTCAATGCGGGGCTGTGGCGGTTCCGGACGCGGGTAGGGCCGTGGCCGGACTTCCGCAGGAGTGGCCCGAAACGCCTTTGGCTGATGTCGTTCCAACAACGCCAACAGGTCTATGAGGTCTTCGAAGCTGTCCAGTATGGCGGCCGGAGCGTCGCGATAACTGAACCAACTGTCAATTCGATCCGGCTCCCAACAGGCGCCGTTGTAGAAAACACCCGATACCCCGGCACGGTTGGCCGTGAGCATATCCACGTAGCTATCGCCCACATACCAGGCCTGTTCGTCGACTGGCAGCCCCAGTTTCTCCAGCACGCGGGTAATCACTTCCGGGTCGGGCTTGTACTCGGTGACATCGTCGGCGCATACCGTAACGTCAAACAGGTTGCGCCAGCGCCCCTCGTCCACCATGCCCAGCTCCTTGTCCAGGAACTCCCGGTTGCGGTTGGTGGACACCGCCAGCCGGATACCCATTTCCTTCATGGCGGTCAGGTACTCGTAGGCGCCCTGCTGGAAGGGCCGAACCTTGCCGAAGTATTTCCGGTAACAATCGTTGTAGGCTTTATGGGCGATCAGCTTGGCGTCTTTATCGTCGCCAAAGATGGCGTTGAAGATGTCGGTGCGTGATACCCGCCGTTCCGCGAGAATGCGCGGGTGCAGCCGCCGAAAGATCCGTATGTAGCGGACCAGGCGGGCATCGTCAGAGGTGCGACATTTGTCCTCGGGCAGCAGCCGGTCCACCAGGCCCAGGTCCTCCAACTGTGGCAGCATCTCTTCCATGGCGCTGAACATGGCGTCGTGCGTATCCACCAGCGTGCCATGCCAGTCAAACATCAGCACCGACGGTGCGCGCAGTCCATCGCTGAATCGGGCCATAATCAGTTTCCCGTTGGTTTCTTGGCGGTCTCCACGTGAACCACCCGACCATTACGCAACGTCACGATGCGGCGGAACTGGGTCTTCCCGGTCTCGTACAGCCATTCTTCCACAGGTACCAGTTGATTGGCACCGTAATGACCGAGGACCGTTGATCCACGGCCAACCGATTCCCAGGTGACCCGCCGGGAAAGCGGCTCGCCACAATAGGCCACGATCTCGAATTCGCTGAGTCCGGTTTGCAGCCGCGCCGGAGAACAGTCACCGGCACTGTCGCCGGCGAAGCCATAGCCCAGGCTGTGCTCATGCCGGAGCTTGCCGTTCCTGAACTCAAGGCGGCGGATAAATCCCTGTGGGCCCGGGTTGTAGTACCAATGCTCGACTTCGCCAACAATACCTATTCCGGGAACGCTGGCCGTTGGGTAGGTCGCTACATAGTCCGGCGCACCGCAGCGCTCTTCCACCTCTACCGGCCAGTCGCCGACATCCACCAGTGAGGAGCCACAACGAAAGGCACCATTGGCAGCGCCCGGCAAGGCAGCCAACCCCGGAAGCACCAAAAGCATCAGCACACTGCTTGATAACGAAAAACGCATACCCGTCCTCCCCTAAAAACTCCTAACCTTCCATAGTAGAAGCATGGAAAGGTGTTGGGCACCCGTTAATCGTAAAAAAACACGTAAATAACCGTCGTCTTGTCCACGGCAATCAACTTTCACTGCTCGAAAATGTTTCAAGGGCCTCCTCCATATCAACGGTTGAAATACATCTTAAAACCCCAACGGATCAGGTTACCTACGGCAAAAAGGAGGACACATATGTCACGCCCACAAGACCTGTTTCCGACACGCCTTGAACGCAAACTGGGCATGTTTGAGCGACTGGATCCTGTGGTACATACCCCTTCGAAGCGCTTGTCGGACGGCCCACTGTCCGCCAAACAGGTGCGAGAATTCGATGAAAGGGGGTTTCTATTTTTTGATTCCTTCTTCTCCAAGGACGAAATGGACGGGTTTATCAAAGAGCTTAAAGACTACGAGGACGATGACGACCTCAAGCTGTCCGAGGGCACCATTCTTGAGCCCGGAAAGGAGGAGATTCGATCCATCTTCGGCATTCATGACATTTCGGAACGCTTTGACCGGCTGACCCGGGATGCTCACTTGCTCAACATCGTGCGGCAGTTGCTGGACAGCGAGGTCTACATCCACCAATCGCGGATCAACTACAAGCCCGGTTTCAAGGGCAAGGGGTTCAACTGGCATTCCGATTTCGAAACCTGGCACAGTGAAGACGGCATGCCGCGTATGCGCAGCCTCAGTTGTTCCATCGTGATGACCGACAACAACGAGTTCAACGGCCCGTTGATGCTGATTCCGGGTTCCCAGAAGTACTTTATCCCCTGTGTCGGCCGCACACCGGAAGACAACTACAAGGAATCCCTCAAAAGCCAGGACCTCGGGGTTCCAGACGCCGCCAGTCTCACCCGGTTAATGGACGAGAACGCCATTGAGGCACCCAAGGGACCACCGGGGTCCTTGATCATATTTGAATGCAACACCCTTCACGGCTCAAACGTGAACATGTCGTGCTGGCCACGAAGTAATCTTTTTTTCGTGTACAACAGCGTTCACAATACTCTCGAGGAGCCGTATTGCGGCAATAAGCCCCGGCCGGAGTTTCTGGCCAACCGGAAAAATCTGGAACCATTGAAGCCGGTCAGGAACCCATAACGGTCTTGGCGGACAAACGGCAGGCGAACAACCATGAAAATTGGCGAAATCTCGAAAACCACAGGCATTCCGGTAGAAACCATTCGCTACTACGAAAAAATCGGGCTGGTGCCCGCACCCGAGCGGCAAGCCAGCGGCTACCGCCATTACCGGCAAAGTCATCTCGACCGCCTGCTGTTCATCAAACGTTGCCGTAATCTGGACATGGCCCAGGATGAAATCCGCGAACTGATACGCCTGGCCGACCAGCCAGACGCTGATTGCAGCGAAGTCGACGCTTTGCTGGCCCGTCATCTCAGCCATGTAAGGGAACGTCTTCAGGAACTGGCCAATCTGGAAGACACCCTACAACAACTTCAGCAAGCCTGCTCCGAGGGCCGCACTGTCAGCGAGTGCGGCATCCTCGGCGGACTGACTTCTGAGCCGGACCATGAAGCATCTTCCGGCAACCACAACCATATTCCCGGCACTCACGGCACTCGCTGAACACCGTTTCTACCGCAAGGTTTGACTCTGTAGTAACTACAGGGTTTTTAATGAATACATTCTCACAAATGGAGGTATTCATGGCCTGCAGTAGCTGCTCCGCCCCCAACCCAAAATCCCCCGCTCCGGGCTTTCGAAAGGCTTTGTGGATCGCGCTTTGGGTCAATCTTGCAATGTTTTTGGTCGAGGGCTTTGCCAGCCTTCAGTCCGGGTCGGTGTCATTGATGGCCGATGCCATCGACTTCTTTGGCGACAGCGCCAACTACGTCCTGTCCCTGACCGTTCTTTCCATGGGCATGCTTTGGCGCGGCCGGGCTGCCCTGGTGAAAGGCATTACGATGGCCGTGTTCGGTGTCATCGTGCTCGCCCGGGCCATCTGGGTACTTCAGAGTGGCATGACACCGGAGCCTCTGACCATGGGGGTCGTGGGCCTTATGGCACTGGTGGCAAACGTCATCGTGGCACTGATACTGTTCCGCTATCGGGACGGTGATTCTGACATGCGCTCGGTGTGGCTGTGCAGCCGCAACGACGCCATCGGTAACGTCGCCGTGATGGGCGCAGCGCTGGGGGTGTTCGGCACCGGTACCGCCTGGCCCGACCTGGCCGTGGCAACAGTGATGGGTGGTCTGGCCATTACGGCGGGGGTCAGCGTGGTGCGCCATGCCCGCAAGGACATCGACGGCGCAAAACAGATGTCAGCCCATTCCGTCAGCCCCGAAGTCCGATAACTCGTGCTGGGGGTGGTTATAGACGCGACAACCTGTATAAACTTGAACCGCATATGACCCACACACGATCACCACAACTGTTCCCTTACTGGCGGAGATTCACGGTGCTGGCAGCACTGCTGGCGGCTGCTTTCCTGTGGCCGGCAAGCACTCTGGAATGGTCTCGTGAGGGTATTCCTGACGGCGAGTACTGGCGACTGCTGACCGGCCACTGGGTTCACCTCGGCCTGAACCACCTGCTACTCAACCTGGCAGGCCTCCTGGTAACCGGCCTGTTGTTCACAAGGCACCCACCCCTGCCAATCTGGCTAAGCTACCTGGTTCTCTCGCCTCTCGCGATCTCATCAGGCCTGTTTCTGGCAGCACCCGAGCTTGACTGGTATCGGGGCTTTTCAGGCTGTCTTCATGGGCTTCTGGTGTTTACGGCCTTGTTCAATATCAAAACGGATACCCGCTGGAGCATCACCATACTGGCATTCATTCTGCTGAAGATGGCAACGGAGGTGTTTCTATACCCGGCCGTTGGCGAAAACCCATTGATTGGTGGCCATGTCATCGTCCAATCCCACTGGCTTGGCGCGCTCACCGGCCTGATAGCGGGATTGTTCACCTTACGCACCGCTCCCCGGGTTACGGCATAACCAGGGCCACCATCACCGGAATAAACGCCAGGGCAAACAAGGTGCTCAGCAAGGCGGTGCCGGCGGCCTGTTTTGGCGCGGTGTCCAGCAGCGTGGCTATGACCACCGTATTGGCGGCAATGGGTGTTATGGAAATCAGGAAAATCGCCTGATAGACGGCGAGGTTGTAGATACCGAAGAAACGGGCATCCAGCCACCACAGCAGGATGGCCGCCAGCGGCCAGGACACGAACTTGCCCAGGAACGCCAGGCCGGTAAAGCGCGGGTTGCCCGCCAGCCCGCGAAAACTGAGAATTCCCATGCCAATAATCATCATGCCGAGGACGCTATAGGCACCACGAAGGTTATCAAAAAGCGGCGTAAAAACGTCCGGGATGGAAAATCCGTTCAGGTTCAGCATAACTGCCAACATGAAGGCATAGACCGAAGGCAGCCGTGCCACCCTCACGAGGGAATCCTTGAGGCTGTACCGTCCCCGGGCGGCCAGATAGAAGCCCACGGAATTCTCGAACAGTGTCGTACCCAGCATGCACACGATATAAAGCGCCAGTCCTTCCTGACCAAACAGCAGCAATGCCACCGGTATGCCAAAATAACCGGTATTGCCCGTGCCCACCGACAACGGAATAAGACTGGCACTGCCGTCCGAAATCATCCCGCGGGCAATCTTCATGTGCGCAAAACCGAGCACCGAACACAACGTAAAAACCAGCAATGGCAACAGGATGACTTCTGTCGAGAGCGGTGCCGCCATAACGCCGGAAAACACCACAGAAGGCGTGACGATGTAGAGCATGATGCCGGCGATGTGTTTGCCGCTGGCCTGGAGATAACGCCCGGCAATCCAACCCAGCGCAACCGTGATATACAGGGGGAGCAATTTGTAGAACAGTGCGAGGGCCGCGGCCATGCTGACTCCGGTATAGCGCAAGAAAGGCACCGAGTTTAACACCAGCAGGAATATTGATTCAGCCGCTAAGACAAACTGGTTTAATTTATTTTGAATATATCTATCCAGGTGCCAAACTCCGACAACTGACCCAGCCAAGGTGTACCCATGAAACAGGAACCAATTGCCAGTTCATCGCCTCCATGCATGCTGGCAGAGCGACACCGGGATATTATCTGGCACGAGCCCGCGCCCGAGTCCCATGCGTTACTCAGCGGGCTCAGCCACTGTTTTGGCATTCATCTGAGCAACGACAGCGACAACCCCCAACAGCGCTTCGTCAGTGAGCTGGGCGGACTGTTCCAGAAATGCCGGGTGGATGCTGAAACCGACCTGGAGCGGCACAACCGCCCCTGGGGTAATGTGTACCTGATCCAGCACGGCGTGCTTCGACTGTTCCGGGAATCACTGACGGGAAAGGTGGCCATCCACCATTTTTTCACGGAAGGGGACCTGATCTGGCCTGTCTTTGGCAGAAGCCGAACCTCCCGCAACACCTTGTGCCTCACATCCGTTACCCCCGCTACCCTCTGGGTGGCCGACTTTTCCGCGTTCCGTACTGCTGTTCAGGCACAGGGGGATGGCGCCTGGGAAAAGTTTGCCATTGTGCTGACTGAGGAGGTCGCCGAGTTGACCAGCATGAGGGAATTCCGCAAGCAAACCATGCCGGCCCAAGAGCGTTATCGGTTGTTGCTGGACGAGTATCCCGAACTGATCAAGCGAGTCCCGGACAACCAGTTGGCGTCCTGGCTGGGCGTGGTCCCGGCAACTTTCTCAAGGCTGAAGAAGGCCACCGGCAACGGCCGCAGTTCGGGATAATCCATCGAACAGCGTTCTTACAGGCTCGAGCTGAACAACACGTCACACTTCGTCTATTGCGTACACCTGTACGCTGAAGTACCGTATCGGCATGACAGAACCTGACCAGGTATCCATGAAAGCTCGCGAGAACCCCGAAGAATCCGTCCATCACCGTATCGAGGAATGGCTGAACAGCGCCACCCACGGTCTCGGCGCCCTTCTTAGCGTGATCGGTACGATTGCATTGATCGTCGCGGCCAGCCAACTGGGTGATGTCTGGAAGATCGTCAGCTTCAGCATCTTTGGCGCATCCCTGATCATGCTTTACCTGGCATCAGCGCTTTACCATGGTGCCCGCCACCCCCGGCTGAGGGCGCTGTTCAAAACCCTGGACCACTGCGCCATCTTCCTGCTGATCGCCGGCACCTACACCCCTTTCCTGCTCGTCAACATGCGCGGCACCAGCGGCTGGACCCTGTTTGCCATCATCTGGTCCCTGGCGGCTACCGGCGTGGTTCTGAAAGTCATCTTCCAGAACCGCTTCAAACTGGCACGTGTAGGTATCTACGTTGCCATGGGCTGGCTGATCACCTTCGCCTCATCCGACCTGGTAGCGAGCATCAGCGACACAGCCCTCTACCTGACCATCGCGGGTGGCGTGGTCTACACCGCCGGTGTCGGCTTCTACCTCGCGGACCGCATTCCCTACATGCATGCGATATGGCACCTGTTCGTCATCGGCGGAAGCGCCCTGCATTTCAGTGCGATCTACTACGGCGTTCTACCCCATACCCTGTGACAGCGTGACCGTGCCATAGCGGCCTGACGAGCCTGATTTTGGTTATACTGTATAACCTCACTATGTCGGGAGCCGAACAATGGCAAAGTGGCTGGTCAAGACCGAACCGTCCGAATGCAGCATCGATGACTTTGAGAACGCGAAGGATCAGACTATCCCCTGGGACGGAGTGCGCAACTATCAGGCGCGAAATTTCCTGCGGGAAATGGCCGAGGGGGACGACGTGTTTGTTTACCACTCCAGCTGCAAACACATTGGCGTGGCGGGGATTGTCCGCGTCGTGGCGTCCGCCTATCCGGACCCGACCCAGTTCCGGGAAGATTCGCCCTACTACGACCCCAAAAGCACACCGGAAAAACCGCGCTGGCAGGCCGTGGATATGGCCTTTGAGAAAAAATTGCCACGACTGATCCCACTGGATGAAATCAAGTCCCTGCCAGGGCTTGAGGGCCTGGCATTGATCAGGCGTGGCAACCGCCTGTCGGTGATGCCCGTTACTGAAGAACAGTGGCGGATCATACTCGCCAACGCCTGAGCAAAGTTCCCGCTACCCAATCCGCCCTACTCCCTTTAGAATTCAGGCTCCGCGATCGTTATGGAGTTGCTGTTTTCCCATGTCTGCCCAACCAAGCCCTACAACCGGATTCGAACAACTGCGCCGCATAGAGTCCAGCCGGATCTTCCAGAGCGTGGTTATCGGCATTATCATCCTGTCGGCACTCACCATTGGCGCGAAGACCTACGAGCTACCGCCGCTGGTGGAGGGATCCCTTAGCGTGATGGACAGCGCCATCACCGTATTTTTTCTGATAGAAATCCTGTTCCGCTTTGCTGCCTGCCCCAACAAGAAACGCTTTCTGATGGACGGCTGGAACCTGTTCGATACACTGGTCGTAGTTGGTAGCCTCATCCCACTGGACAACTCCGACGCCGTGCTGCTTGGTCGATTGTTGCGTGTGTTCCGGGTGTTGCGCCTGGTGTCTGTGGTGCCAGAGCTGCGTTTCCTGATCAACTCTCTTCTGAAAGCCATTCCGCGCATGGGCTACATCGCCCTGTTGATGTTTATCATTTTCTACATTTATGCGGCCATGGGCTCAATGTTCTTTGCCGACGTGGACGAGACTCTTTGGGGCGATGTCGCCATAGCCATGCTTACGTTATTCCGGGTGGCGACCTTCGAGGATTGGACCGATGTGATGTATGCGACGATGGAATCCTACCCGCTCAGCTGGCTCTACTATCTGACGTTTATATTCCTGACAGCGTTCGTATTCCTCAACATGATGATCGGGGCGATCCTGGAAGTCATGAGTGAGGAACAGAATGCGGAGCAGGCCCAAAAAGCCCACGATGAACGGGACGAGATCGCACGCCAGTTAAAGGCGGTTCAGCAACAGTTGCAGGAACTGACGAAGCAGGTATCCGAAAAATCCGGGGGGCGCTGACCTCCGGAGTCGTTGGCCAGGGTGGCTTCGCCATGACGAAGTGGAAAATCGCCTCAGAAAATTTGTGCCCGACTGCAAACTGCAACCAATGGTCAATAGCCTTAGCGGTAATACCAGCTAAAGTATAAGAAACCATTTTGTAACAGGAACACTGGCATTATGACCCCTGATCACTTTACCAAGGCCGATCTGGAAGCCTGCGGACAAGGCACGCTTTTCCCCGGCAAGATGCGACTGCCTATCAATGAAATGCTGATGATGGACCGCGTTACCCATTTCAGCGAAACCGACGGGCTCTATGGCAAAGGCAGCATTGTTGCCGAGTTGGATATTGATCCGGACCTCTGGTTCTTCAAGGTTCATTTTGTGGACGATCCGGTTATGCCCGGTTGTCTGGGCCTGGACGCCATGTGGCAGTTGGTGGGTTTTTTCCTGGCAGCCACCGGGGGTGAAGGCAAGGGTCGCGCGCTTGGAAGCGGTGAGGTGAAGTTTTCTGGGCAGGTGCTACCCACGAATAAACTCGTTCGGTATCACCTCGACATCAAACGGGTCATCCGCCGCAAGCTCACCATGGCCATTGCCGATGCCCGTATGGAAGTGGATGGCCGGGAGATATACACCGCCAAAGACCTGAAGGTCGGCATGTTCAATTCTACGGATGACTTCTAGGAGCCATTAAATGCGTCGTGTTGTTATTACAGGCATGGGAATCGTCTCCAGCCTCGGAACCAATCAAGACGAAGTAACCCGGTCCCTGCGGGATTCAATACCTGGCATTGGCTTTAGCCAGGAAGCCAAGGACAACGGTCTGCGCAGCCATGTGTGCGGACAGATTGACCTCAACCTGCCGGAACTGATTGACCGCAAGCTGATGCGCTTCATGTGCCCGGCCTCGGGCTACACCTACCTGGCGATGAAAGAAGCCATTGAGCAAGCCGGGCTGACGGAAGAGCATATCCGCGCCAACTCAACCGGCGTCATCACCGGTGCTGGTGGTGCGTCAACGGTCGAGCTGATGGATGCGATCGATACCCACCGCGAGAAAGGCATCCGCCGGGTAGGTCCGTACCGTGTGCCACGCACCATGGGCAGCGCCATCAATGCTTCTCTTGCTACGGCATTCGGCATTACCGGCATCAACTACGGCATTACCTCCGCCTGCGCCACCAGCGCCCACTCCATTGGCCACGCCGCCGATATGATTGCGCTGGGTCGCCAGGACGTGATGTTTGCCGGTGGTGGTGAAGACATCCACTGGACGCTGAGCCTGATGTTCGATGCCATGGGTGCGCTCTCCACCAAATACAACGACACTCCCGGCAAAGCCTCCCGCACCTATGATCGGGATCGGGACGGTTTCGTGATTTCCGGTGGCGGCGGCATTCTGGTACTGGAAGCCCTGGAGCATGCAGAAGCACGTGGGGCCAACATCCTGGCCGAACTGGTCGGCTTCGGCGCAACCTCTGATGGCGCCGATATGGTGGCGCCCAGCGGCGAAGGCGCCATTCGCTGCATGCAGCAGGCGATGAAAAACGTTGATGGCGAGATCAGCTACGTCAACACCCACGGCACCAGCACGCCGGCGGGGGATGTCACCGAACTCAAAGCGCTGAAGGAAACCTTTGGCGACAAGATACCGCCCCTGAGCTCAACCAAGCCACTTTGCGGCCATGCTCTGGGCGCAGCCGGTGTGCACGAAGCCATCTACAGCCTGATCATGCAGCGGGGGAACTTTATTGCTCCGTCTGCCAATATCGAGAACCTGGATGAAGGCGCCGAAGGCTATCCCATCGTGAGAGAGCGGCAGGACAACGTAGACCTGCCTCTGGTGATGAGCAACAGCTTTGGATTCGGCGGCACTAACGGCACGCTGATCTTCAAGAAAGCCTGACCACCAGGCAACAAACCGCCGGGGCACGCACGAATTTGCTGCCCCGGCTTTTTCGATTCCGCTTAAGCCACCCTTGAGCGGTAGGCTCCTGGCGATTTGCCCATCCAGCGTTTGAACGCACGGCTGAAGGCGCTGAGCTCGGAAAACCCTAGCTGTTCAGCGATTTCCACGAGGGGTTTACTACGATCCTTCAGATAGGCCAGAGCCCGTTCGCGCCGGATATCCTCAAGCAACGCCGCAAAGGTCAGATTTTCTTCCTTCAACCTTTTATGAAGCGTATGCCGACTCATGTTCAGCTGAGAGGCAACAGCCTCCACCCCTACCCGACCACGTTCCAAGTGCCCGGCAATCAACGAAGTCACTCGCGCACTGAACGGTGCCATAGCCGCGCGGGGCTTCATCGGTTCTGAGTGCATTTCACTGTCTCCTGATAATTCCTTACAGGCACGCTTTACCTGCGCTCGTCAGCGTACACATGTTAGCTGAAAATAGCCATATTCGGCTTTAGTCGTAACAAGACATGAGGCAATTCGGTCATTCAAAGCGTCGAGCTATCGGTCTGATTGCCAGTCCCTTAGTGCCACAAGGGTTGATTGAGGTATAATCACGACACGCGCAATTTAATACCTGACTATTTTACTCTGGTATTGTATACTCACTCACCAGAAGAAACGGATATTGCCCTTGATTTTCAACAGGGCCGCACCCAATCCGTCATCCAAAAACCGATTGCAGGGCGTACCCAAGTCTGGGGCGATCACTGCAACGCATGAATTTATGACATCCGCCCGGCAGCCCTGAACACGAGACTACCGGCGACACCAGGGGCTGCAAGGCCTGAGATGAGAGAATACGGAGCGACGATCATGGCGACCACCGATAAAGAGGTGAACGAGCTGATCAAACGGGAATACGAACACGGTTTCGTGACAGAAATCGAAGCCGACACGTTCGAGCCCGGCCTGAACGAAGACGTCATTGCCCGCCTTTCCGCCATTAAGAAAGAGCCGGAATGGATGCTGGAATGGCGCCTGAAGGCCTACCGTCGCTGGCTGGAAATGGACGAGCCGGACTGGGCACACGTGGGTTACCCGAAAATCGACTACAACTCGATTTCCTATTACTCCGCGCCCAAGCGCAAGGAAGACATGCCCCAGAGCCTCGACGAAGTCGACCCTGAGCTGCTCAAGACCTACGAGAAACTGGGCATTCCCCTGCACGAGCGTGAAAAGCTTGCCGGCGTGGCTGTTGACGCCGTGTTTGACTCCGTTTCCGTGGCAACCACCTTCAAGGAGCCGCTGGCCAAGGCTGGCGTAATCTTCTGCTCCATTTCGGAGGCCATCCAGGACTACCCGGAACTGGTGAAAAAGTATCTGGGTTCTGTGGTTCCTGCAGGCGACAACTTTTTCGCGGGCCTGAACTCCGCCGTGTTTTCAGACGGCACGTTCGTGTACGTACCCAAGGGTGTTCGTTGCCCCATGGAACTGTCCACTTACTTCCGCATTAACGCGGCCAATACCGGTCAGTTTGAGCGCACCCTGATCATCGCCGAGGACAGCAGCTACGTCAGTTATCTGGAAGGCTGCACCGCGCCGATGCGCGACGAAAACCAGCTTCACGCTGCCGTCGTTGAACTAGTGGCCCTGGACGATGCACAGATCAAATATTCCACGGTGCAGAACTGGTACCCAGGCGATGAGAATGGTAAAGGCGGCATCTTCAACTTCGTCACCAAGCGTGGCGCCGCTATTGGCAAGAACTCCAAGATTTCCTGGACCCAGGTCGAAACCGGTTCTGCGGTGACCTGGAAGTATCCGAGTTGCGTGCTGCGTGGTGACAACAGCGTGGGCGAATTCTACTCGGTGGCACTGACCAACAATTACCAGCAGGCGGATACCGGTACCAAGATGATTCATCTGGGCAAGAACACGTCCAGCACCATCATCTCCAAGGGCATTTCCGCCGGCAAGAGCTCCAACGCCTATCGCGGGCTGGTGAAGTTCGGCCCGGGTGCGGAAGGTGCGCGTAACTACACCCAGTGTGATTCGCTGCTGATCGGCGACCGCTGCGGCGCCCACACTTTTCCGTACATCGAGAGCAAGAACAAGTCGGCTATCGTTGAACACGAGGCAACCACCTCCAAAGTCAGCGACGAGCAGATGTTCCTTTGCCGCCAGCGTGGTATCGACCCGGAGCAGGCGGTTTCCATGATTGTGAACGGCTTCTGTAAAGAGGTGTTCAAGGAGCTGCCGATGGAGTTTGCCGTGGAAGCTGGCAAGTTGCTTGAAGTCAGCCTTGAAGGGTCCGTTGGTTAACCCCAGGCTCATATACAAATTTTCAGATACCAGTTTTCAGATTATAGAGAGACGCCAGAAATGCTAAGCATCAAGAACCTGCACGCATCCGTTGAGGGTGAAGAGATCCTCAAGGGCATCAACCTGGAGATCAAGGCCGGGGAAGTTCACGCCATCATGGGCCCGAACGGCTCAGGCAAGAGTACCCTGTCCCAGGTGCTGGCGGGCAATGAGACGTTTGCGGTAACCCAGGGCGAAATCAGCCTGAACGGCGAGAACCTGCTAGACCTTGAAACCGAAGAGCGGGCTCGTGAAGGTATTTTCCTGGCATTCCAGTATCCGGTGGAGATTCCCGGCGTCAGCAACCTGCAGTTCCTGCGCACCGCCGTCAACGCCATGCGCACACACCGTGGCGAGCCGGAAATGAACGCCGCGGAGTTCATGAAGCTGGCCAAAGAGGTTTCCAAACAGGTGGATCTGGACCCGGCGTTCCTCAAGCGCGGTGTCAACGAAGGCTTCTCCGGTGGCGAGAAGAAGCGCAATGAGATTCTTCAGGCGCTGTTGCTGCAGCCAAAGCTGGCCATTCTGGATGAGACAGACTCAGGGCTCGACATTGATGCCCTGCAGGTGGTTTCCAAGGGCGTAAACGCCCTGCGCGCCGAAGACCGTGCAATTCTGATGGTGACTCACTACCAGCGCCTGCTGAACCACATTGTGCCAGACCATGTTCACGTACTGGCCGGTGGCAGGATCGTCAAATCCGGGGGTCGAGAGCTGGCCCTCGAGCTCGAAGAGCGTGGCTACGGCTGGCTCGGCGTGAAAGACGAAGAAGCCACCCCCAGTGCAGCCAGCTAAGGAGGCCGTGGAATGAAACCAGCACCAACCATTTCCAGCGCCTTCCTCGAGCCGGGCGGGCATTCGCTGCCCGAGCCGTTGCTTGAGCTGCGCAAACAACGGGGTACGGCACTGGTGGATATGCCATTGCCCACCCGCAAAACCGAAAACTGGAAATACTCCAGCCGGCACCTGAAGCTGACCGACGAACTGGCCAACACCCTGCCCGCGACCGGCAAGGATGGCTATAGCTTGTCGATTCCAGGTTATCGCGTGGTGTTCCATAACGGCGTGATGATTCCAGAAGCCTCGGACTTTCCGGACCTGGACGGCATCCGCATTCAACGTTTCGCCGATCTGGACGATGACGAGGCCGCGGGCCTGGCCGAGCGCCTGGACAACACACTGGACACCCGTGCCGTACAGATGGCGCGACTGAACTCCGCCCGCTTTGAAGACGGCCTGTACATCCAGTTGGACAAGGAAGCGGTTCTTGATCAGCCCCTGTTCATCGTGCACGAAGTGACCGGCACGGCTTCAGGCTCGGCGTACCCGCGTATTTATGTGGATGCGGCACGTCACAGTCAGATTACGGTGGTAGAGGAATACCTCTCCAGCGGTGAGGAGCCGGTCATGGTGGATACCGTCACCGAGTTTGTATTGGCAGACGGGGCCCAGGTCACGAATGTGCGGCTGGTCATGGAAGGCGAAAATGTACAGCACATCGGGGCTACCGGTGTTCGCCAGGCCGCCAACTCCCGTTTCGAGAGTCACTGCGTGGGCTTCGGTGGGCCACTGCGTCGCCATGACCTGCAGGTTCGGCTGGAAGGCGAAGGCGGTGAGTGCAAGCTGAACGGCGTGGTTGTCGCCCAGGGCAAGCAGCACTACGACAACCATACCTCTATTGAACACGTGGCCGCCCACTGCGACAGCGAAGAAACCTATCGCAACATCGCTGCGGACGAATCCCACGCCGTGTTCAATGGCCGCATCCATATCCATGAGGATGCCCAGAAGTCCAACGCGAACATGAACAACAAGAACCTGTTGCTCTCCACCGGTGCTGAGATCGATACCAAGCCCGAGCTGGAGATTTACGCGGACGACGTCAAATGTGCCCATGGTGCCACCATCGGCCAGCTTGACAGGATTTCCCTGTTCTACCTGGTATCCCGCGGCATCGGGCGTCGCGAGGCCAATACCCTTTTGACAATGGCCTTCATTAACGAACTTGTTGAACAGATTCCGGTTCAGGCGGTCAAAGACGCTGCCCAGCTCCGGCTGAATGAATTTTTCGATCAGACGTTTCAGGAGGCCTGACCGGTTATGACAGACCTTTCCATGGCCAAAAAGGCGGGCACTGCGGCGTTCGACGTCGAGGCGATCCGCCGGGACTTTCCGATTCTTGATCAGCAGATCAACGGCAAGCCCCTCGTGTATCTGGACAACGGCGCTTCGTCACAGAAGCCCATCGCCGTGCTGGACGCCATGGATCGCTATTACCGGGAAATGCATTCCAACGTCCATCGGGGCGCCCACACGCTTGGCGACCGCGCCACCAGCGCCTTCGAGGGCGCCCGGGAGAAGGTTCGCGCGTTCCTGAACGCTGGCAGCACCCGCGAGATTATCTGGACCCGTGGCACCACCGAGGCCATCAACGTGGTGGCCAATGGCCTGGCCGGCCGCCTCAAGCCTGGTGACGAAATTCTCGTCAGCCATATGGAACATCACGCCAACATCGTGCCCTGGCAGATGGTGGCCGAGCGCACGGGCGCGAAGGTGGTTCCCATCCAGATCACTCCACAGGGTGAATTGGATCTGGACTCGTTCAACAGCTTGCTGGGCGAGCGCACCCGGGTACTGGCACTGACGCATGTGTCCAACGTCCTGGGCACCGTGAACCCGATTGCACCGTTGATTGAGCAGGCCAAGGCTCACGGCGTGATCACCGTTATCGATGGTGCCCAGGCGGTGCCGCACTTCCAGCCGGACGTACAGGCGCTGGGCTGTGATTTCTACGTGTTCTCATCCCACAAATTGTTCGGACCAACCGGCGTTGGCGTACTGTACGGCAAGGCCCAGTTGCTGGAAGAGATGCCTCCTTTCCAGGGGGGCGGTGAGATGATCGAGCGGGTGTCGTTCGAGCGCACCACCTGGAACGTGCTGCCTTACAAGTTTGAGGCCGGCACACCACCGGTTGCTGAGGCCGTTGGCCTGGGCGCAGCCATTGATTATCTGGGCGACCTCGATCGCAATGGCATGGAAGCGGCGGAAAACGCGCTTCTCACCCGCGCCAACGAACTCGTCGAGTCAGTCCCGGGCATGGAAATCATCGGTACGGCCAGCCAAAAGGTGCCAGTCATGTCCTTTAAAATCGCCGGCCTGCACCCCAGTGATATAGGAACACTGCTGGATCAGCAGGGCATTGCGATCCGCACTGGCCACCACTGCGCCATGCCGTTGATGGACTTTTACGGGGTTCCCGGTACAGCCCGGGCATCCTTTGCGTTTTACAATACGCTGGAGGAAGTGGAACAGTTATTCACTGCCCTGCAGAAAATCCAGCGTCTGTTTGCCTGATGGAGGTGGAAATATGACAGCCGAAGTCTTCACACCAACCGTGGCGGTCACCATGACCCCGACAGCGGTAAAACACGTTCGCAAACAACTGGACAAGAAGCCTGAGGCGAAAGGTATTCGCCTGGCCATCAAGAAAAGCGGCTGTTCCGGCTTCAAGTATGAAACCCAGTGGGTGGAAGAAGCCGCGTCGGACGACAAGGTGTTTCACATTGATGGCGTGGACGTATACGTGAAGGAAGAGCATCTGCCTCTGGTGAACGGCATTGAAATTGATTTCGTGACTGAAGGGGTTAACTCCCTGTTCCAGTTCCGGAATCCGAACGCGACGGCAGAGTGCGGTTGTGGCGAGAGCTTTACAGTCGCCTGAACCCGACAAACCAGATAGAGAATACGAGGCCCATTAAGGCATGCAAGAACGGGAAGTGGTCCTGACCAAACGCGAAGTAGAGGCACGCCTGGTGCCCGCCGGAACCGAAATCATGATTCCGTCGGACACCTTCGTCACCATCACACAGTCACTCGGTGGTAGCTTCACCGTGGCGGTGAACGGCAACCTCGCTCGTATTGAAGGCCACAATGCCGATGCCCTGGGCAAGAAGCCCCTTGAAAGCAGCTTCGACACCCCCGAAGACGGTACAGTGAACGAAAACCAGGTGTGGGAAGCGATGCGCAACTGCTACGACCCGGAAATTCCGGTCAACGTGGTGGAACTGGGGCTGATCTACGAGTGTGAAATACAGAATGGCACGGAAGACGGCAACCATGTGTACGTCAAGATGACACTGACGGCCGCCGGCTGCGGCATGGGCCCGGTGATCACTGAAGACGTCAAGACCAAGCTCGAGCATGTACCCAATGTGGACAAGGTGACCGTCGAACTGACCTTCGATCCGCCCTGGAACAATGACATGCTCACCGACGAAGCCAAGCTTGAACTGGGGATGCTGTGATGACTGCCGCTGAACAGGAATTTTTGAACAACCCGCTCGGGAAAGATACCACCCTCGAAGACGTCCTGGATGGCTTTGAATTTCTGGACGACTGGGAAGAGCGTTACGCGTTCATTATCGACCTTGGCAAGCAGCTACCGGCATTCCCGGACGACGAGCGCAGGGAAGAGAATTACGTCCACGGCTGCCAGAGCCAGGTGTGGCTGATCCATCATTACGATGAGCAAAGTGGCAAGCTGTACCTGCTGATTGACTCCGACGCCATCATCGTTCGCGGTCTTGCCGCCATTATCCTGGTGGCGCTGAATGGCAAGTCCCCCAGGGACCTGCTGGCTACGGACATCGACGAACTGTTCGAACAACTGGATCTGTTCCGCCACATCTCGCCCACACGGGGCAACGGCCTGAGGGCCATGGTTGGCAAGATCCGGGACGTGGCGGCGGAAACCGCCGCAGCCTGATTGACCAGTCCCTACCAGACGATGGCCACGTCATCCCGCTGTATATTGATCAGCCCGCCAAAGACAGGAATGCTGCCGTTACTGAAATCCGGGTGAACGTTGTTCACTGTCATGGTGGCGCGGCTGTCCACCAGTTCCGGGGTCGCCCCGGGTGAATCGAAGAAGCTGGCACTGCGATAGAGCTTCAGCTCATCTCCCGGGCGCAGCCCGGCCGTCGCCCCCGAATCCAATGTCACCTTGTCTCCGTCCACTCGCGTGACTCGCGTTATAAATGGCTGGCACGCCAGGGCCCTGGTCACAGCGGAGGCCATGTCATCCATCAGTCCGCCCACGGCCTTACCGTAGCTGGTTTCCTGGAAGCCGGCTGAGCCGAATCCGTCGGAGGCACCGGGACCAGCATCCCAGCGCGCTTCGGTGGCAAAACGCTCCTGATAGACAGGCGCCCCGCTGAAGCCGTCGTAAACCATCATGTCCACCACAAACCGCCGGTTCTGGTTTACCGCACCAATACCCCGTTGCAGGCGGTCGATAACAGAACTTCCCCAGGCGTCCGGGTCAGACACGCCAACATCACGGATCACACCGGTAACCACAAACTGCACCCCAAGCTCGCGAGCGACCTGAATCACGTTGCTCAATCGATTGTTGAATTTCTGATGCGTCGGAGCATTAAGCAGGTCATCAAACAGGCGCTGGGTGGTTGCGCCGAAGACCTGGAGATTGCCGCCGCGCCGGAGATCCGCCTGCAGCAATTGCGGCAAGACTTCGCCGGCATCCCCTATGCGCCCTATCCGGGCCTGATCCGGATACACCATGGGGAAGCCTGTCACGGCCACGCGTTTTCTCAACTCCGCGGCATCGCCGGCCTGGCACTGGCCGCTGGCCGACATATCGGCACGAACCGTGACACGTAACAGATTCCCCCGCCGGTACTCGTCCACCACTTCAACGGACGTTGCCCGCGCCGACGAAGCTACCTGCAGGCGGGATTCCGTCACCACACCGTTTTCCATGGTGTCGCGGCTACTGATCCTGGCTTCGTACTGCAGGGAAACATCCCTTAACGCCGCCTTCTTCGCTTCCTGCCGTGCGCTGTCGACATCATCGTTATAGATGGTGGCGTGGCCGACGCCCTCCAGCACCTCTGCCTGGGCACCGCCACACGCAAACACCAACAGCGCTGTGACAACGGAAATAGCCAATTTCATGGGAAATCGTTCCCTTATTCGAGGTAGTAGAGGGAATCAACGCCCCGGCTCTGGAAATCTCCGGTGCTGTCATTGCCTCTGGGCATAGGGATTGGACACAGGTCCTGCACTTCCCGATCGGTTACGCGGGAAACACAGGCACGGAACCTGGGCTCCAGCTTGAGCTCCATAACGGTTTCCACAACTCCGTCACTGTGTTCATTCACGGCAACCATCTTGGCACCACGGATGTAGCTATCAACGTAGGTGCGGAACATATCGTTCTGCAATACGAAATCGTTCACCGTTGAGCTGCCGTAGATCACGGTCCCATAGACCCGTTCCGCCAGATTGCGATAGGCATCCAACTGGGACGCACGCCGGGCAAGCAGGCGCTTGCGCGTGTTCAGGCGATCTTTCGACACTTCCTCATAGGTCCCGAAGCCGCTAACCCGCACGGTAATCGGGTCCAGTTCGGTCTGCTGCCGGTCGGCACCGGCGTTCCGGTGCTGGCCAACGGGGGCGCAGCCGATCATTGTTAGCACCAGCGCAGGTATCAGTATCCGCCGCAGGGTCATGTTGGTTCTCCGCAAAAAACATCTGTTCACTGCCCTTATGAAAAATTCACGCCAACCTTTGTAACCGACTGAATTCCATAATTTCATTTCTCACACTGCCCGCCACACAGAATCCATGCGGCAAAAAACTACCGCTATTTACAGTAGAAAAACAAACCGTTACCGCATCACCGGTGAGTCACGGCAGCAACTGGATTAACCTGAACTGCATGTCACCTTTAACTTAGCAGCATCATCGCTTCATCAGGACACATCATGACCCCACAGCGTCTGACCAAGCTATCACTGGCCATCGGCCTTTCCATCGCCACCACCTCCGCCATCGCGAGCCCGCAAGCGTTCATGTCATCACGCTCGTTTGCCATGGGCGGCACCGGTGTCGCCGTCGCCCACCCGGCGGCGGCCGGTGCCACTAACCCAGCGATGATGGCTGCGGACCACCATGAATGGTCCAACGACTTTGGCCTGATGCTACCCTCCGTCAACGCCCGCTTTGCGGACGAAGAGGAAACCGTTGATCAGATCGACGATATTCAGGACACCATTGATCGCTTCCAGGAACTGGACAAGACGTCTAATCCGGACGAAGCACAACAGGCCGCCGGTGATCTGAGACGTCAGCTGAATGACTTTGATCGCGACACCGTCCGGATTGACGGTGGCCTGGGTCTCGCCCTGGCCGTGCCCTCGGAGTCGTTTGCCGTCGGTTTCTTCAGCAACGGCAACATCCGCGCCACCGTCCGCGGGGAGTTTGATGAAGATGATGAACAGTTTCTGGAAGACCTGGAAAATGCAACCATCCCGGAACTGATTGCCGCCGACCTCGACCGTGACCTGGAATCCCGTGGCCGCATCCTGGCCTCCGCTGTCGCCGAAGTAGGCCTTTCCATCGCCACTTCCATAGAGCTTCAGGACAGTTCAAGGCTGCAGTTGGGCGTCTCCCCGAAATACGTCCAGTTGCGCACCTTCCAGTACACCGAAACCGTCTCCGGGTTTGAAGACGACGAGTTCGACAGCGACGAGTACCAGACCGACAAGAGCGGGTTTAACCTCGACGTGGGCGCCGCCTACGCCTTCGGTTCTCGCAACCAGTGGAATGCCGGCATTGCGGTCAAGAACCTGATCCCCATGGAACTGGATTCTGCGGCCAGCCACCCTGATGAAGAGGAACGCACCCTGGAACTCGACCCGATGGTAACCGCTGGCATCGCCCACAAAGGCGAATTCCATGTGCTGACGGCAGAAGTGGACCTGACGAAAAAGAAAGCCTTCGGCTACGAAGATGACACCCAGTGGGTGGCCCTCGGCGCGGAATTCGACGCTTTCCGCTACGCGCAACTTCGCTTCGGCGTGCGCCAGAACCTGGCCAGCAATGACGACAATGACGGTATTGAGGAAGACACCCAGTTTACGGCCGGTATCGGCCTGTCACCCTTCGGTGCCCGCCTCGACATCGGCGGCCTGATCAGCGATGCCGATCTGGGCGCGGCAATTGAGCTCGGCGCTGCGTTCTGACGCTGTTTTAGACGCAGTTCCACCAAGCCCGGTTTGATACCGGGCTTTTTTGTGGCCAACCGGTTTGCCTATGGCCAGCCTTGCCGGGATAATCCCCAGAGCAACATCCCTCAAGGAGCAGAACCCGATCCATGAAAACCTATCTGGTGGGCGGAGCCGTCCGTGATGAACTTCTTGGTCTGCCGGTCAAAGACCGGGACTGGGTGGTCACCGGTGCGACGCCGGAAGACATGTTGCGACAGGGCTTCAAGCAGGTAGGCGCGGACTTTCCAGTATTCCTTCACCCAGATACTCGGGAGGAGTACGCACTAGCGCGAACGGAACGAAAGCAGGGGCGAGGCTACCACGGATTTACCGTGTACAGCGCCCCGGACGTGCCCCTTGAGGACGACCTGAAGCGCCGTGACCTGACCATCAACGCCATGGCAAAGTCCACCGCAGATGAGATTGTCGACCCCTTCCACGGCCGCCAGGACCTGCAGGATCGCAAACTACGCCACGTTTCCGAGGCCTTCGCCGAGGATCCATTGCGCATACTGCGCACCGCACGCTTTGCTGCCCGCCTGCAGCCTCAGGGATTCACCATTGCAGAGCCCACCATGGCGTTGATGCGACAAATGGTGGACCAGGGCGAGGTCAGCCACCTGGTACCGGAGCGGGTATGGCAGGAAATCCAGCGAGCGTTGCATGAGCAGGAACCCGGCACCTTCTTCGAAGTCCTGCGTGAATGCGGCGCACTGGCTGTCCTTATACCGGAACTGGAGCCACTCGAGGCATTTTCAGACGCCATCGGCGCCTTGCGCCGTGCCCACGAAAGCAGCGATGACACCAGTGTCCGCTTCGCGGCGCTGCTTTCCCCCCTGGCGCCGGCCGACGCCCGGAATCGAGCCAGGGTACTGAAAGCCCCCAACGACTGCCAGGATCTCACCCGCCTCACCACCGACTTGATACCAACGGTCCGCACTATGACGTCTCACGACGCCGAGCTGTTATTGGACATGCTGGATGGAGCAGACGTGTGGCGTCGGGCGGACCGATTTTCCGGACTACTGGCTGCCCTGAGATGCGCGCTGCCGGAGCCAGAACGGCACAAGGTGGATTGGCTGGAATCCGCGCAACACGCAGCCACCGGGGTACAGGCGAAAACCCTGATGGAACAGGGGTTTCGTGGAAAAGAACTGGGTGAAGCAATCCACAATGAGCGGTTACGGCGTATCCTCGCATTCCTCAACAAAGAGTAAGACACGCGATGGCATCATCAACACCTGTAGCCCTCATTACCGGCGCAGCGCATCGACTTGGCTCCCATACCGCCAGACATCTCCACCAGCGCGGCTGGAGCGTGGTCATTCATTACCGTTCGCGGGAGGCGGATGCGAACGCCCTTCGCGACCAGCTCAACAACATCCGGCAGGATTCGGCAGTTACCATCCAGGCCGATCTTGCCACCCCGGATCAGGCAGAATCACTGGCCCACCATGCTGTTTCCACCTGGGGCCGGCTTGATGGCCTGGTGAACAACGCCTCGGTGTTCTACCCCACCCCTAACCAGGACGCCAGCGCAGGTGACTGGGACGCAATCATGAACACCAACCTGCGGGCGCCTTTCTTTCTCGGCCAGGCCTGCCTGCCAGCGTTGAAACTGTCACGGGGCGCCATCGTGAATCTTATCGACATCTACAGCCAACGGCCGCTGGCCAACCATCCACTGTACTGCGCCAGCAAGTCCGGACTCGCTTCACTGACCCTGTCCTGGGCGAAGGACCTGGCACCCGAGGTACGCGTGAATGGGGTTTCACCAGGCGCCATCCTCTGGCCAGAGGGTGATGCTGTGATAGACCATGCCTACCAGCAGAGCATACTGGCCAAGACGCCCCTGGCCCGCACCGGCAAACCGGAGGACATTGCTGGCGCCATCGCCTTCCTGCTGTGCGACGCCCCGTTTATCACCGGCCAGATCCTCGCGGTGGATGGCGGACGCAGCCTTAATATGTAAGATCCCTCAATATTTAAGACCATCGCAGCTGCCTGCTTTGGCCCACTCTCGCTTTCCGATACAATGAAGCCAACTTTTAAAATCTGCGTGCAAACCGGAGAGACTCCATGCGTGATGTAGTTATCGTAGCCGCCAAACGTACCGCCGTCGGCAGCTTCGGCGGCGGGCTGTCCAGCCTGAGTGCCGATAAGCTGGGCAGCGCCGTTATCAAAGCCCTGCTTGAAGAGACCGGCGTCGCCGCCGATCAAGTCAACGAAGTAGTCCTTGGCCAGGTTCTGACGGCCGGTTGCGGCCAGAATCCGGCACGTCAGGCATCCATCAACGCCGGCATCCCCGCATCGGTACCGGCAATGACGATCAACAAGGTATGTGGTTCCGGACTGAAGGCAGTGCACATGGCGGTCCAGGCCATTCGCTGCGGTGACGCCGAGTTGATGATTGCCGGTGGCCAGGAGAGCATGAGCCAGGCTCCCCATGTGCTGCCTAACAGCCGCAACGGCCAGCGCATGGGTAACTGGAACATGGTAGACACCATGATTTCCGATGGCCTTTGGGACGCCTTCAATGACTACCACATGGGTGTCACCGCGGAAAACATTGTGGAGAAGTACGGCATCACCCGTGAAGAGCAGGACGAGTTTGCTGCCGCGTCCCAGCAGAAGGCGGCCGCCGCGATCGACGCGGGTTACTTCGAGGGCCAGATTGTCCCCATCACTATTCCTCAGCGCAAGGGCGATCCGCTGATCGTCGACACCGACGAAAACCCGCGTGCTGGCGTAACCGCGGACAGCCTGGGCAAGCTTCGTGGCGCCTTCAAAAAGGATGGAACCGTCACCGCCGGCAATGCGTCTTCCCTTAACGACGGCGCGGCGGCCGTCATCGTATGCAGCGCCGACAAGGCCAAAGAACTTGGTCTTGAGCCGCTGGCCACCATCAGGGCTCACGCCAATGCCGGTGTCGACCCGGCCATTATGGGCACCGGCCCGATCCCTGCTAGCCAGCGCTGCCTGAAACTGGCCGGTTGGTCGGTGGACGATCTGGATCTGGTGGAAGCGAACGAAGCCTTCGCCGCCCAGGCCATTTCCGTTAATCGGGACCTGGGATGGGATACCGCGAAGGTCAATGTGAACGGTGGTGCCATCGCGCTGGGCCATCCAATCGGGGCTTCCGGTTGCCGAATCCTGGTCGGCCTGCTCCACGAGATGGCTCGCCGGGATGCAAAGAAGGGCCTTGCCACCCTGTGCATTGGCGGCGGCATGGGTGTTGCCCTCGCCGTGGAGCGTTGATCACAGGATGTTGAACGTGGTGCTGTTCGAGCCGGAGATACCGCCGAATACCGGCAATATCATCCGGCTCTGCGCCAACACCGGCTGCCGGCTGCATCTGATTGAACCCCTGGGTTTTACCCTCGAGGACAAACAGATGCGCAGGGCAGGCCTGGACTATAGCGAATACGCAACGGTAACGGTGCACTCCGGCTACCAGGCCTTTCTGGAAAATGAGCAACCTTCAAGGCTCTTCGGGCTGACCACCAAAGGTAGCCGTGGTTATCATGATGTTGAATACCAGAGTGGTGACTATCTGATGTTCGGCCCCGAAACCCGCGGGCTACCGCAGGACATCCGCAATGCGATGCCGGAGCAGCATCGCCTGAGAGTGCCCATGCGGCCAGAAAGTCGGAGCCTTAACCTATCCAACACGGTAGCACTGGTGGTTTATGAAGCGTGGAGGCAACTTGGATTCGAAGGGGCACAATAGCCATATCCGGGATATGTGGCCCACTTTTGCCATTTCGCTCGTACTGACCGCCAGCAACGCCTGGTCCGATAGCGATACGCAGGCTACCCGGGTTATCACCACTCCCTCGACAACCTCAGAAGTGTCTGTGGTACTGGGCAAACAGATCATCCGAAAGCTCTATGACAGCTGCGGGCTGGACATAAGATATCTGGATGCCCCGGCTGCACGGGCCGTGCTCATGGCAGAGAAAGGCCAGTCAGACGGCGAGCTTGCACGAATACCGATGGCCGTCAACGACAATGCACCCCTGCTACCCCTGGCTACGCCGATCCTGGACGCGCGCCTGGTTTCGATGGCTCTCAACGGCGATACCGGTGACTCGAAGGCGTCATTGAAGGGAAAACGGATTGGCTTTCTCAATGGCTATCGAATGGTCGCGGCAGTCCTGCCCGAGGATGCGACACAGATAACCACCAGTGACACCTTTCAATTGATCGATCTACTCGAACGAGACCGTATCGACGTGGCACTGACCCTGGAGTGGGACGCTCTGGCCGCCAAACGCAAGAACCCAAAACTGGCTATTGGCGAGCCACTGCTGGAAGCCCCCATCTACCACTGGGTGCATGAATCCCGCAAAGACGATATCCCCTGCCTGTCCCAGGCGCTGGAGTCCATGAAGACGTCCGGTAAGATCGACCAGATAATCAGTGACGGTATCGAGCCGGAAACCGTCCAATAAAAAACCCCGCGAACCTGAACCGTTGGCGGGGTTTTCTGGCGCTTGTGCTGGTAGCGTATCAGTGAGTCTGCTCTTCTTTCGTTTCCCCTGACGCTTCTTCCTGCTTGCGCTTCAATGCCTGTGCATAGATGGCATCAAAGTTAACCGGTGCCAGCATCAGCGCCGGGAAGCTACCCCGGCCAACCACACCGTCAATGGCTTCCCGAGCGTAGGGGAACAGGATGTTGGGGCAATAGGCACCCAGCATCTGGCCAAGCTGTGGGCCTTCAATACCTTTCACCAGGAAAACACCTGCCTGCTGAATCTCGACGATGTAAGCCACTTTTTCATCGACTTTCGCGGTCACAGTCAGAGACAGGACCACTTCGTACTGGTTATCGCTGATCTTGTTGTGGGACGTGTTCAGATCCAGATTAACCTGAGGTTTCCACTGGTCCTGAAAAACCGTTGGGGAATTCGGCGACTCGAACGACAGATCTTTCACATAGATACGCTGGAGCGCGAACTGTGGTTGATTCTGGTTTTCGTTGCCTGCTGCGGCCTGCTCATTTTCAGCCATGTTCAATCCTTTCATTCTCGATAAGGGGCAACCAGGGCCCGTTGTTATGTCAGTGCTGCCGGAACAGTGTAATGCCTGGCTCCGCCGGCTGATGTGAAACAGTGCGACAGTTTACCGTTCAGTTCAAGGCCTGGCAGGGCCGTTACTTCTTCACCAGCGGCAGATTGCTGCCTTTCCAGTCCGCAACGCCACCATTGAGGCGAACTACATTGGCGTAGCCTTCCGCATTCAACTGCTTGACCGCCATGGCGGAATGCTGGCCCATCTTGTCGGCTACAATAATCTGCTTGTCCTTGAACTTCTTCAGTTCCGACGCACGACTTTTGATACTATTAAGGGGAATATTGATTGAACCGGTTATCCGGCCCTCGTTAAAATCCTTGCGATCACGGATATCGACGACGACAGCTTCGTCGCGGTTAATCAGATTCACGGCTCCCTGCGCAGAGATTTTCTTGCCGCCACGGCGAGACTCGAGCACCAATATGGCCAGCAGGAAAGCGACAAACAGAGATACCAGAATGTAATGGTTAACCGCGAACTCGAACACCCTTTCCATGAAAACACCTTGCTGAATAGTTTGTGGCGGGATTATACACACCCTTCCCCAAGGACAGAAGGTGACCAGGCCGAAGGTGACGCCACTGGCCGGAGGGTGCGAAAATGTTTAGAATCAATGTTCTTTTTAGTAAATTTACCAAACTACCATCGGATTAAGTGATGACTGCCACGCGTAAGCCTACCGCACTGATCATTCTTGATGGCTGGGGCCACCGTGACCCGGCTGAAGACAACGCCATCAGCAACGCCAACACTCCGTGTTGGGATAAGCTCTGGGAAAATCAGCCAAAAACACTCATCAACACATCCGGTATGTTTGTCGGCCTGCCCCAGGGACAGATGGGCAACTCCGAGGTTGGCCACATGAACCTGGGCGCTGGCCGGGTGGTTTATCAGAGCCTGACACGCATCGACAAAGATGTAGAAGAAGGTAGTTTTACGGAAAATGCCGTACTCTGCGCCGCCATTGATAAAGCCGTCAGCAGCAACCGTGCTGTTCATCTGATGGGCCTGCTTTCCCCCGGCGGTGTTCACAGCCATGAAGACCATGTACTGGCGGCCGCTGAAATGGCAGCCAAGCGCGGCGCGAAGGAAGTCTATATCCACGCCTTCCTCGATGGCCGCGACATGCCCCCCCGCAGTGCAAAAGCGTCATTGGAAAAGGCCGCCACCAAACTGAAGAACCTTGGAGTGGGCCGGGTGGCCTCCATTGTCGGCCGCTACTATGCCATGGACCGCGACAATCGTTGGGACCGCGTGGAAGAAGCCTACAACGTTATGACCCTGGGCGAAGCCGAGTTCACCTCAGCCGACCCCGTGTCCGCACTGGAACAAGCCTACGAGCGCGGCGAAAACGATGAGTTTGTAAAAGCCACCCGTATCATGGCCAGCGGCGAAAACGAGGGCACCATCAGTGACGGCGACACCGTTATATTCATGAACTTCCGTGCCGACCGCGCCCGCGAGATGACACGCTGCTTCGTGGAAAAGGACTTCGACGGTTTTGAACGTCGTAAACATCCGGAACTGGCTGACTTCGTCATGCTGACCGAGTACGCAGCCGATATTAATACCTCGTGCGCTTACCCTCCGGAGCAGTTGTCCAATGGTCTGGGCGAATATGTAGCCAACCTCGGCAAAACCCAGCTGCGGATTTCCGAAACCGAGAAATACGCACACGTTACCTTCTTCTTTAACGGCGGTCTCGAAACACCGTTTGAAGGTGAGGACCGAATCCTGGTTCCTTCACCCAAAGTAGCGACTTACGACCTGCAACCGGAAATGAGTGCGCCCGAGGTCACTGATAAGCTGGTCGAGGCGATCAAGAGCGGGAAATACGACCTGGTGATCTGCAACTACGCCAATGGTGACATGGTGGGCCACACCGGCAAGCTGGATGCCGCCATCAAGGCCGCGGAATGCATCGACCAGTGTGTAGCCCGTATTACCGAAGCCTTGCAGGAAGTGGGTGGTGAAGCATTGATCACCGCTGACCACGGCAACTGCGAACAGATGACCGACCCCAATTCCGGCCAGGTACACACAGCCCATACCATCGGCCCCGTGCCGCTTATCTACGTTGGCCCACGCAAGGTTAACCTCAAGGACGACGGCAGCCTCAGCGACGTGGCACCCACACTGCTGAGCCTGATGAGCCTGGAACAACCGGCTGAAATGACCGGGCACAGCCTGGTGGAGATCGGTTGAGTCTGCGTCTTTGGCTGGCAGTGGCGATGCTTGCAGTCGTCACGCCAGCACTGGCGGAGCAACAGGTCACACCTGGCCAGATAGAAGATCTCAAGGAAGAGATTGCCGATATTGATGAGTGGCTTGCCGACGCCGAGGAAGACCGCTCCTCGCTGGAGCAACAGCTCTCCGGGCTCGAACAGGACATAGGCCGGCTCACCCGCGAACGACGTGAACTCCGCCAGCAGGCAAGGGAACAGCAACAGCGCCTGACCGAACTTGGCGAGGAAGAGGCCGAACTCACCCGCGTGCTGGAAAGCCAGCGCGATAGCCTGAAGAAACAGATCCGTGCCGCCTGGATGGAAGGCGACGCGCCTGCCGTCAAAGTCCTGCTCAACGAGATTGACCCGGACAAGATCGCCCGCACGATGACCTACTACGAATACCTCAGCCGGGATACCATTGACCGTCTGGAGGCGTTCGCCGCCAATCTTCGCCAATTGAAAGAAACGCAGAAGCAGGTCAAGGCGGGGCGGATGCGGCTGGCAAAACTGGAAGAGAATGTCGCCGACCGCCAACAAAAGCTGAGCAGCAGCAAAAAGGAACGGGAACAGACCTTGGCGGCCCTGAAAACCGACATCAGCAATAGGTTGAGCGAACGCGAAGAATTGGAAGAGGATCGCAAGCGCCTGGAAAAACTGCTGCGAGAGGTCGAAGAGGCTATTGCCAACATCCCCACTCCCAACGAGTCAGACCCGTTCGGGTCACTCAAGAACAAGCTGCCCTGGCCGGCGGAAGGCAAGGTTGTCAGTAGCTTCGGTGACAGTTACGCCAGCGGCAAGCTCAAGCATAACGGGCTGCTGATCAATACCGCCGAGGAAGGCAATGTCAGAGCGGTTCACTATGGTCGCGTGGTGTTCGCCAATTGGTTGCGCGGGTTTGGCCTGATCACCATCCTCGACCACGGCGACGGCTACATGACGCTCTACGGCCACAGCAGCAGCCTGTTCACCAGCCCCGGAGACTGGGTTGAAGCGGGCGAGGCAATTGCCCAGGCTGGTCGAACCGGCGGGACCAATGACCCCGCGGTGTATTTCGAGGTCCGCCACAACGGAAAACCGGACAATCCCCGGCGCTGGCTCGGCAACCGCTGAACTGGTTCATGCTACCCCAAAGGCTGACAAATCAGCCCGGTAACGCCATACTGTCCGGCAATACTTGGGAACAACCAGTCATCGGATTAACACAGGACATGTGAATGAGACGGGTAAGAAGCCTACACCACGCCAGCACACGCGCACTCGCCCTTGCCACCTGCTTAACCGTTCTGCCCGGCCTTATTCATGCCCAGGAAGCCGATGAAGAAACCCGACGCCTGCTGGAAGGCATCCAGCACGGTGAGCAGGTGGAAATACAGCTACCCGACCCGGAAGAACAACTGCCACTGGACGACCTTCGCAAATTCGCCGAAGTGTTCGGCCGAATCAAGGACGCCTATGTGGAAGAGGTGGACGACCGCCAGCTCCTCGAAAGCGCGATCAAAGGCATGTTGTCTGACCTGGACCCGCACTCCACCTATCTGGCCCCGAAAGACTACGAACAGCTTGAAGAGAGCACCTCCGGCGAGTTTGGCGGCCTGGGCATCGAAGTAGGCATGGAAGATGGCTTCGTAAAAGTTATCTCCCCCATCGATGACACCCCTGCCCAGAAGGCCGGTGTGCAAGCGGGTGACCTGATCATCAAACTGGGTGACCAGCCAGTAAAAGGCATGTCGCTGGAAGAAGCCGTTAAACTGATGCGCGGCAAGCCCGGAACCGTCCTCACCCTGACCATTATGCGCGAGGGAGAATCAGCGCCGATCGAGATTGATGTGGAACGTGACATCATCAAGGTCACCAGCATCAAGTCCCGCATCATCGAGAACGGCTATGGTTATGTTCGGATTACCCAGTTCCAGGCGGATACCGGCACCCAGTTTACCAAGGCACTGGAAGCCCTGGAGAAAGAACATGGCAGTGACCTGGACGGCCTGGTGATCGACCTGCGCAACAATCCCGGTGGCATTCTTCAGGCGGCGGTTGAAGCAGCCGATGCCCTGCTGGATAGCGGCTTGATCGTCTACACGGAAGGCCGCATCCAGAGCTCGCGCCTGCGCTTCAACGCCAAACCCGGAGATGTGATGCCGGATACGCCCATTGTCGTTCTGATTAACGGCGGCTCAGCCTCTGCATCCGAGATTCTTGCGGGCGCACTGCAGGACCACCAGCGTGCCGTGGTCATGGGCACCCAGTCGTTCGGCAAAGGCAGCGTGCAAACCGTCATCCCCCTGGATGAGACTCACGCCATCAAGATGACCACCGCCCGCTATTACACCCCGGATGGGCGCTCCATCCAGGCCAAGGGGATCAAACCGGATATTGAAGTGAAGCCGGCGCAACTGACCGAGCTCGACAGCCAGCCGTTCTTTACCGAGGCCGATCTCAGCGGCCACCTTGAAGGGCAGGATGAGGGGCAGCAGGAAGAGCCGCAAAAGCAGGAGGGCGCACAAAGCACTTCCCCGGCGAACAAGGACTTCCAGCTGCGCTCCGCACTGAACCTGCTGAAGGGCCTGGGCATTCTCAACAAGCGTAACAAGCCTGCACAGGAAAGCGCGGATTGAAGGCTCTAGCAACACTGATTATCGCCCTTTTGGCCACCTCCCCGGTTGTTGCCGGGGAGCATGAGGGGCAACTGCCGCCCACCATCGCCATCATCATCGATGACATGGGACATAACCTGGTGGAGGGCGAGCGGCTGATCGCCCTTGATCAGCCCATCACCCTGGCTTTCCTGCCCTACCGCAGATATACCACCAGACTGGCGGAGTTAGCGCACCAAAAACACAAGGAAATCATGCTGCATGCGCCAATGGCCAATACCCGCAACATTGGCCTTGGGCCCGGCGGTCTGAACCCGGACATGGACCAGAACAGCATAGCCACTACCTTGCGGCGAGCACTTCAGTCCATTCCCCATGTGCAGGGAGTGAACAACCATATGGGCAGCCTGCTTACTCAACAACTTCAGCCGATGGACTGGGTGATGTCTGAACTCGATCATTACCCGGTCTATTTCGTGGACAGCCGCACCATCGCTTCCTCCATTGCGGGCGAAGTCGCAGCCGCTTACCGCATACCCACCCTCACCCGTGACGTGTTCCTGGATCACGAGCAAACCGAGGAATTCGTGGATCAGCAGTTCGAGCTCCTTATCAAGCGGGCAAAGGAAAACGGCAGCGCCATCGGCATTGGCCACCCTCACAAGGTAACGGTGGACTATCTTGAGAAACGTCTGCCAGAGTTGGACGAGCAAGGAATTGCCGTAGCGACCGTCAGCGGCGTATGGGCCATGAGAAATGGCAATCGGCCAATGTTTGCGGAAGGGGAAAAGCGGGCGATTCGGCCGGCGCTGGCGAAGCAGGAGTGAGGCCCGGCCTCAATCCCGCACCACAATCCCCTGGGCCTTCATGAATGCTTTTGCTTCGGGAATCGTATGCTGACCGAAGTGAAAGATGGACGCCGCCAGCACGGCATCCGCGCGACCGTCGGTCACACCGTCTGCCAGATGCTGAAGCTCACCCACACCCCCTGAAGCAATGACTGGCACCGATACAGCGTCGCTGATGGCGCGGGTCAGCCCCAGGTCGAATCCGATTTTGGTGCCGTCCCGATCCATGCTGGTCAGCAGCAACTCACCGGCACCCATCGCGGTCATCTTGCGAGCCCACTCAACGGCATCCAGCCCTGTCGGCTTGCGCCCACCGTGGGTGAAGATCTCCCACCGGGGCTCCTCTCCTTCACCACTGACACGCTTGGCATCAATGGCGACAACGATACACTGACTGCCAAAACGGTCAGCGGCCTCGCGCACGAAGTCCGGATTGAACACCGCCGCAGTATTGATAGAAACCTTGTCCGCCCCGGCATTCAGTAGCTTGCGGATGTCTTCAACGGTGCGCACACCACCACCCACCGTCAGCGGGATAAACACTTCAGCCGCCATACGCTCCACAGTTTCATAGGTGGTATCTCGGCTTTCGTGACTGGCGGTGATGTCCAGGAAGGTGATTTCGTCGGCGCCCTGCTCATTGTATTTTCGGGCCACTTCCACCGGGTCACCGGCATCGCGGATATCGACGAAGTTCACGCCTTTTACAACGCGGCCTTTATCGACATCCAGGCAGGGAATGATGCGTTTTGCCAGAGCCATAATTCGTATTACCCCTTCAGGCTGTCGCAGAAGGCCTGGGCTTCGGCCACATCCAGGGTGCCTTCATAGATGGCACGGCCGGTAATCGCACCCAGGATGCCCTTGTCAGCCACGGTAGCAAGGCGCTTGAGATCGTCCATGTTGGTAACGCCGCCAGAAGCGATCACGGGAATGCCGCCTTCTTCCGCCAGTGCAGCGGTGGCTTCCACGTTCACGCCCTGCATCATGCCGTCGCGGCTGATGTCGGTGTAAACAATGGACTCGACGCCATCGTTGGCAAAACGTTTCGCCAGGTCGGTCGCCATGACTTCAGACACTTCCGCCCAGCCGTCAGTGGCAACGCGGCCGTCTTTGGCGTCCAGGCCCACGATAATGTGGCCGGGAAAGCGCTTGCACATCTCGGTGACGAATTCCGGTTCTTTCACAGCCTTGGTACCAATAATAACCCACTGTACGCCGGCTTTCAGATAGGCCTCGATGGTTTCCGCCGAACGAATACCGCCGCCAATCTGGATCGGCAGATCCGGGTATTTGCGAGCGATGGCCTGGACGATTTCGCCGTTGACGGGCTCACCGGCGAAGGCGCCATTCAGGTCCACCAGATGCAGGCGGCGGGCGCCAGCATCCACCCAGCGGGTTGCCATATCAACAGGATCGTCACCGAAAACGGTGGAGTCGTCCATACGGCCCTGGCGCAGTCTTACGCATTTGCCGTCTTTAAGATCTATGGCCGGGATGATCAGCATGTTCCAGTCCAGTTGGTGAAGTTTTTCAGTAACTGCAGCCCCGCCCGAGCGCTTTTTTCAGGGTGGAACTGCACCGCAAAGATATTGTCTCTCGCCACGGCTGCTGCCAGGTCAACGCCGTAACGGGTACGGCCGGCAATGTCCGGGTTGCCCTCGGCTTCAGCGTAGTAGCTGTGCACGAAATAGAAGCGGTCGCCGTCGGGAATATCGTGCCAAAGCGGGTGATCCATGGTCTGGTGCACTTCGTTCCAGCCCATATGAGGCACTTTCAGGCGTTCGCCGTTCTCGGTGAGATTGTCACCGAAGAAGCGCACCTCCGAGGGGAACAGATCGATACAGTCCACCCAGCCGTTTTCCTCGCTACGGGACATCAGCGCCTGCATGCCTACGCAAATGCCGAGCAACGGACGGTCAGCGGAGACTTCCCGCACCAACTCATCAATTCCCAGGCGGCGGATTTCCGCCATGCAGTCGCGGATGGCGCCCACGCCAGGGAGGATCACCCGGTCCGCGCTGCGGATCTGCTCGGCGTTGTCGGTGACCAGAACACGGGTGTCCGGTGCAACGTGCTCAACCGCTTTGCTGACGGAATGAAGGTTACCCATGCCGTAGTCGATAATGGCAACGGTTTTCATGCGAAGAGAGACTTCCTGAATCGTGGTTCTTTTAGTTGAGCTCAGGGCCGCTTACAGCGACCCCTTGGTGGACGGGGTAATACCCGCCATTCGCTCGTCCATTTCAATGGCCATACGCAGGGCACGACCGAAGGCCTTGAACACGGTTTCAATCTGGTGGTGGGTGTTCTTACCCTTCAGGTTATCGATGTGCAGGGTCACCATGGAGTGGTTTACAAAGCCCTGAAAGAACTCCGCAAACAGATCCACGTCAAAGCCACCGACGGCGCCACGGGTGTAAGGCACATCCATCAACAGGCCGGGGCGTCCGGAGAGATCAATCACCACGCGAGACAGTGCTTCGTCCAGCGGCACGTAGGCGTGGCCGTAACGGCGGATGCCCTTCTTGTCACCAACCGCCTGTTTGAAAGCCTGGCCCAGGGTGATACCAATGTCTTCCACCGTGTGGTGGTCATCAATGTGCAGGTCGCCCTTGGAGACAATGTTCAGGTCCACCAGCCCGTGGCGGGCAATCTGATCCATCATGTGCTCAAGGAAAGGCACGCCCGTATCGAAGCTGGACTTGCCGGTGCCATCGAGATCGATCTCGACAGTGATCTGTGTTTCCAGGGTATTTCTTTCTACCCGAGCCTTGCGTTCGGCCATGGGGACTCCAAAGTCATCAGTCGGCACATGCCGGAAAAGTGTCTGCGCGCATTATACCTTTTATGATTCCCCGCGTCCCGCAATGGCCTTTATAGCCTTGATAGCGAGGAGCATCAGAATGCTTTCTTGAGGTTACTCATGTAGGTATCGACCAGACTGTTGAACTCGTGCTTGATCACGGGGCTGATTGCCAGTTTCAACAGGCTCGGCAACGGCACGGTCAGCTCGGCGCTGGTCTGGAACTTCACCGAAGTAGTGCTGTCGTCTTTCTTCTTGAGGGTCCAGGAGCCTTTTACCACACCGTTACCCTCGCCTTTCACCGGCTCCCAGGTAATCCTGCCGTTGTCCTTGTCCGCGAAGTATTTACACGCGTATACAGACTGGATGGCATGCTTGTCCACGCCCACCTTTTCCATTTCCCAGCGATAGGCGTTGTCACCCAGATCCACCAGGTTATGCACCTTGGGGAAATGGCTTGCCGATGCGGGCACGTCCGCCAGCAGCTCGAATACTTCGTCATATCCGGCGGGCAGATCCAGTTCCCGGTTAAGCTCAATAGAGACAGTAATAGCCACTGTTTGCTCCTTGTTATCGTTGTAAGACGCGCTTTATATCGTTGTGTAGAAATAAGGTGCCTATTTTGGCTGATCACTAACGTATTGTCATACACTCAGGCTTTTATTTTGTTACCCCTGGGTTATCCTTGGGCTAATCACAAGCCCAGTTACCGGACACGAATTAACGGAAGGACGCCAAAATCATGAAAGCTGTTCGCTATGTGGCTCTTGCCATCGTTGGCCTGCTCATTCTTGCCGTTGCCGCGGTCGCTATCGCGGTCGCCGTTATTGACCCAAACACCTATAAGCCACAGATCGAGAAAGTGGTCGAGAATAAAACCAACCTTGACCTGATTCTGGCCGGGGATATTGGCTGGTCTTTCATCCCACTGGGCTTGGAACTGAACGACGTTGAGGCCACCCTGGAAGACGAACGCCTGGTCAAGCTTGACCAACTGGTGGCGCAGGTCAGTTTCTGGTCCCTGGTAACCATGTCGCCCCGGGTGGACACTTTCCTGTTGAGCGGGCTGGACGCCAACCTGTCCGTTGATGAGAACGGTACCGGTAACTGGACCCGCGTCATGCCGGAAGGCGAAGAGCAACCGCAGCAGGAAGAACCCGCCGCGCCAGCCGAAACCGCTGAAGAACAGCCAGAGAGCAGCGGCGCCAGCGAGCCCTTGAACTTCAACGTAGAGAGCGTGGAAATCAGCAACGCCCGCGTTCATTACGAAGACAAGGGCACGGGCCAGGCATTTACCCTGGAAGATTTCACCGTAAACGCCAGCGAGATCACCCTGGGTTCAAGCTTCCCATTGGACGTCTCGTTCCGCTTCGCCACCAACCAGCCGCAGTTTGAAGTTGAGGGCGACATCAGTGCCCGCCTGGCCGCCAATGAAGCGTTAAACGAATTTGGCGTGTCCGACCTGGAAGCCATCTTCGACATGAACGGCGAGCCTTTTGGCGGCGAATCCGTTCGCGCCGAAATAGCTGGCTCCCTGGAAGCCAATCTGGAAAACGAAACCGCCACGCTTAATGGCTTTACCGCCAGCCTGGCCGACCTGACGCTCAACACAGACCTGACCGTGAACGGCTTTGGCGACAAGCCGAAACTCGAAGGCAGTCTCAGCATTGACGAATTTTCCCTCAAAGCGCTTCTGGCGGCCCTTGGCCAACCCGCCATCGAAACAGAAGACCCTGACGTCATGAAGGCCGTCGCTTTCTCCACCAACATCGGTGGCCCCGCCGGCACCGTGGAACTCAGCGACCTGACCATCAGCCTGGACGATACCACCTTCCAGGGCAGTGCCAGTTACGCCCTGGCCAACAGCGGTATTGGCCTGGACTTGCAGGGCGACGCGATCAATGCCGACCGCTATATGCCGCCTGCTAGTGAGGAACAAACCGATGCCGCCGCCGAGGAAGCCCCGCAAGGTGGTGGCGCCCCGGCGGAAGAAGGCGACTTGCTGCCCCTGGACACACTCCGTTCGCTAGCGCTGGATATCAATCTCGGGCTGGGCGAACTGATCGTCAGTAATCTCACCATCAAGGAAATCAAATCGGTGATCACCGCACGCAATGGTGTGCTGGAAGTGCAGGACTTCAGCGGCAAACTGTACGAAGGCTCCTTCGGCGCCAAAGTGACCCTGGATGCCCGCACCGACAATCCGAAGTGGAGCATCGGCTCCAAGGTCAACAACGTACAGACGTTGCCACTGCTGACCGACCTTGCCGAAGTGGACATGCTTGCCGGTGGCGCCAACCTGTCCGTGGATGTGAATACCACAGGCAATCGTATTTCCGCCCTGCGTAGCAACGCCAAAGGCGACATCAACTTCAACCTGGCCGAGGGTGAGTTCACCCGCATGAACCTCACGCGCATGGCGTGCCAGGGCATTGCACTGGCCAACCAGGAAAGCCTCTCTACATCAGACTGGGGTACCAGCACGCCGTTCAACGACATGAAGGGCACCCTCAAGATTGACGGCAACACCCTGAACAACACGGACCTTGTGGCTGCCCTCGCCGGCATGAGACTGGAAGGCGACGGCACGGTGGACCTGGCTGCTTCCGACCTGGATTACGAAGTTGGCCTGCGGATCGTGGGCGAGATCCACCGGGACGAAGCTTGCCGAGTGACCGAATACGTTGAAAACGTGGTGATCCCGGTTGAGTGCCGCGGCGACTTCGCGGAAGACCCTGCCGGCCTCTGCTCCTTCGACGGCTCACGCTTCCGCGACACCCTGAAAACCATTGCCGCCAACGCTGCCAAAGCCAAGGCGCGCGAAAAAGTGGACGAAGCCAAATCCAAAGCGGAAGACAAAGTGTCCGAAAAGCTGAAAGAAAAGCTGGGTGAAGAGAGTGGCGAAAAGGTGAAAGACGCCCTCAAGGGCCTGTTCGGTCAATGAACGACGGTTTTGCCCAAAAGCTTCTCGCCTGGTACGACGAAAACGGCAGGCACGACCTGCCCTGGCATCATGACCGGAACCCATACCGCGTGTGGGTTTCGGAAATCATGCTGCAGCAAACCCAGGTGACCACCGTTATCCCCTACTTCGAAGCCTTTATGCAGCGCTTTCCAGACGTGAAAGCGCTCGCTTCTGCACCGGTGGATGACGTTCTCAGCCATTGGTCCGGCCTCGGGTACTACGCCCGCGCCCGCAATCTCCAGAAAGCGGCGCAACAGGTGGCCAACGAGCACGGAGGCAAATTTCCCGGCAACCTGGAACAACTCCAGGCCCTGCCCGGCATTGGTCGCTCCACCGCTGCGGCCATCCTTGCCCAGGCCTTCCAGCAACGGGCAGCTATATTGGACGGCAATGTAAAACGGGTGCTGGCCCGCTACCACGCCATCCCCGGCTGGCCAGGCAAAACCGACGTGCTCAACCAGCTTTGGGAGCGCACTGAAGAACACACACCCGATGCACGCATCCGCGACTACACCCAGGCCATCATGGATCTGGGCGCCATGGTCTGCACCCGCAGCCGACCAGCGTGCGACAGCTGCCCACTACAGGATGGGTGCGACGCCTATGCCCGCAGCGAAACCAGCCTCTACCCCGGCTCAAAGCCGAAGAAAGCCAAGCCCGAAAAAACCACCTGGATGGTGATACTGGAAGATCATCAAGGTCGCATCCTGTTGGAACGCAGGCCTCCCAGCGGCATCTGGGGCGGCCTCTGGAGCCTTCCGGAACTGGACCCGGCCTACGGCCCGGAAGAACTGCCAGACGCCTGCGAACAGGCCTTCGGCTTCCACTGTGGCGAACCGGAACTTACCAGCGGCTTTCGCCACACCTTCAGCCATTACCACCTTCATATCCAGCCGGCACGGCTCACCGTACAAAGCCCCGCTCACATCAATGATCGGGACAGCTACAAATGGGTCCACCGGGACCAGGCCCTTACCCTCGGCCTGCCGGCCCCCATTCGCACACTGCTGACCGCGCCGGAACAAACCCTCTTGCTTTGATCTGTTATCATCCCAGCAGATTCAGCAACACCACCTCCAAACAGGAGCAGACATGAGCCGCACCGTATTCTGTCGCAAATACCAGGAAGAACTCGAAGGGCTGGACTTCCCCCCCATGCCCGGCAAGAAAGGCGAAGACATCTACGAAAACGTCAGCAAGAAAGCCTGGGAAGAGTGGCAGGTCCAGCAAACCATGCTCATCAACGAAAAACACCTGAGCCTGATGGAGCCCAACACCCGCAAGTACCTGCAGGCGCAGATGGAACGCTTCTTCAACAACGAGCCGTTCGACAAGGCCGAGGGGTATGTACCGCCAGAGAAGTAGGCGCACCCAACTTGTGGAAGCGCCTATCAAAATTTTCCCGGAACGGCCTTGACTCAGGCAACCTAAACCGGTTTAATAGCGCCCCGTTGCAGCAGCACCGCAACACGCCCGGATAGCTCAGTCGGTAGAGCAGGGGATTGAAAATCCCCGTGTCGGTGGTTCGATTCCGCCTCCGGGCACCACTCTCCCCCCTCCAATCAATAACTTAGGAGGGATTTAAGAGTTGTCCCATCATTAGTCCCCACATCCTAGATTTGCTTAGAAAACACTCAGACTTTGCCCGAGTGCAATCTTTCCGCACCCTTTCACGAAATTAGCTCTATACAACCAAATCTTCCGTAACCGCCTGTTTTGCCTCTCCATTCAACCACAAAGTCGCTATCCAGCCAATTGCTTGGCCAAACGGCGCATTCGTCTGTATTAGAACGAGACCTCTCAAAGAAGCAACTCCTTTAACGAGCATTGCTGCGAAAGGTAGCCCTGTTCGTGCCAAACATAATGTGGTCGGAGATTGACGCCATAAATTGGCCGCTAAGGTCGCAAAGCGAACATTCAGGTGCCAGTCCTCAGGCCTCTTTTTGAGGGGCGGGGATGTCATGCGTATCGGGGGGAAGTCCAGACCATTGCTTCACGCCTTTGGGTATTAGCAGGCATTTAGTAAATGGTAGGCCTAAATTAATTAGGGTGGCCAGAGGAGCGTAATCCTTAGATACACTCCTCTCGATCCAGCTTGACCTCTTCTCCGTAGGGGCTGGCCCCACTAGAAGAATCAATGATGCGGGTGTGCTTTTTTGCCTTGAACGCACCGTTCATGACCTCTAAATGCAAAGCAGTCGCATTCGCAACAGCGGTATCGAATGCGCTGGACAATTCAGCCAACTTTGCGCTGTCACCACGGGTCAACTTCGCTTTCTTAATCATAAGCTCCTCCTACGTATAACCATTCTAGTAGATGCGGCCACACCTAACAATCTGAACCGAACCCCACGCTCTCTTTACTATTAGCACCAGCTCCCTTCACCTCTACTCCCACTAGATCTGGAGCGGTGTAATATTCAGCCAAAAGATCAATCAAGATCGTACAAAAGGGAAAAGCAACGGCGTCAAATTCTTCTGAACGCTTGCGGTCCTTCAGAATCGAATTTTTGTTTCTATAGATGTTCACAACACCTATTGCCTCCCCCCCATCTTGAGGTAACAACGGCAGTGAGACGATGCTCTGGGCCTTTTCATCATGCAAGTAATATTTTTTAATCTCCTCTAAAGTATCTGTGTTGTTGAGGCCGGGAACTAACTCGCATTTTTCAACCATAGCTTCTGGACTCAAAATCCACTCTGACCGCTTTGTAACAAATGCCGATGGCGCACCAGGTAAGTTCTGCATTCGTTTACCCTCTTTTCTTGGCAGCTTTGTAAGAGGAAGAGCTAACGGCTGGACGCTATCGTCAGGAAGGGGTTTTGGCGACTCAGTCGTCGTGGTAAAGATGGAATTGGCTAAATCCAACACCCCATCCAAGGAAGCTTTCGCCGCAACGAGATTGGTATCAACGAAAAATCTAGATCGAGCCCAAACCTCTTCCTGTTCACACGCGTCCATATCCTCGAACGCACGGAACAGCATGATATTGGCCCTGTAAGTTACTTTACCCAGCTGTTCAGGCACAGGAGAGTCCCATGTGAACGCTAGGTCGACTAGACCAGTCAGCACGGTTCTAATCGCCTCGGCTAACTTGTGTTGAATATCTTCTAGATCAGTGCTCACTTGAGCAGCATACTGCGCTAATTTTGCAGCTTTCTGGCAGTTTTTGTACGTTTCTCGGTAAATAGATAAAAAATGTTGCGGAGGCATTGTTCTGAGGGTGTCAGTGTAAGCGTCTATCTGCTCTTGTAAATTCCCAGTTGCTGATAATAAATCAGACTGAGCACGTGCGCGCCTCCGAGAGGCCGCTGCATCTCTCCAAAAAACCAGGAGGAAAAATACGGCAGCGAGCACCCAAAACGCCATAGCCTCAGGGACCAACGGTCCATATGCCGTATCAGAAAAAAAAGATTCCCATTTACCAAAATGCACAAACGGGAAAGCTCTACGGATTTCATCGGTAAATATAGAAGCAACACCGCCAGCCATAATCCCCAAAAGTGCTACAAGTGCGCTCAATAAAACTGACCAGCCGGATCTTTGCCTTCTTTGACCATCTTGTTTCTCGCCACTTTTTCGCAAAAACAAGGTTGACGCTCCTATCCTTTTGAAAAATCCTTTTTTGTAATGTCGATAGTAAGTCATACTGAGAGAGATAAGATAGCCCTACCACTAGTAGTGCAAGCGATAGCTCGTTAAAGCAGCTCCATAATCTATCCTGCGCCGACCACCCAACGCTGAGACTTAAAAATAAATTAAAATATTTACAAAGCCATATTATATTTTCATTATCAATAACTTATCTTCGATTTATAAAATATCTTTTATGACGTTACAACAATCTAATAGGCTCCCTATTAAGCAGCAGGTCGCAGGTTCGACTCCTCATCAAGACTTTTGCAGGGACTCCCACTCATCGGTTTCGGTGGTCGGATCAAGAGGACGCTCATAGCGCTTTATGGGGCCCATCAATCGATCGAAGGGTTACAGCTCGTGACAAAGTGGGCTTGCAACGACATCGGCGTGAGCAGTGTGACTGTCGAGGCCACCAAGTAGCTCCCGCTCAGTGAAACTCTTTGTGCTCATAACTGCTTTCCAAACTTTGCTATCTTGCTATTGTAGCAGTTATAAAACACTTCGATGTAGACGAACACATCCGCCTTGGCCAGGTCACTGGTTTTGTAGATCCGCTTTCGAATTAGTTCCTTTTTCAGACTGCTGAAGAAGGATTCCGCCACCGTATCCCAGCAGTTACCCCGCCGACTCATGTTGGGGTCCAGGTTGTGAGCCAGGCAGAAACGATGCAAGTCATCACTGCCGTATTGGGTGCCCTGAGCCGAATGAATTAATACCTTGTCGTTCTGGCGTCGACGCCAGACGGCCATCAGCAGCGCATCCACAACTAAGCTGCGATGCAATGCCGGTTTCATCGACCAACTCACCACACGCCGGGAAAACAGGTCGACAACCACGGCCAAGTAAAGCCAGCCCTGCCAAGTGCGGATATAGGTGATATCAGTCACCCAGGCTTTATCTGGGCAGCTCACCGTAAATTCGCGTTGGAGCTTGTTCGCTGTAAGGATTGACGGTCTTCCGGCAATCACTCTCGGTGCTTTATAGCCTCGCAGCGCTTTGATCTTATGCTCTTCCATTCATCAACCGGGCGACCCGGGTCTTGCCGCAGGTTTCCCCGGCCTCCCGAAAGTCCAGAAACACCCGTGGTGGGCCGTACAAGCCAGAGCTGCCCTGATAAGAGGCCAGGATCTGCGCCAGCAAGCGCTGGTTATCAATGGCTCGATCCGACAAGGGTTTATGCAGCCATTGATAAAGACCGCTACGAGCCACCTAGAGCACGCGACACATCGTCAGGGTATTGGAAACCATAACCTGGCCTTCCCATGCTCTGTAACAGCTGAGGTCTCAAAGCGAACGTTCAATCCAAGGCCTCTACACCGTCAGGCAGGAGCCTGTAAATAAATCTATGTTACTACCCACCGATTTTCCGGCAGACTTCCGGAACCGGTGGTCCCAGCTCCATCTGCTCTAGGATCAGATGCTTCGCTCTATACACCCTGCCGCATGTCCTCAAACTTTCCCAGTATCACCTTCCAACAATGCGTCGTGACTGCAGCACCTTACTTCCATCTGCTGAGTCATTACGTTCACCCCTACTGGTGAGCCCAGTAGGGGCAAGAAGGTTATGAATACCGAGTATTAGTCGGGGTTTGTGAATCCAGGGTGCTGGGTCAGGTAGCCCCATTCGTTGAGCTTGCCCAGGGCCTCGTTAGTGGCAAGTTCGTTCAGCCACACTTTATTCGGATCACGGTTGAAGAATTCCTGAACTGGCGCATCGGCTGGAACATAGCGGCCGGCTCTCAGGTATCCATCCAGCTCATGCAGGTAGGAATAGCCTGCACCGCCACGAGTATCCTGAAATGCGCGATAGTAAATGCCATCCGGCATATTGAGCGCGATGTGCTCAAATGGCTCGGTTTTCAGCTCCCAGGTGCCGGTGCCGACGCGCTGAGCCACAAATGAATCCCGGTCGTACTTACTCACCCGAATTTCTCCCGATCCATCGGCCTTGTTGCCGTGCAGCGTCATGTAATGTTCGATACCGCCGCTTTCAAAGCCTATGACAGCCGCATTCACATTTTCATCGGTGATGCCTGCTGGGTAGGCTAGTGCATCGAAGTCGGTCGCCGGTGTCGGAACGTCGATACCGTTCGTGTTCGATGATTCGCCATACACCGTGTTGCAGCCCTGCAGATCGGCCAAAGCTGCTCCGGCACCACACTCCTGAAAGCTCTTACGCCAGTCCGTAAGGAACACATCGTTCTCAAAGCCTTCAACTTTGGCGTAGGCCATAGCGCCTTCAGAGAAGATTGCCTGGTCGGTTTGCTCCAGCACCGTATCCCGGATTTCCGGATGCATCAGCGCCATGGCCTCATTGATTCTGAGGCCAGCGAGGCTGAAGCTGATGTATTGCGCATAGGTTTGAATGGTGTCGTTGTAGGCAGAACCTAAAACGGAGCCATCTGGGCTGCCGCTCAAAGAACCTGGTACCGCGTTCAAGAACCCAATCATGTTGTCTTCGATTGTCTCTTCTTTAAAAGCCCCGCTGGCTTGATCGAACACAAACATATTGCTGTTGTCTGCACTGATGAACTCACGAACCGTTGAATCACCCGTTGAATTGAACAGTGGAAAAAACTCTTGGTTCGATAGCGCCGCGCCGGGGCTTTGCTCGAAGATCACGCTTGTTTGCAGAGCGCCGTAATATAGCTGGCCGCTTTGCAGCGCGGTGAAGTCGAAGTAGTTAATCTTGGCCTCGACGTTCACCGAGGTTCCGCCACTTTCTACCGGATCGAAAAACGGCGAGTCGCTGGCTGCGTTTTCAAATCGGGCGTTCAGTTCGGTGAACGTATTGTTCAGGCTGTCGCCTCCACCATTGTTTGGTTCGTCGGGTGTCGGAGCAGCCACCTCGTATTCAGGCTTTTCAGTCAACGTATCCGGGTCAAACGCTTCTTCACCCAATGAGCTGTCGACATCGCTCAGAATGGTCGGAAGCAGAATTTCAATCTGCGTGTTAATCAGGCCAATCAGTTCTGACTTTGTGATGCCCAGCGTATCGAGGTCAGATTGATCCGTCTCGGCTTCAACTTGTGCGGCGATTCGCGCAGTGACCTGTGCGATCCGGTGAAGGCGCTCTGCATTCTGCGCGACCGTTGCATCGGTACTTGCTTTTGCGGCAAGAAAGTCTTCCATCGGATCAAACGTAGTTTTCAGTCGGGTCGAGACTGTCTGCTTGGCCTGTTCCAAGGTTGCGCCGCCCTCAAGCTCATCAGAAACCATGGTGGTGATCGGTGAGACAAACTGTTCTTCGTTTTCGGGAATGATTGGTGCGCGAAGGGTGAACGGTTTGGGCACCGGCTGGTTGGTGTCCAGGTCCACAGTTAGGTTCTGGATTGCTTCTACGACAAGTTGCGCGTTCGTGCGCGGGGTTTCAAGTGAGAAGAAGCCGGTACCATCGGTATCCGTGCGTGGTTCATCACGGTCCAGTGACCCATTTCCATTGAGGTCTACAAACACCTGGGCCTGTGCCAGGTAACCGTCAGCGGCGCGACCGCTCACCGTTGTTGTCTGATTGCCACTGGCGGTGTCATCGGTTGAGCTGGAAGACGACCCGCCGCCACAGCCAGAGACCAGAAGGGTGGTCCCAACTGCAAGCATTACCTTGCTCTTAAAAAGCATAATGCATCCTTATTTTTTATTGAAGTAAGCAGCCTCTTGAGCCACCCGTCGTACTTTAACCGAGAGCCAGAAACATAAAAATTCGTTAATTGTAAAGAATTATTATCTTCAATATCAACTAGTTGAGATTATCATCGTTTGACAGTTTTTAACGGATGAGCATGGAATATCTTTGTTTTCCCAGTTCGCGAGAGGTGTTCTGGTAGCAAACAGGAGTTGGATTTTGAGGGTTTAATCCATGGATCTTTAATATTTTTTTGATGAGGAGCCGAGAGCGGGAGAGGTGGAAATCTTGGATGCGAGCCGAAGCTGGGCTCACGTAGTCGACTGGTCTCAATAGGATGAACTGCTGAGGTTAGCCACCCCGCCAAACCAATATCACCTGAAATTGCATGCTTCAACCAATCAATCACCCCAACCACAATGGGGTTTTGTGTTCGTTAAATCTGCATGTTGCCCTCGGTTAATCACCTGGCAGGTCCCTTTGTTGACGTCAGGCTGTGAGTGAGTGCCTATGCCAAGAATAGAAAGGTAAGTAGCGATTAGGTTGTCAAGCGTCGAGCTGATTCAACTTTGCATTGCTGATCGGGGCAGGAGACTACGGGATTCAGTGCGAGGCGAATGTTCACTTTTGTTTAAAAGTCTGCCTATTCGGCTTGCCCCAGACCTAATTGTTCGGCTGAGAGGAACACTTCTACTGCCAAGCGAGCTCTGCTGGCTCCTAGAGCCCACCATAACTTCTGTTTGGACTGGCAAATAGCACTCAAGCTCCAACAGAGCCTTCAGTGCCTATTAATGCAATATGAGAGTCGTTAGAATCAGCAGCGCGCACATCGGATTAGCGGTCAGTTACGTTCAAGGGCTACAAACTACACCGCGAATGGACCTTCGATCAGAGCCCTATGACAATCTCGTACCAGCCAGATTTCAGGCTACCATCAGCAAGAGCTTTGCAGGAGGCTAGCTCGTGGCCGACCAGACCTATCAGACCTATGACCTCAAAGAGCAGCGGGCAGCAGCACTAAAGGCTGTAACTGATGTCTTTGACGGAGACTCAGACCTCGCAGAGGCTTGGCTCGATCAGCCAATCAAGGCTCTAGACGACGAGAAACCCGCTGACTACCTTAACAGCGTTGAACGCATCCGAACTCTAAGAGGCGTCATCAGACGACTTGAGCATGGATTTCCTTAGGAAAATTACCTGCCGCAAAAGGGGATAAAACTGAAATTGCCAGGGAGTGCCGTCTGAAACTGACACATTGAAGCTCACGCTTAGACCTAAGCGTCGTCTACAACAGACAGCAGGCCCCGAATTTCAGAGCGCATCTCAGGAACCAGATACCCCGGAATCGCTTGTCTCATAGCGGTCGGTACATGAATTGCGCCCTCTCCCCACTTCCTCTAAGCTCCCCCCAACCTACTTTTAGAAAATCTGTCTACCCATGCGTCACTCACCGTCGCGTGCGTGGGTTATGTTAGTGAGCCGTATTTTCGCTATATCTAGAGAGAATCAATGAACAACACGGAACAGCAATTCCTCAAAGCCCTGGACGACAAGCTCTGGAAAGCCGCCGACAAGCTCCGCGCCAACCTGGATGCTGCCAATTACAAGCACGTAGTACTGGGCTTGATCTTCCTGAAGTATGTCTCCGATGCCTTCGAGGAGCGCCAGGAAGAATTGCTGGAGCGGTTCAAGGACGAGGACGACGACATTTACTACCTGCCGCCGGGCGACTATGACAGCGACGAAGACTACCAGCAGGCGCTGCTGGAAGAGCTAGAGGTACTGGATTACTACCGAGAAGCCAACGTGTTCTGGGTCCCCAAACCCGCCCGCTGGAGCACCCTCAAAGAAAAGGCCGTCCTGCCGGTAGGTACGGTGCTTTGGCAGGACGACGCCGGTAACGATGTTAAGCTGCGCTCCGTGTCCTGGCTGATCGACAATGCCCTGGAAGAGATCGAGAAGAGCAACGCCAAGCTTAAGGGCATCCTCAACCGCATCAGCCAGTACCAGCTGGAAAACGACAAACTGCTGGGCCTGATCAACACTTTCTCCGACACCTCCTTCACCAAGCCCGTGTTTGACGGTGAGAAGCTGAGCCTGCACAGCAAAGACATCCTGGGCCATGTGTACGAATACTTCCTGGGCCAGTTCGCCCTGGCCGAAGGCAAACAGGGCGGCCAGTACTACACCCCCAAGAGTATCGTTACCCTGATTGTGGAAATGCTCGAACCCTACTCCGGCCGTGTGTACGACCCGGCCATGGGCTCTGGCGGGTTCTTTGTCTCCAGCGACAAGTTCATCGAAGAGCACGCCAAAGAACAGCACTACGACGCCAGCGAGCAGAAAAAGCACATCTCCGTGTATGGTCAGGAATCCAACCCCACCACCTGGCGCCTGGCTGCCATGAACATGGCCATCCGGGGCATCGACTTCAATTTCGGCAAGAAGAACGCCGACACCTTCTTGGACGACCAGCATCCGGACTTGCGCGCCGACTTCGTAATGGCCAATCCGCCCTTCAACATGAAAGACTGGTGGAGCGAATCCCTGGCCGAAGACACCCGCTGGAGGTACGGTACCCCGCCCAAGGGCAACGCCAACTTTGCGTGGATGCAGCACATGATCCACCACCTTGCGCCCACCGGCAGCATGGCCCTGCTGCTGGCCAATGGCTCCATGAGCTCCAACACCAACAACGAGGGCGAAATCCGCAAGCGCCTGGTGGAGGAAGATCTGGTGGAATGCATGGTCGCCCTGCCCGGCCAGCTTTTTACTAACACCCAGATCCCGGCCTGTATCTGGTTCCTGACCCGGGACAAAGCCAACGGCATGGTGCGCAACGAGAAAAAGCGCGACCGTCGGGAAGAGTTCCTGTTTATCGATGCTCGAAACCTGGGCTTTATGAGGGATCGGGTACTGCGGGACTTCACCAACGATGATATCGCCAAAATTGCTGATACCTTCCATGCATGGCAGCGCGAAGAGGGCTACGAGGATGTCGCTGGCTTCTGCAAATCCGCCAGCCTGAATGAAATCAAGAAGCATGATTTTGTGCTGACGCCTGGGCGTTATGTGGGGGCTCAGGAGCAGGAAGACGACGGCGAACCGTTTGCAGAAAAAATGGCACGGTTGACCGGGCAGCTGCGGGAGCAGTTTGCTGAGAGCGATCGGCTGGAGACTGAGATTAAGCGGAATCTTGGGGGGCTGGGGTATGAGCGCTGAATGGCCAGAAGTCAAGCTCAGAGACGTGCTTGAAACGATCATAGACTATCGCGGAAAAACACCTCCAAAATCGAAAACGGGCATTCCCGTATTAACCGCCGCCAGTGTCAAAGATGGGCGCGTGCTCAGGGATAAGGTTTCATACATATCTAAAGAAACCTACGATCTAGTTACAACGAGAGGGCTCCCTCAGAAAGGAGATGTTTTAATAACGACGGAGGCGCCGGTTGGAGAGGTGGCGCCAATGCCCCATGATCGTATCTACCACATCACCCGCAGAATAATGGCTCTTCGTGGCGCTCGAAACAAAATTGATTCCAGATTTCTCCTGTACGTATTGCTTGGCCGCCATTGTCAATGCCAACTCCAACGAGCATATCGGGGGTCTACGGTTCCTCGGGTGCTAAAAACGGATATTACGGGCCTCAATTTTAAGCTCCCGCCATTGGTTGAGCAGGAGGCCATTGGCCGATTCTTGACCTCGGTTGATGAAAAAATCCACCTTAACCACCAAACCAACCAAACCCTAGAACAAATAGCCCAAGCCATCTTCAGGAGCTGGTTTGTCGATTTCCAGCCGGTCAAAGCCAAGATCGCCTCACTGCAAGCGGGCGGCAGCGAGGAGGACGCCCTGCTCGCCGCCATGCAGGCCATCTCTGGCAAAGACGAACCGGAACTAACCCGCCTCCAGGCCGAACAGCCCGAGCAATACGCCGAGCTCCGCGCCACCACCGAGCTGTTTCCGTCGGCTATGCAGGATAGTGAGCTGGGGGAGATTCCAGAGGGGTGGACTTATGGCAGCCTCAGTGATGTCGCAAACTTCAGTAACAATCGCGTTTCAAAAGATGAGCTGACCCTGGAAACATACATCTCGACAGAAAATATGCTCGAAAATAGGAGAGGAGTCTGCCTCGACTCATCTTTACCGTCCTCCGCCTCAGTGCCGAGCTTTGAGCCTGGCGAAATACTGATCTCGAACATCCGCCCTTACTTCAAAAAGATATGGTTAGCCAATATCAGTGGCGGACGCTCACCAGATGTACTGGGGTTTACGCCCAGACACAACGGCACGAACGAGTATCTATTCAATCTTTTGTACCAAGACCGTTTTTTTGAGTACATGATGCTCACGTCAAAAGGCGCAAAAATGCCTCGTGGTGACAAGAAAGCAATCATGCAGTTCGCAACTGCCGTCCCTTCAAT
>OJEP01000094.1_pt1 | contig 54959 bp, 53 predicted proteins | sample 1593761 | NCBI WGS metagenome assembly OJEP01 (sample SAMN05416783, study PRJEB24817) | seawater metagenome | isolation source: Sea water | place: Canada:Atlantic | collected 2013-11
GGAATCCTTTCCGGGCGCGGCAATATCGTCGAACTCGACACGGCTTTGTTCGCCGAGGGTCAGTGTTGCAGACTGCTCGCTGGCTGTACCGCTGACAGTCAGGTTTATCCGGCCTTCACCTATGGTCCAGCCAGCAAGGCCCCGTTCAGCCACGCGCCCTTCGATCTTCATGGCGCTGGTGGTGAGTTGCCGTTTATCGGGTTCCAGGGGACTTGAGATTGTCAGATCGCCCTCGGCATGGACACCTTGCGGCAGAGCCAGTGCCAGTTGATCGATCACAATGGCCTCGGGCATGGGGCCATACCAGTGCCAGCGCCAGGCCAGCGACAGTTGCTTCCCCACCATGTGATAGCGCTGCCCTTCCCGGCTCAGGGTCGCAGACAATCGGTCCAGCCGCAGGCCCGCCAGCGAGACGTCACCCCAGCGCCATTCAAGGTCGCTGATGCCATTTGCCTTCCGCCAGGTCTCCCACGCCGCAAGGGTGTACAGGCCACCCGCCATCGACAACATCACAATCAGGCTCAGAAGCATTAGCAGGCATCGGCGTAACGTCATGAAAACAGCCATCAATGGGTCAGTGTCCGCGCCAGTTCACCGTGTACAGGTCGTGGCGACGATCCTTGAGGTTCTTCACGGTACCGCTGTTGCGGGCGGTAAGCAGTGTTTCCGGCCGTAGATCGGCAAAGGCGACGGTCTCCACATTCGGCGTGGTATCCGCGGCGATGCCATCACGGGCGAACGGAAAATCACAGGGTGTCAGGATGCAACTCTGGCCGTACTGCAACTCCATGTTGGGCACTTTGGGCAGGTTGCCGACATTGCCGGACATGATCACGAACAGCTGGTTTTCCACCGCACGGGCCTGGCAGCAATACCGTACCCTCAGATAACTCTGGCGCTCATCGGTACAGAAAGGCACGAACAGGATCTGGATGCCCTGGTCCACCAGATGACGCGTCAGCTCGGGAAACTCCGCGTCGTAGCAAACCAGGACACCAATGGGCCCGCAATCGGTTTCAATGGCAGTGACACGGTTGCCACCGGTGATGTTCCACCAATAGGCTTCGTTCGGCGTCGGATGAATCTTGGGCTGCGAGAACACTTGCCCGTCTCTCAGGAACACGTAGGCAACATTGCGAACCCGGCCGTCCTCTTCCTTGACCGGCGTGGAGCCACCGATAATGTTGATGTTGTGCCTCAGGGCCAGATCGCGCATCAGGTTGCGGAAGGGTTCGGCGTATTCCGTCACCGCTTCGATGGCTTCCGCCGGGGTCCCTTCACGGCTTTCAATGGACAGCAATTGCAGCGTGAACAACTCCGGGAACACCACGAAATCACCTTTGTAGGTGGACACCACATCCACAAAGTACCGGACGATGTCGCTGAATTCTTCAAACGATGCCACCCGGCGCTGCTGGTACTGGACCGTGCCGATCCGAACGGTGTCGGGCATTCGCCGGCCGTATCGCTTGCGCTTGCCGTTGTCGCCGTTGCGGGCCACCTTGGGATTCCTCCAGGTCAGGTGAATACCGTAACCCAGGGAAGCGTGGTCAGCATCCAGGTAGTGCGGAATAATGCCGTGGATTTCAAAACCGTTGTGTAATTGGAACGACAGTACCGGGTCCCGCTGCTTTTTCGATTTCACCGCCTCCACGTACTCTTCCACCGATTCAAACTTCTTCAGGCGCCTGGCCAGCGTCGGTAACCTGCCCGCGAACACAACGCCCTGCAACTCCAGCGCCTGGCAGAGCGTTTTTCGTTCGTTGTACAGGCGCTCACCAATGCGGTAGCCACGGCAGTCGGGGTCTACACAAACCTCCATGCCGTACAGCCACTCCCCTTCCGGGTCGTGGCGCGAGGCATAACCATTACCAGTAATTTCTGTCCAGTCATGGGGCGCCAATGCAACGTCTTCACCAATACGAAACGTGGCGCAATACCCCACCACACGGTCACCCAGCATGGCGACAAACTGGCCCTCAGGAAAGGTGTTGATCTGCCCTGTCAGGGGGCCAGCTGTGTAGCCATACATCCCTGTGCCCGAGTACACTCGGCGGCTCAGGGCGATGATTCCCGGTATATCACCAAGGGTGGCGCTTCTTACGTACAGGCGCTGTGTCTTGTCTGAAAAGGGAGGACTCATAGAAACCTCGGAAGCTGGAAGCCTAAAGTCATAGTTCGCGAAATGTCCTTGAGCCGTCAAGTGGCCTCTGCAGAAAACAAATCGAAGCAAACTTTAACCTGACAAACCGGCGCCAGGCCTTTTAGAGTAGGCCCATGTAAAACGATTAGAGGCTTTCCCATGAATCGGCGCCCAGTGCTTCCGATGCTCGCAATCCTGATGGCCGTCGGCCTCGCAGGCTGCGCCAGTAACCAGAACCTGCCTCCAACGAATGGCACCACCTGGCAGCCCTCTAACAGCGCCACACCCGAGGATGCGGCGACAGCAGATCGGTTATGGCAGGTATTCGAGCGTTACGAAGGCACGCCCTATCGCTACGGCGGCACCTCAGCCAATGGCTTCGATTGCTCTGGCTTCATCGCCACTGCCTTCGATGAAGCCCTCGGCCGTCAGTTACCCCGTACAACCTCACAGATGCTGGCATCCGGTGACGTGGTTGGGCGTGACCAACTGCGTGCTGGCGACCTGGTGTTTTTCCGTATCAAAGGCAAGGACCAGCATGCTGGCATCTACATGGGTGGTGACAGCTTCATTCATTCCTCGACCTCCATCGGCGTTACCCGCTCGTCCCTCAACGGATACTACTGGCGGGATCGTTTCAGCCAGGCTAGACGGTTTGACTAGCCCGCCAGTAGCAACACCACGCCCAGCAGATAGAGAACCATGATAACCACGCTTTCTGTACCAATCTGACCGATACCGTGACGCTCACGGCGGATTAATCCCATCATCAGCACGCCGGACATCAAGAGGGTGAGCGCCGCCCAGAATACGGAATCCTCCGGCATGGCATGATAGATCGACCCGTCCCGGTAGGCGATATCGGAGGCTGCAGTAAACAGCGTGTCGAACGCGTTGCCGCCAATGATACCGCTTACGGCCAAGGTCAGCGCGCCTCGGCGAACCGCTGCTATGGACGTCACCAGCTCGGGTATTGACGTACTGATCGCCGTCAACATCACGCCAACAATCGTCTGGCTCAGGTTAGCCCTGTCTGCAATCACCGTTGCAGCCGGCTCCAGCATCCAGCCTGCAATTCCGAGCACCAGCATCAGCGCCAGAAATTCAATCCAAAGCCGTAGCAGCGGCGGCATGGCTGTTACGTCGTCAGGCTCGTCTTCCCGCGTGTCCCTGGTTATTGAAGGCCGCCACATGGGCGATTCCGATGCGTCCCTCACCAGGTAAATTCCGAAAATGTAGGCACCCAGCAGAACCGGCGTGACCGGATGAACACCGAAGAACGTCACGTCCGGCAGGTGGGGAGCGAACAGGATCAACGCCAGCAGGCAGATCAGCAAGCCGTTCTGCATCATGTTCGGCACCGACGCAGCCGCATGCTCGAGATTGGCGCGACGATAAACCATGTCCGCCACCGCAAGGAAAAACGTCTGGACAGCAATGCCACCCAAAGCGTTGCTCACGGCCAGTTCCGCGTTGCCGTGCCACGCTGCAGTCACCGACAGCACCGACCCACCCAGGGATGTCGACGCCCCCAAAAGCACCGCACCCGCAGCGGCCTCTCCTATTCCTGTGCGGTCAGCGAGTTGGTCCACAACCCGTGTGATACGCGTACCGGCCAGCGCAATAATGGCGGCACACACGAAAAACACGAGACTACCCTGAAGAAGGGTCCAGCTTCCGGGAGACGATAGCTCCACGTTAAAAATCTCCTTGGAAAAAGAGAGAATGGCGCCTATCTGCGCGAGCGAGGCGGAAACCACCACCAGGTAGCGACGACCAGAAGCCCAAATACCGTATAGGCGGCAATGAACACCCAGGCAGGCGCATCGTAATAGAGAATCTGCTGCAGCCAATGCTCGATAAAGCTGCCGGTGTAGCCATCAACACCCGCCTTTGACCGTAGCCATATTTCCAGCGTGGTCAACGGGCAGACAATACCAAGCCAGGCCTCTGCAACCACGATGGCAATCGCGCCCAGATGGGCCAGCCGGAACCACAAGTTGTTCACCCAACGCCAACCCAGGCCGTTGCCCGCCAGCACCAGAACCAACCCGAACAGAACGAAGGCCACCACCAGCAGATGAATGGTCAGGACGGTATCGGCGAGAATCTGATAAACGTTGCCCATGACGACTGTCTACTCTAACAAATTGCCAGATTCCTATGATCCCGCCAGATAACATCGGTTGGCAAACGTGGACTCGCGCACGGAATGCACGATAATATCTGTAGCAAATACCTACAATCTTCTGTGGTTATGTCGGCGCCTCAAGCGCGCCCGTGATAAACGGAATTACAAACGCTATGGACCCAGCACCCGGAAATCATCTCCAAGCCGTCAAAATAGAACTTAACCGCCTTGAGACCTACCGGCGGCGTACCTATCTTGGCGTACTGGCCCTGACCGTGGCTATCATGATGCTCAGTTGGGCCTTCCGGGAACAGAGCGATCCGTTCATTACCATCGCCTACCCTGTTTTTTCCATCATTCTCACCATTCTTGGCTTCGCATTCTGGCACCGATCCTTGCAGCTCAAAACCATGGAAATCACCCTCGTCGCTGTAGTCGGGACAATGATTCTCAGCCGCCTCGCATGGCATTTTGCGGTTGGCGACCCGCTCGGCGAACACCTTCTTTTGCTCACGGGCGGGCACTACTGGGCAGTGGGTATCATGATCGTTGGCGGTTTTATTGCGCTTGGTTTTCGGGGCGGCATGGTGACAGGTGTCGCGACCTTGCTGTTTTCGGGCGCGCTGGCCACCCAGGAAGTCTCTCAATGCTTCCTGGCAGCAGGCGATCACTGTCAAAACTGGGTATACCTGCTGCGCATCCATCTGTTCCTCACCGTTCTGTTGGTGCTTACCAGCGCCGGAACGCTGCTGCGTGAACGCTCCTGGAGTGCCTTTGCGCGAGCTGAAACCCTGCACCATTGGGCGAACACAGACCCGCTATGCGGCCTGGCAAACCGCCGGGGTGCTGACCGTTTCCTGTCTGCCGAAGCCGCCCAGGCAGACCGATACCAGCGCCCTCTGACCATCATTCTGATTGATATTGACGAATTCAAGAGCATCAACGATGACTACGGCCACGAAATCGGTGATGCGGTGATTCGCGGGTTTGCAGACATCCTTTCCAAAACCGTTCGTGAAGTGGACCTCGCCGCACGCTGGGGCGGAGACGAATTCCTCGTCGCTACACCGGGCGTGGACCTTCGCAGCGCCCGCCATGCTGCACAGCGCTGCCGCCGCGCCATTGAAAGGGCACCCATCGCGGGTGTCTCCGTGACCGCAACCGTCGGTATTGCCGAGTACCTGCCTGGGCAGGGCATCGAGGATGCCATCAGCCGGGCCGACGCCATGCTATACCGCGCCAAGGCCGCTGGCCGAAACCGGGTGATTACGGAAGCCTGCGAACTGATCTGAACGCCCTACTGGCGCTCCAGCCACTCCAGAAACCATTGCTCCCGCAGATCAACGGTCTGCGAATACCAATGGTGGTCACGGATTACAGCATTGTCCAAATGAGAGGGAGCGGTCGGCATGTAGGGCCGCATGGGCACCCCTGCATCAGTGTGCAACCCAACCCTCTGCTGGGCCGACTTGCGTGTTGGCCCATAGCTGATCAGGTTGGCCTGGGCGGCCATGTTTTCTGCCCGGGTTGCAAAGGCGATAAAATCCGCTGCCTGGTCTGACTGATCGGTGCCACGGGGAATCGCCCAACTGTTAAAGCCAATCAACTGTCCGTCCCATATAACCGAGATCGGGGCACCTTCCATCGCCCTCGCATGGAAGAATCGACCATTGTAGCCCGTAGCCATGGCAGCCTCGCCACTGGTCAGCAGTTCCACTGATTCGTCGCCACGGGTCCACCAGATGATGGCCTCGCGGATGTCATCCAGCCGCTGGGACGCCAACTCAAGCCCGCGCCGGGTACTGAGCAGATCGTAAAGCTGCTCTCTCGGCACCGAAAGTGACAGCAGCGCCCATTCGAAGAGCCCAACCGGCGATTTTCTGAGCGCCCGCTTTCCTGGAAAATCCTCCAGATTGAAAAAATCCTCCACGCTGTCTGGCTTTACCCCCGGGAACGCCCGGTTGTCGAAGGCAATAACGGTTGAGAACACAATCTGGGTGATAAAACACCGGTGAATGGCGTCGTCCATGAAGTCATCCACGGCCGGCGTACCATCGGGGGCCGGTACCAGAATGTCCGGTTCAACGATATCCAGCAGGCCTTCCTCACAGGCGGCGCTGGCGTCGGACTGTATCATGTCAATCACATCCCACTCGGCATCACCATCGGCAAGATGCTCCCGCAAGGCCTTCACTCCGCCGTCGTAATGCACAGTCTCAATCTCGACACCGGTTGCCGCCGTATATGGCTCAAAATAGGCCCTTCGCTGACTCTCCTCGTAGGCACCACCCCAAGTGACGACAGTGAGCACCTCGCGCTCCTCATCCCCGCCTTGCGCCTGCAGAGCCGCCGGAATGACCAACAGGCCGATCATCAGCAAACGAAGTCCCGGTAAGCTAAGCCGCTTCATTTTCTTCCTCACGCAGGTCATGCACGATTTCAAGATACGCCCTAATGACCGCCTCTTCCGGAACCACACCTATCAATCGGCCATCCCGGTCCACCAACGGTACAGCTTCGCCGAGGAAACCCCGCAACATGTCCATGGATTGCCATACCGTAGTGTCGTGATCAAAGAGGGTGAAAGACCTGATCGCCACGTCAGACACCGGCGTATCGGCGGCGCAGTTAACCATGCCCTGCAGCCTGAGCACACCCAGCAGTTTGCCCTCCGGCGTCAGGACCATGGCCTCGGAACGGTGGTCCTCCACCAGGCGCTGACGAACATCTCCCACGGTGTCGTGGGCGTTGGCCGTAGTCACGGCCCTGGAAAGATAATCACTGATCCTGTGAGTCTCCAGTATCGCCTTGTCGCGCCCCAGAGACAGGTCAAAGCCACGGGCACGCAACTGCAGATCGAACAGCGAACGCCCGATCACGCGATAGGAAATCAGGTTGGCAAACACCACAGACACCATGGCGGCTATCGTCAGGTCGTAACTGCGGGTCAGTTCGAACACGATCAGAATGGTGGTCAACGGCGCCCCGATAACGGAACTGGCCAGTGCCATCATGCCGCAAATGGCATACACCACCAGGCCTGAGTGGGGCACTGGTACCACATAAGGCAACACCAGACCGAAAAAGGCTCCGAAGAGAATTCCGATCAACAGGGCCGGACTGAAAACCCCACCTACGAAGCCAAATCCCACGCACAATGCCGTCAACCCAAGCTTGGCGATGATGATCAACGCCAGCTCACCAATACCGAATGCACCTTCGATGGTGGCAAAGCGCAGGGTTTCCTGCCCAATCCCCAGCACCTCCGGTATCCACAGGGCTACCAGCCCCACCGTCAAGCCTGCGGCGGCCGGCCGTGCCCACGCTACACCAATCCAGCGACGTGCGGCGTTGGTACTGAGCCGAAGCAGCACCATGAACACCCAGGCCAGACCTGCACATAGGACACCTTCGAGGGCGAAAAACACGAACTCGTAGCTATGCGCCACGCGATCGAAATTCACCAGGAAAAGCGCGGGGCGGTCAAAGATCACATTGGCGATGATATAGCCAGTCGCCGCGGCCACCGTAACCGGTGCGAACGCACGCAAAGAATAGTGGCGCAGGATCACTTCGTGGGCAAACACCAGCCCCGCAATGGGGGCATTGAACGCTGTGGAAATGGCCGCTGCCACACCACAGGCAATCGCAATGGAACGCTGATGGCGCAGGTTAAGCCGCAGACGCCCCACCAGATTCCCGAACATCGCGCCCAGATACACCAACGGGCCATACTGCCCAACCGAGGCACCACTACCCAGAGAAACCAGCGCCGCGAAGGTTGATGCCACACCACTCCTGAAGCCGGGAGCCGGCCTGGTGGTCTGCGCCGCCAGGATCGCATCCGGCGGGGCCAGGCCACGTTTTTCCTGAACCAGGAAGTGCACAACCAGGCCGACGATCAGGCCACCAATAGTGGGTACGAGAATCGTCGCCGTCGCTACCAGCCCCGGCTGGTCCTCCGCGAGTATGCGGGCGTAAGGAGACATTAGCAGCCGGTCGTTGAGATAGTGCACCGCATCCACAAATCCGATCGCTGCCAGCGAAGCAGCACTTCCTACGGCGATGGCCACCACTGTCACCATGCCAATCTGATACACGATCTGCTGAACGCCGCGCCTGTCCATACTGCAAGTAAAGTCCCGATTGCCACGGGACTCAACTGCTCACATTGAAAACCGGTCAGGCGCAAACGTTACGCGAACATCCCTGCCGTTTTTGGACGACTTGGTGTCGTATTGGATTTACCACCCATGACCAATCCGGGCCACATTGAATCAAGGCCGCACACGCGGCTGACATTGTGGGTAAAGGGGGATCGAGATGGCACAACTACCGAAACGTGCAAAAGTCGTCATCATTGGCCAGGGCGGTATCGTTGGCTCATCGGTAGCCCACCACCTGATCGAACAGGGCTGGGACGACATCGTAGGGCTGGAAAAGTCTGCCATTCCCTCGGACATCGGCTCTACCTCCCATGCCTCGGACTTCTGTTTCACTACCTCCCACGACAAGCTGAATATCTATACCACCAAGTACAGCCAGGCGTTCTATGAGAAACGCGGCAACTATGTGAAATGCGGTGGCATGGAAGTGGCCCGCGTTGATGACGACGAGCGCATGGACGAACTGCGCCGCAAGGTCGGTTCCGGCAAGGCATTCGGCACCAACGTCAGCATGATTTCACCGCAACAGGCGAAAGAACTGTTTCCGCTGCTGAACGAAGACTGTATCCAGGGTGCCATGTGGGACCCGGACGCCGGATTGGTGGTGCCCCGCTCCCAGAGTGTCGCGGGCGATCTGGTTGAAGAGGCGGTCGCTACCGGAAAATTGCAGGCCTTTGCCTACACACCGGCCATCCGCATCGACGTACAGGACGGCCAGGTACGGGGCGTTGAAACCCACAAGGGCTATATCGAAACCGAGTATGTGGTGCTGTCCATGGGCATCTGGGGGCCCCTGATGGCCAACACCGCCAACTCGCCCCTGCCGCTGATGCCACTGGAACACCCGCTGCTGTTCTTCGGCCCTTACGAGGAACTGGCCGGCACCGGTAAGCAGATTGTCTATCCCTTGTTCCGCGACCAGGGCAACTCCGCCTACGTGCGGGATACTGGCGACCCTACCACCACTGAGGGTGGCCGCATTGAGTGGGGCTATTACGAAGCGGAAGATCCTCGACTGGTCTACCCCGGGGCCATTTCCGAGCCCGGCGAAGCACGGATGTCGCCATCCATGAGAGACCTGACGCTGGATCAGGTCATGGATGCCTATGAGAAAGCCATCGAAATGACGCCGATCCTCGGCGAACTGGGCTGGGAGGAAAAGCACTCCTTCAACGGCCTGCTGTCGGTCACACCCGACGGCGGATCACTGATGGGGGAATCCCCGGAAGTGCGCAACCTCTGGTTCTGTGAAGCGGTCTGGGTCAAGGACGGCCCCGGTGCAGGCAAAATTCTGGCGGACTGGATGACCCATGGCTCTCCGGAAATGGACCCCCACAGCATCGACATCGCCCGCCACTATCCGCTACAGAAAACCCCGGACTACGTGTACAACCGCTGCTACGAAACCGCCAAGAAAATCTACACCCCGGCGGTTCATCCCCGCGAGCCCTACATGACCGGTCGCAGGATGCGAACCAGCCCCTTCTATCTGCGGGAAGTCGAGCTGGGTGCCTACTTCATGGAAGCCGCCGGCTGGGAGCGGGCCCACGGCTACGCCGCCAACGAGTCCACTTTGCTGGCGAAATACCGCGACCGCATTCCGGTACGGGAACATGAATGGGACGCCCGGCATTTCTGGGAAGTGTCCAACGCCGAGCAACTGGAAATGAGCGAATCGGTGGGCATGATCAACCTTTCCCACTTCGCTATTTTCGACATCTCCGGTGACGACGCCGAAACTCTGCTCGAGTATCTGTCCGTCGCCAAGGTGGGCGGCACCATTCCTCACGGCAAGGGTGTTTATACTCACTTTCTGGATGCCCGTGGCGGCATCCGCTCAGACCTGACCATCATCCGACGGGGCGACAACGATTACCGGGTGGTCTGCGGCGGCGACACTGGCCATCGGGACCATTGCTGGATCAAACGCATCGCACGGGAAAAAGGCCTGAACAATATCCGCCTGCAGGACCGCACCGATGAGCTGGCCACCCTGGGGCTTTGGGGGCCGAAGGCGCGGGAAACGCTGGCACAGTTCGTCACCAACCCTGACGAGCTGTCGGCAGAGAATTTCCCATTTGCCACCGCCCGGGAACTGAATATCCAGGGCGTTCCGGTGTGGGCGTTCCGGATATCCTATGTGGGCGAACAGGGCTGGGAGCTCTATTTCCCGTTCAGCTATGGCCTGCGAATCTGGGATCTGCTGTACGAAGCTGGTGTTACGCCGGTTGGCATTGAAACCTACGCCAACACGCGCCGTCTGGAGAAGAGCCTGCGGCTGCAGAACGTGGACCTCGAAACGGAGTACAACCTTTACGAAGCCGGGCTCCAACGGCCCAAGGTCAAGGAGGCAGACTTCCATGGCAAGGCCGCCTACCTGGAACAACGAAGCTGGTCACAGCAGGCCGCGTACCTGTGCACCATGACCATGACGGAACATCGGGATGCCAACGGGGTATTGCGCTACCCGGTTGGCCAGTGGCCGATCCTCGACCCGCAAACCGGAGAAGTGCTGGTGGACAGTCACGGCCGCCGCTCCTACAACACCAGCGTGGTCTGGGGGCCGTCGGTGGGCAAGATCATCCTGCTGGGGTACATTCCCGTGGAGTATGCTCAAGAGGGCCGGGAACTGACCCTGGAATACTTCCAGGAGCACTACCCCATCCGTATTGAAGCCGTCGGCTACCGGGCGCTGTTTGATCCGGACAACGAGCGGGTCAAGTCCTGAACGCCATCGTTCAGCCAACACTGGCGGTCAGCACTCGATGATGTTGACCGCCAGCCCGCCTCTTGAAGTTTCCTTGTACTTGTCCAGCATGTCGCGGCCGGTTTCCCGCATGGTGTGCAGCACCTTGTCGAGGGACACAAAATGCTTGCCGTCTCCCCGCAAGGCCATAATGGCTGCGTCGATGGCTTTTACCGATGCCATGGCATTGCGCTCAATACAGGGAATTTGCACCAACCCACCAATGGGGTCACAGGTCATCCCCAAATGGTGTTCCATACCAATCTCGGCCGCGTTCTCAACCTGTTCTGGTGAGCCACCTGTCGCTGCAGCCAGGCCGGCAGCAGCCATTGCACAGGCCGATCCCACTTCGCCCTGACAACCCACTTCCGCCCCTGAAATGGACGCGTTTTCCTTGAACAGTACGCCAATTGCCGCCGCTGTCAGCATAAAGCGGACAACGCCGTCTTCATCCGCCTGGGGGCAGAACTCCCAGTAGTAGTGCAGCACCGCAGGAATAATGCCGGCGGCGCCGTTGGTCGGTGCAGTCACAATCCTACCGCCGGCCGCGTTCTCTTCATTGACGGCAAGGGCATAGAGATTCACCCAGTCGAGCGCGCTCAACGACGGCGATATCAGGTCCACTCGCGTTTTATCCATCAGCGAGCGATACAGCGACGCCGCCCTGCGCCGGACCTTGAGGCCTCCGGGCAATTCCCCCTCATGGCGGATACCGTTTTGCACACACTCACGCATCACCCGCCAGAGCTCGAGAATGCCCGTTCGAATGTCATCGGCCGTACGCCAGGCCTGCTCGTTGGCCAACATAATGTCGGCGATGGTGAGCTCGTGTTCCTGGCAAAGGGCCAACAGGGTTTTCCCGCTGTTGAAGGGATAAGGCAAGGGCGTGTCGTCTGCGCGGATTTTCAGGCTGCCATCGGCGTTCGCCGCCACCACAAAACCACCGCCGACCGAGTAATAGGTGTGCTCACACAGGCACTGCCCGTTCTCGTCAAATGCCTGACAGACCATACCGTTGGGGTGTTCTGGCAGCGATTTCCGCCGGTAATACACGATATCGGTACTCTCGCGGAAACGAATCTGATGTTGACCGGCGAGGCTGAGGGTTCCTGTGCTTCGAATACGCTCAAGCCGCCCCGGCATTTGCTCGGGATCAATCCGGGCCGGCCGCTCGCCTTCCAGCCCCATCATCACAGCCGGGCCAGTGCCATGACCCTTGCCGGTAGCACCTAAAGATCCATACAGGGATACCTTCAGCCGATGCACGGAAGCCAGCAGACATTCATCGTCCAGGCCACCTGCAAACCGGCGCGCGGCCTCCATGGGCCCGACGGTATGGGAACTGGACGGGCCAATGCCTGCCTTGAACAGCTCAAATAGACTGACAGCCACTTCGCAGCCTCCTACCTTGGGGTGTGCTTCAAGGATAGCGCTATTGGCGGTCCACCGCCTGCTTGCTGACGACATTCGAACGATGGTTTACGACAGTTCGGGCCCGCCCAAAAAACAGCACTAACGTCGCATCTGGATCATTCCGCAAAGCCCCGTGTCGGTTGTGGACCATTCGCTACCGGGCCGCCAGCATAGAATGAGATCACATTGGAACTGATCACTTATTGCACTATCAAAGTGCAACAACTAGTGTTCAAGTTAAGGCATCAAACTGGGTGTGACAGCCAGACATTGCCGCGACAGGCCCAGGCGGGGCGAGGGGGTTTACCATGACCGCTGACAAAGGCTCATACACAGATCGGCCCGTCCAAGAGCCCTATCGAGTCGGCTTCCTGCTGATCGATAATTTCACCCTGATTGCCCTGGCCACGGCCGTTGAACCTCTGCGCATGGCCAACCAGTTGGCCGGCACTGAACTCTATTCCTGGAAGCTGCTCACGGCCGGAGGCGAACCCGCTCGTGCCAGCGATGGCATTTCCATGTTGCCGGATGCGTCTATCCAGGAAGAACATCGTTTTGACCTGGTGATCGTGGTGGCCGGTATTGATGTCACACGGAGTTTCTCCCGCAAGGAGGTGATCTGGCTGAAGCTGATGGCGCGTCGCCATGTCCTCCTAGGAGCCGTCTGCACCGGGCCCTATGTCCTGGCCAGCGCAGGCCTTCTGGACGGGCACGCCTGTAGCGCCCATTGGGAATGCCTGGAGGCCATGCAGGAGGGCTTTCCACGGGTGCAGACCAACAACCGCCTGTTTACTGTCGAGCGGGAACGTATGACCTGTACCGGTGGCACCGTCCCCATGCACATGATGCTCAGTTTTCTGGCACGGCGTCACGGCCAGGAACTCAGTAATGCAGTATCCCACATGTTTGTGTGCGACCGGGTGCGCGAGGAAAGTGAACAGCAGCCCATGCCCATGCACCCGCGACTGGCGTGCGCTCAACCCAAACTGGCGGAAGCGGCCCAGTTGATGGAGGCCAATATCGAAGAACCCATCGAACTGAAGGAACTGGCAACACTGGCCGGCATTTCACGGCGGCAACTGGAACGGCTGTTCCTCAAGCACATGGGCTGCACACCGTCGCGCTATTACCTCCGGGTACGCCTTAACCGGGCACGACGGCTGCTCAAGCAGACGTCCTGCTCGATTGTGGAAATCGCCTCCATGTGTGGGTTTGTATCCGCCACCCATTTCAGCCGATGCTACCGCAAGACCATGGGGCGCGCGCCCAAATACGAGCGAATGGAAATTTCTTCCCAGGGCTCTTCCAACACGGTTCTTACCGATTCCATGGCCAGTCTGCCGTCCTCCTCCCTGCAGGCTTTGAGGCGCGCCCGTGCCGAGCCAACCTATGGTATTTTTGAGGGCACCGGGTCAGGTTAATCCCATCACCAGGCCATTATCATCCAACGCAATGTCCAACGCTGCGGGACGACGTGGCAACCCGGGCATGGTCATGATGTCGCCACACACCGCCACAACAAAGCCGGCGCCGGCCGCCAGGCGCACTTCCCTTACCGGCAGTGTATGGCCTGATGGCGCTCCCTTCACCGACGAATCCGCCGAGAAGCTGTACTGGGTCTTGGCGATACATACCGGCAGGTGGCCAAATCCCAGGCTTTCGTATTCCTCGAGTTGCCGCTTCGCCACCGTGGTGAATTCCACGCTTCCGGCGTGGTATATGCGCGTGGCGATGGTACGGATTTTATCCGCCAGCGGCAGGCTGTCTTCATAGAGAAAGCTCACCTCCGGTGTGCCTTCGTCCATCTGATCAAGCACCGCCTGAGCCAGTTCGGTGGCACCCTCACCACCCAGGGCCCAATGGTCGGCAGGCACTGCACGCACACCCAGCGACTCACTGATGGATTGCACCAGTGACATTTCCTCCTCGGTATCGTCCGGGAAACGGTTGATGCACACCACTGGCGTCAGCCCGAACTGCTGCAGATTACGGACGTGCCGCTCCAGGTTGGCAGCACCGGCCCTCAAGGCGGCGAGGTCGGGAACGGAGAGCTGGCTGCGAAGGACCCCACCCTGCATTTTGAGCGCCCGAATGGTACAGACCACCACGGCGGCGTCTGGCCGCAGGCCTGTGTGCCTGCATTTGATATCAATGAACTTTTCCGCCCCCAGGTCGGCACCAAATCCCGCCTCGGTGACCACCACATCGTTCAGGGCCAGAGCCGCACGGGTAGCGGTCACGGAATTACAGCCGTGGGCGATATTGGCAAACGGCCCACCGTGGATGAACACCGGGTTGTGTTCCAGGCTCTGGACCAGATTGGGCTGCAGTGCCTCTTTCAGAAGCACGGTTAGTGCCCCTTCAACGCCCAGGTCGCGAACGGTCACCGGGGTCATATCAGAGCGCCTGCCGATAATGATATTGCCCAGCCGCTGCTTGAGGTCCGCCCGACCGTCCGCCAGGCACAGGATCGCCATGATCTCAGACGACACCGTAATATCGAACCCGGTTTCCCGGGGCACGCCATGGGCCGCACCACCAAGCCCACACACCAGGTTGCGCAGGGAACGGTCGGTCAGGTCCATCACTCTCCGCCAGCTCACATAGCGAGAGTCCAGGCCCGTCTCATTACCCCAGTGGATGTGGTTGTCGATCAATGACGCCAGCAGATTGTGGGCCGTGGTGATGGCGTGGAAGTCACCATTGAAATGCAGATTGATGTCTTCCATCGGAATCACCTGCGCGCGGCCGCCGCCGGCTGCGCCTCCTTTCATGCCGAAACAGGGTCCCAGGGAGGGCTCCCGCAGGCACACGGACGAACGCACGCCCAGGCGGTTGAAGCCGTCGTTTAGCCCCACACTCGTGGTGGTCTTGCCCTCCCCCGCTGGCGTGGGCGTAATGGCGGTCACAAGCACCAGTTTGCCCCGGGGTGCACTATCAGAGGTATCCACATAGGCCATATCCAGTTTGGCCTTGTAGTGGCCGAACGGCACCAGGCTCTCCCCCGGCAGACCGAATCGCTGTTGGGCCAGCAGCAGAATAGACTGAGGTTGGACCGAGCGAGCAATCTCAATGTCAGGAGTCCCCGGCGGCGGAAAGTCGGCTTCCGGTGGTGTTGCAGGTGTCAGCTTACTGTACTGAAGGCTCATGGAACTGACCTCTCTGGTCCTCAATGGACCCACTGTGTTCTTGAATCCATTGCGCCGATTGGCGCAGGCCACCGAATGGGAAAAGATGAATGCCCCGTAACAAGGTATCCGGGTTGTCCAGGCAGTACTGGACAAGCGCGCGTACCATTCCGTCTGGCGACCACGCGCGTAACAATTTGGCGCTGCCAGGGCGTCGCAGCATCAGACGGGCCGATGCCCCCACCCCGCATTGAGCCGCATAGGCAATGAGCGTTTTCACCCGCGTCGGGCCGGCCATGCCAATGTACACCGGCACCTCTTCCAGGATGCTGCCCAGGCTTTGCAGCCAGTCGATGACCACGTTGGCGTCAAAGGTGAACTGAGTGACCACCCAGAGCCTCGTGGATGTCGTGCGCGCGTATTCGCGTTTGATGCCAAGGGCCTGGATGAGGGTTGCCCGGTCCGCCATGGGATGCCCGTCCGGATGGGCTGCCACACCGATACCATGGAATTGGAACTGGGCCAGCAAGCCGGATTCCAGAACGGCCAGGGTATCTGGAAAAGGGCCGGCGATCGCATCACTGTCGCCGGCAATCAGCAGTAAACGGTCAACGCCGATTTCATCCAGTTGCGAGAGCCAGTCCCGAAGTTGCCCGCGGCTCTCGGCCATACGTGCGGGTACGTGGGGAATCGGCTGCATGCCAACGCTCAGCAGATGTCGGCATGCCCGCAGGGTATCGCTGAATTGGCCTTTTGGCAGAAAAGGCACGTAGACACAGGTGCCCCGCGGCAGCAAATTCGGCAAATGCTCCTGTGCCAGTATCTGGCGGGGTGTTGCCTCAATCGACGCCCAACGTACCAGGGCCTGCATCCGTGCGGTGGCTTCCGCGTCATGGGCACTGAACGGCTGTTTATCACTCACCAGTTTCATGAATCACGCACCCCATTGATACCTGCTTGCATCGGGCAGGAGACGGCCACCGCCGCCTGCCCCACCGTGTTGCTAGTCCGCGAAGTCGATACCCTTCGCTCGTGCCCGCTCGCGGGCGTTGGGGTTCACCGAAGGCCGGAACGGAACTTCCACCACCTCCGCCTCGACAGCCGTTGAACCATCCGTGGCGGCGTATTCCACCGGCAGATGGACCGTCAGGCGGGTCCCAACCGCACGCAAGTCAAACGGCACATAGGCCAGTGCGATGTTGGTTTCCAGCTCAGGCGAGTACCAGGGCGAGGTAACATAGCCCTCCGGCTCGCCGCCGTCCGGCCCGCTGACCAGCCAGAAGTCGTTGGCATAGTCGGTTACCTGGCCACCGCCAAAACGGATACCCACCATGATGTGGCTAAACGGCGGTCGGCCAGCGTCCAGTTGCTCGCGGACTTTCTCAAGCTTCTGCTTACCGATGTAATCCGCGTCCTTGTTGCGAGGCACCTGATACGCCAGATTGCACTGGAATGGCAGGGTTTCCTGGTCCACGTCCTGGCCCCAGGAAAGGATGCCGGCTGCAATTCGGCGGTGATGCGCCGGCGCAATCACCCTCAGGTTGTGGGCCTCACCGGCGGCAAGCACGGTGTACCAGAGGTCTTCGGCGTATTTGGTGGCTTCTTTGAGGTAGATTTCGTAGCCCTTCTCACCGGTAAAACCGGTCTGGGAGACAATCACGTCATGGCCGGCCACCTGGCCCTCCATCAAGCCATAGTACGGAATATCCTTCACTCGCTCACCGAACAGGTCAGCCATGAGCGCCTCAGATTTGGGGCCCTGGATCTGCACTGGCGCTACATCGATTTCCGCGATGGTGACGTTGAAGCCCATCCCGATGTTGACGCCCCGCAACCAGAATTCCAGGTCGCTATCGGAAAGGGAGAACCAGAACTCGTCCTCGGCAACACGAAGCAGAACCGGGTCATTCAGGATACCGCCCTCTTCATTGCACAGAATGACGTACTTGCCACGCATGGGTTTTATCTTGGTGGCATCGCGAGTGATCACATAGTTCACGAAGCGTTCCGCGTCCGGCCCCTTGACCTGAATCTGGCGTTCTACGGCGACATTCCACATGGTGACGTCATGAATCAGCGACTCGTATTCCACCATGGCGCCGCCATCTTCCGGACGGACATAGCCCCGGGGGTGATACATACGGTTGTAAACGGTGGCCCGCCAGCACCCGGCTTCGTACGCCAGGTGCCAGTATGGCGACTTGCGCACACGGGTGGAGATCAACATCTCCACCGGCGTGGGGCCGGACTGGCGCAGGTTAATGGGAACCCGACGGTCGGACTGGTCAACACTGTCAGGCTGGCGGGCGGCGCCCGCCCGTTGTTGCGGATAATCCAGAAGTGCTTGCTCAAATTTAACGGCCATTGCTATCTCCCCCTACCGGGTTGTCGATAGCTCTAATGTGACCCTGTTTTCAGTTATCAGGTTGAACCAATACGACACTGGCACAACCAAAAACGTCAACACCACCATGATGAATCCTGGAAGCCGCGCCAAAGTGCCAAGCATGAGATGGGGCTACAGCAACCGACAAAGCCTGCTATATTGGTCAAACCTGTCCGTGCAGATCAAGGAGTCGACGTTGACACTGACCACCCCCGCCCTTCTGTTTCCCGCCATTTCATTGCTGCTGCTGGCCTACACCAATCGCTTTCTTGTTCTGGCCCAATTGATCCGCCAGCTTAAGCAAATGGATACGGAAGAAGACCATGCCCTTATCGCCCGCCAGATCAGCATGCTGCGCAAACGCATTTTGCTGACCAAGCGAATGCAGGCCTATGGCGTGCTGAGCTTTTTTGTCTGCACCATGTCCATGTTTGTGCTGTTTGTGGGAGCCCAACTCGCCGGAGCAATCGCGTTCGGCATCAGCCTGATACTGCTTTCCGTGTCCTTGCTCTATTCACTGTACGAGATTGTGATTTCAACGAACGCCATTAACGTTGAGCTTGAGAGCTTTGAGGCAAGGAAGCAGGGGGAAGCAGAAAAGCAGGAATAACCAACTCCTCCAGAAGCGCGTTCTGCTTCTGCATGAAGGAAGGCGACGCTGGCGGCCGTGGGTCGGACGTCATCACCACGGTCATATCGAGATCCGGGAACACATACAGCATCTGTCCACCGAAGCCGCGACCGTAATAGGCGCGATAGCCTCCCAGCTCGGTGACGAACCAGCCATAGCCATAACGGTCATCGGTGTAGCGGGAAGTCCCGCGCTGGGTCCATGACAGCTCAATCCATTCACGGGAGAGCAGTTGGTCTCCGTCATGGACGCCGCTGTTCCGATAGAGCTCACCGATCTGCAATAGCGCCATTGGCGACAGGCGCATGTCATTGCCACCGAAATAGATGCCCTGAGGGTCAGTCAGCCAGGGTTCAATCCGGATACCGAGCGGGTCACCCAGCCAATCACGTGTGATCTCCAGGGTACTGCGCCCCGTGGTACGGGTGAGTGCTGCTGAGAGAAGATGATAGCTGCCAGTGGAATAGAGCATCTCGCCACCTGGCTCTGCCACAAACGGGCGGCTGAGCGCGTAATCAACCCAGTTGCCGCTGTTTACCCAGGGCCCATAGTAGCGGCCGGAAGTACGCTGCAATCCAGCCTGCATAGACAACAGGTTGCCAATCGTCACCTCACTGACCCGGTCACTGGCGTCGGGCGGTTCCTCAAGAAACGCCGTGATTGGCTGTTCCACGCTGTTGAACACGCCCCGGTCAATTGCCATGCCCACCACCGCGGAAAGCACGGTTTTGGAGAGGGATTTGATATTGGCCGACTCGTCAAGACCCTGTCCCCGGAACACCTCTGAAAACACCGGCTCACCGTCAACAGCGATCACCAGGCTGTGAAGTCGCTCCAGACTGACGGCACGGTCAGACAGGCCCGGAAACACCTCTTCGCTTCCAGTAGGCCACTCGGCCAGGGCGGGGAATGCCAAAAGCGTCAGGCCGGTGAACAAAACCACTGCAGCAAGGCTTGTTGCAACCCGCATGGAATTACCGGGAACCCCAGATCCTGGCCACAGCAGTATTGCTGCCCAGCAGTCCTACCACGAAACAGACCAGACTGATCACGAAAAACAGCACAATAGGCAACAGAGCGCTGAAGGTTTCCGCGAAGATTGAAAAGAAAAGCGACACCCCGGACAGAACCAGGAACAGAAAACCGACCACCAGCAGTATTTTACGATGCGACGGACGATAACCTTCTTCGCTTCCGCCTTTCTCGAAAAAACAGAGAATGGGCCAGAACAGCTTTCGGAAAATGTCTTTCACTGCACACCACCTCACCTGTTTTTGGGGCTGACAACGGCCAGTGTCACCGTTGCCTTGGAAACAAGTCGCATGTCGCCAGCCGTTCCGCAATACACCTCTGACTCTACCACGGTTAATGTGGAACCGGCCTTGAGCACAGTGGCAACGCACTCGATATGTGTCCCGCTGGCTGATCTCAGCAGCTTCAGTGAGAAGTCCGATGTCAGGACCATCTGCCCGGATTTAACAGCGGAAGCCCCTGCTGCACCGGCCGTGTGATCCGCGACCGTTGCCTGTACCCCAAAGTGGACGAAACCGTCCTGCTGCTGGTGCCGTTCCGCCAGTACAAGCCGGGAGCGGCATTCACCGGTTTTGATAGACACCAGTTCCAGACCAATATCCGCAACAAACGGTGCCGATGAAAAAATCCGTTCCACTTCGTTATTGTTAAGCACGTCCACGTTGTCTCCGGAACTGTTGTTGGCTAACCGGCGGCTTACGCCTTGAAAGCGTGCCCTGCAAGCTCGCTACGAATTGCTTCAGGGATGGGAACCGACTTTTGAATCTCATAGTCGAAATGAATCAGCACGGTAACACCGCGTGCAACCAAAGCGCCATTTTGCCGGGCCTCCTGGACAACCTCGAAGGAAGAGTTGCCGATTTTGCCAATGCCGGAGCGAACTTCCACAGGCGTGGCCCAGTAGCATTGGGCTTTAAGATCAATTTCCATTCGGGCGAGAATCAGTGGCCAGCCTTTCGGATCCAGAGAGGGATGGAATATACGAAACACCGGTGTTCTCGCTTGCTCAAACCAGACCGGGTAAACCGTGTTATTAATATGTCCAAGTGCGTCGGTGTCACTGAATCTTGGTTCGGCTTCGTAGTGGAACATTTGACTCCCCTTACATCGTGTTAGCGGCAAAGTCTCTCGGGATTTCCGGCGAAGGGAAACCGTTCAATGATCTGATAGACAGACCCATGAGCCCCCTGTGTGCTTTCAAACAACGCGATCCCGCCCACCGAAAAGGTCCCTATAGGTTGTCGTTCCTGAGACTCAAGCAATTCGGCGACTGACCCACGCTGCCTCTTGAAACGAGACAACGTGATATGTGGGCAGAACGGGCGTTTTTCCTGCTCAAACCCAGGCATGCAGAGCCTCTGGTTAAGCACCTCGTGAAGCTCGGCCAGTTTATCCGCTGGCTGAACTCCGGCCCACAGATTTTCTGGAAAGTCCGGTCGGCCGAAACAGCCCAGGCCGCAAACGGTGAGATCAAATTGTCCAACTGGCAGGTTTCGGGCAGCATCACATACATCTGGCAACCGCTGCCTGGCCACACTACCGAGAAATACCAGCGTAAGATGCAGCTGATCCGGTCGCTGCCAGCGCGCCCCTGCAACCGGTTGCTGAATTGACACCAGACGCTGCTTCACCGAATCGGGGATTTCCAACCCGAAGAACAGGCGATGTGTTTCTGGTTTATCCAACCCGCACCCCAAACCATTCCGGAAACCGACGCAGACAGTACAGCGCAATCATGTCGTAAACACCATGCCAGACCATTACCAGCAGCAGGCTGTCCGTCAGTGCATACGCTACTCCCAACACCAGTCCCAACCCGGTCGCCAATAGAAAGTAGGTGAACGAAAGATAATGCACCATGCCAAACAGCACCGACGCAGCCACTATCGCAACCGCATCGTGGGTGTGTTGGGCAAGCCAACCCTGGATCGCCCCGCGGAACAGCAATTCTTCACCGACTCCGGCGAAGACTGCCAAGGCTACCAATACGGGCCATGAATACTCGCAGGCGAAACGATGCAACTGCTCCAACTGGGATTCCAGAGAGTCACGAAGCCGGCCCGGAAGCCAGGTCAGCATCATGATCACGACGTACGTTGCCACACTGCCGGCCACTCCCCATAGAACGACCGAGCCAAAGCTCAAACCATCGTACTGAACCGGTATACCGAACAGAAAAATCGCCAGCAGCCCCACCACACCAATGCCGGCCTGGAATCCCAGTGCGGCCGTGGATGAGATCTGCGGGCGTTTTCGAGCCATGGCCACTCATCTACCTCGCTTGTCAGGCGGCATAACTACCCACTCAGGGTCCTCGAATTCGCCAAGCGGCGTAATCTCGCAAAATGGCGCGGCGCTGCGGATGATTCGGGCCACTTCCGGGTTATGCTGCCCTTCCATGGCATCCCGCTGTTCTTTACTGTCCCAACTGGCGATGGCAATCAGCACATTCGGATCACCAATTTTCCGGTGCAGCTCCGTTCCACGCGCACCCGGCGCCTGCTGGATGATCTCGCTGGCACGAACCCAGGCATCGGCGTATTCCTCTGCCGTGTGCCCTTCTCGTATGCGAACCTCGAAGATGTATTTCATGAGTTCACCCTCGTTCCAAACAGCAATTTCCCGAATAACGGGCCTCTGACTCTCAGAGTAATTGTTTTGATTTTGGATCGCATCGGTAAATGCCTACAAATAAACTTGGCAATTCCGGGGACATAGGAGTAAAGTTCGTTTCGTAGGAAAGATTTAGCACAGCATTTCACGAATAAGACGCATCTCTGTTGTTTTGGTAGTTGTCCGTCCTGTTTTTGATTCCGCGCGTTTTTTGTTTCCGCACAACGCTGATCAGTCATCGTTTAAGATGGTCTGGCGGCACATTAAATTATCGATTTCAGGATTATGATTATGTCGACTACTACCGGTACTGTTAAGTTTTTCAACGAAGCAAAGGGCTTTGGTTTCATCACTCGTGAAAGCGGCCCGGACGTATTCGTTCACTACAGCGCTATTCAAGGCGGCGGATTCAAGACTCTGGCAGAAGGCCAGCAGGTTGAGTTCACCGTAACTGACGGCCAGAAAGGTCCTCAGGCAGAGAACGTTGTTGCTGTTTAAATAACAGCCAGCACGTTTGAAAAAGGCAGCTTCGGCTGCCTTTTTTCGTTTTGGTTTCCTCTCCGACAAATCCTTACCAAGGCAATTCCTCACCATTGCTATGCCAGAAGGAACCTGAGTTCTCCAGGTTCAGGCCCTCAATTCTCGCTGCCAGCCCATTTGCCGACTCCTCAGGCGTAATCAGACCACCGAAGTTCACCATGCGAGTTTGCACATAACCGGGGTGAAGCTGGGCCACCGCAATGCCTTTGGGTTTAAGGTCCATCGCCAGGGACTTGCCGAAGGCGTTCAACGCCGCCTTGGACGCACGGTAGCCATAGCGGCCGCCGGAGTCGTTATCCGCAATTGAGCCCATCCGGCTGGTGATATTGGCAATCTTGCCGCCGTACGGTATCTGCGACATGAGCGCTTCCGCCACCCGCAGCGGCGCGTAGGCGTTGATTTCCATCTGGGTACGAATAGAGTCGAAATCAATGCTTCCCAGTTTTTCATCCTGCAGCAGGCCGGCGTTGTTGATCAACAGCTCGATCGACTCGCCCTTCAACCCATCAATCAGAGTCTGAAGGCCGCTTGCCGTGGTGACGTCAACAGATTCAATGACTCGAGTCGCTACTTCCTTGAGCTCGGGGGACGCTCCCCGGCATACGCCAATCACGTCACAGCCTTCACCAGCAAAGTGACGGGCCAACTCAAGGCCGATGCCGCGATTGGCGCCGGTAATCACAACGGTTCTTTGTTCAGGCATGAAAACCTCCGGTTATTTGGGTAAAGGTCCGTTATACGGACTCACCACTGCACGGTTCAACCCTCACGATCACCTCGACCCATTGCTCCGCCTGAAAGTTGACTCTCGCGGGCAGCCCTTCCACTATTCGGGAAAACAATAAGGCAAAGCCCGTGACGCAGAGTTCTTTCAAGGTCGTTATATTTGGCGCTGGCAGTATCGGCTGTTATCTCGGAGGCAGGCTGCTATCTTCCGGTGTAAACGTGGTCATGGTGGGCCGGAAGACCATGCAGGGACACCTTCGAACCTCCCCACTGACGGTCACTGACTATGAGGGGTTTCGCTTCCACAGCCAACTGGCCGATCATCAATATGTGACCTCTGCCGAGGCGGCGGGCAACGCCGATCTCGTGCTGGTAACGGTCAAATCCGCCGCCACCTCAGAGGCCGGCAAACAGCTCGCGCCCTGGGTGAGGAAGGGCATACCGGTCGTCAGCCTGCAAAACGGAATCTCCAACGCAGAACATCTCCAGGCCGCTATGCCCAACGCCAACGTATTGGCCGGGATGGTTCCATTCAGTGTGCTACAACAGGAACCTGGCCATTTTCATCAAGGCACCGAGGGCCACCTGATGGCTGACCGGCACCCGTCACTGCAACCGGCCCTGCCCTGGTTTGAACATGCCGGGCTCCCCCTGGAACTGCGCCGCGATATCGACTCGGTGATGTGGTCCAAGCTGCTACTCAATCTGAATAACCCGGTCAACGCCCTTTCTGGCGTTCCGCTGTTGGAAGAGCTCTCACAACGGGATTATCGCCGCTGTCTGGCGATGGCCCAGAGAGAGACGCTACAGCTCCTGAAAGCGACAGGCATACCCACGGTAAAACTCACAGGCCTGCCAACCAACCTGATTCCTTCCATGATGTCGCTGCCAGATTGGCTATTTACCCGGTTGGCCAAACGAATGCTCACCATTGATCCTGTCGCCCGCTCCTCCATGTGGGAAGACCTCCAGGCCGGGCGCCCAACCGAAATTGACTGGATCAACGGCGAAGTGGTGAAACTGGCCGAAAAGCTGGGCACGGACGCACCCGTCAACCGCAAACTCGTGCAATTGATGCATGAGCGCGAGAAGACGCCGCGGGCCTGGAGCGCCAAAGAGCTGCTGTCGGCACTTGTGATCAAATAGTCAGTCCGCAGCCATAAAGATACGTCCCGTAAGGATTTACCCCCCCGAGATTTATAATCGGTGAACATTCCGTGAAGGATCGTAGCGTGTCGGTTTCTCGGCTACCTGACCATTCAGCGCGACCCGGAAGAACTCCAGCACCTTTTTGTTGTTCAACGGCTTATCCTCGAAATAGGCATGCGAATCCCCGACATAGGGCTGACCGGTAAAGTCGATATAAGTCGCCACCCTTGAATCGAGCCGGCGCAGGTAATGACCAAGCCGGGCTTTTTGCTGTTCGCCCATTTTCAGGCGCGAAGCCTTCAGGGCGCCGTCGTTTTCGTTGATGGTGATATAGAGACGATTGCGGTAGGGAATTCGGTCCACCCACTCGGCGTGGTTTTCATTGTTGGTGTCCGCGGCCACCATTACAACGTTATCGAACAGCAACCGATCACCGCTGTACACTGAACTCCCCAGCAAATGCTTGTAGAGATAGTTCCCCATGCTGTGCAGCATCAGATTCACCGTGAACGGACAGTGCTTCTCGACTTCCTTCGCAAAGTAGCGGTCCCACGCGGCGGCGTTGTCTGCAAACCGGGCTTCCGCCCGCGCCTCCAGATCCATCACGTACTGCGCATGAAAGTCACTCACCAGAACTTCCAGTTTCTCCAACACGCGGTTGAATGCACCTACCGAGGCAAGCGCATCGCGCTTATCGCTCTTATAGCTGAGCACCCCATGCACCCCTCCACCATTGGCGGGCCAGCTGAACACAATGACTTCAACACCGTAGTTCTGCTCCAGCGTTTCGGCACGATCAAGCACGTCGGTCATATCATTGTTGTAGCCATGAACAAACAACAACAGGTTCCGTCCGGATTTTTGCGCGCCGTGGCCGGATTTTTCGATCAGCTTGCGCGCCACATAGGCGCTCGCCGGGTAGGTATAATCGGGATTGAGATCGACACTTTTCGCCATGCTCGGCGTGACCTGGTCAGGCAGGATATCGATATGCCAGCGGTTTCCCCGTCGGGTTGCCTCCGCCAGCCGCAACTCGTTGGGACCCTCAATGGGCTTGCTACCAAATGCTTCGTTTTCACTGTGTTTGCTTTCATCGACGGTTCGATTGGTCACGATATACATGGAGCAGATTCCTTTATGCTTCCATGCCACGAACGAACTGGTGGCCACTACTGATAGGAAGTAACGAAAAGTTCCCTGACGGCCGCCCTACAACCCCCTATGATGAACGGCATCAGAATTCAATCAAGATGTGGGAATGTTGCTACCCAACACCTAATTCATTAGCAAACTGAACTAAAATGTCAAATCACCACACAGCCCCGGAACCTTGCCAATGCTGATCTACACTCTCTGCGCGCTGTCCGTGATTGCCGCCTCGGTTTTCTATCTGTTTTTCTACCGCAACTGGCGCCGCGAGAGACAACTTCAGACCCCCTTTCCGGAGAACTGGCGTGCGACGCTCGAGTCCCAGGTACCCTTGTTCCGTGCGTTGCCGGCAAAGCTCAAACGACAACTGGAGCAACATGTACAGCTGTTCCTGGCGGAGAAATCCTTTTACGGCTGCGACGGGTTCGAGGTGGACGACACCGTACGCCTGACCATCGCGGGACATGCATGTCTGCTCATCATGAACCGCAGCTATTCCGACTTCGACGACATCCGCAGTATCCTGGTCTATCCGGACGCCTATCGTGTCAGGGATGTCGAGCATGATGGCCTGGTGGTGAGCGAGAGTAATGAAATTCGCGCTGGCGAAGCCTCCAGTCATGGCCAGGTCGTTCTGGCCTGGACACAGTGCGAAGAAGGTGCGGTCAACCCTGATGGGCACCATAACGTGATTCTTCATGAATTCGCCCACCAGCTAGACTACCTTGACGGGACTGCGGACGGCGCTCCGCCACTCAGTGGCGAACAGGCAAGGCATTGGCAGGAAACGATGACTCAGGCCTATGAACACTTGAGGCAATCGCTTCAACATCACCAGAAGCCCTGGCTGGACCCATATGGCGCCACCGAACCCGCCGAGTTTTTTGCGGTGCTGACGGAAGCCTTTTACCAACAGCCGGAACATCTGAAAGCGGAACAGCCGGAAGTCTACGAGGCGCTGCAACGATTTTACCGATTAGACACGGAGGCAATATCCCATGGAGAACGGCGATAAGACAAAGCGTGATGAGTCGGGAGCAGACAACAACTCCCAGAACAGTCAGGCGCTGATCGATGCCATCAATATGCGCAGCACATCGCTTATCACACTCACAAGTATCGCCACCCTTTATTTTATCGACTGGGCCCAGGCGGTTCTTTTGCCACTGGTGGTGGCCGTGTTAATCAGCTACGCCCTTGAACCCCTTGTCGCCACAATCAATCGGTTGAGAGTACCCCGTCCCCTGGCGGCGGCTGTGGTGTTGATTCTGCTTATAGGTATCATCGCCGGAGCCAGCATTCCCCTGAAGCAGGAAGCCATGGCTATGCTGGACAAGATACCGGTGGCCATCGAGCAGTTTCAACAGAATGAAGCCAGCCGCCCCAAGGACGGGGAAAGCATGATGGAAAAAGCGCAATCCGCCGCGAAGAAAATTGAGGCGACCGCCAGCCCCGATCAAGGTAACGGAGACGCATCGCGATCGGGTGCAACACCCGTGCGCGTGGTTGACGACCCTCTCGAGATCAAAGATTACGTACTTCAGGGTTCCCCGGCGGCGCTGGTGCTGATTTCCCAATGCTTCTCCGCATTATTGCTGGTGTATTTCATGCTCGCGATTGGCTCACTGTACAGACGCAAGATCGTCAAAATATCCGGGCCATCTTTTGCTCGAATGCGCAAAGCCGCCCGAATCATGAACGAGTTCCATCGCAGCGTACGGCAGTTCCTGTTTGTGATGTTTGTAGGCGCCGTGTTTGTGGGCGTGCTGACCTGGCTGGCGTTCTTGGCATTGGGCGTCGAGCAGGCCGGTTTTTGGGGCGTTCTGGCCGGTGTCGCCAGTGCCATACCGTACCTGGGTCCGTTCCTGGTGCTCGTGGGCACGGGTGTGGCCGCCTTCATCCAGTTTGGCGAATTGGAGATGTCGATCGTCGTTGCCGGCACCTCGCTGGCCATCACCAGCGTTCAGGGCTATCTGCTGACGCCCTGGCTTACCAGCCATATTTCCAGCCTCAACGCGGTTGCCATTTTTATCGGCCTGCTGTTCTGGGGCTGGCTCTGGGGCCCCGTCGGGCTCGTGGTTGCCACTCCAATCCTGATGATCGTCAAGTCTCTGTGCGACCATGTCATCAATTTGCGTCCGGTCGGAGAATTGCTTGGAAAATAGGCGTCCCATTCGCTCATTCATCGCGTAATAACAACAAAGGAGACATACGATGTTCGACAGTGAAATCCCCCTGATGGATATGTTGTTCCGGCTACTGGCCGCAGCTGGGCTGGCCCTGTTACTAGGACTGGAAAGGGAATTGAGAGGCAAAGCTGCGGGCCTGCGCTCCCACATGCTGGTGTCATTGGGGGCCTCGGCCTTTATCATGATGGGAATTCATATCCTGTTCGCCACGGCCGAGGGCGACCCCTCGGCACGAATCGACCCCACGCGGATCGTCGAGGGTGTCATCGGCGGCATCGGTTTTCTGGGTGCCGGCAGCATTATCCAGAGCCGTGGCAATATTCAGGGCATTACCACAGGCGCATCCATCTGGACAGCGGGCGCAGTTGGCGTTGCATGTGGCATCGGCAACCTGGCCCTGGCCGGCATGGTCACGGCGCTGGCGCTGATCATCATGGTGGTTCTTGGCCGGTTCGAGCACGAAGTCATTAACGATAATTAGGCCATTAATGATAATTAGACCATTAACGATCACTGATCCGGCCAAAACCGGAGGTCAGAACGCAGCTGTCGACAGCCCGGCCACCCACTGGATCATTGGCGAGGGATAAACACCCAGCACCAGGATCAACACGGCCACGACCAGCAGCGTCAGCCCACCAATGCGGTTGCCCCAGTCGTTGGTGGCATCCATCCGGCGCATGCCGGGTTCCGGCAGGTACAGGGTCACCATCACCCTCAGGTAGTAGAACAAGCCAATGGCGCTGCCTGCAACGATACCGCCCACCAGCCACCAGCGGTTTTCGGCAACCCCCAGTGCCAACACATAGAACTTGCCGATAAACCCCGCAGTGAGCGGGATGCCGGCCAGGGACAGGAAGCTCACGGTCATCACGGCTGCCAGCCATGGACGGCGCCAGAACAGCCCACGGTAATAATGCAGTCCGGCTGCATCTTCACCACTGAACGGGCTGGACAGCTGGGTAACCACGCCGAAGGCTGCCAGTGTGGTGACGAGGTAGGTCACCAGATAAACCCCCACGGTTTCTACCGCCAGTGTCCCACCTGCAACGATGGCCACCATCAGGTAGCCAAAATGGGCAATGGAGGAATAACCAAGCAGTCGTTTCAAGTTGGATTGGAACAACGCCAACAGGTTGCCTCCCAACATGGTGATCAGGGCCAACAGTGTTATCAGCGTGTTCAACCAGTCGCTGTTAAACACCGGCGCAACGGTCACCAGACGCAACAACAGCACGAACACCGCCAACTTGCTGACCGTGGCGAGGAAAATGGTGGCCGGCGCAGGCCCACCCTGGTAAACGTCCGGCGTCCAGAGATGAAAGGGAACAATGGAGAGCTTGAAGCCAAGCCCCACCAGCATCAGCACAGCCCCGGCCAGCGTCCATGCATCGGAGGTGTTTGCCAGCCCGGCCGCCAGGCCCGCCAGATCGAGATGCCCGGTACGGGCATAGATCAAAGCCATGCCAAACAACAGGAACGCCGTCGCGGCCGCAGACAGAACCAGATACTTGATGCCGGCCTCCAGAGACCGTTCTGCCCGAAAGCTATAGGCCAACATGCCGTAGAGGGGCATCGACAACAGTTCCAGGCTGATGAACAAGGTCGCCAGATGGTCGCTGGCCACCAGCCCCAGTGCCCCGGTCACCGCACACAAGAGCAACAGGTAAAACTCTTCCTTGGGGCCAATGTAACCGGTCAGGTAATGATGACTCAGGGCGACCGTGACCAGCGCACACAACAGCACCAGCACGCTGCCCATTAACGCCAGCCCATCCATAGTCATCAGTGGCGGCGATGACAATGCTGTGGAGGCCACAGGCACGCATGCCAGAGCCAATACCAGCCCAATGGCCGAAACCAACGCTGTGGCACCATGGTGCCGCTGCCAGGCTACGCCAAGCATGACGATCACCGCGGTGGCACCAACGACGATCAGTGGTATGAGTGCAACCAGATTTGCCAGGGTCAGCATCAGTTCACCTCCCCTGCGCGGCTGGCCAGTTCTGCCCCGGCTTGCTCAAACAGATCGGCAGCCGGGCCCGCTATCGGGGCGGTAATGTCGAGTATTGGCTGAGGATAGAGCCCCACCATCACCGTCAGCACAAGCAGCACCAACATCATGCCGTATTCTCTCGCGTCCGGCCCTCTCAGGGCGCCCTGGCGGTATTCCGGGCCATAATGCACCCGCTGCATCAGCAGCAGGGAGTATATCGCCGCCAGCACCAGCCCCACGCTGGCGATCACCACGACGACCGGTGCACTGGGGAAGGTGCCAAACAGCACCATGAATTCACCCACAAAATTGGCGGTGGCAGGCATGCCCAGGGAGGCGGCGACGAAACACAGGGTAAAACCGGGCAGCACCGGAATTCGACCCCATAAGCCGCCCATGATCCGCATGTCACGGGTGTGAATGCGCTCATACAGTTGGCCGCTGAGAATAAACAGCCCGGCACTGGAGAAGGCATGGGCCACCATGAGGATGATCGCCCCCTGAATCGCCAGTTCCGAGCCTGAATACAAGGCAATCAGCACGAAGCCCATGTGGGAGATACTGGTATACGCAATCAGGCGCTTGATGTCCTGCTGTCCACACGCCAGTACCGCACCATAGATAATGCCCACCAGCCCGAGTGTCATGGCGACAGGCGCAAACGCCTGGGACTCTTCCGGGAACAGCGGCAGCGCAAACCGCAGAATGCCGTAGGCGGCGGTTTTCAACAGGATACCGGCCAGATCGACACTGCCGGCCGTCGGCGCCTGGGCATGGGCATCCGGAAGCCAGCCGTGGAAGGGCACCACCGGCAGCTTCACGGCAAAGGCGACGAAGAAGCCCAGCATCAGCCACGGCGCCAGCGCCTCCGGGACATCGGTATCCAGCAAGGTGTCGTAGCTGAAGGACAGTTCGCCGGTGTTGGCGTAATGCACGAACACCAGTGAGAGTATCGCCACCAGCATGAGCAGGCCACTGGCCTGGGTGTAGATAAAGAATCGGGTAGCTGCACGAATCCGGGTCTGCCCCGCCGAGCCGCTGTGCCCCCAGAGCGCAATCAGGAAGTACATCGGCACCAGCATCATTTCCCAGAACAGGAAGAACAGGAACAGGTCCAGCGCCAGAAATACGCCTACAACACCACCGAGGATGAACAGCAGGTTCAGGTGGAAAAAGCCCACACGGTGGTCAATCTCGTGCCAGGAACAGAGCACAGCCAATGCGCCGAGGAAGCCGGTCAACGCCACCAGGATCAGCGACAGGCCGTCCATCGCCAGATGAATCTCAATACCAAAACGCGGGATCCAGGACGTTCTCCATTCCAGCAGCCAATGCCTGGTGACCTCGCCCGGCAACGCAAAATCACCGGTTACCCAGAGCACCAGGCTGATAACCAGTACAAACAACATGGTGGCCAGCGCTATCCAGCGAGGCGCCCTGTCGCCCCACTGATCCGCCTGCCAGCACAGCAGTCCACCCACAAACGGGATCAGGATCAGCCACACCAGGATCATGCCAGCCCTCCCGGCAACACCGCCAGAGCCAGCAGAATGATTGTGGCGCCCAGTACCATGACCAGGACGTAGCTGCGCACGCGACCGTTCTGGCTTTTCACCAGCCCGGCGTTAAGCGCACGCGCCAATAACGCTGGCAGATTCATCACCAGGTTCACCAGATCCACCCTCAGAACCTTCACCATCCACTGCCAGGGCTTCACCAGCACCCGGTCAAACAGGGCATCAAACCCCCACGCATGGTGCCAGAGTGTCCACAGGCGGGCGCCTATGCCCTGCCCGACCTGTTTTGCAAGCCAGTCACGCCGCCAAAGGAACAGCCATGCTGCCAGCAGCAAACCCGCGACAGCGGCGCCCATGGCAAGTACCTGCAGCAGGGTGTGGCCGGTGTCCGCTGCTTCTCCGGGTGCGTCCGGGAAGAGACCGCCAAGGCCCGGATAGAGCCAGGCGCCGATAAAGGTCGACAGCGCCGCCAGCACCATCAACGGAAGGTGATGAGTCAGTGGGTTAGTGCCGGGTTCCGGATGGCGGGCGTGGTCGCTTCCCGGCTCGCCATGGAAGGTGCCGAGGATCAGTCGAACCGTATAGATGCCGGTCAACACCGCACCCAGCAATCCAACAATCAATAGGCCGGTCTGGTCAGCCGCCATTGCCTGCCACAGGATTTCGTCCTTGCTGAAAAAGCCAGCCGACACCAGTGGCAATGCCACCAGCGCCGCACCGCCCACGAGGAAGCCACCATAAGCCACGGGCAGCTTGCGCCAAAGCCCGCCGAGCCGCCGCATGTCCTGTTCGTGGTGGCAACTGATGATCACTGCCCCGGCAGACAGGAACAGCAGGGCCTTGAAGAAGGCGTGGGTCACCAGATGGAAGATCGCAGCATCGAACGCGCCTACCCCCAACGCCACGAACATGTAGCCAATCTGGCTCATGGTGGAGTAGGCCAGCACGCGCTTGATATCGGTCTGGGCCAGAGCCGCAAAGGCCGCCAGCAGCAGAGACACCGCCCCGATCACGCCGACCAGCAGGAGCACATCCGGGGCCAGCAGGAACAGGCCATTGAGCCGGGCAATCAGGTACACGCCCGCCGTGACCATGGTCGCCGCGTGGATCAACGCAGACACCGGCGTGGGGCCAGCCATGGCGTCGGGCAACCAGGTATGCAGTGGCACCTGAGCCGACTTGCCGAGGGCACCACCAAGTACCAGTAACGCCGCCAGGTTGGCGGTGGTACTGCCTTCCTGCCACTGCTGCGGAGCCAGGGCCAGCAACTCCTGGATATCGAGTGTGCCCAGCTCCATGAAGATCAGAAACAGCCCCAGCGCCAGAAACACGTCGCCAATGCGTGTCACCACGAACGCCTTGAAAGCCGCCCAGCCATTGGCGCTGCCCTGGTAGTAATAGCCGATCAGGCCATAGCTGCAGAGGCCTACACCCTCCCAGCCGAGGAACAACAACAGCAGGTTGTCTCCCAGCACCAGCAGCATCATGCTGAACACAAACAGGTTCATCCAGGCGTAGAAGCGGGTAATGCCTTCCTCACCGGTCATGTACCAGGCGGCGAAGAGGTGAATCAGGAAACCCACACCGGTAATCACTGACATCATCACCAGCGCCAGGCCATCCACTGCCAGGCCAATGGTGGGCTGGAAATCCCCGACCGCAATCCAGGTCCAAAGGGTTATCCCTTCACTGCCGCCGGCATGAGCCATCGTCGCCCAGGCCGTGGCCAGCGCCGCCAGCCCCACGCTACCGACGCCCACTACGGAACTGGCCAATGCGCCCAAGCGCCCGCCGCTGAACGCGAGTATCAATGTGCCCGCCAGAGGCAACAGAAACGAAAGAGTCACTGCCATCGCCATCATCCACGCATCCTGCTAACGGCATCCAGATTCAGGGAGCGGAAGCGCTGGTAAAGCTGGATCATCAGTGCCAGCCCAACACTGGCTTCCGCCGCCGCCAGGGTAATTACCAGCAGGAACATGGCCTGGCCGTCCGGCTGGTTCCAGGCCGTGGCCCCCACCACAAATGCCAGCGCCGCCGAGTTGAGCATGACTTCCAGGCTCATCAGCACAAACAACATGCTGCGACGCAGCATCAGCCCCAGCAGCCCCAGGCTGAACAGAATGGCGGCCAGGATCAGCCCATGCTCCATGGGAATTCCCGTCATGAGTTGCCTCCCTGGTTGCGGTTGTCCATTGACCTCTGCTTTCGCAGGGGGTTTGAGCGCCGCCCCACATGGGACGCTGTCACCAGGGCCGCCAGCAGGAGAATGGCGGCCAGCTCCACCACCATCAACCAGGGCCCGAACAGAGTCAGGGCCACGGCCCGAGCAGTCAGCAGCTCACCATCGATCATCTGCCCCATGCCACCCTGACCGATCAGGGCCGCCAGGGCACCCAGAAGCAGCAACGTTAGCAACGACGGCCCTGCCCAATGGCGAGGATTCCGCCAGGACTGGTCCCGCTCTGCATCCGACCGCAGGTTCAGCATCATCACCACGAACACAAACAGCACCATGATCGCCCCGGCATACACGATGATTTCCAGGGCGCCGGCAAACGGTGCCCCCAGGGCAAAAAACACCAGTGCCACGGCGATCAGCGACACAATCAGATACACCACTGCATGAACCGGGCTCGTGCCGGTGATCACGCCAATGGTCGCCAGCACCGCCACCAGTCCGCTGACATAGAAGGCCAGCTCCATCAGGTTCCCTCCTCCGGCTTACGGTCGCTATTGCGGTGACTATCAGGGTAACAACGTGCGCACATCCTCCGGCGCCTCCTCGTTCTGGGCCTGGCCCTTGTCCTTACCACCAATGGCCATGCCCGCTACCTTATAGAAGTGGTAGTCATGGTCTTTACCGGGACCATTGATCAGCAGATCCTCTTTTTCGTACACCAGTTGCTGGCGATCGTACTCGCCCATCTCGAAGTCCGGCGTCAGCTGGATGGCCGACGTCGGGCAGGCTTCCTCGCACATGCCACAGAAGATGCAGCGGGAGAAGTTGATACGGAAGAACTCCGGGTACCAGCGGCCGTCTTCCTGCTCCCCCTTCTGCAGCGAGATGCAATCCACCGGGCAGGCCACCGCACACAGGTTGCAGGCCACGCAACGCTCTTCGCCGTCCGGATCGCGGGTCAGCACAATGCGGCCGCGGTAGCGCGGTGGCAGATAGACCTGTTGTTCCGGGTAGTTCACCGTCTCCCGCTTGCGAAAACTGTGCATGAACACCATGCCCAGGGTGCGCAATTGCGACCAGGTGGCCGGCAACAGCCAGAGCATGTGTTTGATGATCGGGACCTTTTCTCTTTCCATAAGTCCTCCCTTATTCAGCCACCAGGAGCATCACCGCCCCCGTCGCCAGTAAGTTGATTAGTGTCAGCGGTAGGCACACCTTCCAGCCAAAACTCATCACGCGATCGTATCGGGGCCGGGGCAACGATGCCCTCAGCAGGATAAACAGCATCAGGAAGAAGCCGGTCTTGAGCGCGAACCACAGGATTGGTGGCAGCCACGGGCCGTGCCAGCCGCCAAAGAACAGCGTGACGATCAGCGCCGACACCAGCACCATGCCGACGTATTCGCCGATGAAAAACAGGCCGAATTTCATGCCGGAGTATTCAATGTGGTACCCGTCGGCCAGTTCCTGTTCCGCTTCCGGCTGGTCGAACGGGTGGCGGTGAGTGACGGCTATACCGGCGATCAGGAAGGTGGCGAAACCGAAGAACTGGGGAATGATGAACCAGAAACCTTCCTGGGCGTTGACGATGTCTCGCAGGTTGAACGACCCGGCGATGGCCACCACCCCCATCAGCGACAACCCCATGAACACTTCGTAGGACAGTGTCTGGGCCGTCGCCCGCATGGCGCCCAGCAGCGCGTATTTGTTGCCGCTCGACCAGCCCCCGAGCAACACCGCGTATACGTTGACCCCAGCCATGGCCAGGAAAAACAGCAGGCCAACGTGCATGTCCGCCACGCCCCAACCGGGGGTGATGGGGATAATGACAAACGACAGCAGCAATGAGGCAAAGGCAATCACCGGCGCCAGGACGAACAGCGGCCGGTCGGCGAACGGCGGTATCCAGTCCTCCTTGAAGAAGATCTTGATCATGTCCGCAACCAGTTGCAGAGTGCCAAACGGCCCGACCCGATTGGGCCCGTAACGGTCCTGCCAGAGCCCCAGCAGGCGACGTTCCACCACTGTCATAACCGCACCCAGAAGCACGGCGCCCAGCAGGATCACCAGTGCCTGGAACATCCCCCAGGCAATGGCAGCCAGTTGCGGAGTCCACCAGCTCATGGCTTACCTCCGGCAGAGTTGTCCAGTGCTACCGGCTCTCCCGGAAGCAGTCCGGCAATCAGCCCGGCTGGAAGACCGATCCAGCCTTTGGGCCAGCCATCCTGCTGAACCACCAATAGCGTTTCCCCAAAGATGGTCACCGTGTCACCGCCCCGGATCGACAAGTGTTCAGCGTCATCCATGCTCAGGGTGACACTGGGCGTTTGCGTACGCTCCTGAATGGGCACGGCCAATGAGGACGTCTCTTCGCCACCAAACAGCCGCGGCAGAATCAGGGCCCGTAAAGCTGGCGAGCGTTCTCCACTTTCGACGCCCTCGGCACGTTGAGGCGGCCGGCTGTAATGGCCCTGGCCCGGAACCGGACACATCAAACGCACGCCGGGGTCACCGCCGCGCAAATGCCCGCCTACTTCGTCGGTAAACTTGTTCCAGGCCTGTGGCGAATTCCAGCCGGGCGCCCAGGCAAAGGGCACCTGCTGCCGGGGCTCGTGATAACCGCTGTAGCCCTCCATGGAATAGGCAAACGCGGAATCCGGGTCCTGCGGTACCCGTGGTTCGCTGACGTTCTGGTTAGCCCGCATGGAGGTACGGCCACTGTACCGGTGGGGCTCCCGCGCCAGCTGCAGACCATCAATGCGGTAGTGTGAGGCGGGAGCGGCCTCCACCATACCGCTCAGCTCTGGATGAGCCTCGACACACGCTGCAATGACGGTATCCAGCGTGATATCACCGGCCCTCTCGCCTTGAAGGTTCACCGCCAGTGCGTGCAACCAGCGCCAGCTTTCATGAATACGGCTTTCCGGCCGCATGTAACTTGGGTCATATACCTGGAAGAAGCGTTGCGCCCGGCCCTCCAGATTAACCAGCGTACCGTCCGCCTCCGCGAAACTGGCCGCGGACAGCAGGAAGTTGGCGCGCTCAGCCGTTGCCGTGCGTTGATGATCAAGCACCACGCAGATCTCTGCCTGTGCCAGCGCTGCATCCACCGTTTGCCGGGGCACTCGTTGGTACAGGTCGTTTTCCAGCACCACCACGGCATCCGCGTGGCCATTGGTCAGTTCCTCCAGTACCCAGTCCAACGGTTGGCCGCCCATCAGCGACAAGCCCGTGCTGTTGGCCTCGCGCCGTATCAGTGCCAGCCCTCCCCGTTTTGCGCGCCGGGACAATGCTCTGGCCACATTCCCGGCCGCTTCCAGTACCGGTTCGGAGGCCAGCGATCCACCACTCACCACCAAAGGGCGCTCCGCCGCCATTAAAGCAGTGGCAATGGTTTCAGCAGCCTCAACCATGGCCTCAGAAAGCCCTTCCACTGGCGGGGCGGCCGGGTCGATCCGATGGGCCACCGCAAAGCCAAGGCTGGCAATCTCATCGGGACTCAAGGCATAACGAGCCGCAGCCACATCGTCCAGCTCCGTTGTCGTGGGCCAGGCGATAAACAGCGGGTGGTAACGATCCTGCGCCAGGGTTTTGAGGGCTTCGGCATTCCAGGCGGGCACACCAATGGCCTCGCCCAGTGCGTCACGGCGCGACAGCGCGGCCTGGCGAAGGCTCAAGCCCAGACGACCGGCGCTCTGGACCGGGTCTTCGCCCAGAACCAGCACGGCGTCGTGATCTTCCATCTCGCGGGGCGTGGGCGTTGGCAGGCCGGTATGGCGTTGCAGATGATTCATCAGGTCAAGGCAGGTCTGTTCCCGCGACTCAATGCCGGTGGAAAAGTTTTCCACGCCGACCAATGCCTGCAACTGGTGATTACTCTCCAGGCTGGCCCGTGGCGAGCCGATGCCGATCACCCGGCGCGAATGGCGCAGAGCGTCGCTGATACGGGCCAGAGCGGTGTCCACTTCGAGGCTGACCGGATTACTGTCTGACGATTCCCGACATTCCGGCAGTCGCGGCCGGTCTGCGCGGTTGACGTAACCATAGCCGAACCGGCCCCGGTCACAGAGGAAATACCCGTTCAACTCACCGTGGTAGCGATTTTCAATACGGCGCAACTCTCCGTACCGCTCCCCCGGGCTGATGTTGCAGCCCATTGAACACTGGTGGCAGATGCCGGGCGCAAACTGCAAATCCCACTTGCGGGTGTAACGTTCGGAATGGCTCTGATCCGTGAACACGCCTGTGGGGCATACTTCCGTAAGATTGCCGGCGAAGGGGCTTTCCAGAATGCCTTCTTCGTAGCGACCGAAATAGACATTATCCTTGGCACCAAAGGCCCCCAGGTCGGTACCACCAGCGTAGTCGTTGTAAAAACGCACACAGCGGTAACAGGTAATGCACCGGTTCATCTCATGGGCAATGAACGGCCCCAGATACTGGTTCCGGCGCGTGCGCTTGCGGAACCGGTAACGGCGGCGATCATGGCCGGTCATCACCGTCATGTCCTGCAGGTGACAATGCCCGCCCTCCTCGCACACCGGGCAGTCATGGGGATGGTTGATCATCAGCCACTCCACCACACTGGCGCGGAAGGCTTTGGCTTCCTCATCGTCGATATCAATGCGGGTCTGGTCCGCGGCGGGCGTCATGCAGGACATCACCACCATGCCCTTGTCGTCGTCCTTGTCCTTATACTGTTTGACCGCGCACTGGCGACAGGCACCCACACTGCCCATGGCCGGGTGCCAGCAGAAATAGGGAATATCCAGGCCGAGGGACAGACACGCCTGGAGCAGGTTGTGGGCTCCATTGACCGTATAGCGTTGTCCATCCACGTGAATCGTCGCCATGTTGCCTGCCTATCCTTCGATGACTTTTGCTCAGACTTCTCCCACCGGAATCGGGTCCTGATGGGCCTTACCCCTGGGTTTGCTGACGCCCTGCTCAAACTCCTTCCGGAAGTGTTTGAGGGCCGTCTGTAACGGCATGGCGGCGCCGGGCGCATGGGCGCAGAAGGTCAGCCCTGGGCCGCAGTCCGCCGCCAGCTTGTCCAGTAGTTCGATATCGCCAGTTTCACCCTGCCCCAGTTCCAGTGCCCACAGCAGTTTGACCGTCCACGGCAGCCCGTCCCGACAGGGGGTGCACCAGCCACAGGATTCCCGCGCAAAAAACTCCTCCAGGTTGCGCATCAGCGCCACCATGCTCTGTTCCTGAGGCACCACCGTCAGCAATCCCGTCCCCAGACGACTGCCTTCTTTGCCCACGGTGTCGAAATCCAGCGGCAGCTCGAGATGCTCCGGCAACAGAAACCCGGTGCTGGCGCCGCCTGGCAGCCAGGCCTTGAGTGATCGGTTGCCACGCATACCCCCAGCCCGCTCAAGGATTTCTGCGCCGGTTGTCCCCATGGGCAATTCCCACAGGCCGGGCTTCTCCACCGGGCCGGACACGCCATAGAGTTTGCTGCCACCGTCGTCAGTGCGATCACCGGATAGTGCCTGATACCAGTCCGCACCCTTGAGGATCACCGCCGGCACGTTGCACAGGGTTTCCACATTGTTCACCACAGAGGGTTTGCCCCAGGCCCCGGACTGGCCCGGGAACGGCGGCTTGGCACGGGGGTTGGCCCGTTTGCCTTCCAGCGAATTGATCAGTGCGGTTTCCTCGCCACAGATGTACCGCCCTGCGCCGGTATGCACGGCAATGTCGAAATCAAAGCCGCTGCCATTAATGCTGGCGCCCAGCCAACCGGCCTCCCTGGCTTCGTCCAGAGCTCGGTTCAGAACTCGCGCGGCCTCCACGTATTCACCGCGTAGGAAGATGTAGCCGTAAAAGGAATTGTTGGCCAAAGCCCCCAGAATCATGCCTTCGATCAGCAGGTGAGGCTGTTGCTCCATCAGCAGGCGGTCCTTGAAGGTGCCTGGTTCCATTTCGTCCGCATTGCAGATCAGGTAGCCCCGGGGCATGTCGCCGCCCTGCAGGGTCAGGCTCCACTTGAGCCCGGCGGAAAAGCCTGCACCGCCGCGACCTCGTACATTGGCGTCTTTCATGGTGGCGATGATGGCCTGAGGGTCGCCATTGTCCAGCGCATTGCGAATCGACTGGTAGCCTTCCTTGCGCAGGTATTCGTCAAGCCAGATCACTTCGCCGTCGTCCCGCAGCCGCCAGGTCAGCGGATGGGTATCCGGATGACGGTCCGCCTCCGGTTGCAACAGCCGGCTGCGATAACGCACGGATGTTCGCTGGCTGGAAATGGACTCGCTCATGGGTAACCCTCCAGCAGGCCCGGCAGGTCGTCCGGCGACACCGGGCCATAGGTATCATCGTCAATCATCAGCGCCGGCGCGCCATCGCAGGCACCCAGGCAGCAGACCGGCAGCAGGGTGAACCGGCCGTCTTCTGTGGTCTGGCCATAGTCGATTCCAAGATGGCTCGCCAACGCCTGTTTCAATTCGTCGAAACCACTCAGAAAACAGGAACTGCTGTCACAGACCAGCACCACATGCCGGCCCACCGGCTGACGGAAGATCAGGCTGTAGAAGGTCGCCACGCCCTCTACCGACGCGGGGCCGATACCAAGCACCTTTGCAATGGCGCCAATGGCACCATCCGGCACCCAGCCGTATCGGCGCTGGATGATTTTCAGGGCCTCAATGCACGCGGCCTGAGGCTGCTCATAGTGCCCTACTTCTTCCAGCATCGCAGCCTCGTCCGCCGGATGAAGTTCGAATCCGTCGGTGCCGATAAGCCGATGTGTCTGCGGTGTTGTTGCCATCATCAGCGGTCCACGTCTGCCATCACGAAGTCGATACTGCCCAGGTGGGCGATCAGGTCCGGCACGAAGCCTCCGCGCATCACCGCCGGTATCTGCTGCAGGTGCGGGAAGCTCGGGGTACGGATGCGGGTACGGTAGCTCATGGTGTTGCCGTCACTGGTCAGGTAATAACTGTTGATGCCCTTGGTGGCCTCAATCATCTGCAGGGATTCATTGGGTTCCAGCACCGGCCCCCAGGACACCTGCAGAAAGTGGGTAATGAGGGTTTCAATGTGCTGGAGCATGCGCTCCCGGGGCGGCGGCGTCGTCAGTGGATGATCCGCCTTGTAGTCACCCGCGGGCATATTGTTGACGCACTGCTGGATGATTCGAAGGCTCTGGCGCATTTCGTCGATACGCAACTGTCCCCGATCGAACACATCCCCGTTGTGGCCAAGCGGCACCTCAAAGTCGAACTGTTCATAACCGGAGTAAGGCCGCTGCTTACGCAAATCAAAATCGCAGCCGGTGGCCCGCAGGTTAGGCCCGGTCACCCCCCACTCCAGTGCCTCGGCTGTATTGAAGGCCGCCACATGACGGGTTCGCTCGCGCACGATGGCGTTTTCCATCATCGCCCGCTCGTATTCCTTCAGGCGCGCAGGCATCCAGTCCAGAAAGCCCTGCACCAGTTTTTCCCAACCCTGGGGCAAATCCTGCATCACACCGCCAATGCGGTACCAGGCCGGGTGCATGCGAAATCCGGTAATACCTTCGATCACCTCATAGCCCCGCTGCCGGTCGCTGAACGTGTAGAACACCGGCGTCATGGCCCCCAGATCCTGCAGGTACGTCCCGAGGAACAGCAGATGGCTGGTGATGCGGAACATCTCCGCCATCATCACCCGAATCACCTTCACCCTGTCCGGCACCTCAATACCGGCCAGTTTTTCTGCGGCCAGCACATAAGGCAGGTTGTTCATCACCCCACCGGTGTAGTCAATGCGATCGGTGTAGGGAATAAAGCTGTGCCAGGACTGGCGCTCGGCCATCTTCTCGGCGCCCCGGTGGTGGTAGCCAATGTCTGGCACGCAATCGACGATTTCCTCACCGTCCAGTTGCAGCACAATGCGGAAAGCCCCATGGGCGGACGGGTGATTGGGCCCCAGGTTGAGAAACATGAACTCCGCCCCGTCGCGTTCACGCTGCATGCCCCAGGCTTCCGGGTCGAACCGCATGGCTTCCTGTTCGGCATCCTGGCCTTCCACGGTCAGGGTATAGGGATCAAACTCGGTGGCCCGGGCGGGGTAATCCTTCCTCAGCGGGTGGCCCGTCCAGGTCGGCGGCATCAGTATCCGCTCCGGATGCGGGTGTCCGGCGACGGCGATGCCGAACATGTCCAGGATTTCCCGCTCGTACCAGTTGGCATTGGCGAAGACGTTGCTAACGGTGGGCACCCGCAAATCGCTCTCTGGCAGCCCAACCTTCAGGATCAGGTCTTCATTACGCTCCACCGACAGCAAGTGGTAGAACACGGTGAAGTCAGCCTCTGGCAGACCGTTCCTGTGACCACGCAAGCGCTCATCCACGGCGGACAGGTCATAGAGCATGGAAAACGGCGCTCGCTGCTGCTTCAGGTGCGCCAAAATATCGACGATACTCTCTCGCGACACCCAGAATACCGGCATGCCCGTCAGCGTGGGCTGCACATGCAGTACATCCTCGCGGAAATCACCCAGCAGGCTCTCGATGTCAGTGGCACCTGTCGTCATAGTCGTGATTGTCACAGTTTGTCCGGCGTGCGCAATTCGGTGGCCTGGATGCGCTGATCCCGCCATTTTTCACGCTGGGACGGCATCTCCGCCCGATAGACACCCTGATCGCCAACCACCCAGGACAGCGGTCTGCGTTCTTCCTGGATGGAGTCCTGTAGCAACTGCAACCCCTGCAGAAAGGCCTCTGGCCGGGGCGGACAACCGGGAACATACACATCCACTGGCAGGAACTTGTCGACGCCCTGCACCACCGAGTAGATGTCGTACATACCGCCGGAGTTTGCGCAGGAGCCCATGGATATTACCCACTTGGGTTCCAGCATCTGGTCGTACAGTTGCTGGATCACCGGCGCCATCTTGATAAAGCAGGTGCCGGCAATCACCATGAAATCCGCCTGTCGGGGCGATGCGCGGATAACTTCGGAGCCGAAACGGGCAATGTCGTGGGGCGCGGTGAAGGCCGTGGTCATTTCCACGTAGCAGCAGGACAGCCCGAAGTTGTAGGGCCAGAGGGAATTCTTGCGGCCCCAGTTGACCGCGGAATTGAGAACGTCGCTCAGCTTGCCGGTGAACACATTGCGTTCAAGCTGGCGTTTCACCGGATCTTCCGACGGTTCCTGTTGCCGTACCGGGTATTGCGTGTCACCTTCCGGCGAAGGTTCCGCCCTGGTCAGTGTGTAAGACATGCTGCGCCTCCATGGGCGCTGGACCCAACAGCGAAATCACCGTTGGCCCGCGCCGTAATCGGGTGCGTTGAATCAGCCTGCCGGACTACGAGGTCTACCGCTGGATGATTCCGGGGCCCAGTCCAGGGCACCGGTACGACTGTCATAGAGCAGACCGGCCAGCAGAATCAGGATAAAAACCGCCGCGCCCCAGAATCCTGTCCAGCCCACGTCGGGAATGACAATGGCCCAGGCAAACAGGAACACGGCTTCGATATCGAAGATCACGAACAGCATCGCGACCAGATAAAATTTGACGGAAAAGCGTTGTCTGGCATCACCGGTGCCGACGATGCCGGACTCGAAAGGGAGGGATTTGCTGACACCCCGGCTACGCCCTCCAAGCAAGCTGGAGGCACCCACCATAAAGGCACAAAGGCCCAATGTGGCAACGATGAAGAAGCCGGTGGCCCAGTAGCGGACCAGCAAGTCAGTGACGGTGTCTGCCATGCGCTCTCCCTATGAATTCAGGATGAAGCCCTGACTAGAAACCTAACAGTGGATTAGCGTTTGCGCAAATAATGAACGGCGAAAATCAATGACCTGGGGCAACTCAGCCGCCCCTCACACCCAACCTGTCCAGATAGACATGGAGCTCCGCTTCACTGATATTGACGTATTCCACCACCCGGCCGTAGAGCATAACCGTTGGCACATTACGTCCTTTTAATTCACGCTGGGTTTCGTGTAACACATAGAGAATGATCCGCTCCGTGCGGGTGAGACCGTCACGGGCGTCAGGGATGGTTTCCAGCAGGGTATCGATTTGTTCCGGCGTCAATGAACTTTCTACCTCACATCTGAAGCGCTGTTCTCAACAGCGCACGAATTCACACCACAGACGGATCGGATGGGCCCCTTTAATTCAAGCGAGACCATCACTACAGTATTCCCGCACAACCCCACAAACTTATACTGACATCCAGACTAGCGGACAAGCGGGGACGGACGATTGATGCGGCAAACCATCATCAGCCTGACGTCACTGATCCTGAGCATCATTCTGCTCATCGCGGGTAACGCTTTCCTCATGACCCTGCTGGGGCTCAGGCTCAGCATCGAAGACTTCAGCGCCAGTGTGATCGGGTGGATCCTGGCGTTCTACTCCATCGGCTTTGTGGCCGGCACACTTTATGCCGGGCGCATCATTGAAAAGGTGGGACACATCCGCGCGTTCGCGGTTTTCGCCGCGGTGCTTTCTGCCTCAATACTGATTTATCCAATGGCCGTCCAGGCCGGACTCTGGGGTGGCCTACGGGCCGTTGGCGGCTTCGTAATGGCCGGCCTGATGATCGTGATGGAAAGCTGGTTCAGCAGCAAGGCCGACAACCGTAACCGGGCCAGCCTGTTTGCCATTTACCAGGTCATCTTCTTCCTATCCACCGCCGGAGGCCAGGTACTGATACGCGTCGCCGATCCGGCGGGCTTTATTCCCTTTTCCCTGGCCACCATCCTGGTGGTGCTCGCCCTCACGCCCCTGGCAATGACCCGCCGGGAGTCACCGTCGGTTTCGCAGGGTGAACGCCTGTCATTACGTAAACTCTATAACAAGTCACCAACGGGCACGCTTGGTGCACTGATCGCCGGGCTGCTTATCAGTGCCTTCTATGCCATGGGACCAGTGTACGCTAATCAGATTGGTCTGAACCTGGGGCAGCTCTCCAACTTCATGGCTTCGGCCATCGTGGCTGCCATGCTGATGGCCTGGCCCATCGGGCAACTGTGCGACCGCTTCGACCGATACCGGGTCATGCTGGTGGCCGCCATCGTCGCTGCCGTGTGCAGTCTGGCTGCGGCCATTATTGGCAACATCAGCATGGTGGCCCTGGTGCTATTCGTCGGGTTGTACATGGGCATCAGTGCTGCCATCTACCCAATCGCTGTGGCCATCACCAATGACCTGATGGAAACCCACCAGATCACCGCAGCGAGCACAGCGCTGTTACTGAGTTACGGCATTGGCAGCATCATCGGCCCGCTGGTCAGTTCCCTGTTCATGGACTTTCTGGGGCCGCGGGGCCTTTTCGTCAGCAATGCCCTGATGCTGGGAGGGCTGATCCTGTTCATGGTGGCGGGGCCGAAGCGCCAACACCCAACTGTGGAGCAGCAGGAGCAGTACTACACCGTCACTCCGGAAGCAGGATTGGGGGTTGAGGAACTTGATCCGCGCAATACGGAGTTTGAATCACGAGACATCTAGGATGCGTAGGATGCGCCTGCAACAACCCCACTGCGCCACCTGTCCATGGATGGTTTTGGCAGCTAACCCGGAAAACGAGCTGCCCACAACTGCCCACTTTTTCCGCCTCCGCAGAAGAAGCGGCTGTGATCAGTGGGTCCATCGCGAGCTCATCACAGTGTTTTAGCTTTGTAAGGTGCAGGCTGAGGCATCTGGCTCAACCACTCTCGCAGGTTCTCACCGACGTGCGATTGGGGATAGGACCAATTCGATTCCTCCATACCAATCTCTTCCTCCCAGGTTCGGATCTGCTGGTTGATGTCCTCGAACATGACATCAGGGTCGGCCAATGACAGCCCCACACTCTGATAAACCGCCTTGGTGAACCAGGTCATTTCCGAGTCATCACCGCAGCCGAAAGAGGTACGATCTGCCCGGGCGGAGGTCATGATCAGTGTGTCTGCATCCTTGAGTGGCTCTATCCACTGGCCGGAGTAGCATGCGGAAATCACCAGCAGTTTTCGGCGTATGTTCAGTGGTTCCAGCATTTCCGCAAAATCCTGCGGCGAGAGGTTCGGCAACTCGATACCGGGTTGCTGCAACAGCAGTTGTCCGTTTTGCATACCGTGGCTGACCAGGTGAACCACAAGCAGGTCTTCCTCAGGATTCATCTGCGCATCCAATGCCTCCAGAGCTGAGGCAATGGATGGCCGGGTAGCCAGAGGAAACGTTTCATAGTCCCGGTGATTGAGCAGCATGATGGTGCGGTTTTCCACATCGAACTGCGCCTGAAGGCCAGTTTTGGCAACCTGGATATCGCGCATGAACACCGACTCGGTACCGTCGCCACCCACGGCCAGGAAGTAGGCGTCTGCCGTCCCCGCCTGTTCCGGGGCGAGACTCTCGATCTGGTTGTTCAGGCGCCGACGGTCTTCGACGAGAATAGTCTCGGTCAAAAGCGCTGGCTCTTCCGGGACAGGTGCTTCCGCGACGTACTCTTCCTGGTCGACGAACTCACCATACTCCCAGGTTCCTGTGAGGCTGCCCAGATCCTCCGATTCACCGATAAAGGCGTAGCTGCCTTCACCGTGGTAATACCAGTCACGGAACTCCCCTTCGTAGGTGCCGTAATCCGTAACGTGTTTTCCCTCCACGGGATTGCCATCTTCAAACTCAGCGATATAGACACTGCCACCGGCTTCGTAACGCCCCTCACCGTGAAACTCACCGTTCCGAAATTCTCCCTCGTAGCGGCTGCCGTCGTCTTCAATTACGCCCTGCCCCGACATCGTCCCTCTCTGGAACTCACCCTCGTAATGCCAACCTGCCGGAGACTCGAGCTCACCATGGCCGTGCCAGTAGCCTTCCTGAAACTGGCCGGTGTAAACCATGCCGCTGGCAAATTCCTGAACGCCTTCACCGTGAAAGTAACCGTCCTGCATATCACCGGAATAGGTACTGCCGTCCGGAAGTCGGGCGTCAGGCGGAAGCAGTTGTGGCGCATCGCAGGCGGTGAGCAAAAGGATTGCGACCAGCGGGAAAGCTTGCCGCAGGGGGCTTGATACTACCGGTTTGCTCATCCAATCTCCTGTGTGTCCGCCGCCTTGGGAGCGCTAAACGCTTTGCTGTAATAACCTGAAGGATCAAAACAGCAAACGCGCCGCTTTCCCGATGCCAGCATGTCGCACGCATCGCTAATCCGCTTCGTTCGGGTCTTCGCCTGCTTGGCTGAGACAACCCAATGAATCCAGTCCAGACGCGCGATGGTGGTTGTATCGTCCCAAACCGCCCGAGCCTCAGGAGCCGCTTCCAACGCCTCTTTCAGGTCCGAGGGAACCTCTGGTTCAGGCTCCTGGTCCACCGGCCTGATGCCCAAATCAACAACATCACCGACGCTCACACCTGCAGCTTCGAGATGTTCCTTGCTCACCTTTAGCCAATGGCTCAATTGACCATCGGGCTCGAGCGTCACCTGAAAATGATGACCGTTGAGGCTGGCCTCTACCGTTGTTCTTCCCCGCCTGGGAAGCTTTTCGCTTGCCTCCCGTGGCAGAACGATAAAGGCCCAGGGAGCGCCTTCGCCGGGCTTGGCCGGACAAAATAATTCCGCGTTGAACTGAGAGTTTGTTTCACTTTGCTCCATGCTTTTCCTCCCCTCGACATGCACCAGGCGTTACCACTTTCTTTGACTTTATCGCCGACATGTTTGGAAAATCTAACCGATGGCTACACCACAGACAATGGAGCAGTTTCCAACGACTGGATCACCCATATAAGCGCTGGAAGTGATTCGCCGCTACCTGCTTGCCGTTGCCAGCCCCACACCAAAACCAACAAACGTAGCCCCACCCAGTTTATTGACTAACTGCCCACCTTTCTCGGAAGAAAGCCAGCCACGCGCGGATCTGGCGAGGCGCGCATACAGCAAGTGGATGGCGACAACCAGGGCGCTGTAAGTCACAACCAAAAGGGCGAACTGGCCGACAAATTCAGTCGAGTAATCAATAAATTGAGGAAAAACAGACAGGAAGAAGAATACGGCTTTCGGGTTTGTGAGTTGCAATGTCAGCCCCTCAAGAAACTGGAGTTTCCTGCTCCGAGCTGCCGTCGTCGCTTCCTCAATTTCGGTGACAGGAGACCGCCACAGTTTTACCCCCAGATAAATCAGGTAGGCGGCACCAATAAACTTCATGATGCTAAACGCCGTCGCCGACGTCGCCAGTACAATGCCCAGGCTTGTGGCTGAAATACCCGCAACAATGAACGTACCAAAGGCAATCCCCAGAATTCCTCCGAAGGCACCGGACACACCGAACCGAATGGCGTTGGTCAGTGTCAACATAACGCCTGGCCCCGGGCTGAGGACAGTCGCTATAGCGATAACAACAAACAGCAGATAACTACCCATCTAGACTCCTACGGATTGCAATCGACGATCCCAGGATCGTTCAAGTGCTTCAAACAGGCTATCCGTTGTCAGCGCAAGCAACCCGATCAGAATCGCCCCTTGCAGCACATACGCGGTATTGCCGTTCACCAGCCCGGCAATCACCGGATCGCCCAGGGTGCGGGCTCCAATGGTTGAGCCGATAGCGGCGGTCGCGATATTGATAGTAACAGAGGTTCGAATACCCGCGAGAATGACCCTTCCGGCCAGGGGCAGTTCTACTCGCACAAGGACCTGCACTGGCGACATACCCATACCCAGTGCGGCCTCCCGCACAGCCGGATTGATACCTTCCAGCCCCGCCAGGGTATTGCGCAGAATGGGCAGCAAGCCATATAGGACCAACGCAAGAAGGATCGGAGCCTCGCCGAAACCAAGCACTGGTACCGCCAACGCAAGTACAGCCACCGGCGGAAAGGTCTGGCCAATGGAGGCCACTTGCCCAACCAAGGGTAGGAAATCGCGGCCAAAAGGACGGGTAACAAAGATGCCGCCAGCCACCGCAACGAACGTACCCACGGCCGCCGATACGACGACCAGCATCAGGTGATTCTGAAGCAGGAATAAAAAGCTCTCCCGTTCATAGATCACCTGCTGCTTGCCCGGCTGCACCCAATTGAACAATGGCTCCAGCACCGGCATGCCGGCACTCAGCGCGAGCAGTAGTGAGGCCAAAAGAGTGGCAGGTAACCAGACACGCATTACACGCCTTCCTGGATAATGCGTTCACGGGTAATCACACCTGTCTCCTGCCCCTGCGCATTGAACACCGCGACCTGCCGCAAGTCCTGCCAGAGCATCATGGACAGAGCCAGGCGAACACTGTCTTCCTCCCTGAGTACATGCTCCCCAGGTTCCGACTGCCGCGGCTCGGTGTGATTGGCCATCAGGTCCCGCACAGGCCGCAGGCTCATCAGCTTCAGACCGCGGTCCTGCTTGCCAATCAGGTTTTCAACAAAGTTCGACGCTGGATACCGAAGGATATTCTCCGGCGTGTCATGCTGGATAATGCGCCCCTGATCCATCACGGCAATGCGGGTGGCCAGCTTCAGTGCTTCATCAATATCGTGGGTCACGAAAACAGTGGTTTTACGGACCTGTTTCTGGATCCGCAGCATTTCCAGTTGGAGGTTTTCCCGCGTTATCGCATCCAATGCACCGAAAGGTTCGTCCATCAACAGTATGTTGGGGTCCGCCGCCAATGCCCGCGCAACACCGACCCGTTGCGCTTGGCCGCCAGACAATTGCTGGGGGTATTTGTTGGCGTGGGCGCTGGGGTCGAGATCCAACAAGGTCATCAACTCGTCGACTCGAGCGTCGATCCGCTCCCTCGGCCAGTTCAACAGCCTGGGTACCATGGCGATGTTGCGCGCCACCGTCCAGTGAGGAAACAACCCCGTACCCTGGATCACATACCCCATGTTCAGCCGCAGCTGTTCCGGATTCATGGTGGTGATGTTCTCACCATCCACCAATATCTCGCCAGCGCTGTGGGGCAAAAGACGGTTTATCATGCGCAGCGTGGTCGATTTACCGCAGCCGGAACTGCCCACCAGCACGCAAACTTCACCGGTTTCGATGGTCAGGTTAACCCCATCCACTGCGATGGTATCGCCGAAACGCCGGGAGACATTTTTCAGTTCAATCATCCGACCAGTTCCTTCCCCTATCAGGCCGTTGCCGGTGTCGGCTTGAGACTGGCCGCCAGCATCGTGAGTAACGCGTCGGCAAGCAGCGCCAACGCAATCGTAGGCAAGGCGCCGAGCAACACCAGGTCCATAGCCGCCTGCCCCAGCCCCTGAAAGATAAAACCACCGAAACCACCCGCTCCGATGAGGGCGGCTACCGCCGTCAGGCCGATTGCCTGAATGGTTGTGATACGTACACCCTCGATCATCACCGGCAGCGCCAACGGCAGCTTGAGCTGATAAAACACCTGGTGTTCATTCATACCCATACCCCGCGCCGCATCGGCCAGGCTTTCGGGAACTTCGGTAATGGCCACAAAGGTGTTGCGCACCATCGGCAGCAAACTGTAAGCGATCAACGCCAGCAGCGCTGGCGCCCAACCAATCCCACGAATGCCAAGATCCTGCAGAAACGGGAGCGCTGACGAGAGCGCACTGAGTGGCGCAATCAGCAAACCAAACACCGCAAGGCTTGGAATGGTTTGCAGAAAACTGACGGCGCCCAGAAGAGGACGCTGCCAGGCGGGACTGCGGATCATTTTAAGCGCCAGGGCGAACGCCAGGCCGGCACTGATGGTAACCGCGCCCAAAGCCAGGGCCAGGTGCGTCCAGAGCGCTTGCTGGAACTTGTCGGGGCGAGCGTTGAACTCCCGCACCAGCGACAGACTCTCCAGGCCCTCGCCACGGAGAAAGACAAGCCAGCTTCCACCGACAAAGACCAGCAGCATCAACTGCAACCAACGCCGGGCTTCGAGCCGGCCAAGGGTCTCAATCAACATCAGCGAAAGCAGGAACAGAAGAGACCAGAACCCTGCCCCGACCGACGAACGGGCGTAGGGCGGCCCCTCGGGCAGATGGAGGGCGGCAAACACATCCAGCAACAGCGGCATCGTTGCCAGTGAAAGCCCAATCAGACCGAGCAGGAGCTCATAGCGACGACGTAACGGCAATGTGGACAGCACAATGGTCGCCAACAGAATCCCCGTAACCAGCCCTGCCCCTGTCCATCCCACGGCCGAAAGTAGGCCATGGCCGGTGCCCGGAACAATACGGTTGGGTTGGATAGTACCAAGGTCCAGCAACCAGACCAGTGCCAGGGCCACTCCCCCAAGCACTGGAATGACTCGGTTTGGGCGCAAAGTCTCGGTGATCGCCAAATCTTAGTCCTGAGCCAGGGAATCCAGATAGTCCCGGGCAACTGCTTCGGCAGGCACACCATTCACCGCAACCTGACCATTCAGACGCTGAAGGGTTTCCAGGTCCAGTGACTCAAAGACCGGCGCAAGAACTTCGCGGATGTTCGGATACGTTTCCAGCACCTCCGCGCGCACGATAGGCGCGGGCTGATAGACCGGCTGGACACCCAATGTGTCCTCCATCACCTTCAGATCGAGTGCGTTCAGACCACCATCAGTGCCGTAGGTCATGGCGCCATTCACATCGTTGTCGGTCAGGGCCGCAGCCCGGAGCGTCGCAGCAGTGTTGCCGCCGGACAGGATCAGCAACTGATCAGACCCCAGTTTGAAACCGTACGCTTCCTGGAACGCCGGCAACGCGCTGGCAGATTCGACAAACTCGGAACTGGCTGCAAACTTGAAGGCGCCGCCGCCATTGATATAGGAAGCCAGATCTTCAAGCGTGTTCAAGCCGTTCTCACGTGCCAGATCGCCCCGCACACTCATGGCCCAGGTATTGTTGGCTTTCGCCGGTGTTAGCCAGACAATGTTATGTGCCTTCTTATCAAGGCTGGCAGCCTGCTCGTAGGCCTTGGCGGCATCTTTCCAGATGTCCCGGTCTGCCTGATCATGGAAGAAAGCGGCATTGCCGGTGTACTCCGGGTACAGATCTATCTCGCCGGCCTTGATAGCATTGCGAACGATGCTGGTCGCGCCGAGCTGCAGGCGGTTCTCAACCGGAATGTCGGCTTCTTCAAGGGTTTGCAGGATCATCTGGCCCAACACAGCGCCTTCCGTATCGATCTTGGACGACACCACTACTGGATCAGCAGCCATAGCCGGCCCGGCGATCAGAGCAAGGGTAAAAGCCGCTGCGCGGTAAAAAGGAAAGATAGCGGGCACGGTTATTCCTCTCATTGGTTGGCCTTTCTTTGATTATCAAGCCGCAACAACACCCTAAGACGGGTTTCCGGCTGCAGTTATCAGTCTATTGCAGGCAACTACGAAGACAAGGTTAATTTGGTCTTTCGCCGCATAATAGCGGCGGCTAGCCCTCTAATATCGCCGGCTCCGGCTTCTTATTTCGAAGAAGTCCCGATCTCCCGTGTAAGACTTGAAGCAGAAACTTCCTTGCAGCCACCAACATTCTGCCCCGCCCACAAAGGGGAAAAGTCACCGCGCCCCTCAGCTTCGGCTTTCGCACGTAATGGTGCAATGGCGGATGATGCCAGGGGGAAAGCAGGAGCTTTGGAACTCATCGGCCCCAATTCACGCATTATTCGGTTCACAATACCCCGGGCGGCGCCACCGCTGAACACATTAGTCAGTGCGGTAACACGGCTGGCCTCTGATTTCAGGGCGGCGCGATGCACTGCTTTGGTTTGAGCTTCGGGGCACAACAAATACGCGGTGCCAATCTGCGCTCCGGCCGCCCCAAGCGCCATTGCAGCCTGTACGCCTTTGCAGTCTGCAATGCCGCCAGCGGCGATAACGGGGATTTCCACCGCGTCTACCATTTGTGGAATCAGGGCAAAGGTGCCAACCTGAGTGCTGACATCCCGCGACAGAAAAAACCCACGATGGCCGCCCGCTTCAAGCCCTTGCGCGATAATGGCATCGACGCCCTGCGCCTCCAGCCAGAGCGCTTCGTCCACGGTTGTGGCGGTCGACAGTATCTTCCCGCCCCACCCTCTTATACGCGCCATCAACTCTTGTGCTGGCAAGCCAAAATGAAAACTCACCACCGGCGGCTTGAAGTCCGCCAGCACATCCGCTGCCTCTGAGCTGAAAGGGGCCCTTCCTGCTTGTGCGGATACATCGTTGGAATCAATACCCAGCTCGTCAAAATATGGCGAGAGAGCCTTGCGCCAATGACGCTCTGCATCGGCGTCTGGCTCTGGCGGGGTGTGACAGAAAAAATTGACGTTGTAGGGCTTACTGGTCTGGCTTGTCAGTGCTTCCAACTCTTTTCGCAGTGCTTCAGAGCTAAGCATGGCACAGGGCAACGAGCCCAGCCCTCCTGCATTGGACACCGCTACAGCCAGTTCATGCCCCTGCACACCGGCCATTGGCGCCTGGATGACAGGCAGATCAATTCCCAGCACATTCTGGATGGTCATTTTTTACCTCTAGATTCTTAATTGGTGGAGAGTCGCTCCCAAAGCTCATGGGCAACCACCCCCAGAGCGCCTTCCCGACGACGTACCAGATGAAGCTGTGAACGGCGGATCGGGTAACCTTTCAGATCAAGCGTTACCAGTTCGCCGGCCTCCAATTCACGGGCAATCAAGTGCTCCGGCAGACCGCCCCATCCCATCCTGGCCAGCACAATTTCTTTTTTAGCGGCAAAATCCGACACCGTCCACCGTAGGCTCTCCGGAACCACGTCCCGGCTCTGGTCATATTGCCCCTGCCCGGTACCCGCCACCACAACCTGGACGTACGGGCGCATTTCAGCATTGCTCAGCCGCTTGCGACTGCTTGCCGGACCATAGCCGGGATGGGCTACCGGGATGATATTCACGGCGGTGTAGGGCGAAGCATGAACTGCCTCTGTGGAAAGACCATCCATTGTGGCGATGATAAAATCAACCTCGCCCGCCATGAGTCGTTCTGCACTACCACCCATGGCATCCGACATCAGCCGGATATCCGTGGCTGGGTATGCCTCCTTGAGCTCACCAATCACTGACAGGAGATTACCCAACGGACAAGTGGCGGATACCGACAGCCGCACCTCCGCTTCCTGGCTGGCCGACAACTTGCCGGCCAACTCCTTCAGGGCCTGTACCTGGTCCAGTACACCCCGTGCCTGGCGGTAATAGGCCTTACCGGCTGGGGTAAGCACCGGGCGGTAACTCTCCCGGGACAGCAGGGTTAGCCCGGTTTCCTCTTCCAGGCTTTTGATAGCCTGGCTCAAAGCGGGCTGGGATTTGTAGAGCACCTCAGACGCTTTGCGAAAGCTGCCTTGCGTCACGATGGCATCCAGTACACGCAATTGCTCCAGCTTCATCAACGCCTCTTGTTTCTTCAACCAAAGATGATTCTATTAAATTATCATTATCATAATAACTCAATATTATTTTATTCTTATTGCAGGCAGTAATCTCCTCTGTGTCCAAGCCCAGTGCTTATCACACAAAGGAGATCTACCCATGAAACTGTATTTCAAACCCGGCGCCTGCTCACTGGCGACACACATTGTACTTAGAGAACTGGGTATTGATTTCACCCTTGAGCCCGTTGATACCCAAACCCAGCGCACCGAGTCCGGTATCGACTATAAAACCGTCAACCCCAAAGGTTATGTGCCGGCGCTGGATACCGGCAGAGCGGTACTGACCGAAGGCGCTGCGATCCTTCAATACCTGGCGGAATCAACCACATTGATACCCGACGTAGGCACCCTTGAGCGAGCCCGTTTGCAGGAGCACCTGAACTACATTGCATCGGAGCTGCACAAGGCCTTTGGTCCCTTCTTCAAAGCCAGCGCAACGGACGAACAACGTGCCCAGGCACTTAAGACCATCCCCCGCCATTTCGACTACCTGGAGTCTCTGCTCGACGATGGTCGAGCCTATCTGGTGGGCGACACCTTCACCGTTGCTGACGCCTACCTTTTTGTAGTGTGCAGTTGGGCTGCCGTGCCCGGGATCGATCTCAAGGATTGGCCGTTCCTGAACACCCTCTGGAATCGCATTGCGGCCCGGCCGAGCGTTAAAGCCGCAATGTCGTCGGAAGGACTGGTCGCACAATGAACTCACCCATGCCTTACGAAGCCATCCCGGTCCTGCTCGAAACCTATTTTGAAGGACTGCACAAGGCCGACAGCGCCATGCCTGTCTCTTATACACATCTGACGCTGCCGACGAATAGAGAGGT
>OJEP01000095.1_pt1 | contig 54348 bp, 43 predicted proteins | sample 1593761 | NCBI WGS metagenome assembly OJEP01 (sample SAMN05416783, study PRJEB24817) | seawater metagenome | isolation source: Sea water | place: Canada:Atlantic | collected 2013-11
TCTCGTGGGCTCGGAGATGTGTATAAGAGACAGGTATTGGGGCATCAGTTGTCGGTAGGTCATGCGGCCAATGAAGCCGTCGCTATGATGGGTGCTGCAACGGGGCTTGCCCTGGGCTTCCTGGCTGCCCGTCGTGGGCAGTCACGTACAACGAAAACCTGGGAGCCGACGCTGGTGGATGTCAGGCAGGCGTCAGTTGCTTCCCCCGAGTGATGTTCCGACAGCTTCTGTTGAAATTATTGGCTTTGACCGCACATTGAGTATACAACGTCCGCTGAACAGGGGGTCTTTAATGCCTGAAGTAAAGAACGATCAAGACACGCAGTGCCGGCCTCAACGCCAAGGTTCCATCGTGTTCGTCTGGTATCTCTTGTGTCTTCTTGTTCCATTGTCACTGGCCCAGTCTGCCTCGGCTCAGAATCTCCCTGATTTTACCGAGTTGGTCGAAGAAAACTCGAATGCTGTGGTCAATATCAGCACGACGACTGAGCCCAAGTCGGCGGGTAGTGGCCGCTCTCACGACCTCCCTTTTAATGATCGACAGCTTGAGCAGTTGCCGGAGTTTTTCCAGGATTTCTTCCGCGGTCCTCAGTCACCCTTTGGCGGAAGCCCAGGTGGTTCAGCCCCACGTCAGTCCATGGGGTCCGGGTTTATCGTTTCCAGCGATGGCTATGTGTTGACCAATAACCACGTGGTGGAAGGCGCTGATGAGATCATTGTGCGTCTGAATGATCGTCGTGAGTTGCCCGCCAAACTGGTTGGCACCGATCCACGTTCCGACATGGCGGTGCTCAAAATTGAAGGTGGCGACGACTTGCCGGTGGTTCAGGTCGGACGTTCCAATGATCTGAAAGTGGGTGAGTGGGTCCTGGCCATCGGTTCGCCCTTTGGCTTTGATTACACGGTAACAGCTGGCATTGTCAGTGCACTGGGCCGCTCACTGCCATCGGAAAACTACGTTCCGTTTATCCAGACCGACGTTGCTATCAACCCGGGTAACTCCGGCGGACCGCTGTTTAACCTGGACGGCGAGGTTGTGGGTATTAACTCCCAGATCTACACCCGCTCGGGTGGATTCATGGGGGTGTCCTTCGCTATCCCCATTGACGATGCCATGAACGTATTCCGGCAGATCAGAGACAACGGGTCGGTGTCCCGCGGTTGGCTGGGTGTACTGATACAGGAAGTCAATCGTGACCTGGCGGAGTCGTTCGGTCTGAAGCGTCCTCGTGGTGCCCTTGTTGCAGAGGTGATGGTAGGCTCCCCGGCCGAGAAAGCGGGATTGCAGGCGGGTGATATTGTGCTCGAATACTCGGGCGAAGACGTCACCCTTTCTTCAGATTTGCCGCCGATGGTCGGTCGCACTCCGGTCGGTGAGACGGCCACCATGGAAGTTATGAGGGAGGGCCGGCAAATTACACTGGATGTTGAAATCGGCAAACTGCCGGAAGAGGGTTCAGAGCAGGCATCTGCTCCGGCTTCCGGCAACAACAGTCCGTCCGCGGCGCCCTTGGGGATGACGGTCGAGCCCTTGCCAGCTGAACTCCAGGAATCACTGGGGGTATCCGGAGGAGTGCTTGTAACAGACGTTGCCCGCGGTCCGGCGCTTGATGCGGGTATCCGTCCACGGGACGTGATCACCGAACTTAACCGCCGCAAGGTCACATCCGTGGAGGATTTCCGTGAAGCGGTGTCATCCTTGCCAGACGACAGTGCCGTATCCGTGAGGGTTGTTCGCCAGGGGCGGGCCACTTATCTGGTGATGAAGCCCTGACAGTTGATCCGCCGGCCGGATCGGCGGACACAAAACGGTACAAAATCGAGAGCCCCGCTGGAGGTCGTTTAAACGACAGCCAGTGGGGCTTTTGTTATACTGGCCAAAATAATCAGATTACTGGCCACGGATCGGACCTCCACAAAAATGATGAACAGAAAGGAACTCCCCCTCCGGAAACTGCTCCAGCTACGCTATTCGTGGGCCGCCTGGTTAGTACTGATCGCCTCTCTCGCTGTCACCGCCCTGTTATGGCAAGTGTCCATTCGCCTGGTCGAAGACCGTACCGAAGCCCGCTTCAAAACACAGTCACTACAGTTGCGAACCGCCATTGAAGAGCGCCTGCTGAACTATGAACAGGTATTGGCGGGCAGTGCGGGCCTGTTTGCTGTTGCCGGTGAAGTGGATAGGGATGACTGGGGGGAGTATGTCGACAACGTGGATATCAACCGGTATTACCCGGGGATCCAGGGCATCGGCTACGTGCAGAGGATTGGTGTCCGCCAGATGGCAGATCATATCGCATCGGTCAGGAAGGACGGTGTCCTCAATTACCTCGTGACGCCTCTTGGCACCGGGCCGGATTACTACCCCATGGTGTATCTGGAGCCCGGAACCGAGCGGAATCGCAAGGCACTTGGTTACGATGCCTTCAGTGATCCGGTGCACCGGCACGCCATGGCGCGGGCACGGGACCATGCCAAACCAAAAGTGACGGGTAAAGTCGTGCTGGTGCAGGAAGAAGTGGCGGAAGATCAGGCCGGCTTTCTGATGTACTACCCGGTTTATCAGGGTGGGGAAGTGCCTGAAAGTCAAGTTGAGCGGCAGATGATGCTTGCTGGCTATGTGTTCAGTGCCTTTCGGATGAACACTTTGCTTGATGGCATTGTTGGCCTGATTTCGCCGTTCCTGGATGTGAAGATATACGACAGCGGGGTGGTGTCGCGGGATACCCAGATGTATGGGTCAAACCTGGGCTCCCTGGGTGAGGATTTCAGCTTTGAAATGAGCCAGACCATCACCCACGGTGGGCGTGACTGGCTGTTGCAGACCCGTTCCACTCCGGCGTTTGACTATCTGGCGTCTGATCCGCGACCGCCCATCGTTCTTGGTTCCGGCGTTGTGATCAGTCTGCTGATGTTCCTGTTTGTGCTGACCATGATTCGTGGCCGCATCATGGCGCAGATTGGTGCAGGTCGCTACCGCGCTATTACCGAAGGTGCCGCGAACGTAACTCTTGTGCTGGATCGCGATGGCACGCCGCGTTACGCCAGCCCCTCCAGTCACGACATTTTGGGCTTCGACCCCGATAAGGTATATGGCCTGGAGTTAGAGTCCCTGGTGCATGCCGAGGATTGGCCGCAGTTAAAATCAGGGTTTGATGAAGCGGTCAAATCGCCTGGGAAGCAGATGGCGGTTATCCGTGGCCGTATACGCGATTCGCAAGGCCAGTGGCGGGATATGGAAGGCACGTTCACCGCCATGCTGACGGTGCCCGGCGTGAATGGGGTGGTGTTGAGCCTCCGTGACCTGACCCAGTTGAAAGCCGCGCAGACGGAACTGCATCGCCTGGCGTTCTACGATCCGCTGACCGGGCTTGCCAATCGCCAGCTATTCCGTGACCGGCTTAACCACGTGGTCCGCAGGAGTCGTCGCAGTGAAGAGCCGGCCGCCCTCATGTTTCTGGATCTCGACGGTTTCAAACGTATCAACGATACCCTGGGCCACGATAGTGGTGACGAGCTGCTGAAGAAGGTTTCCCAATGGTTGGCCGGTTGCGTGCGCGAGGAGGATTCGGTAGCCCGATTGGGTGGCGATGAGTTTGTGGTGCTGTTGTCGCGGATCAGTGGTCCTGATGATGCTGGGAAGGTTGCCGACGCCATTCTGCGGAGGCTGTGTCAGCGGGTTCGCCTCAACGATCACGAAGTGGGCGTTACCGTCAGCATCGGTATTACCATGATTCCCCATGACAGTGAGGCCCCCGGTACGCTGATGAAGTATGCCGACCTGGCCATGTACCGGGCCAAGGAGTTGGGGCGCAACACCTACCAATTCTTTACCCCGGCCATGAACATCAAGGCCGCCAGGCGCCTGCTTCAGCAGGAAGAGCTGGCAACGGCGCTAGAAGGCGATCGGTTTGTGCTGCATTATCAGCCCAAGGTGGACCTCGAAAGCGAGCGGGTGATTGGCGTCGAGGCTTTCCTGCGCTGGCATCACCCTGAGAAGGGGCTGGTCAGCGCGCAGCAATTCATTACTCTGGCCGAGGAAACGGGGCTGATTATACGCCTGGGTGAGCTGGCGCTAAGGCAGGCGTGTATCCAGGTTCAGGCTCTTGAGCGGGCCGGATTTGAGTCACTGAAAATGGCGGTCAACCTGTCCGTTCGCCAACTGACGGATTCCGGGTTTCTGGATATGATGCGCAAGGTCATTACCGAAACGGGAGTATCGCCAGAGCGGCTTGAGCTTGAAATGCCGGCGGAACTGCTGAATGAAGACCCACGCATGCTCAGGGAACTCCTGGTGTCTCTGCACGACATGGGGGTCTGCCTGATCCTGGATGACTTTGGCACTGGTTCCTGTTCTCTGGTGGCGCTCCAGCAGTTGCCGCTTGATGTCATCAAGATTGATCATCGCTTCATTCGCGACATCCCTTACAACGTCAGTGCGACTGATGTCGCCTCAGCGGTGGTTGCTCTGGCCAGAAAATTGCACCTGACCGTTGTTGCCGAGGGCGTGGAAACGCCGCAGCAGCTCAGCTTCCTCAAAAGCGCTGGTTGCGCCCAATGCCAGGGTAACCTGTTCAGTTACCCGTTGGACGAAGATGCGCTTATCGGTTTCCTTATTAGGCAATATGAGCGGCCGCTGATCTCCTGATCATGGCAATAACGGCCGGTAACCGGTAAAATCACGCCGTCGCCGGACTCCGGCAACGGCCCTTCCGGGCTCAATCCTTCGTCTTTTGCGAGTATTCATTGTCTGTGACTGAACTGAGCCGAATCCGAAATTTTTCGATTATCGCCCATATTGACCATGGTAAATCCACTCTGGCAGACCGCTTTATCCAGATCTGCGGTGGCCTGACAGAACGCGAAATGGCTGAGCAGGTCCTTGATTCCATGGATCTTGAGCGTGAGCGTGGTATTACCATTAAGGCCCAGAGTGTGACTCTGAACTACAAGGCTCGGGACGGCATTGAATACAAGCTGAATTTCATCGATACACCTGGGCACGTCGATTTTTCCTACGAGGTGTCGCGTTCTCTGTACGCCTGTGAAGGTGCTTTGTTGGTCGTGGATGCCGGCCAGGGGGTTGAGGCCCAGTCCGTCGCTAACTGTTACACCGCTATCGAACAGGGGCTGGAAGTGGTGCCGGTGCTTAACAAGATGGATCTTCCTCAGGCCGAGCCGGAGCGCGTGGCCCAGGAGATCGAGGACATCATTGGTATCGAGGCTACGGACGCTGTGCGCTGTAGCGCCAAGAGCGGTATGGGTGTCGAGGACGTCCTGGAGGACTTGATCAGGAAAATTCCGCCACCCAAGGGTGACCGAAACGCGCCCTTGCAGGCCTTGATTATCGACTCCTGGTTCGACAACTACCTGGGGGTTGTGTCGTTGGTCAGGGTGACCGAAGGCACCCTCAAGAAGGGTGACAAGATCGTTATGAAGTCGACGGGCAAGGCCTGGAATGCTGACAAGGTCGGTATTTTCAATCCAAAACCCAAAGACACGGATATTCTGGAATCCGGGGATGTTGGCTTCGTGGTGGCCGGCATCAAGGACATTCATGGTGCCCCGGTGGGTGACACCATTGTTCAGCAGAAAGGCTCGGAAGACATTCCGATGCTACCCGGATTCAAAAAGGTCAAGCCTCAGGTCTATGCGGGCCTGTTCCCCGTCAGTTCCGATGATTACAACGATTTCCGGGATGCCCTTGAGAAGCTGACCCTGAACGACGCCTCGTTGTTCTTCGAGCCGGAGAGTTCAGACGCCCTCGGGTTCGGTTTCCGCTGTGGCTTCCTGGGTATGCTCCACATGGAGATTGTCCAGGAGCGGCTGGAGCGGGAATACGACATCGACCTGATTACCACCGCCCCGACGGTTATCTATGAAGTCGTTACCAAACAGGGTGAGACCCTGTCGGTGGACAACCCGTCCAGTCTTCCGGATATTGGATCCATCGAGGAAATGCGCGAGCCAATCGTGGAGGCCAGCATTCTGGTGCCCCAGGAGCATCTGGGCAACGTGATCGCCCTGTGTGAAGAAAAACGGGGCATTCAGAAAAACATGCACTTTATGTCCACCCAGGTTCAGGTGACTTACGAGTTACCGATGGCCGAGGTGGTGCTGGACTTTTTCGACCGGATCAAGTCCGCCAGCCGTGGGTTCGCATCACTGGACTATCAGTTTGTGCGGTTCCAGGCGGCCAACCTGGTACGCCTGGACGTGCTGATCAATGGCGAGCGCGTGGACGCATTGGCGCTGATTGTCCATAAGGACCAGTCCCACTACCGAGGGCGCGCCCTGATTGACAAGATGAAAGAGCTGATCCCACGCCAGATGTTCGATATCGCGATTCAGGCGGCGATCGGGAATCAGGTGGTAGCGCGGGTGACCGTCAAGGCGCTTCGCAAGAACGTCACCGCCAAGTGTTACGGTGGCGACGTCAGCCGGAAGAAGAAACTGCTGCAGAAGCAGAAAGAAGGTAAGAAGCGCATGAAGCAACTGGGCAATGTTGAGGTGCCTCAGGAAGCATTCCTTGCCGTATTGAAAGTGGATAACTAAAAGGCACCTGAATGGATATTGATTTCCCCCTGGTTCTGGTTGTTCTAACGTTTGCAACGGGGCTGATCTGGCTGTTGGATGTTGTATTCCTGCGTAAGCGCAGGCTCGCGGTCGCAGAAGGCGCTAGCGGGGAGGTTACGGCGGAGGAAGAGCCGAAGGAGCCCTACCTCGTCGATCTCAGCCGTTCGTTTTTTCCGGTGCTGGCGGTGGTGCTGGTGTTGCGTTCGTTTCTGGTGGAACCCTTCCAGATTCCGTCAGGCTCCATGCTACCCACCCTTGAAGTTGGAGACTTCATCCTCGTTAACAAATACGCCTACGGGCTTCGCCTGCCGGTTGCGGGCACCAAGATCCTGTCGGTGGATGATCCCCAGCGCGGTGACGTAATGGTGTTCCGCTATCCGGACGACGGCAGCACCAATTACATCAAACGGGTGGTCGGGCTGCCGGGCGACCGTATCCGATACCAGGATCGTGAGCTGTTTATCAACGGCGATAAAGTGGACACACGCTTTGTTGCCCGGCTGCCACCGGTGGAACTCAGACGTGAATACCTGGGCGACGTTGAGCACGACATCTTCCTGACCCTGGGGCGCACGGGGCGCTCTGGAGAAGGCGAGTGGGTAGTGCCGGAAGGCGAGTATTTCGTGATGGGTGATAATCGGGACAACAGTAATGACAGCCGCTATTGGGGCTTTGTTCCGGATGAAATGGTCGTTGGCAAGGCGTTCGCGATCTGGATGCACTGGCAATCGCTCACCAGTCTGCCATCCTTTGACCGTGTGGGCGGTTTGGAATAAGTGCGTTGTTATTCAGGGGTGTATCGAACATGAAGAAGAACAGTCTTTCCTCCATGCACAGACAGTCGGGTGCATCGGCGCTTGTTATCATGATTATGGCGATTTTTTTCGGCGGCTTGCTGACGTTGGTCATCAAGTTGGGGCCAGCGTATCTTGACGACATTACCATTCAGGAAGCGCTTGAGAGCCTGGAAGGGACAGAGGATCTTTCCACCATGGGCCCTGCGCAGGTGAGAAATCTGATAAACAAGCGCCTTAGCGTGAACAATGTTCGCGGATTTGATGAAAAAAATATCACCGTTCAGAAAGACGGGGATCTGGTTATCATCAATGTGGATTACGAAGTCCGCAATAACCTGTTCCGTAATGTGGATACCGTTATCCACTTTCAACATGAGTATGAGATGAAGGGCAAGTGAGTTCACAACCGGATCTCGAGCAGTTACAGCGACGCATCGGCTACCAGTTCAAGACGCCTGAGCGGCTGTTGCTGGCGCTGACCCATAGGAGTTTTGGCAACCAGAACAACGAGCGCCTTGAGTTCCTGGGTGATTCCATCGTTAACATGGTCATTGCTGAATACCTGTACCTGCATTTTGAAAAAGCCCGGGAAGGTCAGTTGAGCCGTCTGCGGGCCCGTATGGTCAAGGGTGTGACCCTGGCGGAAATTGGCCGTGAATTCGAGTTGGGCAAGTACCTCAGGCTGGGTTCCGGTGAAATGAAGAGTGGTGGTTTCCGTCGAGAATCCATCCTTGCCGACGCTGTTGAGTCCATCATCGGTGCCATATACCTGGACAGTGACTTTCACACCTGTCGAGAACAGGTTTTGCGCTGGTTTGAGGTGCGTCTTCAGAAGCTGGATCTGCAGGATACCCAGAAAGATCCCAAAACCCGGCTTCAGGAGTACCTGCAGTCACGGCAGTTTCCGCTGCCTCGCTATGACGTCATTTCCGTGGACGGTGAAGCCCACGCCCAGACGTTCCATGTTTCCTGTGCCCTGCCATCGCTGGACCGCAAAACGACCGGCACTGGCAATAGCCGTCGAATCGCCGAGCAGCAGGCCGCCCGCAATGCCCTTAAGCAACTGGGTGTGGAGAATGACTGATGAATGATGTGATCCGTCCGGAAAATCCGGATAGCCGTTGTGGTTTCGTGGCGATCGTCGGCCGGCCCAATGTGGGCAAGTCCACATTGCTGAACCACATTCTTGGCCAGAAACTCAGTATTACGTCCCGCAAACCCCAGACAACACGTCATCAGGTACTGGGTATCAAGACCGAGGGCCCGATTCAGGCAGTCTACGTGGATACGCCGGGGATGCACGAGGAAGAACCCCGCGCTATTAACCGGTATATGAACAAGGCGGCGACATCGGCCCTCAAGGATGTCGATGTTGCGGTGTTTGTCGTCGACCAGATGGCGTGGACGACGGCGGACGAAATGGTTCTGGAGAAGCTCAGTAGCCTCAAATGCCCGGTGATTCTGGCAGTGAACAAGGTTGACCGCATTGAAAATCGCGAGGCCCTGTTGCCGCACCTCGATATGCTATCCCGGAAGCGAGAGTTTGCCGAGATCATTCCGTTGTCGGCGCTGAAGGGGATGAATCTGGAGCCGCTGGAGGCTGCGGTCAGTCGGTTCCTGCCTGAAAGTGTGCACTTTTACCCGGATGACCAGGTCACGGATCGCAGCGAACGCTTTATGGCCTCCGAAATGGTACGGGAGAAGATTACCCGGCAATTGGGGGCAGAGCTGCCGTACTCCGTGGCGGTCGAGATCGAAGAGTTTCGCAAGGATGGTAAGACCCTGCACATTTCTGCGCTAATACTGGTGGAGCGTGAGGGCCAGAAGAAGATCATTATTGGCGACAAGGGCGAGCGCCTGCGGCGCATCGGCCAGGAGGCCAGAACGGATATGGAGCGTCTGTTCGACAGTAAAGTCATGCTAAGGCTCTGGGTCAAGGTCAAGCGGGGTTGGGCGGACAGCGACCGGGCATTGAAAAGCCTGGGTATGAACGACTTCTGAGGCAGCTATGACGGGGCCAATGCAACAGGAGCCCGCGTATGTTCTCCACCGCCGGCCCTGGCGCGAAACCAGTCTGATGGTGGATGTGTTTTCCCTTAACGCAGGCCGAGTAACTGTGATTGCCCGTGGAGGCAACAGCGCAAAGAGCCCGCTCAAAGCTCAGTTGCAGCCTTTTCAGCCTCTGCTGCTGGACTGGACCGGGCGTAGCGACCTGAAGACTCTGACTCAGGCGGACGTTCGCAGCGGCCCCTCCCTGAAGCGCACTCTCTCCCTGTACAGCGGTCTTTACGTGAATGAGTTATTGCAGCGTCTGCTGCCGATGGCCGACCCTCACCACCGACTGTTTGCCGCCTATATTGATGTCATCGCCGAGTTATCGGAAGCCGGGGATGTGGAACCGGTTCTGCGACGTTTCGAGCAATCCCTGGCTGCGGAGTTGGGGTATGACTTCGTCTGGGACCAGGCGACCGATACCGGGCAGCCTGTCGAGGCCGAGGGGCTTTATTGCTATGATCCCGAGCAGGGGATCCTGGCCGAGCCCTCGCCAGGTGTCAGGCTCCAGAATCTGCCGGGCGGTACGCTGTTGGCGCTGGCCGATGGCGACCTCGAATCCGCTGAGTGCCGGCGCATCGCCAAACGAGTAACACGGGTACTTGTGGATTACCTGTTGCAGGGCAAGGTGCTCCATAGCAGAAGCCTGTTCAGTCATCATCGAGGAGATCGTAATGACCTCTAGCTCAATGAAGCCCAGAGTCTTGCTGGGTGTAAATATTGACCATGTTGCTACCTTGCGTCAGGCCAGAGGGACCCGATATCCAGATCCGGTACAGGCGGCGATTCTGGCGGAAGAGGCGGGCGCCGATGGTATCACCATTCATCCCCGCGAGGATCGCAGGCACATTCAGGATCGCGATGTGCTGCTGCTGAAGGAAATCCTCACCACCAAGATGAACCTGGAAATGGCAGTCACTGACGCCATGCTGGCGTTTGCCGAGCAAGTGCGCCCCGAATGTGTGTGCCTGGTGCCCGAGAAGCGCGAAGAGTTGACAACTGAAGGCGGTCTGGATGTGGACGGCCAGGAGGCGCGCGTGGCCAAAGCCTGTGACCGATTGGCAAAAATCGGTGCCGAGGTCTCCCTGTTTATCGACCCGGATGTGACACAGATCGATGCGGCGGTCCGTTGCGGTGCGCCGGTGGTGGAACTGCACACCGGGGAGTACGCGGAAGCGACTGACCCGAAGATTGTTGAAGCGGCTTTTAACACCTTGCAGGAGGCGGTGGCATACGCCCGCAGGAAAGGGCTAGTGGTCAATGCCGGCCACGGGCTGCACTACCACAATACTGAACGCGTTGCCGCCATTGCCGGTATCAACGAACTCAACATTGGCCATGCCATCATTGCCAGGGCGGTGTTTACCGGGCTCAAAGAGGCCGTAAGGGATATGAAGGCTCTCCTCGAAAGCGCGCGAGCCTAACGCGCTGATTGTCGTTCAGTCCACGGTTGCCTGCTGTGGGTTCTGCTGCCGGAACAGCTGCTGCCAGTCGGTCTGTTCACTCCACGTCTGCAAGCGTTCCATGGCCGCAAGCAACTGCTCTTTCTGATACTCCATATCCGGCGCTGAGCACTTCAAGGCGGTTTCCAATTGGTTCGCGGCAGCGCGCAGCTCCGGCACGCCGCAGTAGCGCGTGGCGCCATGCAGTTTGTGGACGCATTCCAGAAGCTCGCTCATGTTGCCGCTGTTCCAGAGTTCCGGTACTTGGTCGATATCGGCATGGATTTGTTCAACGAGCATGCTGAACAGCTCCTCGGCCAGATCTGCTTTTCCGGCAGCCAACTGTATGCTTTCGGCCACGCTGACACAGTCAGCTTGTTTATTCCTGGTCGACGGGCGAACCGAACGACGTGTATCGCGTACCTCTGGTACCGGCAGGTGTTCACCGGCGGAGCCGGGGTGACAGGTATAGCCGGTGTAGTCGTGAATAATGTCGATCAGTTGACTGTTGCTGATGGGTTTGGCCAGGTAACCATCAAACCCCTGCTGGATCAGCCGATCTTGCTCTTCTGCGAGGGCATGGGCCGTCAGCGCAATGATTGGAGTGCGATGGTTGGTGCCATCCAGGCCTCGTAGCCTCTCCGTGGTTTCCACTCCGTCCATTCCGGGCATCTGAAGATCCATGAATACCAGGTCGAACGAGTGTTGGCGGGCCTTGCTCAGTGCTTCAAAGCCGCTGGTCGCGCCTTCAGCCATAACGCCGCAGTCGTTGAGCAGGGTCATTACCAGCTTCAGGTTGGCATCGTTATCGTCCACCGCCAGCACCCTGGGTACGCGTGTTGATTGGGAGGGTAGCTCACGGTTAATGGTATGGGAATGATCCGGCAACTGGCGTTGCCGGTTGCTGATACCGTGCACCAGCAACAACAGTTCATCGTACAGGGATTCGCGGCATACTGGCTTGGTCAGGTGGCCACTGGCCAGCCCCGACAGCGGCGTATCGTGAGTTTCAAGAGTGGGGGTCAACAGCAGTGTGCGGCAATCCCGCTCCAGCTCCAGTGATCTTACCAACGAACAGTACTGACTCGAATTCAACAGGTGACGGGTAATGCCAACAATCGCGACGGCGTAGCCGGACTGCTCCTTTTGGGCTTCCTCTATCTGCTCCTGCATGGCACCCGGTGATGACACCCGCTCTACCGTCATGCCCCATTCCCGGAGCATGTGTTCCACCGCCAGGCCAGTGGTTTTCTGTTGGTCGAGGTAGATGGCCTTTTCGCCAAACAGAGCGTCTTTGGGTGCGATGGCTTCGCCGGTGGAGGACAGTTCCGAGGTCAGCGTAAACCAGAACGTTGACCCCTTGCCGAGCTCACTCTCAAGCCCGATCTTGCCGCCCATTTCCTCAACCAGGCGCTTGGATATGGCAAGCCCCAGCCCGGTACCCCCGTATTGGCGGGCGGTGGAAGCGTCGGCCTGGCTGAAGGCGTTGAACAGGGACTGTTGTTGAGCCCGTGAGAGCCCGACACCGGAATCGGTAATGCTGAGCCTCAGGGTGATCTGGTTGCTCTCTTTATCTTCTTCTTCAAGGCTGGCGCGCAGAACCACTTCACCGGTCTGAGTGAATTTGATGGCATTGTTGACCAGGTTGGTAATCACCTGCTTTACCCGCAGCGGATCACCCATGATATTGTCTGGTACATCGTTGTAGACCAGCGGGACCAGGTCCAGGTTCTTGCTGTGAGCAGCGGGAGCCAGCATCACCATAACTTCCTCTACGATGTCCCGGAGCTGGAAGGGAATACGGTCGAGGATGAGTTTGCCGGCCTCGATCTTGGAGAAATCGAGAATGTCGTTGATGATGGTCAGCAGAATTTCCGATGACTTGCGGATAGTGCTCAGGTGGTCCCGCTGCTGCCGCGGTAGCGGGCTTTTCAGCAGCAATTCGGTAAAACCGATGATGCCATTCAGCGGTGTGCGGATTTCGTGGGACATGTTGGCCAGGAATTCCGACTTTATGCGGCTGGCTTCCAGGGCTTCCTTGCGGGCGAAATCGAGTTCGATGTTCTGGATTTCGATGGTTTCCAGGGTTTCCCTGAGGTCTTCCGTGGCCTGGTCAATGTTTTGCTGCATCTCTGCCTGGGCTTTGCTCAGTTCTCCGGCCATGGCGTTCAGGCCGGATTCCAATTGCTCGAACTCCGGGCCGGCGCGGGTGTAGACACGGGTGTCCAGCTTACCTTCCTTGAGCTTCGCCACGGCTTCATTGAGTTCGAATACCGGATCGGTGAACGAACGGCTCAGACGCAGGGCAATCACCAGGCTGAGAAGCACACCACCCAGTACCAGCAGGAGGGAAATCAACAGTGCTTTGTAGGTTTCCTTCTCCGTGCGTATGTGGGACATCTCAACCGTTACCCAGCCAATCGGCTTTTTGCCTGCGCCCACGTTCTGGCGGGAATCCGGGTCAAGCATGCTTTCGATCATCAGGTCCTGGAGGTAGACCGGTGTTACAAAGACGGTACTGTCGGGACGAGTAACCCGTACCGCCTTTTCGCCGGTCAAGGTGTCCTTGCCTATATCATCGGAGCTTCCCGGGCCGCTATGCAGCAGCCGATTGTGCTTGCTGTCGAAGAAGGTAATAGAGCGCACATCCTGTTCTTCCAACAGGGCGTTGGAGAGGCTGCTGAGCAGACTTCGATTGGCAGTGAACAGGCCGTATTCCGAGCCCGCCGACAACTGGCGTGACAATGACTCGCCGCGATCCTGCAGCAGGTTCTCAATGTTGTTGACCCAGCTGTAGGTAAAGAACAGCCCCAGCATCAGTGTGGTCAGAAGGGTGGGGACGAGTGTCACCACCAGTACTTTTTTGCGTATGCCCCAGCGCCGCATAGTGAGTTCCCGATTGACGTCGCCGACCTGATGTTCGGCATTCTTCCCTGTCAGAATAGTTGATTCCACGCAGTCTGACCGTGATGGCGCCCCGGATATAGCCCACAGTCATGGATATAGCGAGAAGCCGTATTGGGAGACTGCGGATATTCCGCGTATCATGCGAACCCGGAGTGTATCACAGGCTTGTGTTGTCGGCGTTACCGGCTGGCGGCGGGTTCCGGAAGAATTGAGGAAGGTTACAACATGCATTTCCCGACCATTGAAGATTATGTAGGGCATACGCCTCTTGTGCGTCTGCAGCGGCTTCCGGGCGAGACCAGCAATGTGATTCTGGCCAAGCTTGAGGGTAATAACCCTGCCGGTTCGGTGAAAGACCGTCCTGCCATCAGCATGATCCAGGAAGCAGAGCGCCGGGGTGAAATCAAACCGGGCGATACCCTGATAGAAGCCACCAGTGGAAATACCGGAATTGCCCTGGCGATGGCGGCGGCCATCAAGGGCTATCGTATGGTGCTGATTATGCCCGCGAACATGAGCGAGGAGCGTCGGGCATCGATGCGCGCCTATGGGGCGGAGATTGTCACCGTCACCAAAGAGGAAGGCATGGAAACCGCCCGCGACCTGGCCCAACAAATGGAAGCGGAAGGCAAGGGCAAAGTGCTGGATCAGTTTGCCAACCAGGACAACCCGCTGGCGCATTACCGCACCACCGGCCCGGAAATCTGGGAGCAGACGGCAGGGCGGGTTACGCATTTTGTCAGCTCCATGGGTACCACCGGGACCATCATGGGCGTGTCCAGGTATTTCAAGGAACGGAACCCGGATATCCAGATTGTTGGCCTGCAGCCCCAGGAAGGGGCGTCTATCCCCGGCATCCGGCGCTGGCCGGAGCCGTACCTGCCGAAAATTTTTGATGCCACCCGTGTGGATACGGTCATGGACATTGGCCAGCAGGAAGCTGAGGACACTATGCGTGCCCTGGCCAGCGAGGAAGGGATTTTCTGCGGTGTTTCATCAGGTGGCTCCATCGCTGCGGCCCTCAAGCTGTCGGCACAGGTTGAAAACGCGGTGATCGTGGCCATTATCTGTGACCGGGGTGATCGTTACCTTTCCACCGGTGTGTTTCCGGGTGCCTGAACCCATCAAGACCTGAATCCAGTTAAGAGACTTTCTATGAGTAGAAGACGCAGGAAGGCCCTGCCAAGCGAACCGGTGCGCTGTGTGATTGAAACCCTCAGTCACGATGGCCGGGGCATCGCCCGGGACAACGGTAAAGCACAGTTCGTCGACGGCGGCCTGCCGGGCGAGACGGTCATGGCAAAATTTATCAGTACACGCAGCAAGTTTGATGAATTGCGGGCTGTGGAAGTGCTTGAAGCCGACGACGCGCGTATAACACCGCCCTGTAATTTCGCCGATCTTTGTGGTGGGTGTAGCCTCCAGCACATGAGTGGCGATGCCCAGATCCGGTTCAAGGAAAATACCTTGCGGGAACATTTTGCCCATTTCGGGGGCATTGAACCCGAAGAGTGGGTGGCGCCCATGCGTTCCCCGGCCCTCGGTTATCGCCGCAAGGCTCGGCTGGGCGTGAAATACGTGCCTGCACGGGAATCGGTGCTGGTCGGGTTCCGGGAAAAGCGCAACAGTTTCCTGACCGATATTGATCGCTGCGTGGTGTTGGATCCGCGTATTGGCGATCGCATCACCCCTTTGCGCGAACTGCTACATGGCATGGACGCCTATCGGCGCATACCGCAGGTGGAGGTCGCCTGCGGCGACGATTCAGCGGCGATGATATTTCGCAACATGGACCCACTGAGCGATTCCGATAGGCAGGGGTTAATCGAGTTCGGCCAGGCCCATGAATTGCATATCTACCTGCAACCGAAAGGGCCGGATACTGTTCACAGAATCTGGCCCGAGTCTGGCGAGGAGCGACTGTCCTACGACATGGAAGAATTCGACCTGACCATGAAGTTCCATCCCATGGACTTTACCCAGGTCAATGTGGACATCAATCGCAACATGGTACACCGAGCCGTAGAGTGGCTGGACATCCAGCCCGGTGAGCGGGTGCTGGACCTGTTTTGCGGACTGGGTAATTTCACCCTGCCGCTGGCCCGCCGCGCCGGGCAGGTGGTTGGTGTGGAAGGTGACGATGCCATGGTGGTCCGCGGACGGGAAAATGCGGAACTCAACGGGCTATCGAATGTCGCATTCCACGGCGCTGACTTACAGGCGGATTTCACATCACAACCGTGGGCAGCGGAAGGGTTCGACAAAATACTGATTGATCCGCCGCGTTCCGGGGCCCAGGAGGTGTGTGAATACCTGACGGCCTTTGGTGCTAAGCGAATTGTTTATGTTTCCTGCAACCCGGCCACGCTGGCCAGGGACGCAGGAGTTATGGTGCGTAATGGTTATCGGCTGGTGAGGGCGGGCGTTATGGACATGTTCCCTCACACCACCCATGTTGAATCCATGGCGATGTTCGAGCGCGTGGATAATTGATGTCTCTCGGGACCGGTCACGGATGGCCGGATAAGCGACCAGGAAGAACAAGAGCGATATGGTAAAAGTTCGCGAAGACTATGCAGTGACGGGTGACGGCCAGGTTGATATCGAGCGCTGGGTTCGTCAGATCGAGTCACAAACGCATCTTGAGAATGCTGAACAATTCCGGCGGGCCTGTGAGATGGCCGCCGCCATTGATGTCCAGGCGGTACGTGAGGACAGGGTTTGGGCCCCGGGTGCCAGCAGCTTTCGCACCGGCATAGAAATGGCTCAGGTATTGGTGGAGCTGCACCTCGACCAGACCAGTCTGGTGGCGGCAATTCTCTACCGCGCGGTGCGGGAGGAACGGATTCCCCTGGAGAAAATCCGCAAGGAGTTCGGCAATGAGGTGGCCGGGCTGATTGACGGTGTGCAGCAGATGGCGGCGATATCGTCCATCCATCACCCACTCAAGGGCAATGTGCTGGGCCAGACCGAAGGCCAGCTCGACAACGTTCGCAAGATGTTGGTCACCATGATCGACGACGTCCGGGTGGCGCTGATCAAGCTTGCTGAGCGCACCTGCGCCATTCGTGCCGTAAAAAACGCGTCTGAAGAGAAACGCATGCGAGTGGCCCGTGAGGTGTTCGATATCTATGCGCCGCTGGCGCATCGACTGGGTATCGGTCACATCAAGTGGGAGCTGGAAGACCTTTCATTTCGCTACCTGCACGAGACTGCTTACAAAAAAATCGCCAAGTTGCTCGATGAAAAGCGGCTCGACCGCGAAAGCTACATAAAGCGTGTCATCACTACCATCAAGGACGAACTGGTTGCGTCTGGAATAGAAGGCGAGCTTTCAGGGCGTGCTAAGCACATCTACAGTATCTGGCGGAAAATGCGGCGCAAGGGCATCGATTTTTCCCAGGTGTACGATGTTCGGGCCGTCCGCATCCTGGTGCCGGAAGTCCGTGACTGTTACGCCGCGCTTGGTATCGTGCACACACTCTGGCGCCATATTCCCAACGAATTCGACGATTACGTCGCCAACCCCAAGGAAAACGGGTATCAGTCCCTGCACACGGCTGTCATCGGTCCGGAAGGCAAGGTGATGGAGGTGCAGATCCGTACCCAGGCCATGCATGAGGAAGCGGAGCTTGGCGTTTGTGCTCACTGGCTCTACAAGGGCATGGACAAGGGTAACCGGTCTGTAGGCTACGATGCCAAGATCAACTGGCTACGGCAGGTGCTGGAATGGCAGGAAGAGCTCGGCGACCTGTCCGGGCTGGCGGATCATCTCAAGTCCGATGTTGCCTCCGACCGGGTCTACGTGTTCACGCCGGAAGGCCATGTGGTAGACCTGCCACAGGGTGCGACACCGGTGGATTTCGCCTATCGCGTGCACACCGAAATCGGCCATGCCTGTCGCGGGGCCAAGGTTAATAGCCGCATCGTGCCGCTGACCTACCCGCTGAAGACCGGTGATCAGATATCCATCCTCACGTCCAATAACCAGGCGCCCAGCCGTGACTGGCTTAACCCGAGCCTGGGGTATATCCAGACCTCCCGTGCCCGGGCCAAGGTCACCCATTGGTTCAAGCAGCAAGACCGCGACCGCAACATTGTCGATGGCCGGGCGATCCTGGAAGACGAATTCAAACGCCTGTCGCTGTACGAAGTGGATCTCAACGACCTGGCCCGCAAAGTGAACTATCAAGCCGCCGAGGATATGTTTGCGGCGGTGGGCGCAGGCGATCTTCGCCCCACCCACGTGGCCAACGTCGCCCAGCAGATGCTGGAGCCGAAATCCGAGCAACTGGATCTGAAGCTCAGCACCCAGAGGCGCAAGCCCTATGACACCGAATCGGATATCCAGATTCTGGGCGTTGGCAAGCTCAAGACCCAGGTGGCGAAATGCTGCAAACCCCTGCCGGGTGATCCGATTGGCGGCTACATCACCGTCGGCCGTGGCGTCACTGTGCATCGGCAGGACTGCATCACTTTCCTGAATCTGAAGGAGTTCGAGCCTAATCGGATTATCGAGGTGAGTTGGGGCGGTCAGCCTGTGGCTGTGTATCCTGTTGATGTCGAAATTGAAGCCTACGACCGTTCCGGTTTGTTGCGGGATATCACCCAGGTGCTGTCGTCCTCCAAAAGTGACGTTCTGGCTCTCAACACCTTATCCAACAAGGATGAGAATACGGCCACCATGACCGTGACCCTGGAAATTTCCAGCCTCGACCAGTTGGCCAAGTTGCTTGCCCAGATTCGCAATCTCCCCAATATCATTGATGTCAGGCGAAAGCGATCATGAGCTATTCCATTGATGATCTCAAAACGTTGATGGCGCGACTGCGGGACCCGGAGTCCGGATGCCCGTGGGATACCCGCCAGAGCTACAAAACCATCGTGCCCCATACCATTGAAGAGGCCTATGAGGTTGCGGATGCCATCGACCGTGAGGACTATCCGCATCTGGAAGATGAGCTGGGTGATCTGCTGTTCCAGGTAATCTTCTACAGCCAGATGGGAAAAGAAGACAACCACTTTGACTTCGACTCAGTGGTCGACAACCTCGTGCGCAAGCTGGTCCGGCGCCATCCCCACGTTTTCCCGGAAGGCACTCTGGAAAGCCGGATCGATCCGGACAACCGACCCAGCGAGGCTGACATCAAGGCAAGTTGGGAACGTATCAAGGCAGAGGAGCGGGCAGCGAAGCCAGAGACGTCTGCGGAGGCAGAGCGATCAAGCCGGCTCGAGGGCGTTGCCCGGACGCTCCCCGCAATGGTGCGTGCTGAGAAACTTCAGCGCAGGGCCGCCAATCATGGGTTTGACTGGCCAGAGGTTGAGCCGGTCTTCGACAAGCTTCACGAAGAGATCGATGAGTTAAAGGAAGCCTGGTATAGCGCGTGTTCCGGCGCTGGTCATGTGGACGCTGTGGAAGACGAGCTAGGCGACCTGCTCTTCGTTTGTGTCAATCTGGCACGTTTTATGAGTGTTAATCCTGAGCAGGCCCTCAATAGCACCAATCACAAGTTTGAGACGCGATTCCGTGCTATTGAGGAATACCTCGAACGCGAAGGCCGCAATCTCGACGGCGAATCGCTGGAGGCATTGGACGCTGTCTGGCAAGCCGTCAAAGGGGTAGAAAAGACTCGTAAAGCGTAACGGATAAGTACAATCCGTTACCAAGTTTTCCGCCCCGGGTGCGGTCGCTTCGTCTACACTTCCGGTTAAGGATGCACACATTTCGTGCACCCTGTGGGCCACCAAGAAGATGCAGGAGTGAAGGCACCATGAAAATCAAAGATCTGGTCAACTACTGGGACAAGCATGCACGTGGTCGGCTGACCCGTGATGCGTATTTTGCCGACCTCTCTGACCAGCATCACAAGCGACTGGAAAAACTGGCCGCGTTGTATCTGATGAAGTCTTCCCAAGACCTGATGCGAGATCTGATTTCCGCTGCTCTTGATGAACTGGAAACCAGCTTCCCGTACGTTCAGGGATCAAAGGTTGTTGCGTTCGATGAAGACGGCTTCGAAATCTATGAAGATCAGGGGATGACGCCGCGCTTCATCAGTCTCAGCCAGAAGCATATCCAGCGGCTGAAGGCGCGCCAGCTCGAATCGGTTGCCTGATCAGGCCAACACCTGATTAATCGCGACGACTCTGCAAGACCCGACGGGGTGGTTTTGCCACCCCGTAGCGAAGTGCCCTCCGCTTTATTTATCCTTGCCTTCCAGCTTGTCCTTCAACGGGCTCAGCCTGACCAGGTCGTCCAGCGCGGCGCCAATCATGTCATTCAGTATGTCACTCTCTGAACGGTCCGGGTAAAGTTCGGCCAGCGCTGCTATGCGTGCGGCATCTTCCAGTGGCAAGCGGAGATTGTAATCGTGGCTCCGCTCAACGGACTCTTTCTTGCTTTCCCAGTGTTTGGGCAGATCGGTTACTTTCATGGATACTCCTTGCGGCGACAGGCTTTAATCGTTAGAAAGGCTTTATGAGAGTAAACAGTATCGTTAGTTTACTTCGCCTCCGTCAATTTAAAAGGACGTCAATGTGACCGAGCTACACCCTGACCTTCGAGAAAACGTTCGCATGCTGGGCGAGTTGCTGGGGCAGAGTATCCAGCGTCACCCCGGGCAAGATTGCTACGAGTTGATAGAAGAAGTGCGGGCGGCTGCCAAGGCCGACCGTCGCCAGGAAAGCGGTTCCGGCCAGCGCCTGGTCAACCTGCTGGGCAAACTTCGTGATGACGAGTTGCTGCCGGTAACACGTGCCTTTAACCAGTTCCTGAACCTGGCCAATCTGGCGGAACAGTACCACGGTATCCGTCGCAAGCGTGGCCATCAATCGGACCTGATGGTGGAATCCCTTGAAGAGGTGTTTGGCCGCCTCAAAGACGGTGGTGTCAGTGCCGATGAACTGCACAGGCGAGTGGCTGACCTTCGTATCGAGTACGTTCTGACGGCACATCCCACGGAAGTGGCCCGCCGCACACTGATTATGAAGTATGACGAAATGTCCGATTGCCTGGCTCGCCTGGACCATGAGGACCTGTTGCCCGCGGAGCGTGATGAAATCGTCGGACGCCTGTCGCAACTGGTTACCGAAGCCTGGCACACGGATGAGATTCGGCATGAGCGCCCGACGGCGGTTGACGAAGCCAAGTGGGGATTTGCCGTTATTGAGAACAGTCTGTGGCAGGCATTGCCGCGCTTTCTGCGAAGCCTCGATCTGTCGCTTTCAGACGCCACGGGGAATGGACTACCGCTGGACGCGTCGCCCATCCGGATCGCCTCCTGGATGGGCGGTGATCGCGATGGCAACCCCAATGTGACCCATAAAGTAACCCGCAAGGTGTTCCTGCTGGGCCGCTGGATGGCAGCCGACCTGTACCTGCGGGATATCCAGTCCCTGCGTGCGGAATTGTCCATGTGGCAGGCCAGTGATGAGCTGCGGGACGTCGCTGGTGATACCCGGGAGCCCTATCGCCAGGTGCTGGCCGGGTTGAGGGAAAAACTGATCAAACCCCGGGACTGGGCGGAAGCCAGGGTTGCCGGCGAGCCTGCCGACGCCACCGGCATTCTGTTTGCCAACGAGGACTTCACAGGGCCATTGGAGCTTTGTTATCGGTCCCTGGTGGACTGTGGGCTGGAATCCATTGCCAATGGTCCGCTGCTGGACACCATTCGCCGCGCCCATACCTTTGGTCTGCCTCTAATCCGCCTGGACATCCGCCAGGAGTCGACCCGTCATGCCGAGGCGGTTGCGGAAATGGTGGATTACCTGGGGTTGGGCGATTATCTGTCCTGGTCCGAACAGGAGCGCCAGGATTTCCTGGTGCGCGAACTCAAAGGGCGCCGGCCACTGATTCCCAGGCACTGGAAACCCTCCGAGGAAGTCGCCGAGGTGCTGGCTACCTGCGAAGTGGTAGCAGAGCAGACGCCGGAAGCGCTGGGTTCCTATGTCATCTCCATGGCCAGCAAACCGTCGGACGTGCTGAACGTGATTCTGCTGCTACGTGAAGCGGGTATGAAAAACCCGATGCGGGTGGTGCCTCTCTTTGAGACCCTGGATGACCTGCGCGGCGCCCCTGACAGTATGGCGGCGCTCTACAGCGTGGACTGGTATCGGGATTATTGCGAAGGCCGGCAGGAAGTCATGATTGGCTATTCCGATTCCTCCAAAGACGCTGGCCAGATGATGGCCGCCTGGGCTCAGTACCAGGCCCAGGAAAAGCTTACCGAGGTCGCCAATCAGTATGGCGTCCATCTCACGCTGTTCCATGGCCGGGGTGGCACCGTAGGCCGTGGCGGCGGCCCGGCCAACCGCGCAATACTGTCCCAACCGCCGGGTTCGGTGAACGGCAGTTTTCGGATCACCGAGCAGGGTGAGATGATCCGCTTCAAGTTTGGTCTCCCACGGCTGGCGGAACAGAGCCTTACGCTGTACACCACTGCTGTGATCGAGGCCACCCTGGCGCCACCGAGAGGGCCAGAACCGGAATGGCGGGAAGCTATGGACTGGCTCACCGAACGTTCCCTCAAAGCCTACCGTGACGTGGTCCGGGACAACCCGGATTTCGTTCCCTATTTCCGTCAGGTTACCCCGGAGCAGGCGCTGGGTAAGCTGGCCCTCGGTAGCCGCCCGGCAAGACGTAAACCCGGCGGTGGCGTGGAAAGCCTGCGGGCCATTCCCTGGATCTTCGCGTGGACCCAGATGCGGATGATGCTGCCCAGTTGGCTGGGTAGCGACGTTGCCCTGGAGGAGGCTTTCCACAACGATCGCGTGCCGGTGCTGCGAGAAATGATGCAGCAATGGCCGTTCTTCAAAACCTACGTGGATATGCTGGAAATGGTGCTGGCAAAATCTGACCTGCGAATTGCCAGCTACTACGAAAAGACGTTGGTCGATGATCCAGAACTGCTTGAACTCGGCAAGAACCTGCGGGAGCGCCTGCAAGGCTGCATCCGTCATTTGCTGGAATTGAAGCAGCAGGACAGTTTGCTGGAACAGGAACCTGTGTTTGCCCATTCCATGCGCGTACGTAATCCGTATACTGATCCGCTACACTACCTACAGGCGGAACTGCTCAAGCGTGACCGTGAGGGCGAGGGGAAGGGCGAAGTGCCCGAAATGGTGGAACGCGCACTCAAAGTTACCATGGCCGGTATTGCAGCTGGCATGCGGAACACCGGCTAGAGCAGGTTCGGCGGACCATAAAAAAACAGGAGTAACGCCGTGGCGTTAGCGGCAAAACTGGAACGCTTTTTAGCCGGCAAGGGAATTGCCTATCGGGAACTTGAGATTGATCAGGTGCTTAGCTTTGACGCCGCAGTTATGGCGTCCGGGCGTCCTCAGGATGAGTTTATCCGGGCAACGCCCCTGATCGACATCAATGGCGTTGTCATGGCCGTTCACGGTTACAACACCAGTCTGGATCTGGACCTGGTGCACAAGCAGACCGGCCGACGCCTGCAGCCGTTAACGGCCCGCCAGTCCGCCCGGCTGTTTGCCGACTGTGATCCGGGTTTTCAGCCGCCGGTCGGGGCAGCCTATGATCTGCCGGTACTTGTCGATGAGGGCATCCTGGGGTACCCCCGTACCCTGATGTGCTGCGGAACCGACAATACGCTTCTTGAACTGGATCGTACCTCTCTGGCAAGGGCTCTGGCAGACGCCACTCAGGGCCACCTGGCGCTTCGTGGGCAAAACAACGATGAGCGTGATGCCCTGACGCTGGAAGAGGTGGCCGACAAGTTGCAGAAGCTCTATCGCCTGCCGCCGATGCCTGCGCTGGCGCTGCGCATTCTCCGTTTGACGGCCAATTCCGAGGCGACCGCCCGCGAGCTGGGCGAGCTGATTGAGTTTGACCCCAGCCTTACCGCGCAGATCATGCGCTATGCCCGTTCCGCTCTATTCAACTATCCCGGTCAGATCAACTCGGTACAGGAAGCGGTGACCCGGGTGCTTGGGTTCGACCGTGTTGCCCATATCGCGCTGGGTATCGCGTCGGTGCGTGCTTTCGAAGTGCCCCGTCAGGGCATGCTTGGGATGGACCAGTTCTGGCGCCACTCCTTGTATAACGCGTTTGTGTGCCAGCGTATGGCGCCAAAGTGTCATTCAGACAAAGGCCTGGCGTATCTGTGTGGCCTGCTGCACAACTTTGGCCTACTGCTGGTCGGCCACCTGTTTGCCCAGGAATTTGACGAGCTGAATGCGTTGCGTGAAGCCAATCCCGACGCCAGTATGCACTCGCTGGAGCAGCAGGTGTTCGGGGCCAGCAACGACCAACAGATGCTGGCGGTTGGCCACGGCGCCATTGGTGGCATCCTTCACCGGCTTTGGGAACTGCCTGACCCGGTGGTCAAGGCCGCGGGCATGCACCAGAAGGCCGGCTATCATGGCGAGCATGAACCGTATGTGCTTATGGTCCAGTTGGCCAATGGGCTGCTGAAGGAAAGGGGGATTGGGGATGAATTCAACCCGGATGATATTGTCTCCCTTGCGTCGTCCCTCGGGCTTTCGGAAGGGGATATCGCCCGTCTGAACGAGGAGATTGACAACGTGTCTGGGGAGCTGGACGCGCTGGCATTATCCCTGTCATCCTGACCTTCGAGCACTATCAACCACAGCCTGCAACTCACAGCCCGATGTAACCTTTTGGTGCATGCTACGGAGGTCCACTTTCTATGAGGGGGCTGAGTTCGTATAATGCGCCTTCCTTGGCAGGGGCTGCGGGCTCGTTGCTGCCGAGAAGCTGTCGCAAAGCTGCCGGGTTTTGCAACAGCTTTTCAAATGATAATGACTACAACGGGAGCACAGCGTTATGAGAATCATCATGTTAGGCGCGCCAGGCGCAGGCAAGGGTACGCAGGCCCAGTTCATAACCGAACGGTTTGAAATCCCACAGATTTCGACCGGCGACATGCTTCGCGCGGCGGTGAAAGCCGAGTCCGATCTTGGCAAGCAGGTCAAGGAAGTGATGGCTTCTGGCGGCCTGGTGTCTGATGACATCATCATTGCGCTCATCGAAGAACGGGTTAAGCAGCCTGACTGCAAGAACGGCTTCCTGCTCGACGGTTTCCCCCGCACCATTCCCCAGGCCGAGGCCTTGAAAGACCAGGGTATTGTCATTGACTACGTGGTAGAAATCGCCGTTGATGACGAGGAAATCGTAAGCCGTCTGTCAGGTCGCCGGGTGCACGAGGGCAGTGGTCGTATCTATCATGTGAAGTACGATCCCCCCAAGACCGAAGGTAAAGACGACGAGACCGGCGATGCCCTCATCCAGCGCGAGGACGACAAGGAAGAAACCGTCCGCAAACGCCTGAAGATCTACCACGAGCAAACCGCGCCACTGGTCGGTTACTATCAGGACTGGGCGAAAGAAGCCCCTGCGGCTGCGCCGAAATATGTGCGCGTAAAAGGCGTAGGCAGTCTGGATGACATTCGCAACCAGATCCTTACCCAACTGAAGTAACCTCGTGAAATTACTGGCACTGGATACCTCATCAGAGGGCTGCTCAGCAGCTCTGCTGGTGGATAACAGCTTGGTGGAGCGGTTCGACTTGGCTCCCCGGGGCCACACCCGTCTGTTGATGCCGATGATCCGCGAGCTTCTCGCCGAGAAGAAATTGGTGCCGGCGGACCTCGATGCGCTTGCATTTGCCTGTGGTCCGGGCTCGTTCACGGGTCTTCGCATTGCCACGGGGGTTGTTCAGGGGCTGGCCTATGGTCTCGGAATTCCCGTTATTCCGGTTTCATCCCTGGCAGCCGTTGCCGAGGATGCGACACACCACTGGCAGATGCTGGACGGCGACGCCGTTGCAGTGGCCTTCGATGCCCGCATGGGTGAAGTGTATTGGGCCTGTTATATCTGCAAGGATGGGCAGCCAGAGTTGATGGGGCACGAACAGGTGTGCGCTCCGGCGTCTGTGGCTCTGGCTGATGGCGCATCCCGATGGTTTGGTGCCGGCCAGGGATGGAACCTGAAAGAAAACTTCCCGGATGGTGTTGCCGCAACCATGCAGCACCTCGACGAGACTCTGGTGCCCAGGGCGTCCAGAGTGGCGGAGATCGCTGCCCGCGCCTTTCGTGCGGGAGCGGGGGTGCCGGCCGAACAGGCGCAACCGGTTTATATTCGTGATGAAGTGGCCTGGAAAAAACTGCCCGGCCGCTGACAACAATCTCACTGCTACCACCCGGAATCACTGCCGATGGAACTGTGGCACATTATTGTATTGGCCGTTGTACAGGGGCTGACGGAGTTTCTGCCGATCAGCAGTTCGGCCCATCTGATTCTTCCTTCACAGGTATTCGGCTGGCCGGATCAGGGCCTCGCCTTCGATGTCGCTGTTCATGTAGGGACGTTGGCAGCTGTGGTCTGGTACTTTCGCTCGGAGGTGGCTCGCCTAACGGTCGCCTGGGTCGGAGACACGGCTCGGGGCCGTGTCAGGCAGGACAGTGGCCTTGCGTGGGCGGTCATAGCCGGCACGGTTCCGGCCGGACTGGCGGGTCTGCTGCTTAATGATTTCATTGAAACCTCTCTGCGTTCGGGGTTGGTGATTGCGGTTTCGACCATCGGCTTTGGTTTGGTGCTGTGGTGGTCAGACGCGGTGGGGCGTCGCAAACGGGACCTGCCGGCATTGACCATGAAAGATGCGGTGATCATCGGCGTGGCTCAGGCGCTGGCTCTGATCCCGGGCACTTCCCGATCCGGTATTACCATCACGGCGGCTCTGTTTCTCGGGTTTGGACGAGAGGCCGCTGCCCGATTCTCGTTCCTGTTGTCGATCCCGCTGATTCTCGCGGCCGGACTGCTGAAAACCCTGGAGTTGGTGGAGCAGGGCGGGGCCACCGACTGGGCCGGGATTGCCCTGGGTGCTGCGCTGTCATTTGTCAGTGCCGTGGTCTGTATTCACCTGTTCCTCAAATTTCTTGAGCAGCTTGGCCTGATGCCGTTCGTTATATACCGCCTGGTACTCGGTCTGCTGTTGCTTGTTATGCTCTGGTAGGGTAAAAATTGAACAGCCTGCTTCAAAATCGGCTCGGGATCTTCCATAATCCAGAATCTGTGGTCTTTATAACCGGTGTGCCAGAATGATCGGTGGTGTTAACCCAAACAGCAGTCTCCCTTTCCAGTCCGGCAATAGTAGCCCGGTTCGTGAGCGCAGTGACGTTGCCCGGGCGCCTGCGTCCGCACCCGATAACGACAGCCAGGCAGTTCGCCGTGATCTCACCGATGCACAGTCCCCCAACGCCGAACAACGGCCGATTCCTTCTGCTGAGTCGCTTGAGCGCCGGGTCGAGGCGCGTCAGGCTGCGGAGGATGTGCGCCTGGAGCGTTTCCGCGCCGATGAAGTTTCCCTGAGCACCTCCAGAGCCCTGTCCACGTTTGCCGATGTCGCCGCCGGAGGCGATGTCGCGGATGCAGGGCTCTCAGGCATCGATATCCTGGTTTGATGCCGCCTGGAAACACCCTGTCCGAACTCGCAGTCGGCTGCAGCCCTCTTGGTGACTTCCACGCCGCACGTTCTCTGGCTGAAACATTGTCGCTGCCCCTGCTGGGCACGCTTCGTCCGCGAGACGTTCGTGACTACCCAGTGCTGCTGTTTCTGGACGAAAATGGTCTTGGCCTACAGGTGACCGGCAAGGGGGCTCCAGGGCCTGTCAGGGCCGAGTTTGTGACCGGGAAGGCGGGATACCGGAGAGAGCACGGCGGTGGCACCGGCCAGCTGATTGCCAAGGCCGTTGGCCTGAAGAAAGCCCGCCAGTCCCTTCATGTTCTGGATGCAACTGCTGGCCTTGGTCAGGATGCGTTTGTACTGGCCTCCCTGGGCTGCAGGTTAACCCTTTTTGAACGTTCGCCGGTTATCCATGCGTTGCTTAGTGATGGACTTTCCCGCGCGGCGCTGAATGAGCAAAGCGCGCCCATTGTTGCCCGGATGGCACTGCAGTCGGGTAGCAGTATCGACTGGTTATCGCAGGCGGGCGCGGGCGCCGCGGATGTGATCTACCTTGACCCGATGTTTCCCCATCGCGACAAGTCGGCCCTGGTCAAGAAGGAAATGCAGGTGTTCCGCACGGTGGTGGGAGACGACGATGACTCACCGGCGTTGTTGAAGGCCGCGTTGGCGGTGGCAACCTACCGCGTTGTCGTCAAACGCCCGCGCAAGGCGGAGCCAGTGAGTGGCCCCGAACCCACCACCCGTATCGAAGGGAAGAGCAGCCGGTACGACATCTACTCCATCAAGGCGTTTCCCGCCGGATAGGTCACCGGCCGCGTTCAGGCCCCAAGCATGGTCACCTGCTGAATGGCCTGGCGTTTTTCCACACTTAGCACCAACCGTGCGTCTTCCGCTACTTCATCCAGGCCGTCGGTGTAGCACAGCAGCCCGTCGTCATCGGTGGTGATAACGCCATTGTGCTGCATGTTGGCGATGAAGTTACGGAACAGGGTCTTGTCGAAGAACTCCGGCGCATTGAGGCCGAACAGGATGGACATACGCTCGGCCAGAAGCGTGCTCTGCTCTTCCAGTTCGCCGGCGGTAATCTTACCCGACCCGTATTTGCGCAAGATGCCGATGGCAATGTGATAGCGTTCTAGGGTCTGGATGATGAACCGTGACAGCACTCGCAGGCGCAGCATGGCATCGGTGCCTTCCTCGGGGCGGCTGATCCTGTCTTCCTCTTCTTCGAACAGCAACCCTTTCGCCAATAGAACGTCGATCCATTGGTTGATGACCCCGTCAATCTCCTCGGCATCGTATTTGAGGAACAGTTCGGATTTCAGATAGGGGTAAGCCACGCTGGCCAGGAACTCAATCTTGTCCCGGCGCAGGGAGTTCTTGTTCTCGAACAGGCTCGCGATTAGAGAAGGCAGGGCAAACAGGTGTTGGATATTGTTGCGGTAATAGGTCATCAGGATCGCGTTGCTGCCTTCCAGCGCGATGATGTCACCCAATTTCTGGGGCTGGCGCGTGATCAGTCCCATGTTTTCGCAGTAGTCGACCCAATCCTTGCCACTGCCTTCCGGCAGCGTGATGGTGTCGGCGTAGGGAAACGCTTTCAGCAGGTCGGCATACTGGTCCATCAGGCGGATCAACTGGCCTTCATCCATAGCCAGGCGATCGGTGCCCAGCAAGACCGTCGCGGTCATGCCAATGGGATTGACGGCTACAGATGCGTTAATGCTGGACGCAACACGATTGGACAGTTCAGACACTGCCTGATTGAGCCATTTTGGCCGGTACTCGGAATCGTAGGCTTCTTTCCGCCAGCTTGGTTCGACCTCGTTCAGTACCTCCGCAAGAGGAATCGCTTCACCGAAGTTTACAGCGACCTGACCAAATGAGTTGCTCAACTTGCGAACCGTCTTGGCAATCGCAAACACGCTCTCTTTCTGTTTTTTCTTGCCCCGTAATTCACCGAGGTAAGAGCGGCCTTCCATCACCTTCTCGTAACCGATGTATACCGGGACGAACACGATGGGTTTGCGATGGTCCCGCAGGAAGCTGCGGACGGTCATGGACAGCATGCCGGGACGAGGCTGGAGCATGCGGCCAGTACGGCTGCGCCCGCCCTCGACGAAGTACTCAACGGAATAGCCGCGGGAGAACATTACGTGCATGTATTCGTTGAAAACCGTGGCGTAGAGTGGGTTGTCACGGAAGCTCCGACGCATGAAGAACGCGCCGCCGCGTCGCAAGATGGGGCCAACAATAGGCATGTTCAGGTTGATGCCCGCAGCAATGTGCGGGGGCATCAGTCCGTTCTTATAGAGCACGTAGGATAGCAGCAGGTAATCAATATGGGAGCGATGGCAGGGAACATACACTACGGCATTGTCCTGAGCTTCTTCCTTGGCAACGCGGATGTTATTGATAGCGATGCCGTTGTAGATACGGTTCCACAGCCATGACAGCACCACTTCCAGAAAACGTATGGTCACGATGGACATGCTGGCAGCAATCTCGTCCGCGTACTTGTAAGCCTTGGCGCGAACCTTTTCCGGGGGGATGTCATCCTTGCGGGCAGCTTCCCGGATGGCTTCCTTGACCGCCTGGGTTCGTACCAGTCCACCCACCAATGTGCGGCGGTGAGACAAGTCCGGGCCGAGCACAGCTTGGCGCACGCGGCGGAAATGGGTACGGAGAATGCGGGCGAGCTTGCGGTTGGCGCGTTCCTCGCTATGGCGATATTCATCAATCACCTGTCTCAGGGACAGGGGCTGGTTGAACTGCACGTAAGTGCTGCGCCCATGCACCATGATGATCAGGAATTTTTGCAAACGCCCAGCCACGGACCAGGTGTCGGACAGCAGCAGTTTGACCAGCGATTTTTCCTTGTCTGGAGAGCGACCCCAGAACAGCGACACGGGGACGATCTGAACATCCTGCTCAGGGTGTTCCAGGCCATGACGAACCAGCGCGCGGAACTCACTGGTGGGAACCGGCGTCTGGCGACGACGGAACAGACCACCAATCCGACGGTAGAGAAAAAAGAAGGAGTGGTTCGGACCGTTCTTGACCGGCAGGGACGACTCGGCACCAGGCAGGCCGGCTCGCAACACCTCCTGTTCCAGGACCAATCGGCTGGACAGCGAGCTGTACTGCAGTACGTAGCAAACCGGTTTTTCCGGGTCTACTCCCAGGGCTTCCACGCTGTTGCTGCTCACATCCGTCCGGACCCACAAAAACAGAATTTTGCGAAAAAGGGTCAGGATCAGGCTGCGAAGGCCCAGGAAAAAACGCATAAACGGTCGCTCCGGTTCACAAAACAGGCGGTAAGTTTACTTGGTTGCATGCAGCGCGGAAAGCCATGCGGTCGTTCTGTTGTGTTGTGCCGCTGTGATACATTTCCAGCTCTACCTACATAATAGCTTCTGGACACGGATTATGGCGCTATGGACTCCCGGCTGGTCTCCGAAAGGGCCCGACGATGACGATCTTGTGCTGGCCATCGATGGTGATGCGGTGCTGAAGCCCGACGTTGGCTGGCTGAAGCCCTGGCGGATGATTGCCCCTGGTACGCACGGTGATATCGGGCCGGTTTATGTTGGCCAGATGGACGGCAAGGCTGTCTACGTGGCCGAAGCCGACGCGGCCAGTCTGGCCGGATCTACAGAACCGGTGACGCTTCGCGAAGCGCTGCTGATGATGGAGGATGCCCCCGCGGAAATGCTGGGTACCGCGTTCCAGGTGCATCAGTGGTGGCGGGATCACCGCTTCTGCGGCCGCTGTGGTGAATTGACGGATCTGCACCCGTTGGAAAGGGCCAAGTGGTGCAAGCCCTGTGGCATTCCCTGGTATCCCAGGCTGGCGCCCTGCGTGATTGTGGTTATCCGCCGTGGTGAACGCATGTTGCTTGCCCGGTCATCGCGGACGAAGCGTCATTATTTCAGCCTGATTGCGGGCTTTGTGGAGCCGGGTGAAACCATCGAAGCGGCGGTTGCCCGGGAAGTGAAAGAGGAAACCGGCCTTGAGGTTAGTGGGGTTCGCTACCACTCCTCTCAGCCATGGCCGTTTCCCCATCAGTTAATGCTGGGCTTTTTTGCGGACTACGCCGGTGGCGAGCTGGTGCTGCAGGAAGACGAAATTGCGGAAGCGGACTGGTTTCTGCCGGGCGATATGCCACCTGTACCACCGGTAACAACCATATCCGGCGGCCTGATCCAGGCCATGGCGCGGGAAATAGAAGGGCAGGGGGCACCGTCGTGACCGTGCCAAGAGTGCTGGTCTTTGATTCAGGCGTTGGAGGGTTGAGCGTCGCTGCCTGCATCCACCGACAATTGCCGGGGGTGAAGCTGGTGTACCTGGCTGATAACGCTGGATTTCCCTACGGCGCCCAGCCGGAATCGGTGGTGATTGAGCGCAGCCAGACACTGATCCGGCTGGCGCTGTCGGAATTTCCCTGTGATGTCATTGTGGTGGCGTGCAACACTGCGAGCACTGTGGTGTTGCCGCATCTTCGGACCATGACACCGATACCGGTGATCGGCGTGGTGCCGGCGGTAAAGCCTGCGGCAGCGGTGTCTGAAAACCGCCGTATTGGTCTGCTGGCCACCCCCGCCACTGTTCGTCGACCCTACCTTGCCGACCTGATTGACGAGTTTGCCAGTGATTGCACGGTGGAACGGCTGGGACATCCGGACTTGGTGCAATGGATCGAAAATCTGGTGTCCGGTTCGCCAGTCCCCGAACAGGCCTTGTCCGTGGCATTGCAACCATTCCGGGACGTGGGAGTGGACACTGTGGTTCTGGGCTGCACTCATTACCCGCTGATAAAGGATCTGCTGCAGAGCCAGTTGCCGACCGTAAAACATTGGGTGGATTCCGGAGAGGCCATCGCCCGTCGGGCGGCCTGGTTATTCGAACAGCAGGGGCTGGAAGTGAAAAGTCTTATGGCCCTCAACAGCGATGGGGATATGGTTGATGCCGCCCTGTTTTCCGGGGACATCCCACGAGGTATCGGGGAGTTCCTGGATGGGCTTAGCCTGGCCACCAACGACATCCGTGGTAACTGGTCCTCGTCGGCAGCCGGTGCTACAGCAAGCGGGTCAGCTTGAACATGGCCAGGAACTCCAGTGCCGGTAAGGAGCGGCGGTGGCAACAGTAGGTTTTGAAATTGTCACCACGGAACCGTGACTTGGTAAATTCCAGGCCCTTGAAGTTGTATAGGAAGTTCCCCTTCTCATACAGGCCGTGCATGATGCGCTTGAGCAGCCGGCTTTCCTGATGCTCGGTAGCCGGGTCCAGGGATAGCGGAATCAAACCGAGATCCAGGTAGGGCACGCCTTCGGCCTTGAACACATCCATGGCATGGGCCATCAGGGTGTAGAAAATACCCTGGCGAAAATCCGCGTTAGCCCTCGAGATGTTAGGCACGTAACTGATGATCTCGTTATTGCGGTAGATGGGGTCGAAGTAAATAAAGCCCACCGCCTTGCCATCCTGGTACGCGTAGAAATGGCGCTCGTTCTCCCTGTACTCCATCTCCATGGGACGTATCAGGAAACGGATCTCCTTACTCTTGCATTTACGGGTGCGAATCCAGGCATCGGATATTTCGCGGGTGTGGTCATCACTGAAGCGCTCCTTCACGGTAATGCCGTTCTTCTCCGCCTGGTTAAGGGCCGTGCGCAGGATCTGTTTTTTCTTTCCGCTGAGCGACCAGTTCTTCAAGTTGATACGGGATTCGCTGCCGAACTGGGTGCCAAACAGGCCAAAGCGACGGTAGAGGTAGTCCACGACGGATTTGGAAACCTGGATATAGCAGGCGGAAGGGAAGCGTTGGTGAAACTGTTCCAGAATCACCTCAAAGTGTTCCGGGGCAGTGACCGGGTCGGAGAGTACGAAAGTGCCGCCCCATTTGCGCATATAGGCGAGGTAGCCAACGCCAGGTACATCGAAATACTGCATCTCAGGTTGTAACGTCGAGAACGATTGGGAATGGGTGCCGTATTTCTTGAGGTAACTGATGCGCTCCGGAAAGGTGAACGCACCTTCGTCCAGCGAGCGGACGCCATCGAGTGAAAGAATCTGGTCTGACATTGTGAAACTCCCCCGTTTATTGTTGTAAATCCGGTGTGAGGCCTCGTGTCTACACCTGTTTTCGTCCCAGGATCGACCAGTAACAGTTCATGTTCAGCAGCTTGAAATGCTTTTTCTCGGTGACGTGCAGGCCGAGGCGCTGCATGTGTTCGGGGTAGTTGTAAATCTTGTGGAAGGCGTTGTTGGCGAACAGCCAGAAGATGAAAACGGCCATGTACCAGTACACCTTCTTGAACAGGCGGGCCACAATGTTGCCGGTGGGGTAGCTGAAGTCGCCCACAACGACCCTGGCGTCAGCCTTACCCAGACGGATCAGATGCTCCAGCACCCGTACCATCATGTCTTCGTCAAACACATTGAGGAAAAAGTTGGCGACCACCATGTCGTACTGTTCGAATTCATCGACCTTCATGATGTCGCTGTGAATTCGGCGGATGGTCAGGTGTGGCGCCTCTTTCTGCTGGGCTTCGGCAAACTTGCGTAGCATGGTCTCGGAAAGGTCCACCACGGTCACGTCCGCGCCCAGTTCTGCGGCACGGATCGCGTCACGGCCATGGCCCACGCCTGCAAACAGGATGCGGGCGCCGGGCTTGACGGTTTCCACATCGAGCATGGCGGTCTTGCAGCGGTGAATGTTCTTGCCGCTGTAGAGGTTGCTCAGAAAATCGTATACCGGGCCAATGTATTTGTATTTATCGCGCATGGTGACTTCTGCCTGTCCATATCCTGGGGATGCTTCCGTTCTTTTTGTGATTGTTGATTCACCATCAGGTGAATTGAAGGAAGCGCCTGATGGATTTGAGCTTAGAGAAGCCGGTGGGGGAATTATGTGCAGTACCGCGCATTTCCAGATACATAACGTAACGAACAGCAACACTTTGCAAACCAGATCAACATTTTAGATCTGACTGTCCGACAATGGAGTATCGATAATGCGGGAGGTTAGAAGGCGACGGCGCGCGCCGGAGTATGTCCGAGGGTTTTGCCGATGACGTCTGCAGGCCGTGCAGGGCCGTAGAAGAACCCCTGAACCTGATGGCATCCCAGGCTTTTGAGGTAGGTGAGCTGTTCGTCCGTTTCCACGCCCTCCGCCACGATCTGAAGTTTCAGTCCATGGGCCATGGCGACAATGGCGTTTACAATACAGGCACCATCTTCGCCTCTGCGAATGGCTTTGACGAAGGACTGATCGACTTTCAGGGTGTGAATGGGCAGCCGGTGAATGTAATTCAGGGAGGAGTAGCCAGTGCCGAAATCATCAATGGCAATTCTGACGCCAAATGACGCTAATTCCCGGAGTTTCTGGCTGATCTGCTCAAGATCGTTCATGATCACGTTTTCAGTGATCTCGATTTCCAGGTTTTGGGGCGGGAAGCCGTGGGCCTGGAGTTGAGTCATCAGAGTTTCTACAAACCTTGGGTGCTCCACCTGGGCCGGGGACAGGTTTACGGCCAGCCGCAGGTCGCTGTGTCCTTCCCGAATCCACTGGCCGACATCGTGGCAGGCCTGGTCGAGTACGCATTCGCTGAGTTTGGCAATGAGTTTGGTTTCTTCCGCCAGTGGCAGGAAGTCCCGCGGATAGAGCAACCCTCTTTCCGGGTGTTGCCAGCGGACCAGCGCTTCCAAACCCACCACACGATTGCTCGAGGAACAGACCTGCGGCTGGTAAAACACTCGCAACTCATCGCGCTCCAGCGCCATCCGCAGGTCCCTTTCCAGGCTCAGGCGGTTGGCAGTGTCAATGCTCATGCTCTCCGAGTAGAAGCGGTAGCCATCCTTGCCCCGTGCTTTGACGTGATACATGGCAATGTCGGCATTCTGGATCAGTTGATCCATGGATTTACCGGCTTCCGGATAGGTGGCGATGCCGATACTCACACCCACGAAAACTTCGTGTTCGCCCAGTTGGAAAGGCGCGCGCAGGGCCTTGATCAGCTTCTTTGAAATCTGTCGTGCGTCCTCGTAGCCGTGGATCGACGGCAACAGTAGCGTGAATTCATCGCCACCGAAGCGTGACAGGGTGTCCCCCTTGCGCAGACATCGTTCCAGTCGTTGGGTGACCGCCTGCAGCAGGCGGTCACCCATAGCATGTCCCAGTGTATCGTTGATGACCTTGAAGCGGTCGAGGTCCAGGAACATCACCGCCAGTTTCTGCTCACTGCGACGGGCGTGGGTAATGGCCAGGTCGAGCCGGTCCTTGAACAGGGCGCGGTTTGGGAGTCGGGTCAGCAAGTCGTGGTAGGCCTGGAAGTTGATAAAGGCTTCCGCTTCCTTTCGCTCGGTCACATCGCGGGCAGTGCCGTAGTAGCGTGCTTCACGACCATTGTACGTTCCGTCGTCATTATTGGTGTGGGGCCAGGTTTCCGGGTCAATCGGAAACGCGGTAATTTCGAAGTGGCGGGTCGCCTTGCGGCTGCCTCGCGTCTTGAGGCGAACCTCCAGTGTCCTCGGATTGTCTGCGGTGATGTTCGGGCCTTTCAGTGCGTACGTACCCCGGGCAATGTCCCGGTCATCCAGTATCTGGCGAAAGTGACGTCCACAGAGTTCGGCGGGCTGGTAACCGAGCAGGCTCTCGATCTTGCTGTTCACAAAACAGAAATGCCCTTCGCCATCGAGCATGAAAACGATATCGGGTGAGCTGTTGACGATGTAGCGATGCAGTTCCTCGGATTTTTCCAGGCGCATTCGGATGTGCTCATGGGCACGAAGCAGTGAACGCTTGCCAAGTACGCCGTCGACCGTTGCCAGCAGTTCTTCCGGGTCGAACGGTTTGCGGATATAGTCCAGTGCCCCCCTGCGCAGGGCGCGGCTGACGGAACTGAAGGAGCTTTCACCACTTACGACAATCACGCCACATTCGGGTTGCCTCGACGACAGACGCTCCATCACTCCGAAGCCATCCACATCTGGCATGCGAAGATCCAGCATCGCCAGGTCAAACAATTCGGTCTCAAGGATGCGACAGGCCATGCGCCCACCTTCCGCTTCGGTGACCTCGTACCCCTTGCTTCTGAGCAGTGAAGCAAGGCCGGAAAGCAGTCTCGGATCATCGTCGACGACCAGGATGCGCGCCTTTCCTTCGTCGTCGTAAGTCCACTCGGTGCTCGCAGGTTTCATGTCAGTAGCCCGTCGTTTCTTCGTCATTTTTCATCGTTTTTTTTATTTGCCGCCGCGGGAAACAGTATTCGGAATGCTGTCCCTCCGCGTCCCGTGCGGCAACTAATGATGCCCTCCATGTCATCAATCAACTGTTTAACCACGCTCAGACCAAGACCGCTGTGGTCCTTGCCCTTGGTGGATTGAACCGGTGAAAACAGGTGTTTGCGGACCTCGTCGGGAATTCCATTGCCGGTGTCCGCCACTTCCAGTTCCACCCAGGTCTTTCCGCTTTGCCAGACCGGTGCCAGCGTGTGAATAGCCACTTCGCCGCCGTCAACGAGACATTCTGCCGCATTACGGACCAGGTTGATAACCACCTGACGGATGACCGCGCCGGGCACGGTAACGTCGGTGGGGTCCTCGCACAGATCCAGCTCCAGTGCTCTGTCGCCGCCGCTGAACAGACTGTCTTCCAGCAAGTCCCGCAGAATTCTCAGTTCGTCATTAAGATTGCAGGCGCCGGTAGGGTTCGCTGAATCATGGCTCGGAGCCCGGCTGATCTGCAACAGGAGGTCCCCTGCGCGATCGAGCTCGTCACGTATGACGTCCAGCTCGCCCTGCACTTCGTCATCATCCAGCCGGTTCCGCAGTTGATAGATATATTGCCGGATAATGGTAAGCGGGTTGCTCACTTCATGGACCTGGCGACGAATGGCCTGTCGGGCCAGTTCGGCTTCCATACCGTCCTGGGTAGTGCTCCTGGGCTGCGTGGCGGTGACGGCGTCAGACAGTTTTGCGCCGAACAGGCGACCGATTTCTTCTGTCTGGCCAGAGCTTTCATGGTCAGTACCGACGACAAATACGCCTGCACATGGATCTTCCCCGCGTACGGGAATAGCTACCAGAGAAGGCGTTTTCAAGAGCGAAAGCAACTGGCGGTCCAGTACTGTCGGTGAGCGATGATCGAGGCACAGAACGCTGCCGCTGCTGCAGGCCTCGGTCAGCACGCTGGTAGCTGCTCCAATGGCAACCGTGAGATCAGGGATCTGACCAGTGCTGGCGGATAGCAGCGTCAGCCCGTCCCCGGCCTGGCCAAAATAGAGTGCCGGAAGGCCGGTGATCAGTGTCAGGCTGGTGACGGTTGCGGCTAGACTCTCCTGGGCACTGCCGCGAATCGGCGACAGTTCCAACGCCTGGCTGGCCATGGCCTGTTTCAGTATGGTCTGTTTGAGTTTGTCGTTGGAATGGCGGGCGTCGTAGTCTTCCGAAAGCGGAATGCCCAGCGATTCGGCCACGCCGCTCACTTCCTGGTCGATCCTGCGGTTGATTTCTCGCGTGAGTTCTTCATTGAGGCCAAAAATGGTCCCCGCTGCCGCAATGCCCACCGCGTCCGAAAGCGCCAGGCGTGTTGCCAGGCTAATCAGTTTGACCAGGTGTCCGGCATCTCGTACTTCCGTTGGCATGGCCTGTTGGTAGCGCATAGCGTCAACTGCCATGGGGCCCAGGCCCCATGAATCGACCAGTTCGGCAGCAATATCGGACTGGTGGTCAAAGTAGTATTGCTGGGTCTCTCCAGGCGGGGTTTTCAGTGCGATCAGCTCGCCCACATTGTGCAGCATTCCCAGCATGAACGCCTGGTCGGGTTCGGGGTAGCGCGTCAGTGCTGCCAGGGCCCTGGCTGTCAGAGCGGTAGTCAGCGAATGGCGCCAGAAGTCCCGTAGCTGTTGCCACTGGTCTGCCCCGAGTTCGTAGAGGAGCTGGCGCAGTGCCGCAGTCAGAACCAGAGTATGGAAGCGTCGTGTTCCCAGCCTGAGCAGCGCCTGGTCAATGGAGCGTATTTGCGAGGTGGGGCCATACAATGCTGAGTTGGCCAGGGCGAGAACACGAGTGACCAGAGCGGTGTCGGCAGAAACAATATCGCTTATTCGGCGATAATTTTCGTCCTGATGACAGGCTTCAAGCGCCCTAAGGGTAACCTCCGGGAGACTCGGTAGCTGTATGTCAGGGGCAATCAGCATAGGCCTGCCTGTATAACGCGCCAGATATTGTCGTTAGTATCTGACGACTTGTTCATAAATACTAACCCGATGGAGCTTAGACAATAAGCTGCGTTTATTAAACAGTTATTGGTCCTTTTTTAAGCAGAGTATTACCTGTGTTGGGATGTGTGTAAACTTTTTACAGGTTAAATGTCGCAAAACCGTCCATTATCGGGCATGCAACCCGCCTCTTTTTGTCTACAGTTAGAACTCCGTCCGGGTTACACTTTGACACAGTACTCAAATTTCACCCGGATTACATGTCAGTCGACGGACAAGACAGCGCCTACTAAGCATTCATGACCGACTCCCGCACTTCCAGGCATATTCCGAAGCAACCCAGAACACTGGCGATTACCGGTGGCAAGGGTGGCGTCGGAAAAACATCGGTGGCACTGAACCTTTCCCTGACCCTTGCGCGAGAGGGTTACAGAGTATTGTTGCTGGATGGTGACACGGATCTGGCTAATGTCAGTATCATGCTGGGCCGGTATCCGGAACGCACCCTGGCCAACGTAATGGCCAATGAGTGCTCCCTCCGCGATGTAATCATGGAATCGGAGTGGGGGCTGCACATCATTCCCGGCGCCTCCGGGGTCGAGCAATGTGTCGACATGGCTGCTGAAGAAAGTCTCCGTGTTCTCAAAGCGTTGTCGAGGCTGGAGAAACATTACGACTACGTGATCACAGACACGGCCTCCGGCTTGCAGAAGACCGGCATGCACATGATTGCGGCGGCGGAACTGGCCTGCGTCGTGGTCACGCCAGACCCCGCATCGCTGACCGATGCCTTCTCCCTGATCAAACTGCTGATTCGCCGTGGCTACCGAAGGACGCCGAGCGTGTTGGTGAACATGGCCCAGGGTGCAAGTCAGGCTCGATCCGTGTTTCAGCGCCTTGATGCCGCTGCGGTGCGACACCTGGGGTTGCAGTTGCATTACCTGGGTGCGATCTGGCGTGACGAAACTCTGCGCCAGTCGGTGATGAATCAGCGCCCGGTGGCATTGATGCGGGCTTCCGACCCGTCCACCCGCCAGTTCCGCACATTGGCCGACATGTTGAATGTGCGGCTGCGCCAGTTGCCGCCGCGCAAGGCCGGGATTGCCGCCTATTGGCATCGGGTCTCCTCCAGCCCAGCGGAAACAGGGGCATCAGATACAGATCGCTCAGCGGGCAGCGAGCAACCACGGGCACCGGTGGACCCAGCCCAGGAATGCAAACGACTGACCGCGGAACTCGGCAAGATACTGGCAGGCAGCGATGAAAAGCCGCTGCTGCGTTATGAGGCGTTCCAGGGACTTTTTGCACTGTTGGGGCGCAAAATGGATGCAGATACCATTGAGATTGTCCAGACCGGTTTAGCTTCACTCAATTGGGAAAAGCTGGAAAACGAGCAAAGAGAGCATATGGCGACCCATCTTCGCCACCTTGCCGCAGAAGTTGATCCTGCGGCAGTTCCTCGCAAGTCGGAACCAATAGCAAACAGGCCAGAGCGGGAACCGTACTATGATCGTATCAGCTTTGGTGAGCAGAGCCGGTTGATCCGAGCACTTAAGGAACAACCGTCTAATATCTCCCTGGACCAGCTTCTGCGCTCGCTGGCGGACACCGACAAGAACGGTTTCTGAGCACCTCCTGACCCTTTTTTCTCCACTCCTTTTTTTGCATTTAGTCACCTTATTTTATTGTCATTTTATTGATGCGATTTGTAGCGTAACTTTGCTCTATGTCACCGCACTGTCATTCGGTCTGTGCAAAAATCAGCCTTATCCCCGGAATCGTGGCCCGCAAAATGCAAAGGGTAGGAGGCAGACAGTTTCTAATCTGAAAGCCCACTGCATTTGATGGCTACACAGTGAATTTGAGAAGGAGTTCTCGCCATGGCAACACAGCAGCAACAAAACGGAGCGTCAGCGTCCGGTGTTCTTGAGCAACTACGCGGTAAACACGTGTTGATCACTGGCACTACCGGGTTTCTCGGCAAGGTGGTGCTTGAAAAACTGATTCGTACGGTGCCGGATATTGGCGGAATCCATCTGCTTATCCGTGGCAACAAAAGGCATCCAGCCGCACGGGAGCGATTCCTCAATGAAATTGCCAGTTCTTCCGTGTTCGAGCGCCTTAGACACGATGACAACGAGGCATTCGAAACCTTTCTGGAGGAACGCGTTCACTGCATCACCGGCGAAGTGACTGAATCCCGTTTCGGGCTCACGCCAGAGCGGTTCCGTACCCTTGCCGGGCAGGTCGATGCATTTATCAACTCGGCAGCCAGCGTAAACTTCCGGGAGGAGCTCGATAAGGCACTGAAGATCAACACCCTGTGCCTCGAGAACGTTGCCGCCCTGGCGGAACTCAATAGGACTATGGCGGTGATCCAGGTGTCCACCTGCTACGTCAATGGCAAGAATGCCGGTCAGATCACCGAGTCCGTTATTAAACCGTCGGGCGAGTCGATCCCCCGCAGTACCGACGGCTACTATGAAATCGAAGAGCTTGTGCATCTGCTACAAGACAAAATTTCCGACGTGAAAGCCCGGTACTCCGGTAAAGTGCTTGAGAAAAAGCTAGTAGACCTGGGCATCCGTGAGGCCAACAATTATGGCTGGAGCGACACCTACACGTTTACCAAGTGGCTGGGTGAGCAACTCTTGATGAAAGCCCTTGCCGGGCGCTCACTTACAATTGTTCGCCCCTCCATCATTGAAAGTGCACTGGAAGAGCCCTCTCCGGGATGGATTGAAGGCGTGAAGGTGGCAGATGCCATTATCCTCGCCTACGCCCGCGAGAAGGTGTCTCTGTTCCCGGGTAAGCGTAGCGGCATTATAGATGTGATCCCGGTGGACCTGGTGGCCAATAGCATCATCCTGTCCCTGGCAGAAGCCATTTGCGAGCCTGGGCAACGCCGCATCTACCAGTGCTGCAGTGGCAGCTCAAACCCGATTTCGCTGGGCAAGTTCATTGACTACCTGATGACAGAAGCCAAGTCCAACTACGCCGCGTATGACCAGTTGTTCTATCGTCGACCCACAAAACCGTTTGTAGCGGTCAATCGCAAGCTGTTTGATGTTGTGGTTGGCGGCATGCGTGTGCCATTGTCCATTGCAGGCAAGGCATTGAGACTGGCTGGCCAGAACCGTGAGCTGAAGGTCCTTAAAAACCTTGATACCACCCGTTCACTCGCCACCATCTTTGGTTTCTACACGGCACCGGATTACATCTTCCGTAACGATTCGCTGATGGCCCTGGCTTCCCGCATGGGTGAACTGGATCGGGTCCTGTTTCCGGTGGATGCACGCCAGATCGACTGGCCGCTATACCTGTGCAAGATCCACCTTGGAGGTCTTAATCGCTACGCTCTCAAGGAGCGGAAGCTGTACAGCCTGCGGGCCACCCAGACCCGCAAGAAAGCCGCCTGACACCCGGTCAATCGGCTGTCCTTTCTATCCGGCCCTCCGGTTCCCGGGGGGCGGAACGTTACTTGTTGTTTCCGTTAGCGGGTCTATCCTTTAGGGCAGGCTCCAGAACATAGGGTCACCCCTCGTGAGGACGTCATTCGGGCTAAAAGTGCTGGCGGATTGGGACGTTAGTCTAATTCATTGTTCACTGGCACGCATGTTGAACTATGGGTATCCGTCTTCAGGGCTTTTTTTGCCCGTCACGCTCTTTATTAAATAACCGATAATGACAACAGACTCTGACTAATAAGGGGGAGCACAATGACTGATAAACAGGTTTATCCGGTAAGTCCGGACGTGGCCAAACGGGCCCTGCTAAACCGGGATCAGTACGAGAAAATGTACCAACAGTCGGTGAATGATCCAGAAACCTTCTGGGCCGAACACGGCAAGCGACTGGACTGGATCAAGCCCTTCTCGAAGGTGAAAAACACCACCTACGACTACGACAACCTATCCATCAAATGGTTTGAAGACGGCCAACTGAACGCCGCCGCCAACTGCCTGGACCGACACCTGGAAAAGCGCGGTGACCAGACGGCCATCATTTTCGAGGGCGACGACCCGGCCGATTCCCGCAACGTGACCTACCGCGAACTGTATGAAGAAACCTGTAAGTTCGCGAACGTTCTGAAAGACCAGGGCGTCAAGAAGGGCGATGTTGTCACCATCTACATGCCCATGATTGTTGAAACGGGTGTTGCCATGCTGGCCTGTGCCCGCATCGGCGCCATCCATTCCGTTGTCTTCGGCGGGTTTTCGCCGGAAGCACTGGGTGCCCGGATCGCTAACGGTAAGTCCCGATTCGTGGTGACGGCCGATGAAGGTGTCCGTGGCGGTCGCAAGATTCCTCTCAAGAAAAACGTCGACGCCGCGTTGAGTAAGGAAGCCGGCGCTGATGTGGACAAGGTTATTGTCGTCAAGCGCACCGGTGGTGATGTGCCCTGGAAAGACGGTCGCGACGAAAGTTATGAGGAGCTGATGAAGGGCGCGTCCACGGATTGCCCGGCAGAGCCCATGAACGCCGAAGACCCGCTGTTCATGCTGTACACTTCCGGCTCCACTGGCGCGCCGAAAGGCGTATTGCACACCACCGGTGGCTACATGGTCTTTACCTCCATGACCCACGAATACGTTTTCGATTACCACGATGGCGACGTCTATTGGTGTACGGCGGACTTTGGCTGGGTCACCGGTCACAGCTATATTTTGTACGGCCCGCTTGCCAATGGCGCTGTCACCGTTCTGTTTGAAGGTGTGCCCAACTACCCGGACACTTCCCGTATGGGCCAGGTGGTGGACAAGCACAAGGTCAATATCCTGTACACCGCACCCACCGCCATCCGTGCCCTGATGGCCGAGGGCGAGTCCTGCATGAACGGCACCACTCGCGACAGTTTGCGCCTGCTGGGCTCGGTGGGTGAGCCGATTAACCCCGAAGCCTGGGAGTGGTACCACCGCGTGATCGGGAACAGCAAATGCCCGATTGTGGACACTTGGTGGCAGACCGAGACCGGTGGCATCCTGATTTCGCCGCTGCCAGGCGCCATTGATCTCAAGCCCGGTTCCGCCACGGTTCCCTTCTTCGGCGTCAAGCCGGCACTGGTGGACAATGACGGCAATATCCTGGAAGGCAAGACCGAGGGCAACCTGGTGATCCTGGACAGCTGGCCTGGCCAGATGCGGACCATCTTCGGCGACCATGAGCGCTTCAAGCAAACCTACTTCAGCACCTATAAAGGCATGTACTTTACGGGTGACGGAGCCCGTCGCGACGAGGACGGTTACTACTGGATTACCGGTCGTGTTGATGACGTTCTGAATGTCTCAGGACACCGCCTGGGTACGGCTGAAGTGGAAAGCGCACTGGTGGCACACGACAAGGTCGCCGAGGCGGCTGTGGTAGGCTACCCTCACGAGATCAAAGGGCAGGGCATATACGTCTATGTCACCCTGGTTCACGGAGAGGAACCGTCGGATGAGCTCAAGAAGGAGTTGGTTCAGTGGGTTCGCAAGGAAATCGGCCCCATTGCCTCTCCAGACGTGATCCAATGGGCACCTGGACTGCCCAAGACTCGTTCTGGCAAGATTATGCGTCGGATTTTGCGTAAAATTGCGTCGAACGAGCACGATCAGTTGGGCGATACCTCCACCCTGGCGGACCCGGGTGTGGTGGATGACCTGATCAGCGGTCGTGCGAACAAGTAAAGCCTGCTTGTTATCAGGCTATGACCCTGTGAGGAACCTGTTGAATGACACAAACTATTATCGTCGCCGATGATCACCCGCTGTTTCGGGCAGCTCTGAAACAGGCGGTCAGTCAGGCGGTACCTGATGCCAGGACAGTGGAAGTGGACAGCATCAAGGCGCTGCAGGCGGCGGTAGAGTCGCATCCGGATGCGGATCTGGTGTTACTGGATCTGAACATGCCGGGCGCCCACGGCTTTTCGGGGCTCGTGTTCATGCGCGGGCAATATCCCGGCCTGCCGGTGGTGGTGGTGTCAGGATCGGAAGAAATGCAGGTAATGCGCCGCTCGATCGACTACGGGGCGTCGGGTTTTATTCCGAAGTCAGCGCCTCTGCCAACCATCACCGAGGCGATTCAGGCAGTCCTGGAAGGGGACGTCTGGTTGCCAGAGGGTGTGGCGGACAAGATCGAGCGGATGCATTCGGACATGACGGACTTCTCCGAAAAACTGGCATCACTGACGCCGCAGCAGTTCCGGGTGCTGGGTATGCTGGCTGAGGGGCTTTTGAACAAACAGATCGCTTATGATCTGGATGTCTCGGAGGCCACCATCAAGGCCCATATCACGGCGGTGTTCCGGAAGCTGGGGGTTCGCAACCGGACCCAGGCAGTGATTGCGATTCAGCAAATGGAGATAGATCCTTCGGATACGTCGTTGTCTGGTAGCTGAACAGCCTGAAAAATTTGTGGAAGGAGCGGGCGAAAAGGGGTGTTCAAAAACACGCTGTAAATACATCCCTGTACGCTCGGCTCCGCCATCCATGGCTCCGCACGGTTTTGGAACACCCCTTTCCGCCCACTCCGGGCCGGCCAGCAATACATTTACTTACTGGCATACCCCAATTTCTTATCCACCAGATTGAACAACTCCTCACCTTGGTGCCAGCGGTCCAGGTTCTCCAGGAACTGGTCGGTCAGCGCCCGTTTCCAGCCGATGAAGTCGCCAGACATGTGGGCAGTCATGATGACATTCTCCATATCCCATAGCGGATGATTCGCCGGCAAGGGTTCTTCCTCGAACACGTCCAGCGCGGCGCCGGCAATATCCCCATTGTTCAGGGCGGCAATCAGGTCGTCGGTCTTCACAACAGGCCCGCGACCAATGTTGATCAGGCGGGCGGACTTGCGCATCGATTTAAAGGCCTTCTCGTTGAACAGGCCTTCGGTTTGCGGTGTCAGCGGCGCGGCAATGACCACGAAATCCGCCAGGCCCAGCTGCTCGGTCAGGTCGTCATTACCATGAACGGCAACGAAGTCCGGGTCGTCGTGGCGGGGTTTGCGAGCAATGCCATGGGGGTTCAGGCCGGCAGCCTTGCACAACCTGGCAATCTGGCCTCCAATGGAGCCGGCGCCAACGATCAGCACCTGTTTGCCTTCGGCTCTTTCGGTGTCCCGGTGCTGCCATTTGTGCTCAGCCTGCAGGCGCAGGGAGCGCGGAAAATCCTTGGCGAACATCAGAATCGTGCAAAGCACGTATTCGGCAATGGTGCGGTCGAAGATGCCCCGGGCGTTGGTCACGGTGACATCGCCTTCAATGAGGTCCGGGAACATGAGGGCATCCACGCCGGCGCTGGTGGCGTGAATCCATTGCAGTTTGTCCGCCGACGGCCAGGCGGCAGCCAGGGCTTCGGTGCGAAAGTCCGTCACCATCATTACGTCGGTACCCGGCAAGGTGTCCCGCAGAGTGGGCTCGTCAGAAGCAAAGCGAACCTCCGCACGGGCTCGCAGGGCATCCATGCCAGGAGGCTCATTTTCACCGGGTGCTGTCAGAACGGTTACAACCGGTTTGCTGTGTTGGGTCATCTGTCCTCCGCCAATGCAGTTTGTCCGCGTCCGGCCGCGGGAATCGACAGTCCGGATGTCGAGTTTACAGTCTGGTATCTGAGCCTGAACTGGTCAACCTGAGCCCATATAAGATAAAGGTCGTAGCCCTTGTTATAGCGGGTATTGCGGCGTTTCGTTCCGGTAGCCCAATCTTTCTGTTTTATGTCTTGTATGGCCCCTGTTTACTGACTAACCTGCAGGAGTAGCTACTATTTTGCCCTGCGTCCAGGAGGTGTTTATGGCAGAAGCCGCCAATCGAGAAACCGGCCAGACCAAACCGCGTAAAGTGAAATACCGGAAGAACAAGGCCAGTTGGAACCCGGCGATGCAGGCGGTTCCGGTGCCGGGCATTCGTCGCATGGTGAATATGGCGGCCACCATGAAGGATGTCATTCATCTTTCCATCGGTCAGCCGGATTTGCCCACCCCCAAGCATGTCATTGACGCTTATATTGATGCGCTCAATGCCGGGCAGACGGGGTACACCATGGACGCGGGCCTGCCCGAGTTATTGGTTGCCCTGCGGGACTACTACGGCGCACGCTACGATCGCAAGCTGACTCGGGACAACATCCTGATCACCAGTGGGGCGACCGAGGCGATGTACCTGGCGATTTCGGCGACGTCTGCGCCAGGCCGGCAGTTCATCGTGACTGACCCGTCGTTCCTACTTTACGCACCGCTGATTCGCATGAATGGTGGTGAGGTCAAGTTTGTGCCCACTCGGGCGGATAACGACCACCAGTTGGACCCGGACGAAGTGATCCGGGCCATGGGGCCGCGCACGTTTGCGCTGATCCTGAACAACCCCAATAACCCGACCGGGGCCGTATATCCCCGCAGTACTGTCGAGACCATTCTGGAAGAATGCGCTTACCGGGGAGTCCAGGTATACGCCGACGAGGTCTATGATCACCTTATCTTTGACGATGACGACTTCGCCAGCGTACTGAACTGTTCGATGGACCTGGACAACATCATGTGTATCAGCAGCTTCTCGAAGACCTATAGCATGGCCGGGTTGCGGGTAGGTTGGGTGATTGCAAGCCAGGCGGCGATCAAGTCGCTGCGGCGTTTTCACATGTTCACCACCTCTGTCGCCAACACGCCGTCCCAGTTCGCGGGGGTCGCGGCACTCACCGGAGACCAGCAATGCGTCAAGAACATGGTGGATATCTACCGTGAACGCCGCGACAAGGTGGTGGAGTTGGTCGACCAGACACCGTATCTGACAGGGTATAAACCCGGCGGCGCCTTCTTTGCGTTCCCGGATTTGCCGCCCCATGTGGACGGTTCTGACCTGGCATTGCGCATGCTCAAGGAAACGGGTGTTTGCCTGGTGCCGGGAGATGCCTTCGGGGAAGGGTGCACGAACGCCGTTCGGATCAGTTTCTCGACCACGTGCGAGAAACTGGATGAAGCCTTCGACCGGATCATCCCCTGGATGGCCAAGCAGCAGTTCTGACCGTCATGTCGGCTCTGGACTCAGTGCTTGTGCAATGCCCCTACTGTTGGGAGACGCTGGATCTCAGCGTCGACCCTTCGGTGGAAGATCAGGAGTACGTGGAGGATTGCCAGGTGTGCTGTCAGCCCATCCTGGTCCACGTGGTCCTCGACGAGAACCTGACCCCCTCCGTGACTGTCCGGGCCGAGAACGAATAACCGCCCGCCAACCTTCGGCGGTGTCTATTTATTCCTGAACGATGATTAACCTGCCCGGCTTGCCCGGGCAGCCACCTTGGCTCAGGATAGGAGGAACTGCAAAGGAGAGTCTTTCGATGGTCAACGCATCAACCCGCCTGTTTTCGGCCGTTATTCTGTTATCCATGTTTGTGCTAGGTGGCTGTGCCAGCCTGTCACCCTATTCCATTTCCGAAGCGACGTTGGAGCGCCACTTTCAGGACACCGTCAGTGACTTTGATCGCCGGCAGCTGCAGAGCGGGTCGCCACTTAGCCTGAGTCTGAGCAATGCGGACATTACCCTTGGCCCTGATGGCCGGGACGTCGCGGTCATTGACCTGAGAGGGCAGGTTGCACTGAATGCGCTGATGGCAAAGCTGCCAGTCGATATTGCCCTGAAAGTGGAAGGAGCGCCTGTCTACGACAGCGAGGAGAAAGCGATCTACATTCGGCGGCTGCAACTGTTGGAAAGCAGTATCGATTCGTCGTTTTTCAAAGGAGATCTCAAACCGGTTACGGATAACGTCATGCGGGTAGTTGCCCAGATGCTGGAAACCATGCCGGTGTATCGGCTGGATGAAGCGGACTTCACCCAGCGAATGTTCGGCATGGTCCCCATGGACGTGAGGGTCGCGCCCGGACGGCTTGAATTCGTTATGGCCGAGTAAGCGTTTCCAGGCGCTCGCGCACGGCGGTGCCGATTTCCTGTGTGCCTCTGGATTTGCCGGCGTTTTCCGCCAGGTCGGCGGCCACCGCATCAAACAACTCCCGCCCGGCAGTGGCCACAGCCGGGTCTTTTCGACCCAGCCATTCCAGCATGCGTGCCGTGGTGAACAGCATGGCTGTGGGGTCGGCCAGGCCCTGGCCGGCAATATCCGGTGCGCTGCCATGGGTCGGCTCGAACATCGAGGGCATGCCGTTTTCGTCGGGGTTCAGGTTGCAGGAAGGGGCCACGCCCATGCCGCCGGACAATACGGCTGCCAGGTCGGTCAGGATGTCACCCTGCAGGTTGCTGGCCACCACCACATCGAACGCCCAGGGCGCCTGTACGAACTTCATGCAAGCAGCATCCACCAATTCGTGGTGCGTTGCTACGTCGGGATACTGTTTCGCCATTTCCTCGAAGGCTTCGGTGTACATATCGCCCCAATAGCGCAGGGCATTGCGTTTGGTCACGATGCACACCTGGCTTTCGCAGGTTTTACCGTCCAGAGTGCGGAACTGTCGGGTACGGCCTTCTTCGGCGCGCGCGGCGGCCCGCAGGCGGGCCTGCTCGAAGCCATAGCGGATAATCCGGTCCGTCGCCCGGCGAGTGAATACTTCCATCTGGGTGGCCACTTCATCCGGTGCGCCCTTACGGAGTCGCCCGCCCTGGCTGACATACTCGCCTTCGCTGTTTTCGCGAATCACCAGCATGTCGATGTCCTTGGCGCGTTCATCCGCCAGATACTGGCGAGCACCGGGAAGCAGCCTGGCGGGCCGTTCGCAGACCCACTGATCAAATCCCTTGCGCATGTCCAGCAGGGGTGCCAGGGAGATACTGTCTGGCAGCAGGTAACGGTCCGGGTCGTCGACCGGGCCGGGGTCGCCCAGAGCGCCAAGGAGAATGGCGTCATAGGATTTCAATTGGTCCAGAGCATCAGCCGGCATGGATTCGCCGTTCTCTTCGTGCCAGGCATGGGATGGCCAGGGAAAGCGTGTCCACTCCATCGGCAAATCGTGTCGTTTGCGCAGGGTCTCCAGGCAGTGTACCGCCTCGGCAACCACTTCAGGACCGATGCCATCACCGGGGGTCACCGCAATTCGGGTTTTCTGGGCCATTCCGGATACTCCTTCCTGTTGCTGTGATCGTAGCGTCAGTTGTGTGATTCAGTGTAGTCATGTGCCATGGGGATTCCACACCATTTAACCCCTCGTTTGTTTTACCAGTTATGGATTGCTGGTTATAGTGCTGTGGTTGACTAATTTTACTGAGGATTTACCTTGTTCTATCGCCTGATTACCGTCGTTGGCGGACTGTTGTTTGTCATCATCCTGTTCGCCCTGATCTGGTTCTTCTGCAAACAGTTCCTGCTTCGCCATGGCGTCAAGGAACAGGTGTCTGATCGCGCCACGGTGCTGGCCACCTGGACATTTGCGGGCGTCAGCGTGGGGCTGGTGTTTGCGGTGTTGGGTGCCTTTATTCTTGGCCCCTGGGCGTTTTATCGCACCTTGCGCGGACATGACACTGAAGTGTCTGACGGCGCAGCGATCTGGTGGGGCTTCGGCATTGTTGTAGCGTCACTGGGGATTACCGCCGCCGGATTTCTTGGTTTCCTGAAACTGGTGGGGGCATACTGACTGAAGGCACTTACACGACGCTGGCCAACTGGCCCCGGAACCAGATAAGCGCTGGCTCCCGCTCATAGGCCTTGTGCCAGTACAGATGCACATCGATACCGGGCAGGTCTACCGGAGTGGTCAGAATATCGATGTCAGCCCGTTCCGCGATGATCCGCGCGTAGTTTTCCGGCATGGTCAGCAACAGGTCGGTTCCCTCAGCCACCCGGCAGGCGGCGTAGTAATGCTGGCACCTCAGGCGTATGTCTCGTTGCACCCCAAACCGCGATAACTCGAAATCCTCAATGCCAGGTCCTTCCGAGCGGGACGAAACCAGTACATGCTTGGCTTCGAGATACTTGTCCAAGGTCAGGCCGTCGCTGGTGAGCGGGTGGCCCTTTCTCGCCAGCACCACCAGCCTGTCGTGTCGCAATAGTTCATGACCTGTCTGATTGCTGACGGGCAACAGCACATCCACCGCAAAATCCAGTTTGCCCGCTGCTAGCTGGGTTTCCATATCCCGCCGGGGCACCCGCTGGCTGATGATCTCCAGCTCGGGGTAGCTTTCCAGCCGGCCCATCAGTTTGGGCAGGAACGTCGACTCGAGGATGTCCCGCAAGGCCAGCGAGTAGGTTTTGCGCTGACTGGCCGGGTCGAAGGCGTGGAACTGGTTCACTGCACTCTGTATCTGGGTCAGCCCCGGGCGCATGGATTCCAGGAATCGGCGGGCCAGGGGAGTGGGCACCATCTGATTGCCCTGACGACTGAACAACGGGTCATCAAAATGCTCGCGCAGACGTGACAGGGAATGGCTGACTGCCGGCTGGGTGAGGTGGAGGGCCCGGGCGGCGCGGGTCAGACTGCCCTCCCGGTAGATGGTGTCGAATACATGCAGCAGGTTCAGGTCCAGTCGATTCAGTGCCATGAGCATCTCCACTTCGCGAATAAGCCAGTCTTATGATAGATGATAAGAATTATTCAGTCGCGTAATAGTGGACAGAAAACTAGACTGGCTCCATATCGGTCAAACCAAGAGGACATGGCAATGGATTTCAGTATTTCCGAGAGGGGCCAGAACTATCTCAAGCGCGTCAAAACTTTCATGGAGGAAGAAATCTTCCCGATTGAAGAGCAGTACCATAAGGAACTGATGGCGCAGGAAAACCGCTGGGTGGTGTTGCCCATCATCAAGGAACTGAAAGCAAAGGCCAAAGCACAGGGCCTGTGGAACATGTTCTTCCCGGATGAGAAATACGGGTGTGGGCTTCTCAACTCCGACTATGCCCTGATTGCCGAAGAAACTGGCCGCAGCTTTATTGCCCCGGAAATCTTCAACTGCAATGCGCCGGACACCGGCAACATGGAAGTGCTGATCCACTACGGCTCCGAAGAACAGAAAGCCGAATGGCTGCCCCGTCTGCAAAGCGGTGAAGTACGCTCCGCTTTCTGCATGACCGAGCCGGCTGTGGCATCTTCAGACGCCACCAACATGGAAGCCACGGCCACTGTGGATGGCGACGAGGTTGTTCTCAACGGTCGCAAATGGTGGAGCACTGGCGTTGGCCACCCGGATTGCAAGGTTGCCATTTTCATGGGCCTGACCGATCCGGATGCCCACAAGCACCGCCGTCATTCCATGGTGTTGGTGCCGCTGGATACCCCTGGGGTCAAAATTGAGCGAATGCTGCCGGTGTTCGGCGCCTACGATGAGCCATACGGTCACGGTGTTGTGTCCTTCGACAACGTGCGCCTGCCCAAGACTGCATTTATTGCGGGCCCCGGTCGTGGCTTCGAGATTGCCCAGGGCCGTCTTGGGCCGGGGCGTGTTCACCACTGTATGCGTGCCATTGGTGCGGCGGAGCGTACTCTGGAGCTGATGATCAAAAGGGCGACCAGTCGTGAGGCGTTTGGTCGGCCGATCGCTAAACTGGGCGGTAATCCGGATGTGATTGCTAACGCCCGTATGGCGATAGAGCAGGCGCGACTGCTGACGCTGAAGTGCGCCTGGGCATTGGATACCAAGGGTATCTCTGGAGCCTTGCAGGAAGTCTCGATGATTAAGGCGGTTATTCCGAAGATGCTTCAGCAGATTGTGGACGATACGATTCAGATTCACGGGGGTGCTGGTGTCAGCGACGATGATTTCCCGCTGACTCAGTTGTTCGCCTATGCTCGGGTTTTGCGCCTGGCTGATGGCCCGGATGAGGTTCACCGGGCGATGGTGGCTCGTCTGGAGCTGGCAAAGTACCGGAAGTGAGCCCGCTAGTTTCGGAGTGTGAGCGGACGGACGGGGCGTTCTGAAACACGCTCCTTCGGCACATCCATGTGACGCTTGGACTCCGCCATCCATGGCTCCGTACAGTTTCAGAACACCCCGTCCGTCCGCTCAGTCAAACCTTGCGAGTTGGCGTTTTGGGGTTTCAGCTCTTGCACGGATTCAGATAACTAAGATAACGGTGAAACACAGATGACACAGCGAGTATTTATAACCGGCGGGGCCAGCGGCCTGGGCCGGGCTATTGCATTGCGGTATGCCAAAGAAGGCGCCAAGGTCTGTATTGGCGATATTAATCCCGAGCAGGGCATTGCCGTAGAGCAGGAGATCAACAATGCGGGTGGCGAAGGTTACTTTGTTGAGTGCGATGTGCGCCGGCTGACCGACCTTGAGAAGATCTGCGAGGACCTCACCGGCAAATGGGGTGGGGTAGACGTGGTGGTGAACAACGCTGGTGTCGCTTCCGCGGGCTCGATTGAAGACACCACCATGGCCGATTGGGAATGGATCATGGACATCAACGTGTTGGGTGTCGTTCGGGGCTGCAAGGCCTTTACCCCGCAGTTCAAGAAGCAGGGCTCCGGCGCTTTCGTGAACATCGCCTCCATGGCCGGGCTTATGCTCGCACCGTTGATGGACAGCTACAACGTGTCCAAGGCCGGTGTCATCGCGCTTTCGGAAACTCTGAGCCAGGAGCTGCGAGACTCCGGTATAAGCGTCAGCTGCGTGTGCCCGGCGTTTTTCCAGACCAATCTGACCAGCAGCATGCGGTCTGATATTCCGGGCATTCAGCAGAACGTCAACAAACTGATGAAACGCTCCACCATCACCGCCGAAAACGTGGCCGATGACATCGTTCGTTCGGTAGAGAAAGGCGATTTCTGGGTGCTGCCCCATGCCAAAGAGCGCCGCATGTGGATACTCAAGCGCCATGCGCCCAAGGCGTTTGACTGGTTGATGTACCAGGAAAGCAAGCGCTGGATGAAGAAAATGGGCGGCAAGGCTTAAGTCATCATTTAACACAGAATCAGGAAGTAAGGGAGAGCCGTATGACCCAGATCGACCAGGCTGTTGATATCCGCGAAGGTGAAGAGCTGGATGTCGCGGCCGTTGACCGCTTCATGAAGCAGGCCATCCCGGACCTGGAAGGCCTGCCGCAGATCAAGCAGTATCCTGGCGGTGCGTCCAATCTGACATACCAGGTGGATTATGGCGATCGTTCCTACGTGTTGCGCCGCCCGCCGTTTGGCCATATTGCCAAGTCTGCCCACGACATGCTGCGGGAAGCCAAGGTGATGCGGGCTCTCAAGCCCGAATTCCCGTATGTTCCGAACATTGTCGCCATCTGCGACGACCATGACATTCTGGGCTGCGATTTTTACGTCATGGAGCGCCTGAAAGGCATCATCCTGCGTCAGGATTTCCCCAAGGACTTTGAGCTCAGTGAGGCGGATACCCGCAAGCTGTGCCTGAATGTGATCGACAAACTGGTGGACCTGCACAATGTCGATGCCAAGGCCACCGGCCTTGATAAGTTGGGTAAGGGCGCCGGTTATGTGCAGCGCCAGATTGGCGGCTGGAGTGACCGTTTCCGCAAGGCGAAGACGGATGACGTGGGTGACTTTGAAACGGTGATGGGCTGGCTGAACGACAAGATGCCGGACGACGTTGCCCAGGTGGTCATTCACAACGACTACCGCTTCGACAATGTGGTGCTCAATCAGGACAACCCGTTCGAGGTGATTGGTGTTCTTGATTGGGAAATGGCGACCATCGGCGACCCGCTGATGGATCTGGGCAACAGCCTGGCCTATTGGATTGAGGCCGATGACGAAGGCCCGTTCCAGATGTTGCGTCGACAGCCGACCCACCAGCCGGGCATGCTGACCCGCAAGGAAGTGGTCGCTTACTACGCGGAGAAATCCGGCCGCAAGATCGACAACTTCGATTTCTACGAGATCTATGGTCTGTTCCGGCTGGCGGTGATTGTCCAGCAGATCTATTACCGTTTTTACCACGGCCAGACCAAAGACAAGCGATTCGCCGCCTTTGGCCATGCCGCGAACTACCTGGAAAAACGCTGTCAGCGACTGATCG
>OJEP01000096.1_pt1 | contig 54048 bp, 52 predicted proteins | sample 1593761 | NCBI WGS metagenome assembly OJEP01 (sample SAMN05416783, study PRJEB24817) | seawater metagenome | isolation source: Sea water | place: Canada:Atlantic | collected 2013-11
TATTCGTCGGCAGCGTCAGATGTGTATAAGAGACAGGCCTTGAAGCTCAATTCTCGGGCGGCGTACCGAAATGCCTGTAATGCCCTTAGCGGAGGGAGTCTCTGCATTGGAGTCGCTCTGCTTACGGTTAATTTTTAATTAAGCATAGTCCAATTTTACCCGTTTGTTCCCGGAACCGTCGATTGAAAGAATTCAGGTTGAGCAGGAACACAAATACCATTCTGGAAGAATTAAGGGAGCGACCATCATGAAGATTGAAGTCCCCATTGTAAGTGCATTTGTTGACGGTGATTCCGGCGGAAATCCGGCAGGCGTTGTACTTCACGCCGAGCGGTTCAGTTCTGAGCAAAAACAGAAGATCGCAGCCGCTGTCGGCTTATCGGAAACGGCGTTTGTTTCTCCGTCCGATTCAGCGGATATAAAGCTGGAGTTCTTTACGCCAACCCAGCAGATCGCTCATTGCGGGCACGCGACGATCGCGACATTCAGTTATCTCCGTCAAAACGGCCTGTTGGCACACGATCAGTCATCCAAGGAAACGATTGATGGATGCAGGTCGATAAAGATGGAGGGCGACTCAGCGTATATGGAGCAGAAAGCCCCTCGCTATGAGCCGCTGAACAGTGCGGATCTTCAATTGACGCTTCAGGCACTTGGAATAACCAGCGCTGATCTGATTGCGGGTGCGAAGCCGACACTGGTGAATACAGGCAATAGCTTTGTCGTAATCGGAATTCGGGACGTTGACACTATCAAAGGCCTCCAGCCAGATTTGGCTTTGATTGAGCAGCTGAGTGACGCTCTTGATTTGATTGGGTTTTACGTTTTTTCCTTTGATGGAGTCGGAGATGGACGAGACGCAGGAGCCCGAATGTTCGGGCCCCGATATGGAATTCAGGAAGAGTCTGCAACGGGCATGGCTGCTGGTCCACTGGCGTGTTACCTACGGGAGTTCCTTGGCATCGACAAGCATGAATTCACGGTTGAGCAGGGTCGCTGGATGTCACCGCCCTCCCCCAGTGTAATCAATGTGCGTTTGCATCTAGATTCCAATGGCAAGATCGAAAGTCTTTTTGCCGGTGGTCGAGGTGCGCTGAAAGAAGTCACCGAAGTTACTGTTTGATGTTCAGCCTTTCCGTCACCGGTATTGAACGTGTTCATCTGAACCCATCATTGGATTTGATGTGTCGTATATCGCATAGCAATTTTTTCTACAGCCCGGAAACAGAGAGAATCCCAATCAAGCCAATGAGGCGACATTGTCTAATCTAATTCTCTTAAAAGGTGGAATATCACATGAACGCAATCAACAAGTTCTTTCTCGTTTTTTCTGTACTCACTTTCTCTGCATTCGCGCAAGCCGAAGGTGTTAGCCAGGGAGATATTGAACGCGGCAACAATCCTGCAGTTGAAACTGTCGAACTGGGTACCGGCCACTAAGCCGCCCCAAACGACAATGGGCGGTCCTGATGGCCGCCCATGCCTTTTTAATACAAAACCCTCCCTCTTCGATCCAGTTTCTGCATTTCCCGGCTCTGCCCTTGCAGTCCACCCTCTTAGCGCTGTTTTAGCCTTGATTACCCATCGACTCAATAAAGGCGTCCACCTCCGACTGCGTGTAACGAGGTGTAATGTGTTGCGGACAGTTCCAGTCAAAGGCCTCTATCCGAATGATCATGCCCCTCTCTACCTGGGCTTTATAGCTCTCGTCCTGTAATTGGTCGAGAATTGATGATGGCTCAGGACCAACCAGTGTCATCCTTCCAAGCAGTTTGAGTCTCCGCCGATTCGGGTAGTCCATCAGGAACAATGAAACCCGATCATTGGTACGCACGTTGCCAGTCGTGACGTACTGGCGGTTGCCCGAGTAGTCCGCAAAACCAATGGTCGACTGGTCGATGACCTTCAAAAATCCGGCTGGCCCGCCCCGATGCTGGATGTAGGGCCAACCGGTTTCACTGACACTGGCAATGTAAAAGCTGTCCCGGGCCTCGATAAACACCCGTTCCCGATCCCTGAGCAGGTTGTTGCGGTCGGGGCCAGATTCAATTGACGAGTAACCGGTCCGACTGCCCATTTCCTCCTGGACCTGCTTAACCGTACTGGTAAAAGCGATTTCCGCAAACTTGTGCGCCATGTTGGGCTCCTGAGGTTTTCATGAATCTGTTCTCCCATTTACTACCAGTAACTTTTCAGGCTCAAGTGTTACGTCGTGTCCTCATTATTTTAAAACAGACTCAAGTTCAATTACGGCGGACTCCATTCGAGTCCCGCAGATACACTCCACCTTAACCCTTCGTTAACCCCCGCCCCGATAACGTACACATTCTCGTTTACCGCTGATCAGACCGACCTCCGATGGACCCCGTTTATGTGTCGTTATCTCGACGTGAAAGTTTTATTACTGTCCCTTTTAGGGATTTTGGTTTCCGGCTGCAGCACCTTATCCGATACCAGTGACTATATTGCCCAGGCTGATACTGACCGGGGAAACATTACTTCCTGGTCTGAAGTGGATAATGGTGAAGACGCCACCTACCTTAACCAGCTGCTGGCCAGCCCTGCTGTAGACCAACTGATTGCCGAAGCGCGTGCAGCCAATCCTGACCTGCAGCAAACGCTGCTTTCACTTGAGATTCTCCGCGCCCAATACCGGGCGACCCGAGCCGATGCGCTACCGGATATTGATGCCGGTTTTGGTGCAAGCAAGACAGAAGACGCAGATACCACCTACAGTGGTTCGGTCACGGTCAGCTGGGAGCTGGATCTATGGTCAAAGATCTCTGACGAGACATCGGCCGCAGCCAGCGACGTCGCAGAACAACTGGCACTTTACCAGGCAGCCCGGGACGCGCTCGCGGCAGAAGTTATGCAGGGTTGGTTGCAGTTGATCAACCTTCGCCGTTCTGTTGCCATCGAAATGCAACGGGTGGAATTGCTGGAAAAGAACGAGCAGTGGATCCTTCAGCGTTATCGCTCCGGTCTGGGGGATCTGGAGGATCTGGACAGTGCTCAGACGTCTGTAGCCAGCGCCCGAGCTACATTGATAGCCGTTCAGGAATCCCTGCAGCAACAGCAACGGGCGCTAAACCTTCTGCTTGGCCGCAGCCAGGGCAGCACTGTCATTGCCTCTGACTACCCACAGGTTCTGGTGCCTTTGACCGCCCTCCCCGAACAGACACTGCAGCGTCGTCCTGATCTGAAAGCCGCTTTTTTGGCCATCATTGCAAACGACTACCGCACCGCCGTTGCCTACAAGGACATGCTCCCGTCCATTAGCCTGGAAGCGGCGCTCAGCGACACCGGCACATCACCCGGTGACGCCCTGCTGAGAAACCCGGTGTGGTCATTGCTCGGGCAGCTATCGGCGCCTCTGTTCCGTGGTGGCGAGCTACAGGCGAATGCGGATGCTGCGGAACTGGCCACCGCCCAGAGCTATCAGGCTTACCGGGAGACACTGCTGACGGCCGTACAGGAAGTCGAGGATGCTATCGGTCAGGAATCGAGTCTCGGGAAACAGCAACAACAGATTGAGAGTGCCCTTCAGAGCGCACGCCGCAACTACCAACAGTATCAACAAAAGTACCGGAATGGTCTGGTCTCTGTGCTGGATCTTCTTGAGGTGCAGCAGGAAGCCTTTGACCTGGAACTACAACTCAACGACCTAACCTATGAGCGCCTGAGCAATCGAATCACGCTGGGACTCGCATTGGGGCTCGGCATTAAGGAGGCCGACCAGTCATGATCCGACCATACGCAAAATGGCTTGTTTTGGTGGCCGCCATCGGCGTGCTGATCAGTGTGTCCGTATACAGCGGCCAGAAAATCAATCAGCAACAGAACCGGCCTCTCCCTGCAGAAGAAGATAGCGCTATTGCTCCAGATGTGGGTGTCATCCAGGTAACCACCGGGTCCCATTCGGTCGCCGTTGAAGCCTTTGGTTCGGCCAAATCCCGATTTCAGCTGCCGCTCACCGCCCAGGTGTCCGGTCAGGTTTCTGAACTGGAGAACGCGTTCGAATCCGGGCGGATCGTGAACAAAGGCGACCTCCTTTTGACACTGGAAGACAGTGATTACCGTGCCGCGTTGGCCAGTGCGAAAAATGACCTGGCGAGTGTACAGGTAGACCTTCTTGAGGCCGAGAGAGAAGCGGAACAGGCCCTTGCGGAGTGGCAGGGTTCCGGAATGACCGGCGAGCCGGATTCTCCTTTGGTTCTGCAGGAGCCCCAAGTGGCAGAAGCAAGAGCAGCGGTCTCTGACGCCGAGGCGGCGGTGGTTAGTGCCGAGAAAGACCTGGCACAAACCCGTGTCAGGGCCCCCTTCGACGCCCTGATCGTCAGTCGCACCGTCTCGCCGGGTAGTTATCTGCAGGCCGGGAGCGACATTGCCGAACTCTACAGTGCCGACCGGATTGAAATCTCGTTGTCCGTTTCACAACTCGACTGGCAGAACTTTCCTGACATCGAGGTACTGAATCAGGGCAGTTGGCCGGTAACACTGATGTCGGTCGAAACCGGGCAGCAATGGCGTGGCTATATCGAGCGAACAGAACTCCACCTGGATGATACAAGCAGGCAACAGTCCGTGATTGCGGCCGTGGATCGACCACTGGAACAGCCCGAAGTGCTGGCGCCCGGAACCTTTTTACAAGCGCAAATCGAGGGCCGCGAATTGAGCGATCTGTGGCGCCTACCGTCTTCTTCCCTCAGCCAACGGGGCGAAATCTGGTATGAAACCGATGGAATCCTGGCCAGTTTCTCTGCAGAGCCAGTCGCCAGTGACGAGCAGGCGATCTATATCCGGCCTCCGGAATCGCTTCGTGACCAGATGGTGAATGTACTGACCCACCCTCTTAGCACCTACATGCCTGGCATGGCAGTTAATCCGGTGGAGGCATCCAATGGTTGATCAAAACTGGAACAAGGGCATTATCCCCTGGTTCGCTAACAACCCCGTAGCGGCTAACCTTCTTCTGGTGTTGGTCATTGGTCTTGGCGTGCTCCAGGCCGGGGATCTGCGCAAGGAAGCGTTCCCCAGTATAGAGCCTGACAGCCTGACGATCTCGGTCAGTTATGACAGCGGCTCGGCTCAGCAATCTGAGGAAGGCCTGGCGATTAAGATTGAAGAGCAACTGGAAGACGTTAGCGGCATTGAGGACATCACCAGCTCTTCCACTGCCAGCGGTGCGACAGTCACGGTCGAGAAAACGAGCGACTACGATCTGGACGTTCTTTTGAGGGACGTCAAGAACAAGGTGGATGCCATCTCCACGTTCCCGGCCGAAGCCAAAAGTCCTGTTATTGAAAAAGCTGAGAGAGAAGAGCATTCCTTGTGGCTGCAATTGCATGGCGATGCGGACCGTCACACGCTTCAGCAACTGGCGGATGAGCTGAAATCAGACCTGCTCGCAAAGGCTGACATCAGCCGGGTCAGCAAATCCGGTTGGCTTGATCCCATGATGGCGATAGAAGTGGATGAGGGGCGACTACAAGCTTACGGGCTGTCTCTATCCGATGTTGAAGATGCGATCAATCAGGGCTCATCCAGTACGATGACGGCGGTCCTGAAGAATGAACAGGTCTACCTGCAACTGAAAGCGTCGCAACAGGCCTACCTCAAGGAAGAGTTTGCAGCAATTCCGTTGATCTCCAGCAGTGATGGTGTGATTGTCGCCCTGGGCGATGTTGCGCTCATTAATGACACCTATGACGATGACACGGCTGTGCTATCCCGTTTTGCCGGCGAGAGCAGCGTTGCCCTGCAGGTGATCACCACCGGCCTGGACGACATCACTAAAACGGTTGAAAGCGCCAAAGCGGTGGTCGAGCAATGGCATAGCAATGATGATCTGCCCCAGGGGGTAGAGCTCACCAGCTGGTATGACCGCAGCAGTTTTATCAGTGAGCGACTGGACTTGCTCATCAGTAATGCCCTCACCGGCATCGTAATGGTGTTTGTGCTTCTGGCCCTCTTCCTGAACCTTACCGTTGCGTTCTGGGTCTCCATGGGCCTGCCATTCATCTTCTTCGGGACCCTGTACCTGATGGGCGACCGATTTGCGGGTCTGTCACTGAATGAGTTCACGACCTTTGGCTTCATCATGGCTCTGGGCATTGTGGTGGACGATGCCGTGGTGGTAGGCGAAAGCGTCTATACCGTTCGCAAGCAGGAAGGAGACACTCTCCGCAACACCATCAGGGGGACCTTACGGGTGGCCGTGCCCACTCTGTTTGGCGTGTTCACCACCGTGGTCGCCTTTTATGCCCTGTCGAATCTCAGCGGAAAGCTTGGTCAGATCTATGCCCAGTTTGCAGCAGTGGTTACGATTTGCCTGTTACTGTCTATCGTGGAGTCCAAGCTCATCCTGCCAGCGCACCTGGCGCACCTGAATACCCATAGGCGAACCAGTCGCAACCCGTTCTTTGAGATCTGGAGACGTATCCAGCAGGGTGCAGATGATGGACTGCAGTGGTTTAACGACCGTGTCTATAAACCGATTATCGATAAGGCACTGGCGTATCGCTATGCCGTCTTGGTGCTCTTCGTTGCCCTGTTTGTCCTGGTTATGACCATGCCCTTTACCGGCGCCGTTCGAACCAGTTTTTTCCCGGATATACCAGGCGACACGATCAGGGCCGAGATTACGATGGAGACCGATGCCAGCTTCGGTCTGACCCATTCAGCCCTGCTGTCCCTCGAGCAAAAGGCTCATCAGGTCGATGAGCAGCTTATTGAGCAGGCCAGCACGGATGTGGACACGGGTATTGCAAACCTGCAGGTACTTTCCGAGAGTGATCAGTCCGGAAAGGTGACGGTAGAACTGGCGTCGGACTCCCCTTACGACATCAACACTTTTTCCCGTCTCTGGAAACAGAGTGCCGGGATGCCAGAAGGTACAAGAACGCTGAGCGTCGCCAGCCGATCGGAAATGGTAGAGGCGCTGCGCATTGAGTTGAGAGCGTCCGACGATAACCTGCTGACCGCCGCTGGCCGGGAAATCAAGGAACAGCTCGGGAAGCTTCCCGCGGTCAGTGGTATAGAAGACAATATCGAGGCAAGTCAGCCCCGGCTGTTTCTGGAACTCAACGCCCAAGGCAAGGCCCTGGGGCTGAGCACCGACACCCTGGCCCAACAGGTTCTGCAGGCCTTCAGTGGACAGGTCGTTCAGCGCTTCCAGCGCAGTAACGACGAGGTAGAGGTTAAGGTCCGTTACCCGGAAGACGCCCGCGAAAATCCAACCGACGTACTGAATGCCCGGATTCGGACAGACGACGGTACCGTCCTGCCGTTATCCAGTGTGGCCACGGTAACCTACGGCTACTCCCGGGACACTATCACCCGTATAGACCGAAAGCGGGCCCTGTATCTTTCTGCGGATGTGGATAAGGATATCCTGTCAGCAACGGAACTGGTGAATAGCCTGCAGCAGGACCTGGTCCCCATGTTGGAGCGACAGTACCCGGGGCTGGATATCAGCTTTGCCGGAGAAGCCGAACAGCAGGCAGAAACCCAGAACTCCATGATCCATGTATTCATGATCGCCATGATGGTGATCTATATGTTGCTGGCAATCCCTTTAAAATCCTATATTCAGCCAGTTCTGATCATGACAGCGATTCCTTTCGGGATCGTAGGGGCCATCCTGGGCCATTGGCTGAACGACCTGTCCATCAGCATTCTGTCTCTGAACGGCATCATTGCTCTCAGTGGCGTCGTGGTGAATGACAGTCTTTTGCTGGTATCCCGGTACAATGAGCTGAAGCCGGATGCTGACCACCAGCTCGAAGCCATCAGCAAAGCCTGCAGGAGCCGTCTCCGGGCCGTATTGCTGACGTCGTTAACGACCTTTGCGGGTCTTGCACCCCTGTTGTCTGAAACCTCGGCCCAGGCCCAGTTTCTGATACCAGCTGCTGTCGCATTGGGATACGGAATCCTGTTCGCCACAGTGATCACCTTGATTCTGATCCCGGTTCTGGTAGCTATTCAGCACGACGCGCTCGAGCGATTCACAAACATTCGCGACTGGTTCACTGTGACCCGCAATAAACAGAAGGCAGAGCTATGATGAAGCTGCTACTGGTAGAAGACGATCTGGACCTCGCCCAGACACTGGTGCAGTATCTGGAACTTGAGGGGTTCATCTGTGACCATGCCAGCAACGGAATAGCCGGGCTCAACCTTGTCGGGCAAAACAGTTACGATGTGCTGTTACTGGATATCAATATGCCACGGCTGGATGGCCTTGGCCTTTGCCAACGTTTGCGTGGCCAGGGGGACGACACCCCTGTTCTGATGCTAACGGCGCGTGATCAACTTGACGATAAACTTCTGGGGTTCAGCGCTGGCACGGATGACTATCTGGTCAAACCCTTTGAAATGGAGGAACTGCTGGCCAGGGTCCGGGCACTGTCATACCGGCGTAGCAGCCAGATCCAGAAACTGACTTGCGGTGATTTGCAAATGAACCTCAGTGAACGGACCCTTTTTCGAAGCGGCCAGGCACTGAAACTATCGCCAACGAGTTGGCGATTACTGGAATGCCTGATGCGCTCCTCACCATTCCCGGTATCACGGGAGGCACTGATGGACGCCGCCTGGGGGGATGATCACCCCGACAGCAACAGCCTGAAAGTTCACATCTACAACCTGCGCAAGGCGATCGACGGCTCTTTTTCCGTGCCTCTCCTGCACACCATCAGCGGATCGGGCTTTGCCATTAAACCTCCCGGAACAGGCACAGCGAATGGCGACATTCAGAATTAGCCTCAGATCAGTATTGATTGCGTCCTTTCTAGCCTTGGGGCTGATTCTGATTGCCGCCTACTCTTTGGTTTCCAAGGAGCATTTCATCCGTGGGCTCGATGCGGCAATGGCAACCAATATGGAAAAGGCAGCCCGTACGTTCAGCGAGGTCATCGGCCCTGGGGAAAGAAAGCAGGCGAGAGAGTTCAGCGGCTTTGATGTTGCTACACAATGGGGCAGCTTGCCAGACTATGCTCGTAGCGCCTTCCCCAATGGGCCGGGTGAATCCGCCAAGCTGCAGAAAAAAGAAGACAGCACCTGGTTTCGCCGCCCTGGCTATATCATCTTTGCAATGCGCTACGACACCGCAAGTGGCCCGCTTTATCTGAGCCGGAAGCTCACGCCTCCGGCCACATCCGAGGTGTTACCCCAAGCTGCCCGGCAGAACCGAATGTTTACTCTGACGGTCAGTCTTCTGGTTATCGGATTTATTTCCGTTGTTGGCTGGCTGCTACTGCGACACGTCTCCCGCCCCATGTCCGCTTTGCGTGCCTGGACCCATTCGCTGGACAGCGAAAAACTCTCTCGTCCCGTGCCGGACTTTTCCTATCCTGAATTGAACGAAATGGCGGAACTTATCCGAAACAGTCTTTCCTCGGTGCAACAGGCAGTGGATCGTGAAAGACGGTTTCTCAGACACGCCAGCCATGAACTCCGAACACCCATCAGCACCATTCGCTCCAACATTGAGCTGCAGCGAAAACTGGCACATAAACGGGAAAAACCGGCGGACGACCAGAGCATCGTGGATCGGATCGACCGCGCCAGCCTGACCATGAAACACCTGACCGAAACCCTGCTCTGGCTGAATCATGAGCCCGATGCCCCACTCCAATCCGAGACCGTCGACTTACCGGAGTTGATACGGGAGTTGGCTACCGAAATGGAATATCTTTTGGCTGGAAAGCCCGTGACCACGGACATTGTCACCTTTCCCTATAGCTGCACGGTACCTCTGGTTCCGGCGCGCATCATTCTGGGCAACCTTATCCGTAATGCCTATCAACACTGCTGGGAAGGCACTGTCGTCATTGAGCAGCGGGACAATCGCATTACGATCACCAATCCAGCAGAGCCGGATGAGCAGAACGTTTCCACAAAAACGTCAGAAACCGGCTACGGGCTCGGACTGGAGCTGACAACAACCCTCAGTCAGCGGATCGGATGGCATTACACATCCGGCCGTCACCAAAACGTTCATCGCGTGATTGTTGAGATTGGAACGGCCATGTCGAGCTAACAAGCTCTGTTAAGATGCGATCTCAGATTCCTTGCTGTCACGCTGTTTGGCCTGCTTGTGGCCGTCTTCTGTCTGGCCAATCTTCCAATAACTGGATACATAGAACCGTGACTTCGGAACCTCATAGGTGTGCCGGAAATATTGCCTCAGGGAGCGCATTGATCCGAATTCACAGGCTGCCCATATCGAAGGTGTGCCCGGCCAACCAGTCAGAGATTGCGCTTTCTCCAAAAGTGGCCGACCTTCAGGATCCGGTTCCGGACTGATGATCCAGTGCAGCTTCAATCCCGGCGGGTGCGTCAGCGACTGAATGTCCGCCTCGTCGCGCACTTCGATAACGGCATGACCGCGCGCATCTGCGGGGAGTTGTTCAAGGTTGACGCTGAGCGCCGGCAGTGCGGTCATATCGGCTGCCAGGAAATACCAGTCGCCGTCCTGACTGATCAGCTTCCTGGCGCCGGGGCCGGCCACCAGTATAGTGTCTCCTGGCTCCGCTGAACTGGCCCAGGCGGAGGCCGGGCCATGCTCCTCGTGCATGACAAAATCGACGTCGATTTCATTCGAACGCTGTTGCCGGATGGTGTAGGTCCGCATTAGCGGTCGCTCCTCACTGCCCTGTGGGAAAAGTAGCTTGATGTAAGCGCTCTCTTGCCCATCCGGGAAGTCCTTCAGCGCGTCGCCGCCGAGGGTGATTCGGAGCATGTTTTTAGTCACCCATGAACGTGCTTTTACGCTGAGTTGCCGTGCCTGAGGTTTTGCCAAAACGTCACTCCTGTTCTACCACAGAGGTATCAATTATTCCGGAAAAGAATGGCGCGATCGCGCTATTCCTAAAATGCTCAAACCATGCGCTATCAGGACAAGTTACATTAGGCCATGGCCTGCAGACCAAGCACTATAAATCACACAGATAAGTGTTAGAACAGGCTATAATCGCCCAAGTGCTTTAACTCAGAGTAGGAAGTGGAAATTGGACAGGTTCACCAGTATGCGTGTGTTTGTCGAGGCCGCCGCCAGGGGCAGCCTGTCGGCGGCTGGGCGCGCGTTGCGCATCTCACCGGCCATGGCTACGAAGCATGTCGACTCCCTGGAAACCAGGTTGGGAGTCAAGTTACTCCATCGTACAACCCGGGGGCTGACTCTGACTGATCCCGGCCGAGAATATCTGGAGGGCTGCCAACGTATTCTGCAGGATCTCAATGAAGTGGAATCTGATGTGTCTGCCCAAAGGGAGGAGGTCAACGGACGTTTGCGAATTAGCGTTCCCCTGTCTTTTGGCCTACGGTTTATTGCCCCGTTGATTCCGCAATTTACTGAACGCTACCCCTTGGTGGAAGTTGAGTTGGGGCTGAGTGATTCGCAGCAGGACCTGATGGGTGGTAGCTGGGATCTGATCTTCCGGGTGGGTTATCTGGCTGACAGTGACCTGAGAGCGCGGCGCCTTGGCAATTGCCCCATGCAGGTTTGCGCCGCTCCGGACTACCTTGCGAACTACGGCACACCGAGGCGCGTGGCAGACCTTTCCGGCCACAACTGCCTGAGCTACACCCTGTCACCATTTCAGAGCAAAGGGTTCTGGTCATTTGGACACCGCGGTGAAATTGAGGTTCCGGTCAAGGGCAACCTCCGAGCGGACAATGGCGATGCCTTGATGGCCGCTGCCGTCCTGGGACAGGGTATTATCTATCAACCCAATTTCATCGTGGCGGATGCTCTGGCCAATGGGGAACTGGTTTCATTGACCCTGGATCACCCACCACTTCAACCCGGAGGGCTCTATGTATTGTTCTCGCCCGACCGCCGTTTACCCCTGAAAGTGCGGGCAATGATTGACTACCTCGTTGAGGTGTTTTCAGACACGCCGCGGGCAATATGAGTCGGCGCGGTCTCTCTCCAAATGTCTTAAATGCTCTTGGCCTCCTCGGCCTTGGAACCCCTAAGGTTTCCGCTCCTGCCTGCAATCAAAGAACCAACCACAATCAGAATGCTGGCTCCGACCACCGCAACAGTCGCCTCGCCGAACCCGGCCGCGATGAGCAGTACCACTGAAATCAGCGGCGCACTGTAGGCCAGGGTTCCGAGCAGTTGGATGTTCCCGTGTTTTACCCCGTAATCCCAGGTAAAGAACGCGACGCCCACCGGGCCAAGCCCCAGTCCTATCACACCTACCCACTGGCTCCCGTTACTTGGCCAGACTGTGTGCTCCCACATCAGGTGGCAAACCCACGCCAACACCGCAGTCACCCCGCAAAACCAGCCAACGGCATCTGTGGGCACGGATTTAACCAGCCGACTCAGCACCGAATAGGAAGACCACATCAGCGCGCAGGCAAATGCGACCAGGTATCCGTCCAGGTTCTCCGCGCTGAAACCGCTGATGTTTCGGCCGATCAGCAACCAACACCCGACCAGGGCCATAACCGCGCCCGCAATGTGCTGTGGGCGCAGGGATTCGCCGGGTAACAGTGCAGAAAACAGCACTATGAACAGGGGCCAAAGATAGGCCAAAAGGCTCACTTCTACAGCCGGTGCCAGCGTCATCGCTTTAAAATAGGCAAAGTGATACCCGAATAGGCCAATCACGCCAATGCACCAGGCAAACGCCGACTGGCGTGCGAATCGGATTCCCGTGTGCCCTGCTCGCAACCAGCGCGCCAACATCAGGAGAAACGCGATGGTGAACGTCATTGCCATGAGCTGGAACTCCGGAATGTGGCCGCCAGTCAGTTTGGTCAGTAAAGCCAGCGTGCCCCACAGAAGTACCGATATTGAGCCAATCCAGGTGGCTGTTGCGGTTGTCATTGTTTCCTCTCCCAATCACGAATGAGTGAACTCAAAGAGAAGAAGCATAAGGGGCAGTACCCGGTGCCGACTTTCGGAATTCGGATGGGTTATTTCGAGAATCTGCGGAAATAACTGGGCGAGTGCCCAAAGTGCTGAGAAAAACGATCACTAAAGGCTGACAGCGAACTGTAGCCGACGGCATCGGCAATACTCTGGATGGACAGCTCACCCTGTTCGAGCAGTTGCCAGGATGACTGCATGCGGAGTTCCGTGAGGTAATGGTGAGGAGTGAGACCGACCTGCTCCCGGAACAGCTCGTTTAGCTGCCGCGGGCTAAGGTGTGAAATAGAGGCCAACTGGCTGACCGTGATTTTCCGGCCGTAGTTTTCATCAATAAACCGCTTGGCGGTTTCTACCCGCCGGTCCAGTCTCAGTTTGTCGCCAAAACGTTCCTGCAGTAACTGAGAGCGGCAACACCAGTTGATGGTGATCATGGGCATGTTTCTGCCCATGGTCACTATAGCTCTTCAGCTTGAGGTTTGGTCTGGCGTTCGACATGTTATTCACGACCCACTCCCTAGAGCAGGCCATTATAACCAAAATACCGGTTACTCGAACCCTTCCAGCACTATCTTGCCCACTGCCGTACCGGACTCCAACTCCGAATGCGCCGCACGCAAGTTGTCAGCGTTGATTACCCCGAGATTCTTGCCTGCGGTGGTACGAATGTGGCCCTGATCCACAAGACTCGCTACCGTCTCAAGAAGTTCGTGCTGCACCTGCATGTCATCAGCATTGTGCATAGACCGGGCGAACATGAATTCGATGTGCAGGGACAGGCTTTTCGGTTTGATTTTCATCACGTCCAGAGACGCGGGGTCGTCAATCATGGCAATCCTGCCAAACGGCCTCAGCGCTGCTACATAATCATCGAAGTACTGGTCGGTGGCGTTCAGGCTGGCCACGTGAGTGATCGGGGCAATTTTGCCCTCGGACACCAGTTGTTCGATTTGCGGCAGCAGTGGCTCGCGGTGATTCACGATGAAATCCGCGCCTAGCGATTCGACCCATTGCCGGGACTCGGGCCGGGATGCGGTGGCCACCACGGTGGCACCGGTCAGCGTTTTTGCCAACTGAATCAGGATCGAGCCGACACCGCCGGCTGCGCCAACCACCAGTATCACGTCGTCGGTTGGACTGATTTCCTCTGGGGGCTGCTGTTCAAGACCCAGGTGGTCGAAGAGCATTTCCCAGGCGGTTATGGTGGTCAGAGGCAGTGCTGCCGCCTCTGCGTCGTTCAGGCTGGCGGGTTTGCGGCCCACAATGCGCTCGTCCACGATCTGATACTCGGCATTGCTGCCCTGCCGTGTAACATCGCCAGCGTAGTACACCTGGTCGCCTGGCTCGAACAATGATGCGGCGTCTCCCGTTGCAACGACTTCCCCTACGGCATCCCAGCCCAGTACCTTGGTCTCACCAGGCTCCGCTGCAGCCCGTTGACGTACTTTGAAATCAACAGGATTGACGCCGATGGCTCTGACGCGAACCAAGAGGTCCCTTCCCTCGGCCGCCGGCTGAGGTAGTTCCACGTCTTGAAGGGATTTAGGGTCATCAATGGGTAAAGATTCAGTGTATCCAATCGCTTTCATGTTTCTCTCCAGCGTGAGTTGGTAGTGGCAAGCAGTGTGATCTCTCTTTACACTAAGAAAAACCGCCTAATCCCACAAACATAATCAAATAATTTTTGAAAATGAACTTTGACGATCTGACCGTTGTGCTCAAAGTGGCCGAATTCCGCAACATCACCGCGGCTGCCACCAGTCTGGATATGCGCGCCGCGACGGCGAGCGCCGCCGTAAAACGTGTGGAGCATGAGTTAGGGGTAGAGCTGTTTGTCCGCTCTACCCGTCAGTTGCGGCTCTCGGCCGCCGGGGAGAAATACCTGCCCCAATGCCGGCAGGCGCTGACACTGATGGATGAGGCCCGACAGAATATTCGCTTTGGCACAGAGACAGTGGCGGGAGAAATTCGGCTATCGGTGTCATCCGATCTGGGTAGAAATCGCGTCGTGCCCTGGATCGACCAATTGATGACATCTCACCCCGGGCTGAGTTTGCGGGTACAGATCACCGACAGCAATGTGGACTTTTTTCGGGATTCGGTTGATATGGCCCTACGGTATGGCTCACCCAGTGACGCCAACCTGTACGGGTTCAAAATCTGTGATGTCCCCCGACTGCTCTGCGCAACACCCGATTACCTGAACCAACAGGGTACCCCCATTCATCCACACGACCTGGCGGGTCACAACGGGCTTTTCTATCAGTTGCAGGACATTCCCTACGACTTGTGGACCTTCAAACGGGATGGTGAGGAATACCGGGTGAAAATGAGAGGCAATCGGGCGTCCAACGACGGCGATCTCGTTCGGCGCTGGTGCATCGCCGGGCATGGTATGGCGGTCAAATCCTGCCTCGATATATCCGATGATCTGCTGTCCGGCCGGGTGATGAACGTCATGCCCGACTACACACCACCGGTATCAGAGCTGTGGCTGATCTGCCCGACTCGACAATCCATCACACCTGCCATGCGCCTGCTGCGGGACCACCTGAAACAGCAGTGTCAAAGCCTTATAAGCGCCATGACTAAACGCGGCATACTGCCAAGCCACGATTAGACCGCCTTCAGGTGCCGGCCACAGGGCGAATTGGTCATGATGTCGTGCCAGCGATCCTGGAGCAGTCTTTCGATATGATTCCTGATCCATATAATCCCCGGTTCTCTATCATGGCGTGCGTGCCAGATGAGGTAGAGGGTGGTTGGGTCCACATCGAAGGGTAGCTCACCCATCCACAACCCGTCGACGAACCCGCAGTCCTGGCTGATCAGCTCAGGAACGGCCACGATGAGATTGGACTCCCTTAACACCTGAGGAACGGACGCAAAATGGTTCATTGTTGCGGCGATACGTCTGCTCTGCCCTTTTTGATCAAGATAACTGTCAACAGAGCCATGGGCGTCACCCGACATGGTGACCAACAGATGCCGGGCTTCCAGAAACTCTTCCATGGTGATTTGCCGACCTGCCAGCGGGTGGTCCGCCCGCATTGCGAGAACAAATCCGCTGTCAAGAAGCCAGGTGCTCCGCAAACTGTAATCGTGCTGGTTTAGCACGCCAATCGCGAGATCAACGTGGGCAGATCTCAGGTCGTCGTAGCTCCCTTCAGGTGTATAGGGAACGGCGTGTACGTCCACGCCCGGCGCCTCACGTTCGAGCAACTCAATAAGCTGACGCCAGATCATCTCGACGATGACGTCGGTTACTGCAATGCGAAACGTCCGCCGGGCGGAGGCCGGGTCAAACTGCGTCGCGCTGACGGCGTTTGTCAGCGCGAACATAGGGTCACCCACCTGATCCCAAAGACTGAGCGCATAGGAGGTGGGTTCGATGTTGCGGCCCTTTCGCACAAAGAGCGGATCGTTCCATATCTGCCGCATTCTGGAAATCGCATTCGATACCGCAGGCTGTGTCATGGCCAGGCGATCCGCCGCACAAGTCACTGAACGCTCCGTCATAATGGCATCAAAGATGTACAGCAACTGGAGCTCTTGAGTTTTCATAGTAAGTGTCTCAGCTTAACTATAAGTGCCCTTTAACGAACGTTCTCAACTGGCTGAGGCTCCCTGCCCCGGCATGTTGGGCAATCACATCGCCATCCTGAAACAGGGCCAATGTCGGAATGCCACGGATACGCATTTTTGCAGTAATCTCCGGGCTGTCATCCACGTTGACCTTGGCAACGGTAAGTTGCTCACTGAACTCATCGGCGATGTCCTCAAGCAGCGGGGCTACCGTCTTGCAGGGGCCACACCAGGGTGCCCAGAAGTCAACCAGAACTGTCCGGTCACTCTGAACAACCGCTTCTTCAAAATTCGCATCGGTCACATGAATAATGGTTGTCATAATATCTGCTCCTGAGTGGAATTGCTCACTTTCAATACTGGGTCTTCAAAGCTGATAGCACTAATTTCAGTGCCATATAGATCCCATTTCTCACAATGATGGGTTTGCATAGAGCCCGTTAGAGCCGCTTACTGAACACCAGCCCACCCCACGCAAGCGTGCGGTTTCCGGTCCCGCTCTTGATTTCGGAGCTCTGGACCCGGAGCACGTAACTCAACTCGGTGCCAGCAACGAAACTATGGGTATACCCCGCCCAAATTTCCGCCAGGAGCACGTTAAGGTCGTTGGCATCCAGTTCGTGGTCGGAGTGCCTGAATTGGCCTTGAAGGAACGCATTATAGGCCCGAGCTTTGACAGACACGCCACCCCAGAAATAATGCTCCCGGCCGCCAGGGGCCGCGACTCCCGGCGCTCGTTCGCCGTAGGCCATAAGCTCAGGGTTGAAACGATTGTCCGGGGAGGAAATCAGCCCGTCCCGAAAAACAAGCGCGGCACCAAACTCAGTCAAATAACCCACCGACCCGAAATACGTGACTTTGAATTGCTGGTCCGGCCGGCTTTTATCCAGATACTGATGATAGGCAGCGGAGTATCGGAATGTTGGTTCCCCGCCATTGGAGACCTGATGGTCCCAGCCGTTGGCACGGTCACTTCCTATCACCTTGTGAACCGCATTCTGACCCGTTTTGAAAACATCCAGGCCCAGCACTCCGACAGTCATCGAGGTGGTCCACCCGGAATCGTCACTCACGGTCTTGTAACTATGGCTTGACGATAAATAGACAAGGCTGCTGTAGGGTCGATCATCCCGATCGATATCCCTCGCCTTGATTTCCTCAGGGGTGAACCCGTAAATGCCAAACTCCAGGGCGGCGCTCTCAGGTTCACTAATGTCTGCTCCAATACCAGACAACAGGAACCTGTCCAGATTTTGGCTGATTCCGGAAGCCGGATTTTCCAGGAAGTCCTCCGAGTTTGAGGAATAGGTTATGGCCACACCTGCGGTGTAATCCCGATCGGTTTGGGTGGGTGCAAAAAGATCGTTGTCCGTAGAGAGCGCAATGACAGAATCAGAGTTCTCAGCATGAGCCACCGGAGACAAAGCCAGAATAGTGAGAAAAAGTACAAGCAGACGATGGGACATAGCCAACTCCGAAAGACGATAGGTCGGAAACAAGTTGGCTGCTATTTTTCAACTGAACGCCTTGCGCGACTAATCAGGGCTTGGTATTGAAAACATCATATATTTTGATGAATAGGTGTTTGTACTGCGATATTTATACGTTGTCGGGCGGGATGCATCCTATAAAGTGATTTAAGTATGTTCTTTATATTTCTGTATTAATTCTATTTTCATGTGTGTCGATAAAGCGAGCCAAAATAGGAGACATCGAAGTAACTCGCCGACAAACTTTATTCATCAGTTTTGGTGATGTGATTCATGCCGCCTCCTGATTATTCGGGACCTCTCCCCGAGCCCATACTTCACTCCATCTGATCTCGAGCCGATTGGCGAAACGGAGATCAGCCTTCGCTTATCAAAACTGGAGAACATGTTATGCGTACAACTGTACTGGTTGCTGTTACATCACTCTTGGCCGCAGCTGCGTTTCCTGCACACGCTACCCTGGCTGATCGAAAATCCGATGAGACTCATTTTGAAAACGCTCAACCGGCGCCGTACAGCGGCCAACTCGTCATACGTGGTGAGATACAGGACCGTGATGCAGCAGGCCATTCAGCAGAACCTGCCCCCTACAGCGGTCAAATCGTTATCCGAGGTGAAGTGCAGCCCGAAAGCCACGGCTGAGCGATAAGCCTTTCTTTGCGTCTTGGCACCAGGGACGGTGCTTTTTTTGTCAACCCGCTTTGGGTGGCTTTGCCGCCTCTCCCTCTTCTCCCTCCTTTTTCTCCTCAACCTCCAACCACGGTGGGCGGTTACCAATCCGATCCAACAGGAAATCAATAAAGACCCGTACCTTCGCCGTTAAAACATTAGACTTGGGATAAACCAGCCAGAGCGCCGGCTCTGCGCCCATCCGGAAGTCTGCAAGAACCTGTATCAATGTGCCCTCCGCAAGTTCACGATGAACACTCCATAGAGCATGCATGGCAATGCCAGCGCCTGCCATGGTGGCGATTTTGTGACTCAGCCCATCATCAATGATCAGGCGGTTACCGGGCGCACGCGGGTTGAATTTACCCTGTTCACCATCTGGGCCAATCAGGTTGATGGTCGCCTGGGATTTGAATGCAATCAGTTGGTGGGAACAAAGGTCGTCTGGATGCTTCGGTGTGCCCCACTTCGCCAGGTAGTCCGGGGAAGCGCACAACAACCGTTTGTCGTCTGCCAGTTTACGAGCCTTCAAATTACTGTCTGGAAGCACTGAGTCCCGCAATGCCAGGTCAAAACTTCCCTGGATGAGATCAAGCTCCATATCCGACAGCCGCAAATCCAGATTGATGCCCGGGTAAAGCTCCAGAAAATCCGGCACCAGCGGTAACACGTATTGCTGGGCAAACGTGCTGGAAGCAGTCAATCTCAATGTCCCAGCCACATGTTCATTGCCGAACCCCATAGCCGCCAGGGCTGCATTCTCCTGCGCCAGTATTTCTCTGGCGAAGGGCAGAAACTCTGCTCCCTCAGTGGAAAGCGCTACTTTCCGGGTTGAGCGTCGCAAAAGATCTGCCCCAACTGCATTCTCAAGCTTCGCGAGCCTGGCACTGGCAACCGCTGGAGGCATTCCCAATTCCCGGCCCGCAGCGCTGATGTTGAGTTTTTCCGCCGCCAGAACGAACAGTTTGATGCCTTCGGTATCCACAGTTTTATATCCATTTAACGAATACTGAAAACCAGTATTGGCCATTTATTGCGATTATGCGAACCATTAATCTTGTCGGTAGAGTTTTGATCAACCCAAGCAATGAATTGGAGGTACACGATGAAAGCAATGGTTCTTAATCAGTACGGTGAACAGTCGGCATTCGAGCCGGCAGAGGTGGCCAAGCCTTCCGCACAACCGGGCCAGGTGATCGTGCGTGTTGCGGCAACGAGCATCAACACCGTCGACACGATGATTCGGCAGATGGGGAAGGATCTTCCGCTGTCCCCTGACCTGCCTGCTGTTCTCGGCATGGACTTCGCGGGCACGATTGAAACCGTAGGCGAGGGCGTGACCGGTTTCGCTCCCGGTGATGAAGTGTATGGCTGTGCTGGCGGGCTGGCCGATCTGCAGGGCGCCCTCGCCGAGTTTATGCCTGCCGACGCACGGCTGATTGCCCATAAGCCCAAGAGCCTGTCTATGCGTGAAGCGGCGGCGTTGCCGTTGGTTGGCATCACTGCATTCGAGGGTCTTCAACGTGCGGGTGTCAAAGCCGGGCAGAACGTACTTGTGCATGGCGGTACCGGCGGCGTAGGCCATCTAGCGGTCCAACTTGCGAAGCATTTCGGCGCCAATGTTTACTCCACTGCCACGGGTGCTAAAGCATTCAGCATCATCGAAGGCTACGACGCCACGCCAATCGATTACATGACTGAATCCGTTGCCGACTATGTCGAAGCCCACACATCCGGTGCCGGGTTCGATGTGGTTTTCGATACAGTTGGTGGCGCCAATATGACCAACAGCTTTGAAGCGGCTGCCCTGAATGGCCATGTGACTACGACTGTCGCCATGGTTGAACTGGATCTGACCACCGCGCACTTCAAAGGGCTGTCGATTCATGTCGTGTTCATGTTGATTCCCATGCTGCACAACCATCATCGGGAAGCGCACGGCAACATTCTGGAGCAGTTGGCGCAGATCGTGGATCAGGGTGCCGTTAAACCCCTCCTGGATGAGCAAAGCTTCAGTCTTTCTGAGGTCGGACAGGCCTATGATCGCCTGACCAGTGGCCAGGCGGTTGGCAAGGTCGTCGTGGAGGTTTGACAATGCCGGCACTGAACGAGAGCACAAAGACATTTGCCCCTATCAATCGCGGCTACAATCAGGTGTTTCAGCCGAATCGGTTGAGTATTGGCGTCATTGCTCCGCTGGAGAGTTATACCAGCGGGCCTGTGCCCACGATGGAACGTCACCTTGAACGTGTGCGGTTGGCCGAGAAGGCCGGTTTTTCCGCGGTATGGTTGCGCGATGTCCCCTTCAATGTGCCCTCGTTCGGTGATGCCGGCCAGGTGTTCGATCCGTTTGTTTACCTCGGTTTTCTGGCGGGGCAAACCGAGCGGATTGCCCTGGGCGTAGCGAGCCTGATATTGCCGCTTCGCCACCCTGCGCACGTCGCGAAAGCCGCAGCAAGCGTGGATCAGCTGTCCGGTGGTCGGTTGATACTCGGAATCGCATCTGGCGATCGCCCCGATGAATACCCTGCTCTCAACGAGACCTATGCGAACCGGGGCGAGCGTTTTCGGGACAGTTTCGAGTACATCCGCAGGATGGCCGATAGTGCGCCGGCATTCGAAAACCGTTATGGCCAAACGAACGGTGAAATGGACCTGCTTCCCAAGCCAGCGGCAGGAAAGATTCCGATGTTGATTACCGGCGGAAGCCAACAGGAGCCGCAATGGGGGGCGCGCAACAGTGATGGCTTGATTACTTACCCGCGGAATATTGACGACCAGGCAAACGCCGTGAGGTCGTGGCGTGACGGTATTCCCGGTAAAACAGAGGCCTCAAAGCCCGTGATGCAATCCCTGTACATCGATTTGCTGGCAGATCCCGATGCACCGCCTCAGCCCATTCATCTGGGCTTCAGATCGGGCATAAAGTTTCTGAAGACTTACCTTAAATCGCTCGAAGAAATTGGTGTAAACCATGTTGCATTGAACCTGCGATTCAATCAGGCGGATACTGAACAAACGATCCTGTACCTCGCAGAAGATCTGCTCCCCGAATTCGCGGCACAAGGACACAAACCATGACCAAAAAAATTCTGATCACCGGCGCCACTGATGGAATCGGCCTGGAAACCGCAAAGCGTCTCTGTTCCGAAGGCCACACGTTGCTTTTACACGGGCGCAACGCGGAAAAACTGGAGGCGACAGAAAGAAAGTTGGCAGACAGTACAGGCGCTGGACTGATCTACACCTATAAGGCGGATCTGTCGCGTTTGGCGGAAGTGGATTCTCTGGCAAATGCCATCACCAGAGAACATCGCCAACTGGACGTCATCATCAACAACGCCGGTGTCATGCGTGTTCCTGAAACAATCACCCAGGACGGACTGGATGTCCGGTTCGCCGTGAATACGGTTGCGCCGTACCTACTGACAAAACACCTGTTACCAATCATGAGGCCCGGTTCACGGGTGGTAAACCTGTCGTCGGCCGCACAGGCTCCGGTGGAACTTGACGCCCTACGGGGAAAAAACCGGCTTCTGGACGACATGTCGGCCTATGCTCAGAGCAAGCTGGCGTTGACCATGTGGAACAATGCACTGGCAGCGTCACTCGGCAGTCGGGGGCCAGTGTTTGTAGCCGTAAACCCGGGCTCGCTGTTGGCGTCAAAGATGGTGAAAGAGGGGTTTGGCATTGCCGGAAAAAGCCTGTCGATTGGAGCCGAAGTGCTCGTTCGTGCGGCGCTCTCGGACGAATTTGCCAATGCTTCAGGCCATTATTTCGACAACGACAAAGGTCGGTTTGGTTCGCCCCATTCGGACGCCCTGAATGATCAGAAATGCCAAGCAATTGTTGAGGCAATCGACAAACTTAGAGGCTAGACAAGCCCCTCCATCGTCAAGGAAAGGAGGGGCTTGGCTTTCTTCATCTAGAGCTAGGTAAGGTTACTGTATTTCCTGCACATCAACGACGATGTCGTTCCAACGCCGCTGATTTTTGATGTCATGTTCCAGACCTTGCCTGTCTGCCTCTGCAAAACGCCTGATCGCCGGAGTTTTACTGGTGGCTTGATAGAGCCAATATGCCTCAGCCTTGAGTGCCTCTTCGATTGGTTTGTCGATCGATTCGTACACAGCTTGTTTGCAGGCATTAATGGATTCAGCCGGGAACAGCGCGATACGCTTGGCGAGTGTATCAACGTAAGGTCCAATGTCATCAGGGTCTAAGGCTCTGTTGATGGTTCCGTAAGCCTCTGCTTCGTCTGCCGAGAAATCTCGCGCGCTCAGGATGATTTCCAGCGCTCTACCCAACCCAACCTGGCGAGCCATTCGGGAAGCACCGCCACCGCAGGGAAGGATGCCCATGGCGACTTCCATCTGCATCAGTTTGTATTTGCCTCTCGCCGCGAACCGCATATCACAGGCCAGTGCCAGTTCATGTCCGCCTCCTCGAGCGACCCCTTCCAATTTTGCGATGGTCGCCTGGGGTAACCTGCTGACACGTTCAAGAACTGACTGCAGATCCAACAGTTTTGCGTCTCCCCGAGCCACGGCCTCAGTGGACATATCCTTCAGGAGATTTGTGTCATAGTGGCTAACCCAAATTTCGGGGTTTGCTGACTGGAATATCACGACCTTTACACTACGATCCCGTTCAAGCCGCATGGTCAAGCCAACCAAATCCGCCAGCATTTCCTGACCCTGGACGTTCACTGTCCCGAAATCAAAAGTGACTGTCAGGATTCCACCTTCCTGTTCTGCTTTGAATGTTTTATAGCCTTCGTAAGCCATCTCAATTTCCTCATCAACACCAGGTTAAATGGGTCATATGTGAACCCGTGACAAACCCACCTGTTCGGACAATTCCAGAGCAGGCCCTATTGACTTTATTCTCTTTGAAAATAAGTTAAACAGAGGTAAACGGAGTTCAGAATTCGGGTTTTACGCATATCCGTCGGCGCCAACGACAGGCTGGGAGAGCGGATGCGCATTTCGGGGCACTGCAGGTGTCGGTTCGATCGAGTAATCTAACCCCTGACTTGAATGGCCAGTTTTCCCGAAAAGCGCTTGTCCATAAAGTCTTTTTGGGCCTGTACAACGTTCCTCAACGCGTAGGTTTTAGCCACCACAGGCCGGATTTCGTTTCGTTCGATGTATTCGATGAGGTTCTCGAATACCCGCTTTGGCTGCCAGGTAGAGCCGTAGAAACTTAGGTCTTTCAAGTACAGAGTTCGTACGTCCAGTTCCACAATGGGGCCAGCAATGGCGCCTGACGCCACGTAACGACCGCCACGGCTCAGCACCTCCAGCAACTCCGGCCACTGAGGGCCCGCCACCAAGTCCGCTACGATGTGGACGCTGTCTTTTTCCAGCGCTTCGAGCAGAGACTGCCCCCTGGCAATGACCTGATCAGCGCCAAGCTGACGCACCTCGTCGAACTTGGATTCACCACACACCGCGATTACTTCGGCGCCCCGGCGTTTGGCAAGCTGAATCGCCGCTGATCCAACGCCACCGGAAGCGCCGGTGATCAAAATCCGTTCCCCGGCCCCCAGGCGTGCCCTGTCCAACATGCCTTCGGCGGTTGAATAGGCGCAGGGAAATGAAGCCAGTTCGGCGTCGCTCAGGGTACTGTTGATTGCGAACACTTCGCTTGAACGCGCTACGGCGTACTCGGCGTAGCCACCGTTGATCTCGGATCCGAACGTGATGAGGTTGTAAGAAGACGGGTCGCCAGGCGCCTGTTGCATAGGGCGAACCAACACGCGTTCCCCCATCCGCGCGGGGTCAACGCCCTCACCCACCGCTATGATGTTTCCACACACATCAGCACCCTGAATACGTGGAAAACTGAGGGGTGTACCTGACCAGCCACCATCTTCGTCGTTTGCCGTCTCAAACCCTGCAGCGGCGCCCTGATCCGTACCCGTTGTTACGCCTTTGGAATACCAGCCTGTCCGGGTGTTGATGTCGGTATTGTTGATCGCACTCGCTCCGACATGAATCAGTACCTCACCAGCGAGGGGCTGAGGCACTTCCAGATTTTCCCGGTACTCAAGTTTGTCCAGGCCACCGTGCCCGGTCAGAACAACGCCTGCCATTGTCTTGGGGATATGGATGTGACTCATAGTGTCTCCTCTGCTTCAGTGCTAGCCGACTGATTCGATCAATTTAACGTCAACCTCGACGCCTATGGTGAAATCATAGGTCTCCGGAATGATTCACTCAAACGAATATTATTGATACGATAATTCAGATTTGTTGATAAACGCCCAAAGGCCGCCCAAATGAAGCCTATTCTGGATCTGGAGTTGTTGAATACCTTTGCAGTGGTGGTGGAGGCAGGCGGTTTTAAAGAGGCGTCGAGCCGCCTGTACCGCTCCCAGGCCGCTGTCAGTATGCAGATTAAACGATTGGAAGAGCAGATCGGCCATCGGCTTCTTGAGCGCAGTAATCAGGGTATCAAGCTCACGGAACCCGGGAAGACGTTGCTGGGCTACATCGACAGGCTGCTACGCCTCAATAACGAAACGCTCAGCGCGCTTAGCCTGGAGCCACTCCGGGGTCCTGTACATTTCGGGATACCCACGGATTATGCCCAGACATTCTTGCAGAAGTTTATCCCGCGCATTCGGGACGCCTTTCCCGAGCTGGAGCCCCGAATTACCTGCGGTCGAAGCCGCAGGTTGCGGGAGTTGGTCACCGCTGGTGATCTCGACGTGGCTATCGTTACCGGGGAATCCCAGTTCGCACCGGAGAAAAGTCTGTGGTCGGAAGCGCTTTGCTGGTATGCCTCGGTTGGGCTACCCATCAATACAGAGGAGGCGTTGCCCGTCGCATTGCTGGAAAGTGATTGCGCGCTACGTGATTTCGCCGCCACGGATTTGAGGCAGTCCGGTCTGGACTACCATACGGTGATGACCAGTACCGACATGGCCAATCTTTATTCGGCGGTTGAATCGGGATTGGCCATCGCGCTGTTACCAGAGTCGTCGGTTATATCGTCCAGAGTGCGCCCGGTCCACCTGGACCAGCTACCCGGGCAACGGGTTCTGACGATGAATATCATCAATGCTGGCACTTTGACCCCCGGTTTTCTGGAGCCGTTGCAAGGATGCCTGCTTGGCGCCGCCCGAGCCACTCACGATCAGTCAAACGCCAGAGCGTGACGATGTAACCCACGATCACGGTAATTTCTCTACTTTACGGTGTACCGGCTGTTCGTGCGGATATAAAGGGTCGCTGCCCTATCCCTGTCGTTTGCTATTCGGTGCGTGAAGCGCCCTGTCGATTCGATATAGCTTCCAGCCTCGAGGTGCTTTTCAGTATCCAGACCCTTTGCCTGGTAGGTAACCTCGCCACCGATCACAACCGCGCGAAATTCGCTGGCATTCGTACGGATTTCTCCCTCAAAGCCGGACGCAATCTTGATCATTGAGCCGCCCACATCGGCATCACTATCCCATACGAACGTGGCTTCCACGTTGTCCGCTTCAATATTGTGTAGCTCACTGTTATTGAGCCAGACAATATTGGTTTCATGCAGGTTGAGCGGGCGTTCGCCGTTATCAAATTTCTCGTCGGAAGGCTTAACCAGATAGGGACCGGAGTCTATCTCCAGGTAAATCAGATTGGTGTCGCCATTTGCCGCGGTTGTATGATCTTCGCCGGCTGGCTGTGTCCAGAAAGACCCGGGCGGCATCCACATTTTTTGTGCATCTGGGTCGTCGTTATGCATCAGCCCTTCGATGACAACGCCGCGATACGTAATATTGTGAATATGGGGAGGAGACTCAAAACCCTGCTTGAACCGAACAAGCATTCCGGTGGCGCTGTCGGTCGTGCGATCTCCCCAAAGGTCTGCCGCACCAGGGCTCAGTACGCCGCGAAGAGGATTACGATACCCCCACTCAACGTCATCAGCCGGCACAACTTTCACGAGAGAACCGCTGTTTTCGGTGTCGGCATTCGCCACCGTCGCGGTACCGGCAACCATCAGTGCACAAAACAGCCTGCTGGAAAACATTTGATAGCTCCACTTTAAATATGATGAGAGCTACAAGCCTAGTCGCCGCGATATCGGATAAAAACGGGCAGTTTCCGATTTTAGTTTTCGTAAAAACGAAGTAATTCCCAGGGAACTTTCGTCATTAAGGGGAGCGTAACGTCGTTACAGGCTTTTCCAACGTGCACTGAAGAAATCCAGAAACACCTGAATGCGCGCAGACAGTGTTGTGTTCCTGTAGTACACGGCGTTGACCAACTCTCTTGGATTGGGGCGCACCAGTTGATCCCCCATCAGTTCCACCAAGTCGCCTCGTTCAAGGTCCTTGTCGATCATGAACCGTGAAAGATACGCCAGACCGTTTCCGCCGAGGCAGAGTTGGCGTACGGCTTCCCCACTGCTGGCTCGTACCGTCGGTCTGATTCGTATCCCTTCGCCAAAATGCCAGACATTCAAAGCTTCCGGTGCGGTGAAGCCGATGGTGTCGTGGCCCGCGAGAGATTCCGGCGAGTCGCAGCCACCACGCCGATTCAGGTAGTCCGGCGAAGCCACCACTGACAGCGGAGACCGACCCAATGCCTTGGCATGGAGCGTCGAGTCTTCAAGGCTTCCGATTCGGATAGCCACATCAATCCGTCGTTCCAGCAGGTCGACAATCTGATCACTTGCCGTCAATTCCAGTTCAATGTGCGGATAGGCGGCTCGAAACTCCCGGACATGAGGCACGATCTGATGCAACAGGAATGGGTTTGCGGCGTCCACCCGTAGGCGGCCCGCCGGCCTTTGTTTACGTATGGCCAATTGCTCTTCGGCTTCTTCCAGCGAAGCCAGGCCATCTCTCACCTTCGCGACAAACAGTCGCCCTTCTTCGGTTAGGCCCACTTTGCGGGTGGTTCGGTTCAGCAGCGTTGTGTTCAAGCTCTGTTCGAGGCGTGAGACCGCTCGCGACACCCGGGTCACGGATACGTCAAGTTGTTCTGCCGCGCTACTAAAGCTTCCGCTGTCCACCACTGACAGCAGGAAGTGAAGATCGTCCGATCGACTTTTCATTTCATTTTCCGCAAAAGTATTTTTTAAAAACCACTGTTTATCGCAAAAGTATGCGGCCGCAAACTAGGCATCGTCAATTCATTCCCGCTCACTGCTAAGGAGCCGCTATGCCCGTTGCACTTTTCGCACTCACTTTGAGTGCCTTTGCGATTGGGACCACCGAGTTTGTCATTGTCGGACTGGTTCCCACCATTGCCCAGGATCTGGGCGTTACCCTCCCGTCTGCTGGCCTTCTGGTCAGTTTGTACGCGCTAGGTGTTGCTATAGGTGCACCGGTACTCACCGCCCTGACCGTTGCCCTGGTAACGGGCGTTCCCCTGGGAACCTTTATCGGACAGACGTTCGGGTGGCGAGCCACCTTCCTGACCGTCGCCGTACTGGGGGCCATCGCGTTGATCGGCAGTGCCTTTTTGGTGCCCAGGAACCTGGAGCAGTCAAAGCCGGCAACCCTGCGTCAGCAGCTTGAGGTCATCACTCACCCGAGACTGCTGCTGGTGTACGCGATGACCGCTATTGGGTACGGCGGTACGTTCACGGCATTCACCTACCTGACCCCGATCCTCGAAGAAGTCACCGGTTTTGCCTCCGGCATGGTCAGCCTTCTGCTGCTCGTCTACGGTGTGTCTGTGGCCGCTGGCAATATCTGGGGTGGTAAATTGGCCGATCGTTTCGGGCCAACCTCAGCGCTGTACATCGTTTTTGGCGGCCTGGCGGCCATCCTGTTCGTTCTGACCTTCAGCGCTTACAATCCGGTTGCAGCCGTGATCACCCTTCTGGTTTGGGGTGCATTTGCCTTCGGCAATGTGCCAGGCTTGCAGGTGTATGTGGTCCAACTGGCTGAACGTTACACTCCGCATTCCGTGGATGTCGCTTCCGGCCTGAACATCGCGGCCTTCAACATTGGGATTGCCGTCGGCGCCTGGCTCGGAGGCCATGTGGTGGCCGACATGGGGCTGATGAACACGCCCTGGATTGGCGGCGTGATTGTTCTCAGTGCGCTGCTTCTGACCCGCATTTCCGCCACCCTGGATAACCACGAAACGGCTACCGCCTGATCTCTGAATGGCCTCCCGACAGGGAGGCCCAATATCCACTTTCAGTCTACGATGTCATTATCACGTATATGAATAGCAGGCATATGGTTTCAGAGTTTCAATTCTGGCTTTGCCCCGTGCAAGATGTTTCCGCAGACACTCGTTATTTAATTGAGAGAGGCACCATCGATGAGCACACCGAAAGCGCATACGCATAACCGCGACCACAGCCTGGGCTTTTTCAATTATCTGGATAAATCCACCGAGTCATCACTCTACCGAAATGGCAAGGTGTTGATACGCAGGGATACGGGCGGAAACGACAGCGAAATGCAGGGAGTCGTGCACGACAAGCAAGAAAAGAAGGTTCACAACGGTCGCGTTTTTTCAGGCGATCAGCGTCTTAGCCTTGCCACCAACGGATTCGAGTTGCTGACCCGGCCACTCGCACAACCTGGTCTGGATTTTCTGGATCAGCAACAGGTCGTCCAGTACTACTACCCGGAATGCGCAAAAGTCATAGAGGAAGCGACCGGTGGCCGTGCATTTGCCTTCGACCACAATGTCCGCTCGGTGCTCGGAAAACAAAGCGGAAAACAGATATCAGGCGGACAGCAAGTACAGGAGCCTTTGCACCTGGTGCATGGCGATTATACGCTAACCAGTGCCCCCCAGCGCTTGCGCGACCTGGCGAACCCTCCCGGCAGCAATGACACTCTGCGCAGTGTTCTTGGCGACAGCGAGTCATTGATCTCCAATGAAACGGTCGAGCGTGCGCTCGCAGAAGGTGGCCGTTTTGCGATTATCAACCTGTGGCGAAATATATCCAGCGAGCCTGTGGCCACACATCCCCTGGCACTGTGCGATAGCCAGACAGTCAACCCGGAAGACCTGGTCGTATTTGAAATTCACTACCAGGACCGTCTCGGGGAAAACTATTTTGCAAAACACGCCGAGCGCCATCACTGGTACTACTTCACGGAGATGACGGGGGATGAAGCGCTACTGATTAAACAATGGGATTCGGCGGGGCCGCTGGCGAGATCTGCCGGCGAGCAGGCTGATGCGAGTGATCCGCGATCGCCCTCCACGTTCAGCTTCCATAGCGCGTTCGAAGATCCTGCCACACCTTACGGTGCGCCGGATCGCCAAAGCATCGAAGTGCGCTGCATCGTCATCTACGACTAAATTACCAATGAAACGGGGCAGATAATGACATTGCCATTTGCGCATCTACCACTTGGACCAGATCTCATTGGTTGACGAATCCGGGGGTCGGCTTTTCGCTAACCTCCCGGGTCTTGGCTATTAGCATTAGGGCACTACCCACTATCATCGCGGCCGCCGCCGCGTAGAGTCCAACCGAGTAATCTCCGTTATATTCCCGGAGCAGACCGGTAATCATTGGAGCTACAATCTGGGCAATTCCATAAGCGATCGTCATTTTTCCCATGAATCTGGCAGGCTGGGAGGGGTAGAAGCGACCGGCCATGGTCAGCACAAGACAGACAATGCCGACAAAGGTACCTCCGAAAAGAATCGCACCTAACATCGTTAACAGGATGCTGGGTTCAATGACTGGCAACAAAATACCCACAGCCTGGAGCAGACTTGCAGTAATCAAAGCATTCAGATTGCCAATTCTTCGCGCAATCAGGTCCCAAAGAATAGCACTGGGCGCTGCCGCAAGCCCCATTACCATGAACGCCCAGACACCCTTCCCCTCCAGCCCGGGCAGCTCATCTACAATCGCGACAATAAACGTGGCACTCACAACAAAGCCGACACCGGCGCAAAAATATGCAGCGGTAAGAAGCCCCATGAACGCTTTACCCGGCGGGGAGTCCTTCATGGATCTACCACTGGTGTTGACTGTCGCCGATTCGGGCCGTGGTAACCATGCCCAGGCCGGAACCAGCATCGCACCTCCGATCACGGTAAGCACCAGCCATTGCTGGCGCCAATCAAGCCAAGTGTTCATCAACTCAACTGCAACCGCACACACAACCATTCCCAGCCCAACGCCACTGAACTGAATGCCCAACTCGCTACGGTGGTTGTGACGGATCAGCCAGTTCAGTACCAACCCGGAACCAATCAACATGCCGGCGGCACAACTCAGCCCCGCCAGAAAGCGCAGGATTGACCAGAGCCACAGGTTCTCAGTCAGTCCCATACCGGCTGTCGTTATGACCGCAACCACCAACCCAATGCGATAGAGGCGGTCCTTTAATTCCAGATCACTGATCACAGACGCAACGACCGCACCCACGAGGTATCCGAGATAGTTAATCGCTGCAAGCCAACCTCCGTCCGCCGCTCCCAAGTCGGTATGTTCCTGCATGGCCGGCAGCAAAGGCGTATACGCAAAACGGGCTATGCCCATGACCAAAATCAGGTTGAGCACCCCTGCGGTTAAAACCTTGCAGCGTTGAATGGGGTCGTTCATAGATTCCTCAGGAGTGACGAAAGTGACATTGGTGTTAACGCGGAAGACAGCTCAGGTTATCCAAGCGCTCGCTTGACCCAGTCCATACGGTCCTGGCCAAAGAACATTTCGTCATTGACGAAGAAGGTGGGGGCTCCGAACACGCCCCTCTTGGCGGCGTCATCCGTCGCCTCGATCAGCGCTGTTTTTATCTGGGGTTGCGCCATCGCGCCCGCTACCTGTTCCGGATCAAAACCAGCGTTGGTTAAGATCTCCCTCAATGCATCCGGGGATGAAAGGTCCTCTCCCTGGGCCCATGCGGCTGAAAACATTGCCTGGTTGTAGGATTCGATTTGTCCGTTCGATAGCGCCCAGAGAGCCCCTCTCATTGCATTGACCGTGCTGAAAATAAAGTGCGGGTTAAACCGGTACGGAATGCCATAGTGATCGGCATGGCGCTGAAAATCGGTCTTTATCCATTCCCATTTGGCTTCAACGGTCACCGGAGACGTATTGCCTGTGGCCTTGAAAATACCCCCGAGAAGAATCGGCTTGTAATTGATACGGGCGCCTGTCCCCTCCGTCAGTTCATTCAACCGCATCCAGGCGAAATAGGACGCGGGGCTTATGAAATCATAATAAAAGTCGATATTCGTACTCATCGTCATTACCTCTTGTTGGAAAGGATTTACCAGGGCTCAGAAAATGGCCGCGCATCCTGCTCGAATGTCCAGGCTGACCGGGGTTGTGTATGGAGATGCCAGTAAATGTCGGCAAGATCATCGGGCTCGATGATGCCACCCTCCCCCTTACTGGCATAAAGATCAGGCAGAAATTCAGCGGTCGCCTCGTTTCGTATCAGTCCATCAACAATAACGTGACCTACGTGGATTCCTTTTGGTCCAAGCTCCCGCGCCATGCTTTGAGCCAGGGCCCGTAACGCGTGCTTACCGCCCGCAAAGGCAGAAAAACCGGCTCCACCTCTCAGGCTTGCCGATGCACCGGTGAACAGGATGGTACCCTCGTTACGGGTCAGCATCTTCGCCGCCACCTCCCGGCCCACCAGAAAGCCCGCCAGCGCACACATCTCCCAGACTTTCTGGTACACCCGGGCGGTTGTTTCGCAGAGATCGAATCGAACGTTTCCACCCACGTTGAAGACAACCACCTGTATTGGGCCCAGCTCTGATTCCACTCGATTGATCAGCTCCGTTACTTGCGTCTCATCACGGGCGTCGGAATGAATTGCCGTTGCCGTGGACCCGATGTCGCTGATTTCACGACCGAGCTTTTCCAGATCTCCCCGGCGACGGGTCACCACGAGATGGAATCCTTCCCTGGCGAATCGGCGCGCGATCGCCGACCCTAAATGATCACCAGCCCCAACCACCAACGCGATGGGTTTGTCGGTCGTGCCCATGTTCCGTCCCCTTATTCCGTTGTGATGCTGGTAAAAGCGTATCCCACCCAATAACATAATTAAAATCGATTATATGAATGCCAACCACAACCAATGGTTATGTTATGGAGTTGCAGCAATTACGCCTGTTTCTGGCGGCCGCAGAATCAGAGAGCTTCACTCGCGGGGCACGGCGAGCGTTCGTTTCACAACCCGCTCTATCGGCATCCATTGCGAAGCTGGAAGATGAGCTTGGAGTCAAGCTATTCACCCGGAACAAGCGCAACGTTGTATTGACGCCAGCGGGAAGGACCCTAATGGAGCGCGCAACTCGAATTGTCGAAGAATGCAATAAGGCTCGTGACGAGCTGAAACATCACGATCAACAACGCATGATCAGGCTTGGTGTTATTAATACCTTATCCATTGCGCACGTTGCCCGCTTGATCGAGCCTTACCGGCGAGAAAATCGCAGATTAAGATTGCAGGTGTTTGACGCGAACAAAGAAGAAATGGAGAAACTGGCAGAAAGCGGCCGAATCGATATGGCTTTAACTCTGCTTACGGATCGTCCTGGCAACGGTCGTCGTTTTACTCACTCGAAACCGCTCTTTTCAGAGTCTTATAGCGTCGCAATGGCCACTCACCATCACCTCTGCAAGTCACCGTCACTCACGCTTGCGGACCTGGAGAATGAACCGTTTGTCTCGCGGTCACATTGTGAGTATCGACAATTGCTGCAACACCTGTTGAAGTCAACCGGCACGCGCCTGAACGTCGCGTACGTAACCAATCAGGATGACCGTGCACTGTCCCTGGTGGAACAGGGTGTTGGAATTGCGATCGTTCCAGAACACTACGATTCACCTAATATCGTCAAACGTCCACTTGCTGAGCTCTCCGCAGAACGGTCGATTGGTTTTGAGTGGGGAGTTAGCGAGAATCAGGACGAAGTTGATCGGTTTGTTGACTTTGCCTTGACGGCCCGATGGCCTGACTGAGGAGTCCCATCACAATGAAACTTGTCTGGCTTCACGGCCCGCCGGCTGCAGGGAAACTGACGGTCGCCAAAGCGCTTGAGAAAGAACATGGCTTCAAGCTTTTTCATAACCACCTGGCCGTGGACCTCAGCCTGTCCATCTATGATGAATTCGGGGAGAAGGACTTCCACGATTTCACTAACTCGATCCGACGACAAGCGCTATCCAAGGCGAATGAACTGGGAGTGCAACGGATTGCGATGACCTTCATGACATGCGCAGAAGAGGACAGGGATGAAATAAAACGGTATCTCGATTTTTTTGAGTCGGAAAATATTCAGGTGTTCCCTGTCCACCTTTTGCCAAGGCATGACGTGCTAATCAACCGTTCCAGCAGTACTGAGCGCCAAAAGACCCACAAAATTTCATGCGAGAGACACCTTTCAGAGCTGCTGTCGCAGTGGAGGTTCCTCCCTATTCATCATATCAATACGCTGGAAATTGATAACTCGGAGAAACCCGCCAAAGACGTTGCACGCCAGATCATGCATCATCTGGAAACAAACTGAAGCGCCATCGGACGAACTCGCGTTTTTTTGTCACCGATCTCTTAATTGTTGCTTCAGATATTCCATGGCGTAGCGAGCGCGTGCAGACAGGGGCCATTCCGCCCGGGAAATCATCCAGAGCGAATCCACCACGTCCCTTTCAAGCGTGATAACCTTGATTTCGCTGTGTTGGGCAAAGGCCTGTCTCGCGTATTGCGGTAGTACGGTAAAGCCCATGCCCCTGGCTACGGGCTCGAGAATTAAGCCTACCTGATTGACAAAACCGCGCACCGGAATATTTCGGATTCCAGGCTCCCCCGGAAAGCAGCGGCTCAACAGGCGCGTTGCCATGGCCCGGCCATCAGGGTGGTCGATATAGCCTAATCGTTCCAGATCCGCCCAACTCGATACCGATTGCCCTGCAGGCACAATCAGCTCCAGTGGCTCTTCAGCGAAGTGGGAGAACGTCAAGTGGGGATCGTCAGGCTTTGCCGTAACCAAGCCAATCTCATAGCGTTTGCCCAGGACCGCATCCAATATTTCCGTATCCGGTGCAAATCGATGACGGACCACCAAGTCAGGATGTTGCTCCTGTAGATCCAGCAACAGTGGGTATAGCAGCAGGCCGCAACTCCCCGGCGTGATAAGACTGAACTGCCCCCTTGTTTTATCGCCTTCCGACATTCGCAGGCGTAAGCGCATATCGGCCTGTTCCATCTCATCACAATACGCCAGGAGTGCGTGGCCGGCCGGTGTTAACTCCATCCGTCGAGGTTGCCGTATCACCAGGGTCCCCAGCTGTTCTTCAAGGTGTCTTACATGCTGACTGACGGCTGCCTGGGTCAGGCCGAGCTGGTCGGCTGTCCGGGTAAAACTGCCGACGTCGGCAAGTACAACGAACGAACGTAACCATTGGGGATTGAGCATAAGAAACTCTTATTAATCTGATAAGCAATGACCTGTTTATATTATAGCAATCGCCGCTTACTCTGGTTCTACATTTTCCAGAGGAGAAGAACCATGAGCACCACTTACCCACGCAGTTTTTCCCATATCGGGATTTCGGTGACCGACCTTGATGCCGCTGTGAAGTTCTATACAGAAGTAATGGGCTGGTATCTGATCATGCCGCAAACCACTATCAAGGAAGATGACAGCCCTATTGGGGTGATGTGTACCGATGTTTTTGGCGCAGGCTGGAACTCTTTCCGGATTGCTCACCTTTCCACTGGCGACCGAATCGGTGTGGAAATCTTTGAATTCAACAACGCAGAAAAGCCGGAAGACAACTTCGAGTACTGGAAAACCGGCGTCTTTCACTTTTGTGTCCAGGACCCGGACGTGGAAGGCCTAGCAGAGAAAATCGTTGCGGCAGGCGGTAAACAACGCATGCCAGTTCGTGAATACTTCCCCGGCGAAAAACCATACCGCATGGTTTACATGGAAGATCCGTTCGGAAACATTCTCGAGATCTACAGCCACAGTTACGAGCTGACCTACTCCGCAGGTGCTTACGAGTAATCCGGTATTCGGTGGGCAATGACCCACCAACCTTTCAACCTAGGTGTGAGCAAGGGCGCTCACAGTTCGACACGTGAACGCCCTCGCCTGACACGCACCATGTCCGCAACGATGGCCAGTGCAATTTCAGAAGGGGTTTTACTGCCGAGGTTGAGTCCGATGGGCATGTGGATCCGCTCAACGTCTTCCTTTGATAGGCCGCCTGTTCGACGAAGGCGCTCGGATCGGGCCTGGGAAGTACGAAGAGAGCCCATCACACCGATGTAGCTTGCCGAGGTTTTGGCAGCGGCCATCATGGCCAGATCATCAATGCGCGGGTCATGGGTTGCGGCGACTATCGCTGTGGAGGGCGTGCAAGCACCAGGCGAAGCGATATACAGCGACGGCAGTTGGGGCACAAACTCAACACCCGGCGGCAGGCTCATGCCATTGGTGACTTCCTCCCGTGGGTCACACAGCACCACCTCATAACCAAGGCTTAAGGCGAACTGGGCACAGGCCTCTGACACCGTTGAATAGCCGGCCAGAATCAGCTTGGCGACGGGGCCAATACGAATCGTCACCGTCTCTTCGGTTTCATTTTGCAATACCCGCGGCCCCGTTGGTTCAGCATCGGACAGCCAACACGCTGCATCCGTCAATCTGATATGGCGTGCGATTTCACTTTGGCCGGACAGGGCCTGCTGAATCCGCTCAAGGTGATCCCGGATCTTTGGGGTGGCAGCCATTCGTTCCACCAGTACGTCAAGAATACCCCCGCAGGGCAAGTGAATACGGGGGCTATCCGGGCTGTTGCCCGGGTCGCCATAACGGACAATAACAGCTGGTTGCTCGTACTTTCCTGCGGCAACGCGTTCGAGGAAGTCTTCCTCGACACAACCACCCGAGAGCGAGCCCACATGATGTCCATCAGAGGTGGCTACCATTAGTGAGCCCGGCTCCCTGGGCGATGACCCGAAGGTCGACAACACCGTGCAGAACCAGATCGTCCGGCCATTCCCAAGCCATTCGACCGCCTGCCCCACTACTCGAGCATCCAGACTTTGCACGGTCATGCACTCAACTGATCACCAACGGGAAGACGCCGGATGCGTTTTCCTGTGGCCGCATAGATAGCGTTGCACAGTGCTGGCGCGACCGGTGGCAATCCCGGCTCGCCGACACCGCCCATGGCGTCATCGGGATTATCAATCAGGTGCACCCGGACCACTTTCGGCGCGTTTGGCATTCGCGGTAATAAGTATCTGTCGAAGTTACTTTGTTGAGCGACACCATTCTGGAACGTCACCTCATTCTGCAGGGCGATGCCGATTCCCATCACGCAGGAACCCTCCATCTGTGAACGGATTCGCTCCGGGTTAGCCTGCGGCCCACAATCAAAGGCAATGTCAGCGCGGTGAATGGTCACTTGCCCGTTATCATCCACTTCCACGTCAAAGACGACGGCGGTGTAGGAAACAAAGCTGTGGTGGAAGGCAAGACCCAGGCCACGCCCCTTTGCTGTTTCCTTTCCCCAACCCGCTTCTTCGGTGGCACGCTCAATGACCCGGCGCATGCGGCCTACATCAATTGGATACATCTCCGGATCTTCACCGTAGTTCCAACCATCGCCCACCGTGAGATTGTGAACCTCACGCCCTGGCCCCAACAGGTCCAGCACGTAATCGCGATGATCCTTGCCGGCCGCTACTGACATTTCGTGGGCAAAGCTCTGGATGGCCCACGCATGCGGTAGGTTGTACACCGAGCGGAACCACCCGATGCGGACATGAGCCGGTGCCGGCGGGTTCTCCAAACGAATAGCGGGAATGCTGAATGGCATGGTGTTAAACCCCATGCCCAGCTCGAAGCTCCCCTTGTGTTTTGGATCCGGCGCGAACAGCGATGCGATGCTGGGAGACAGAGTACGGTGGCGCCAACTGGTCGCTTTGCCATTACCGTCGAGCCCCGCTTCCAGGTGATCCACAGAAACCGCATGGAAGTAGGCATGCTGAATGTCGTCCTCACGGGACCACTGCAGTTTGATGGGCTGCCCTTCAAAGGCCTTGGCCACTTGAGCGGCCTCAATCACGAAGTCGGGCTTCGATTTACGGCCAAAGCCGCCACCCAGCAGGGTTTGATGAACGGTCACCTTTTCCAGGTCCAGCTCCAGAACCCCGGCTATACCTTCTCGTGTCGCCCTGGGGTGCTGTACTGGCGCCCAGGCCTCAGCCTTGCCCGCGCTTACGCGAACCACGGCTACGGGGGGCTCCATGGGAGCCTGAGCCATATGGGGCATGTAATAGGTGGCTGACACCCGCTTATCGGCCTCTTTCAAAGCTGCCTCAACATCACCCGACTGGCGTATAACCTTGCCTGGTGACTGTGCTGCTTTTTCCAGAGCTTCCCGGTAAACATCCGATGTGTAATCGGCGTTGTCACCGGCCGGGGTATTGTCCCACTCAATCTTCAGGGCTCTGCGGCCTTCCATCGCGGCCCAGGTGTTGGTGGCTACTACCGCAACACCTCCGAGCGGGTTAAATGCCGCGGGCTGGCCAGTGCCATCAATGCGTACAGTTTTCTTTACCCCTGCGACCTTCAGGGTCTCGCTATCATCGACGCTCTTCACTGTCGCGCCGTAGACCGGTGGCCTGGCCACCACCGCATAGAGGGTGTTTTCCAGATCCACATCAGCGCCAAAAATTGCCTTGCCGGTGACAATGTCTTCACCATCGATGGCTTTGGGATACGCGGATTTCAGCTCGCCATTGATCAGGCCGGATTCCTTCCCAATGAAACGCAGTTCGCGATCGGATTTAAGAACCAATCCGTCGCGGCCAGGAACGTCCAGTTCCCGTGCGGCTTCTGCAAGCTGGCCAAAGCCAAGCTCCCGTCCAGTGGAAGGATGAACAACCTTGTGAATATCCGCCCTTACTTCGTCAACCGATACACCCCATTGATTGGCCGCAGCCTGCTCGAGCATCAGCCTGGCAGCAGCGGCCGCACGGCGCATGGGGGTGTACCAGTGACGCATACTGCGAGAGCCATCGGTATTCTGGTTGCCGAATATATCCTGATCGCCGTCTGCCTGTTCCGCACGAACCTGATCCCAGTCAGCGCCCAACTCGTCGGCGGCTACCATGACCAGGCTGGTGCGAATCCCCTGCCCCATTTCGGCACGGTTGTTGACAATCGTAACCAGACCGTCCGCGTTAATGTGTATGAATACATTCGGGTTGTCGACCCAACCGCCCGGCATGGCGCCGGCACCGAACTGCGCCTGTTCATTGGCTAATCCCATATCCCATCGGGCGGCCAGCAGGAGCGCTGAGCCCCCAACCAATCCCTTTAACAGACCGCGGCGGCTGACATTGGCAAGCAGCAGTGTATCGTCTGACTGACTCATGAGCTGGCCTCCTTGCCCGCGGCCCGTTCAATCGCCGCGAGGATACGGTTGTAGGTTCCACACCGGCAAAGGTTACCCGCCATGGCGTCGACGATTTCCTGGGTTTCCGGTTGCGGTGTTTTTTTCAGCAGAGCTGTGGCATTCATAATCTGGCCGCCCTGGCAGTAACCACACTGGGCCACACCCAGGTCCAGCCAGGCCTGCTGGACTTTCTGGCCAACCGCGTCATCAGACATGGCCTCGATCGTTGTGATTTCACCTTTGGCGGCAGAAACGGGCATTACACAGGACCGGGTCGCTACCCCATCAAGATGAACGGTGCAGGCACCGCACTGCGCGATACCGCATCCAAACTTGGTGCCTTTCATTCCCACAACGTCACGAAGTGCCCACAGCAGGGGCATATTATCCGGGACGTCCAACTCGTGCTCTTGTCCGTTTATCCTCAGGTTAACCATTGGTCTCTCCCATCACCATGTTGTTAGGTCTGCTTTACCGGGAAGCTTTAGTTTACTGACCGGAGAAAAACGACTCGGCATAACCGGTGTACTTCGTAAACAGCTCGTCCCTGAACGACTGTCCTCGTCTCTCCAGGATACGGTCAATGTCATCGCGCAGACCTGTAAGCTCTTTGCGATAACCGGCAACACTGACAGCGGAACCCAGTGCGGGTTCCAGAACGCGAAGCGCCAGATCGTATTTTTGGATCAGATTGGCGCTCCAGAAGTTGTCCTCAATGAACACGTCGGCCCGCCCGAATTCAAGCATACGGAAAGGCACCATCCCTTCGCCATCAGCGGAATAGGTTATGTCTGTAATATCCGGATGGGTTTCTGCCCAGCGTGCAATATTTTCCGGGTATACATAGCCGCTGATAACAAGCACGCTAAGGTCGTTCAGCTTCTCCAGAGTTACCGGCTCTTCAATGGATAGACTCTCAGGTACGATCGCAGCCAACGTCCAGTGAGCGAACACCGTCCGTGAGTGCAGTAGATAGCTCCGCCCTTCCGTTACTGGCATGGCAACGTCCGATGCGCCTGACTTGACCTCGGATACGCAGCGCTTGAACGGTAGTTCCTCGTAAGTGGCGTCCAACTCCAGATCACTAAGGGCTGTATTCATCAGTTCCACGGCAATGCCGCGCATCTCTCCCTCGTGATCCTGAAAGATGTAGGGAGCCCAGGACTCATAACAGATTTTTACCGTCGATGTTGGTGCAGCCGCGTGGCTGATAGCTCCAAAGGACACCAGCAACATCGTGACAACTCCATAATGTATGGCAACTGATACTGCACGCTGCATGAAAGGCGCCCCACTACGCTTTTGGTTCGGGAACGGCAGTCATCGCCGTTCTTATAGTCTGATAAGTATAGACAATTGTGACGAACACTAACCGAAGCTGGGCGCCATTAACCGTCCCTCCACAAACCATATGTTGATAACAATTCCGTTACCCAGCTCTGGAACACACGTAATCTCAACGGCAGATTTCGACGGCTCGGATACAACAACGATATAGGTAAGGAGGGTGCTTTATAGGCTTCGAGAATCTGTACCAGGTCCCCGCTTTCAAGATCATCCTGAACGTCAAATTTTGGAACCTGAATAATGCCAATACCTGCCTTTGCACTGGCGATATAGGCCTCTGCGTTATCCACGGTAATCGCACTCTGCATTTTCATTACCCGTTGCCGACCGTCCTCCACGTATTCCCATTCTGCCGCTAACGCTGGCAGATTGACCGCGTAGTTGACAAGAATGTGGCCACCCATGTCGTCTAGAGACATCGGCGTACCATGCTGCGCTAGATAAATCGGACTGGCACAGTTTATGACTTCGATATCACCCAATTTTCTGCATACCAGCTCGGAGTCTGGGAGGTGTCCGACCCTGACCACACAATCCACGCCCTCCGTCAGCATGTTGATGATTCGGTCGTTCATACTGAATTCCAGTTTTACCCTTGGATTCTGCTTCAGAAACTCAGGCAATGCCGGAATAACGATACGACGCCCGATACGGCTCGGGATATCTACGTGCAAGCGCCCTTCTGCCTGTTGGGGGCTTTGACGAAATATCGATTCTGCCGCCTCAAAAGCCTCTACAAGCGTTTGTGCAGCCTCGAAAAACTGCAACCCATCGTGAGTGGGCACAACTTGCCGGGTCGTACGCTGCAATAGTTGGGCTTCCAGCCGATCCTCCAAGGCCTGGATAGTCGTAGATACGGTCGAGCGGGGAATGCTCAGTGCTTCAGCCGCGCGCGTGAAATTCCCGCTTTCCATAACCTGGATAAAAACCTGTACTTGCCGAATCCTGTCCATACCATCCAATTGTTCGTGTTTTTCGACAACTGCTGTTCTAAATGCATTATTTATTCAGGATAACCTACAGCCTAACCTGATTGTGAACCTGGCGGGAAGCATCCGCCAATCGAAAAACACACAGCAAGGGATAAAGACAATGTCTCGAAACAGCATTGAAGGCAAAGTAGTGCTCATAGCCGGTGGCGCCAAGAACCTGGGCGGGCTCCTGGCAGAGGACCTTGCCGCCCATAAAGCGAAAGCCATCGTTATTCATTACAACAGTGATTCAACAAAGGCAGCGGCCGAAGAAACGGCCTCTAAGGTTCGTGCCGCAGGGGCTGAAGCTGCGATCTTTCAACAGGATTTGACCAAGGCTGACAATGTCGAAAAGCTATTCGCAGACACCGAGGCGACTTTCGGCAAGCCGGATATTGCGATCAATACCGTAGGCATGGTGTTGAAGAAGCCCATGGTAGAAATCAGCGAGCAAGAATACGACGCCATGAGTGCGATTAACTCGAAGTCCGCATTCTTTTTCCTGAAAGAGGCGGGGAAATACCTCAATGACAATGGAAAGATCTGCACGTTAGTGACCTCTCTGTTGGGCGCCTACACACCTTTTTATGCGGCATATGCGGGTATGAAAGCGCCAGTGGAGCACTTTACCCGGGCCGCCTCCAAAGAATTTGGGGAACGCGGCATTTCAGTGACCGCCATTGGTCCCGGCCCAATGGATACACCTTTTTTCTACCCGGCAGAAAGCGACGATGCTGTAGCGTTTCACAAAACGGCAGCCGCCCTTTCGTCGTTCTCCAAGTCTGGGCTAACAGAAATCGAGGATATCGTCCCCTATGTGCGATTCATGGTATCCGAAGGATGGTGGATGACGGGGCAAACCATTTTGGTGAACGGTGGCTATACTACCAAGTAATCGGGCAACCAAGAGGAGGCGGTGTTACCGCCTCCTTAACCTACTGTCGACCTCATTCTCTTCACTCGCCATATACCAGTACTAGAGGACTCAATTAATGCATACCTTAATGATTATTCTGGGTGGTTTCGCTCTTCTGGCTGTTGCGATCATTGTCGCCCGGACTACGGGCCGGACGTTCAAATCAGTTTTGCCCCTCTACATTGTTGCCTGGTTCCTGTGCGCAGCGGTAAACATGGGGGTCGGTATCCTTCATGCCGGATACTCCTTTATGGCGGAACTGCCTATCTTCCTGTTCGTTTTCGGAGTGCCGGCACTGACCGCAGTCATCTTTGCGAGAAAGCTATAACGTGACAGACACCATTCTTCATCGAATTGTGCCGACCACGGCACTAAGACAACTTGAAGGTGGGGAAACACCGCATGTGACCAACATGGAGTTGTTTTTCGATCTCGTCTACGTGTTCGCGATCATTCAGCTCTCCCATTACTTGCTATCCCATCAAACAGCCATCGGGGCAATGGAGTCCGTTACGCTGTTTGCAGCTGTCTGGTGGGCGTGGAACTACACCGCGTGGGCAACAAATTGGGTCAATCCGGATCACCATAGCGGCCGTACTCTGATGATCCTGTTGATAGCCTGCGCGTTGGCCATGGCCGTCGCCATGCCCTCAGCATACACGGACAAAGCCAGCCTGTTTGCGGGCGCCTACGTCACCATGGCGTTGGTGCGAGCGATTTATATGGCATTGGTCTTTCGGGGCACACGCATGGGCCGAAACTATGCGCAACTAGGATGTTGGAGTACCTTTTCTTCGATACTCTGGATCGCTGGCGCAATCGTTCCGGAACACAGGCTGATCCTGTGGGTAGTCGCCGTGCTTATTGATTACTCTGCACCCTACTTCGGGTTCTGGCTCCCAAGAATTGGCGCCACGCCAATGGATACATGGCCGCTGCGTGGCCTGCACCTGCTGGAGAGGAATCAACAGGTGTTCATCATTGCCCTTGGTGAATCAATCCTGTTGCTTGGCGGACTACTGACCGAGCGGGAACTTACCCCTGACGTGATTACCGCATCCGCCATTGGTTTTCTCATGATTGTTTCACTGTGGTGGCTGTATTTTGTACATGCCACTGAAACCGGAGAAAGCCGTTTCTCCAGCGCATCAGGCCACACTCGCCTGGCCCGATCCGGATTGGCCTACGCACACGGCATAATGGTATGTGGCGCCATCACCATGGCTGTGGGAATCGAAGAGATTGTTGCGCACCCTTCGACGGCCATTCATTTGCCGGCAGTCGTAATTGCTACTGCTGGGCCGATCCTGTTCCTGGTTGGGGGAATGCTATTCTTCCGGGTCATGGCGCAAAGCATTCCATGGATTTACGGTATCGCGGCGATGTTGCTTGTTGCCCTTGGTTTTCTGGCGAGTGTGCTGCATCTGTCCGGGTTGATTATCGGAGCCGGTATACTGCTAATCCTTCTGACAGTGACAACGTTTATGCAGCTTATGTGTAAACGAGATGGATAATGCGGACCAGCAGAAGCTGGCCCGCGTTGGCTAGCGTTTTAATGTGTCGCTAGTTTGTACCTACCACCAGACTTCCGCTTGGGCGCCAAAGGTTAGCCCATTGCTGTCATCCGGCCCGATTGACTCGCTGGCTGCGTTGTAATCGTCGCTCCAGTTTGCGTAGGTGGCGAATAGACGCAACTGCGGCCGCGCGAAGAAGGTGTCGCCAGGTGACCATTGTTGGGCAATGGTTATTTTCTGCAGGTCTGAATCCTCCGCTCCGGATAGTTCCGGGGAAACCCGGTCAACACCCAGTTCGACCGCCGTACTCATCAACGGGCTCCAGTAATAGGTGGGACGGACCCCCAATGACGTCCATTTACTACCCTGGTTATTATCCAGACCGGTGTCCTCATAAATACCCACATAGAACAGATCCATATCGCTACCCAGCGGGATCAAACCGTGGTCAATGACACGGACCATGGAGCCTTGATTTACAGCGCTGCTGTTGCTCCGGCCGCCGCTGGCAACCAGAGAGTCCTTGGCGTATTGCAGGGTCAGCTTGTTGTAACCGCCAAGAAAGTTGGTCTGGTGATGTTCGGCGGTAACCATGTAGCCGTCCTCGTCATCAACGCCGGCGTCCTCCTGCTCGTCGTTCAAGTTCGCGCGACCATAGTCAACGCCCAGTTCCAGAGTGCCGCCGGGGTTGACCGGAAGGCCGGTCCAGCGCACGTCAATGATGTCATTGGTGACTGGGTCCTCGTTCGGTAGATCGGCACCGTTACCGGTTTCGTCGTTGGCGGAACGGGTCCAGGCGACATGCAGGAGCCCGGTCCCTACATCGATGTCCTCAAGTCCTGCGCCGGGCCCGGATACATCCCAGTAGAAGAAATCGTTGATGTGAACATCGTGTCGCTGGTAAAAGCGCTTGCCGATCCACAGTGTTGACCCAGGCAGTGACTTGATGACGTTGGTGCCTCTAACGTTGAATTGGCGCACCGCAATCGTCGCATCCTCGTCGTTCACAGTTTCGAAGTCGTTTTCCTGAGGTGTGATGTACGCGATCATCGAGTCCACATAAAAGCTTGTGTCTCCCTCCTTGAACACTTCGGAGCCCAATTGGATTTCCGCATACGTTTCGCACTCGTTGCCCAGCCGGTACTTGGGTACGCCTGGAGCAGAAAAGCATGCCTGGTCACCACCACCTACTGTGGCGCCAATACCCGAACGGAAGTAACCGTGGAAATCGATTGCAAATGACGTGGTTGAGATCATCGTGCCCGCAATAGCGGCAGCAAGTTGATTCCGGTTGAGCAGAGGAAGTTTGATGATTGTTTTCATGATCGTTATATACCTTTGTTTTTGTTGGGTTTGAGTTTGATCTTGATTTTATTCGGGGCGAACGTAGCCGGCCCCGACCCGGCTTTGGCGCCTTTGGTCAACGGTCCTGTAATGAATAGTTCTCGGAATGGTTCGGATTCAGGACAACAGGTCGCGCAGATGGGTAGATCTGCCGAGCGCTGTGTCGGGCATGCTCCTATCCGGGTAGGTAAGCCGAAACTTCCTCCAGGCCTGGCAAAGAGGTGAAAGCGCCTGCATGAGTGACCGCATGCGCACCACAGGCACTGGCAAAGGTCAGTATGTCTTCAAGTTGCTCGGGGTCTTCGCCCAACGCCTTAAGACTGGCAGCGGTTATATCCAGGTCCGACAGCCGATAGAGCAACCCACCAACGAACGCATCGCCGGCGGCGGTGCTATCAACCATCTGCACGTTTCGTGGCTCGATGGAGCCGTAATGAGATGAGGTGAAGTAACGCAATGGTTTTCCGCCGTCTGTAACCAACACCAACGAAGCGCCTGCCTTCAAGATTTTCTGCAACACCTCGGTTTCGTTCTGGTGTCTGCACAAGAAGGCCAGTTCTTCTGCGGATAGCTTCACAAGATCCGCTTGCTCCACACAGGCCCACACCGGAGCATATGGATCTGTGCCTTTGGGCCAGAGGTTATTTCTGAGGTTCATATCAAAACTCACCAGCCACCCCGCTGCTCTGGCCTTTTCCAGTCCCGCTTGGGTTGCTTCCAGAATGCCCGGTTCGGTCAGCGTGTTGGAGCAGAAATGGAAAATGCCGCGGTCGTCGAACCATTCTGGCTGGAATTCGTGTGGGGCGAATAACAGGTCAGCCGATGGTCCCCGGTAGAACTCAAAACTTCGCTCTCCGGTCTTATCCAATGACACAAAAGCCAAGGCAGTTTTCGCTTCGCTGGTTTGCAGCAGATAGTCTGTTCGCACATGCATGGCTTCCAGCGACTTAACGAGAAAATCACCGAACATGTCAGCGCCCACTTTGCCGGCGAAATAGCTGTCGCCGCCGAGCTTACCGATCGCCGCGGCTACGTTGGCAGGTGCACCACCTGGAAACTTTGTGAAGCGCTCGTTGACCGAATCAGAGTTTTCAGCCTGGTCTTCGCTCACCCTGCTTGAGAGCATGTCCACCAGGGCTTCACCGAATGAAATAACCTTGATCATCGACTGCTCCCCTCTTCAACCGCTGGGTCCGAATTGGTTGTACCCGTGTTCAGGTGCTGTTTGACAATCCCCATCAGTCCCTGGGTTGACGGATCGTACTTGTCGCTCTGTTGTTCAATATCGCGGCTGATATCGCTGGCCAGCCGCTTGCCCAGCTGCACGCCCCACTGGTCGAAGGAGTTGATGTTCCAGATAGCACCCTGCACAAAGACCTTGTGTTCGTAGAGAGCAATCAAGGCGCCCAGATTTCGGGGCGTCAATTCGTCCATCAGCAGCACGTTGCTCGGGCGATTGCCTGGGCAACTGGCGTATTGGTCGTTCTGGGTGTCGCCATTCATAAAGGCGTTGGCCTGAGCCAGCATGTTAGTCAGCAAGGCAAAATGGTGGTCTTTGGTGTCGTCCTCGGGTTTTAGCGTCGCAATAAAGTCGATGGGTACGAAGCGTGTACCCTGATGCAGCAACTGAAAGAACGCATGTTGACCGTTCGAGCCGGTTTGCCCCCACACAATGGGGCCGGTGGCGTGGCTGACCGGGTTGCCATCGATGTCCACTGACTTGCCGTTACTTTCCATATCCAGTTGCTGGAGGAACGCCGGTAATTGGTGCAGAGCCTGATCGTAAGGAATAATCGCCTGGGTTTCGGCACTCAGGAAATTGATGTTCCAGATGCCGATAAGAGCCAGCACGACCGGCATATTGGCCTCAAATGGTGCCTCCCGGAAGTGCTGGTCCATTATGAAAGCGCCCTCAAGCAACTCGATAAACGCATCGAACCCGATACTCAAGGCAATGGGCAAGCCAATGCTGGACCAGAGCGAATAGCGGCCACCTACCCAATCCCAGAATTCAAAGATGCTGTCCTCGCGGATGCCAAATTCCGTTGCTGCGTTGATGTTGGTGGACACCGCGACAAAGTGCTGGCCCATATCGGCTGTGGTGCTTTGCGTCTGCGCCTGGAACCAGCGCTTGGCACTGTTCGCATTCAACAGGGTTTCCTGGGTAGAGAAGGTCTTGGTCGACACAACGAACAACGTGGTTTCCGGATCCAGCCCTTTCAGCACTTTCTTGAGGTGACGGCCGTCGACGTTGGAAATGAAGTGGACGTTCATTTCCTGATGTTGGTAATCAAGCAAGGCGCGACACACCATGCTGGGCCCAAGGTCTGAACCGCCGATGCCGATATTTACAACGTCGCGAATGCGCTTGCCGGTATAGCCCAGCCATTGTCCGTTCCTGACCTGCTCGGTGAAGGCCCTGAGTTTTTCCAGGCTGGCCCGAACCTCTGGCATGACGTCGTGGCCATTCACGACAATCGGTGCCTCACCCAGGTTGCGCAAGGCGGTATGCAGAACCGGCCGCTGTTCGGTGATGTTAATGGTTTCCCCGGAAAACATCTGTTCCCGGCGCGACTCTAACGGCGACTGATTGGCCATCTCGAACAGCGCATCCATCACCTGCGGCGATACCTTGTTCTTGGAATAGTCCAGAAACAGCTCGCCTAACCGGAGGCTCATCTTATCGAAGCGGTCCGGATCCGCTTTGAAATAATCCGCGATCCGGTCGTTCCGAGTCTCGTTGGCAAGTTGTTCCAGCATGCTCCAGGACTCGGATTTGCCCAGTGCATTCATATCTGTGCTCCCTAATGTTCGTCAGGTCAGGTCTCGCTGAGGGCTGCAAAAACCCCTTTTTTTTCCAGCTTGTCGAGTGCCCTATCGAAGGCCTCTTCAAAGTCGCTGGAACTGGCGAGCGTGGTCCCAAAAAGGTCTGCCATTCCCAGAAACTCCGGGGTCAGGTTGGCTCTGTCTTCAACGGCCGCCTGCAGCCGGGGGGCCATGGGATCATTGATCTCGTGCGGTTGTCCCTGCTCATCTTTGCCACGGAGGTAGAGCGCCCAGCTGGCAATGATCATGGCAACACGAGACAGCGGTCGTCCTTCTTTCACCAGTGTCTGCACCGTCGGCACCAGGAACTTCGGTATCTTGCTGGAGCCGTCCATACACAGCCGGGCCAACTCATCGCCCATTTGAGGGTTGGAGAAGCGTTCGATCAGGGTCTGCTTGTACGTGGGCACATCGATGCCTGAAATTTCTCCCAGTATCGGTGTCACGTCTTCATCCATGAAGCTGCGAATAAAACGGCTGAACCGATCATCCGCCATGACCTCGTGGGTATATCGATAACCGGAAAGATACCCGAGGTAGGCCATAGCGGAATGGCTGGCATTCAACAGGCGGATTTTCATGCGCTCGTAAGGGGCGACGTCGTCCGTGAACTGAACACCCACCGCTTCCCATTCCGGACGACCATTACAGAAATCATCCTCCAGCACCCACTGGTAAAAAGGCTCGCAGATAACTGGCCAGCCATCTTCCAGGTCGTAGTTCTCTGTCAGCCACTGGCGATGTTTGTCATGGGTTCCCGGTGTAATGCGGTCAACCATGCTGCTAGGGAAACTCACCTTTTCGCCGATCCAGCCTGCAAGATCGGCATCCCTCAGGCGGGCAAAGCTCAACAGGGCACCGCGGGCCACCTGGCCGTTCTCTGGCAGGTTGTCACACGACAGGACGGTGAATGGCGGCAGATTACGCTCGCGTCGGCGGCTTAGGGCCTCAGTCAAATAGCCAAAGACCGTGCGCGGTTGCTGCGGGTTTTCCAGGTCGTGAAGAACGTCCGGGTGGTTTTCATTGAACCTCCCGGTGTTGTCGTCCACGTTGTAGCCACCCTCGGTAATCGTCAGCGAGACGATCTTCACTTCGGAACTCGCCATTTTCTCAATGACAGCGTCCTGCTCATCAGGCGCGAACATGAAACCGGTGATGGAGCCAATGACACTGAGGGTATTGGTGCGGTCGGCGCCGAGCTCGATCAGGGTGTAGAGGTGGTCCTGATCAGACAACACGTGATGCATGGCTCGATCTCCTTCACGCAGCCCAACACCACAAATCGACCAGTCCGGGCTGCCACCTGCCTGCAACAGCTGATGGGTATAGACCGCTTCATGGGCACGGTGGAATCCGCCCACGCCAATATGAACGATACCGTGTCCGAGGTTGCTTCGTTCGTAAGCAGGCACGGACACCTCTGGACTCAGTTGGTCCAATGCTGAGTTATTCAGTTTCATAAGATGTCACGCTGCCAATCGGCTGGGTTTCTGAACGGCATTGCCTTGCTCGTCGAACAAGTGGCACTCATCCACATGCAGGCGTAAACCGATGCGATCACCGTAGTTGCAGGCAAAGTTGCCGGGCATGCGGACAGTCAGCGTTTCCTGGCCATCGGTCTTTACATAGCAATAGGTATCGCTACCCAGGCTTTCGGCGATGTCCATGTGGCCGGTCAGTGAGCTCTCGCCGGGTTCAACCACATCGATGTTTTCGGGCCGAACGCCAACGGTAACAGCGCTGCCCTGACTCAGGTGTTCGCTGGCCGCGGGCAAGGTCACTGTAGTACCGGAGGTCAGTTCAACCGTGACGCTTGAGGCATCAAGTGCGGTTACTTTGCCCGGTAGGAAGCTCATCTTGGGCATCCCCAGGAAACCTGCGACAAATCGATTGGCCGGGTTACGGTACAGGTCGAGTGGGGTGCCTACCTGCTCAATCCGGCCCTGATTCAACACGACGACTTTATCCGCCAGAGTCATAGCCTCGACCTGGTCGTGGGTAACGTAAATCATGGTCGCGTTAAGGTCATGGTGAAGTCTGGCCAGCTCGAGTCTCATCTGTACCCGCAGTGCAGCGTCCAGGTTAGAGAGCGGCTCATCGAACAGGAATACTTTGGGCTGGCGTACAATTGCACGACCAATGGCAACCCGCTGGCGCTGGCCACCGGACAGCTCTTTGGGTTTGCGTTCCAGCAACGGGTCCAGCTCCAGAATTCGGGCCGCTTCGGCTACCTTGTTATGGATAACCTCTTTTTTCTCTTTAGCGAGTTCCAGTGCAAACGACATGTTTTTGCGTACGGACATATGGGGATACAGGGCGTAGCTCTGGAACACCATTGCCAGATCCCGTTTGGCCGGGGCCAAATCGGTGATCTCTTTCGTATCCAGCAGAATGTGGCCGCCGGTCACCTCTTCCAGGCCCGCGATGGAGCGCAGCAGGGTCGACTTGCCACACCCTGATGGCCCGACAAACACCACAAACTCATTGTCTTTAATCTCAAGATTGATGCCTTTGAGAATTTCTGTTTCCCCGAAGGATTTCTTGAGGTTCTTTATTGTTAAGTTAGCCATGGGAAATCTCCGTTATTTGACGGCGCCAAAGGACAAGCCGCGAACCAGCTGTTTTTGGCTGATCCAGCCAAAGATAAGAATGGGGGCACAGGCCAGGGTCGATACGGCTGACAACTTGGCCCAGAACAAGCCTTCAGGACTTGAGTAAGAGGCGATCAGGGCCGTCAGCGGGGCCGCTTCCGACGCTGTGAGGTTGAGCGACCAGAACGCCTCGTTCCAACTCAGAATCAGTGACAGAAGCACTGTTGCCGCCAGACCGCCCTTGCTCATGGGCAGCAGCACCCGCCAGATCTCCTGGAACAGTGTGGAGCCGTCCATTCGGGCTGCCTCAAGTACCTCTTTGGGAATCTCTTTGAAGTAGGTGTAGGCCATCCAGATCATGATCGGCAGATTGATCAGCGTATAGATGATCACCAGTCCGGTTTTGGTATCGAGCAAACCCGTGTCTTTGAAGATCAGGTAAATCGGCACCAGCACGCCAACCGGCGGCAGCATTTTGGTGGATAGCATCCACAGCAGTGTCCCTTTGGTACGCTTGGTCTCGAAAAAGGCCATGGAATAGGCAGCGGGTACGGCGAGCATCATTCCGATGATCGTGGAGCCGAAAGACACCACCACCGAATTCCAGGCAAAGTGCAGATAGTCACTGCGTTCGTTAACCAGCGTGTAATTCTCGAGGGTCGGCGAGAAGAACAATTGTGGAGGTGTGGCAAAGGCATCGATTTCTGTTTTGAAGCTGGTCAGCAGCATCCAGAAAATCGGGAAGAAAATGGCCAGGGCCACACCCCACGCCAGCACCCCCATGAGCAGGGTGTTCAGGCTACGTCGTTGTTTCAGGCTAAGCATGTTGTAACCTCCGTGAATCATTGTTTTTCGGTCAGGCTTTTGCCGATCAGCCGCACCAGGAAGAAGGCGGCGATGTTGGCCAGCACAACGGCAATCAGGCCACCGGCTGAAGCCAGTCCAACGTCGAACTGCAGCAACGCCTGGCTGTAGATGAGGTACGCAAGGTTGGTGGTCTCGTAACCCGGGCCACCGCCCGTGGTGGTAAAGATCTCCGCAAAAATCGACAGCAGGAAGATGGTTTCGATCATAACCACCACCGCGATCGGACGAGCAAGGTGCGGCAAGGTGAGATGGAAGAACAGAGCCCAGGGTCCGGCGCCGTCAAGGCGGGCCGCTTCCTGCTGTTCCTGATCCAGCGATTGCAATGCGGTCATCAGCAGCAGGATGGCGAACGGCAGCCACTGCCATGACACGATCATGATGATCGAGAACAACGGAAACTCGGAAAACCAATCGATCGGCGTGGCGCCAAAGAACTTCCAGATCGCTGCAAATACGCCGGATACCGGATGCAGCAGCAGGTTCTTCCAGATCAGCGCGTTCACGGTCGGCATAATAAAGAACGGTGATATCAGAAGAATCCGGACGATGCCCCGCCCCAAGAACGCCTGGTTAACAAGCAGCGAAATCAGCACGCCCAGAACCACTGTAATTAACAGCACGGAACCGACCAGCAGCAGGGTGTTGCTCATCCCCGCCATAAAACCGAAATCGGTGACAAAGAACTGGAAGTTTTCCAGCCCCACAAATTCGTTATCGCCGGGGTACAGCAGGTTATAGCGAATCACTGAAAAGTAGATGGTCATGGACAGCGGAATCACCATCCACAGCGCCAGGACGAGCACCGACGGCGACACCATGAAACGATTGATGCGGGATGTCTTTCTCTTACCTCCCTGGTGGCTGTCCTGTTTGGGTTCCGCGGCGGAGCTCGCGGGACCTGCATTCAGAGTGGTTGTCTTCATATCGGTTCTCCGGTGACCCCCAAGCAGGCTCCGCCGAAGCGGCCCCTGCATCAGGTCATTGTTGTTTCGTCTTGGCCGGGTATTCAGTTGGAGTAATAGCGGGCGCGAGTCATCTCACGAAGGGTGATCGATTGTGCTGCCTTCAGGGCATGATCAACCGACATCGACCCTGCCAGGGCGCCCGAGATCAGCTTGCCGACCTGGGTTGCGATCGACTGGAACTCAGGGATGGCCGCAAACTGAACGCCCACATAGGGGGAAGGACTCAACGTGGAATCGTTGGGGTCGGCGTTGCCGATTGCTTCCAGGGTTCGGGTCGCGAACGGCGCAGCTTCCAGGTATTCAGCGTTGTCGTAGGTGGAGGTGCGTGTGCCGGGCGGCACGTTGGCAATACCATAGGTTTCCTCAACCAGCTGGCTGTAAGCCCGCGAGGTCGCCCAGGTGATAAAGGTCTTGGCCGCTTCCTTGGCATCTGAGCTCACCGGAACGGCGAGGGCCCAGGACCACAACCATCCCGAACCTTTTGACGTTACCTGTTCTGGCGCCAAGGCAAAGCCGATGTGCTCCGCTACCCTGCTTTGAGACTCATCGGTAAGAAATGATCCGGCGACAGTCGCGTCTACCCACATGGCGCATTTGCCACTGTTGAACAGCGCGAGGTTTTCGTTAAAGCCATTGGATGAGGCGCCCGGAGGGCCGTAGTTCCCGAGAAGGTCGACGTAGAAGCTGACGGCGTTGCCCCACTCTTCGCCAGTGAATTCGGGCTTCCAGTTTTCATCAAACCAGCGTGCACCAAAGGCGTTAGCCATGGTTGTGATCAGAGCCATATTCTCGCCCCACCCTGCTTTGCCACGCAGGCAGATACCGTACTGCTCATCTTCTGGCTTATGGAGCGTCTCGGCGAAGGTTTTCATTTGATCCCAGGAAGGCTGTTGCGGCATGCTCAGCCCATTGGCTTCAAAAAGGTCCTTGCGATAGAACGTCATCGAACTTTCGGCGTAAAACGGCAGTGCGTACAAGGTACCGTCGGAGGACAGGCCGCCGAGAACTGATGGAAAGATATCGGCCAGATCGTAATCCGAAGGCAGATCCTCCATCGGGGTCAGCCACCCCTTCTCTCCCCAGATCGGGGCCTCGTACATTCCAATTGTCATCACATCGAATTGACCGCCGTCCGTCGCAATATCGGTAGTCAGGCGCTGGCGAAGGACATTTTCCTCAAGTACTACCCAGTTCAGATCGATGTCTGGATGAAGCTTTTCGAATTCGTCGGAAAGGCCCTGCATGCGAACCATGTCGCCATTGTTAACAGTGCCAATGGTCACTTTGGTGGCAGCCATTGCGGAGGACGCGACGGCCGTCATGCCAACCGCCATAACAGCGGACAGATATCGTTTGTTGTTCATGTTCCAACCTCTGTTTGTTTTTGGAGTAGGTCGTTCAGAATGCTCAGATCATCAGGAGCATTCCTGGCACTTTGATCTGACGTATACATCGCACATCAGTGAAGTGCATCAGTGGAAACTATTACACGCTCAATGCCACATCTGAACAAATACATACCCTGTCATTTTTCTGTACTTTTTTGCTATCTCTGGCCAGTGGGCTAGCCCCGCCCGTCAGGCTCAAAGCTACGGAACGGCAGAGGCTGAGCCGATTTTTTCAGATAAAACAAGGGGTAGAAAAATTGAGATTGGTCACCAGAAAGTATCATTCTGGTGAGAAAAGAAGACTGGTAGAGCGGGATAAAAT
>OJEP01000098.1_pt1 | contig 53167 bp, 50 predicted proteins | sample 1593761 | NCBI WGS metagenome assembly OJEP01 (sample SAMN05416783, study PRJEB24817) | seawater metagenome | isolation source: Sea water | place: Canada:Atlantic | collected 2013-11
CTATTCGTCGGCAGCGTCAGATGTGTATAAGAGACAGTACTAACACTGCACAAATAGCACATGGCAGCACGCGTTTTAACTTAAATTCATTGTTGCAGCAAGTGATTGCAGAGTTGTATGCTGACATCTTAGGGAAAGAACAAACCATCGTACTAGAAAGTGATGATATTTACTTATCCGCACATGAATTTTCGGTGCATTTACTCGCCGTTAACTTAATTTCCAACGCGAATAAATATACACCAATAGGCGGAAATATTCATGTCACGGCTAAGCGACTGAATGCAGGAAAAGCAGATAGAAAAATAGCACTTTGTGTAGAAGATTCGGGTGTTGGCATTGTTCCTGAGGAGTATCAACGAATTTTTGACCGTTTTTATCGTGTTGGTGGTGATCAACATAACTCAAACGTTTTGGGTTGTGGCCTCGGTTTAACCATTGTTAAGCATATCGCTGACGTGCATGAAGCTAACATAGCGTTATCTTCTTCAACCTTACTTAAAGGCTTAAAAATCACGGTATACTTTAAGGATAATAAAATAGAAAAGGAGCAGGGTGATGATTAAAGATGTTCCTAAATATTGTAATCTATTTTTGCTTATGAGCTTATTTTTCTTGTGTAGCCCTACGGTAGAAGCGAAACGTCCTGAATATCATTTAGCGCTAAAAAAGCACTTGTTCTATCCAGCACAAATCATCATTCCAGCAAATAAAAAAGTTAAGTTAGTTATCCTTAATTACGATAATAGCGTTGAAGAGTTTGATAGCTTCGACCTTAATAGAGAAAAAGTGATATTCCCTAAACAAAAATCAATCATTTTTATCGGGCCATTGCCGGTAGGTGAATATCATTTTTTTGGTGAGTATCATCCTAATAGTGCGCGAGGAAAAGTCATTGTTGTTGAAATTAATAATACCCAAGCGGTTTCACATGACGCGTTAAGTTCAAAGCAAGGGGGTCTAGATGTTAATTAATACAGTTCTTTTGTTTTTACAAAGTGCCTTACCTATGTTTATTATCATCTCGTTGTTGTTATTACGCTTGACTGCTGAATCAAAGAGTATTGTTACGCCTAAAAATTTAATTGGCATCACTTGTTTGGCTATTACATTAGTGTTTTTATTGAATCAAACCATGGAAAAAACATCGCAACTTTTCGAAGGTAAAGGCACTGAAATTGTTTTTTCTTTTGGTTTTATAATCATCTATTTTTGTAGCGTATTCTTATTTTTATTGAACAATAAAGACCGTTTTATCAAGGTTAAACAGGCCCTGGCTCTAGTCATTTTTCTATTAGTGTTTTCGCTTAATGGTTCGCATTTTATGTTGTATTTAAGCAGTTACTGGACGCAAACATTACAAGTTGAATCAGCAGGATTAGAATCCTTATTTATTGGCATTATTTTAGCTGTGGGTATTTGTGTCAGTTTTGCTATCTTATTGTATTTTTTATTACGCTACAGTGACCTTAATATCCATCCTAAAACCTCTTGTTATTTATTACTGTTTTTTGCCCTGGGTCAATTAATGCAGTCAATATTACTCTTGCAACAAGTGGACGTTTTACCGTTGAGTTATAGTCTCTGGAATAGCTCCAACTTTATTGCGGAAAACTCTGAATTTGGTCAATTACTTAGTGTTTTATTTGGTTACGAAGCGACCCCCTCATTTATGCAACTCATTACCTATTTGACTGCCTTTATTGTGCCTGTATTGATGAGTAACAACCGACATTTTGTTCGGATAGCCTTTGGAGAAAAATCATGAAAGCCTTAATGCTTTTTAAGCAGTTTTGCTGGCTTATGCTTGCAAGTTTAAGCCTTTTACTCAGTTATACGTCAACAGTATATGCCGATGGTGTTGTGGTGGATAAAGTTTACCATCCTTATGTTTTACCTAATGAGCGAGAAGTTGAATGGCGGTTACTCTCACATAAAGAAAGTGAAAATAACAATCTGGCCCAACGTTTTGCTTATGGCCAATCGTTAACTGATACTATTATGTTAGAGCTTTATTTAGTCGGTGAGCGTGATATTAATGATGATTTTAGTTTAAGCTCGTATGAGCTTGAAGCACGGTGGATGTTGACAGAGCAGGGTGAATACTGGGCAGATTGGGGATTGTTATTTGAGATAGAAAAAGTGCAGCGGCAAAAAAACTGGGAAGTCACTTCTGGAGTTTTAGTAGAAAAAGAATTTGGCCGAGCTAGCCTTACTTTTAATGCTTTTATTATTTATGAGTGGGGTAAAACTATAGTTAGTGAATTTGAAACGGAGTTTCGCTTACAATACCGTTATCGTTACCTTGAACAACTCCAACCAGCGATTGAGTTATATTCGGGTCAAAACTACCTAGGTATTGGGCCAGCTTTTATGGGAATTCAACGCTTTGATGGCCAAAAACAGCTAAAATGGGACGTCGGTTTTATTACGGGATTAGACCGCCGTAGTAAAGGGCATGTTTTACGTGTTGCTATTGAATATGAGTTCTAAAAATAAGAAGAAATATGGGTAGAGTAAACTACCCATAATTGCGATTGATAGCTTAATTAATCTAAATAAAAACCAATATGCTGATGTAATCTAACTAACATTTCTTCTTTGTCGTTAACAAATTCAAGGCGCTGTGCAAAGTCTCGTAATGCGAGTTCTATCTGATTAACAAATTTCCCATAACCATGAGACGTTTTATCTTTGTCGCAGGCAGTAAAAATCAATTGAACCGTATCAACCAGTTTATTTGATTCCCATTTACACGTGTAGCCACAACTTGTAAGTGAAGGATTAGAGCCTAACATGAGTAACTCACCGCTAGCGATAACATTTTCATCTTCGCCTTTTCGTACAATGGGCACTAAGCCATTAGCAATCACCGCACCTTTATATAATTTTTGTTTTTTAGCTGAGCTAATAAATGCATCGGCAATTAAGGTATATAATTGATTATAACAACCAGATTCATCTTCATTTTTTATTAATGAGCGTACACGTCGGTTCAAAGGAAAATCAATCACGGCATAAGTTAATGCGTCTGTGTTTGCAGGTAAGTTTTGTTCGTCGGCTAAATATCGATTAGTCATAGAACGAAATTTATGTACCTGAGAGCCTTCTACGCCTTTATGTTTAGCAAATAAGTCATAGGTTAAATGTTGATGATCGCATATACGTACAGTTTCTTTATTAATACCGATTTGATCACTAAATTTACTAATAGATTGTTTAACTTTTTGATGAAATTTAGCTGAATGAACTCTAATTTCTGTACCATTAGCTAAGAAAATCAAGGAGATTTTTTTAGCTTTTACATCACCTCTAAAAATAACGTTTTGGCTAGTATGGTATTCTGGATTATACAGGCATAGTACTTGTTGCTTAGTTTGTGCGGTAAGTTTTTGTGGACTATAGCGTACCCTTACAAACTTATCATTAGCAATAAACTGTGAACTATCAATGGTAAATTCGTCATTTATTTTAAAAAAACTGTTAGCGAGCGCCTGATAAAATTTAGCATAAGGCTCAGTAGCATTTGCATCAATTAAATCTGAATATTTTTCAAGTAATTGATCAGTTAATGGAAATTTAGCCATTAAATATTGATTTTCTCTGGCAGATGTCGGGACATAAACTTTATGCTGAGTACTTCTAGTACGAGAAATAGACATTAATTATTATAACCTGTTAATTATCGAAAAATAGTGATGTTCAGTATAACTACGAAAGATAGTGTAAATCAATATTATTTAAATTTATTAATAAACTTAATAGATAATTGACTTACAACATCTTTTAACGCATCTTAACTTTAGTTTGAAAATTAAGAAGTTATCAAAATGAAAAAATTAAAAAATGAAGCTGAATTATTAAAGAAATCCTTAGTTATTGGTGAAAAATACGCAGTGAATCGTGGTTACAAAAATTTTTCATCAACAAACTCGGCCAAGGATAAAATAGAAAGCCTTTATCGTTTATTAGTCAATGATAAGTTAATTCAGCCACTAGCTGTTGAGAGTGAAGATCAACCTCACATGAAACGTAAACTTGCTTTATGGATTGTTAAACAGCTACCAGAAGATCACTCATTACTTGAGTGATTCGAAATAGCTTATTGTAAAGTTGAGTTTTATTGAAATAATTCAGTAAGTTTCTAACCTGATCTAAATTTTGATACTGCTAGCAAGGGTATATTACTAATTTTAGTGTTTGCTAATTAAATTTATCAATTATAAATCAAACTGATTACTGCTTATCATTAAAAAATATTAGTTAAAAAATTGCTCTATGATCCATTGATAACCAATACCACCAAGGTAAATTCCAACTATACCCGCTATACCTGATACGACGGGAGGTGCAGGTAAGGGTAGTTTTAATACTGAAAATAAAATACCAACAAACACACCTGTTGCCAACGCTAATAAAACCTCTGCCATTGTCATTGCTCCGTTACTCTTTTTATTTACTGTTTCATTGATTAAAATATTTTATTGTAAGATAGCAAAGCTATTTTATTCTTATTTGATAGAAAACTCACCACTATTGAATTTCAATGCCGATGTAAATCGAGTAGAGGCAATGTATTATCAATCATTTATTTTCCTTAAGGTATTTTATCTATTGGGTCATTATATCGCTTTTTTGTTCGTTATTCATTTGAATACTCTAGTATTAATACTCTAAGACTGCTAAATTGCCGCAGAGAATGATTTTGTAGGCAAGCTACCTCAATAACGCTCATAAAACGTTTCTAAACTAGCCCCTAAGGGACTTCTGAGCAAAATATACTCAACGTTATATATATTTCTAACGGAACAACCTTTAATAATATGATACACCTTGATCATGATTTACTTAATTGTCTTGAAATTCGTATTTTGAAGTGGCGCTGATATAGATATATCAAATATTTATAACCTATAGCAAACCTCTCAATGAGGTAAAAAGAGAAAAATTATGTATCAAACTGACGATGTGCGCATCAATAAAATAAAAGATTTATTACCTCCTATCGCATTACTGGAAAGATTTCCAGCGTCAGAGAAAGCAACTAAATCAGTTGTTTCTGGTCGATCTGCAATTCACAACATTTTAAATCATAAAGATGATCGTGTACTGGTGATTATTGGACCTTGTTCAATTCATGATCCTAAAGCGGCACTTGAATATGGTCAACGTTTAGTTGAGCTGCGTAACAAGTATAAAGATACCTTAGAAATTGTTATGCGTGTTTATTTTGAAAAGCCACGAACAACCGTTGGTTGGAAAGGGCTTATTAATGACCCTTATATGGACAATAGCTTTAAGCTTAATGATGGTTTGCGCATTGGTCGTGAATTATTACTTGAATTAAATAATCTAGGTTTACCTACTGCGGGAGAGTTCTTAGATATGATGACTCCGCAATATATGGCTGATTTTATGTGTTGGGGCGCAATTGGTGCACGCACTACTGAATCACAGGTTCACCGAGAGTTGGCATCAGGGTTATCTTGCCCTGTAGGTTTTAAAAATGGTACGGACGGAATGGTAAAAATTGCTATCGATGCGATTGGATCAGCTGCTGCTTCACATCATTTTTTATCGGTTACAAAGTTCGGTCATGCCGCGATTATTGAAACAACAGGTAATAGTGATTGTCATATAATTTTACGCGGAGGTAAAACTACAAACTTTGACCAAAATAGCGTTAAAACCGTGACGCAACAGCTAGCAGAAAATGAGTTAAATACTAAAATAATGATTGATTTTAGTCATGCTAATTCAAGTAAGAAATTTGAAAATCAAATGTTAGTTTCTACTGATGTTAGCAAGCAAATTAGCCAAGGTAATCAAAATATTTTTGGTGTGATGGTTGAAAGTAACTTGGTTGAAGGAAATCAAAAACTTGTTAATGGTAAGGCTGAAGTTTATGGTCAAAGTATTACTGATGCTTGTATTGGTTGGCAAGATACGGAAACTTTATTGGCTCAGTTATCTGATGCGGTAACCGCAAGAAGAACCGTGTAACCATTTAAAGTCGCTTTGGTAGTCAAAGCGACCTATATCATTACCGTACAGGTCCAAAACCCATTGTTCGTCAAGAAGTGTTGTCGGTGGGTATTTTACCCACTCTAACTCCTCTAAATAACCGAATAATAATTAAAGACAACTGTTTCCACAATCAATAATTTGCAACTTATCAACCAAAATAGAAGTGTTGTCATAGGTCCCTTCAGCTTTTACTACACTAGTCGTAGTCACCAATGAAAAGAAAGTGTCAGCATCCACTATTACTCGAGCCTTATTTCGATATGTTAATATAAGTAAAGATATTAACATAAAAATAATGGAGTTTAATTTCATAATAAGTGCTTGATTGTTGAAAAAATCATCATCAACAATACATAATATACGGTTTCAACAATATGATATTTATCAGGGCAAGAGTCATGAAAAATTAAGTATATTTTATGAATACTGTAAGTAAAAATATGATGATACTTATAATAATCAACATTGGCAGCACCATAGCTAAGTTAAGTACTGATGGAAGTATACTTCAACTACACTGTTGATCATCTTTATGAAAAACCCCTAAATTTGAAAATAAAGACGCACAATAAAGTTTGACAATCATGATATTTGTCATCTATTGAGTATTTTTTTGTGCGTTTTCTTTCAAGTTAACTACCATTTGTTTTTGCAAGCGTCATTGTTTTAGGATCTCGGAGTGCTTTAGTTAATTAAATATTAACTAAAGCTATTTCAAATTTAGGTTGATAGAGGCAATGTCAAACCATGTATTACTGATGATTCGAAGTAATACACAAACTTTTCACCATTAACGATTAGCAAGGGGTTTTGAATGAAAATTAGAACTAAAACTATTATTATAGGGTTTTCGGTCTTGGGAATAGCATTAAGTATGAATCCTGTTAATGCCAACAAGTACAAGAACAATAGCAAGCGCACATTAGATTTCAATGAACAAACACATTTGGAATTTATGTGTGAAGAAGAGAAACTTGCGCGTGATGTCTATATTACACTTGGTTCCAAATATCCACAGGCAAAAATTTTCGGTAAAATTGATGATTCGGAAGAAAGACACAAATGCGCGGTTGCCGATATGCTTCAAAAATATGGTATTCCTAATCCGAATACAAATGATAACGTAGGCGCTTTTACGGGCAAAGATTATGGTAAGTACTTTACTCATGAATTCAGTGTTTTAGTTGGAAGAGGATTGGTCAGTAAGCTTGAAGCTATGTATGTTGGCGCATTCATTGAAGAACTAGATATGCTTGATATTAATCAGTGCCCTGAAGTAATAGTGGACACTGATAACGAAATCAATGACGTATCTGAGTGCGGTAAAATATATACAGATAACCCCGATATACAGCGTCTTTATGGAAATTTACTCGCTGGTTCAAAAAACCATCTACGAGCCTATGTTCGAAATATTGAGAAACAAATAGGCGAAGGAAATTACACAGCACAGGTACTTACACAAGAACAGGTAGACGACATTCTAGGACGTTAATAAAACGTATCTCTGATGGGAGCACTTAGCTAGGTATTATGTTCAAAGGTAGTAATGAATTGATATAGAGCTTAGGTTGAATTGCTCAAGAAAAGGCATGAGATAATTTAATATAATGATGTTAACATAATGCTCAATAGTATGTCTTTGATACCATTTATTTTGTTACGCGGTTATTCGAGCCTAAGCAGATTGTTAGATTAATATAAATGGTGTAAGTACTTCACTTACACCATTTCAAGTCGAGTAATTATGATTGCTGCCAAAGACTCTACGGTCATCGGCAGCGTTCGAATACACCAATTACAGTTTACTGTCCATCAACGACGAACTCTGGTTAACGCCGTAGCTGTGTCGTTGCTGGTATCCGAATCATCGTCAGCAGCAACTGTTGCGGTCCAATTAAAAGTCGTCGGTCTAGAAGGTGTGGTCCAATTGAATGTAAAGTCCACATTATCATTCGCCGCTAATGCACTAAATGAGCCGGTGAACTCTACAACCTCACCTCTAGAGGATATGCCTTTAACCGTAACTGTTCCCGATGCATCACTGGTTAAGTCATTGTTGCTTATTCGCACGACAACCGCTATGTCTGGTGTGTTAATGCTAGCTCTTGATGGTACGACCAAGCTCGACAAGACCACATCAACATCGGTTCCCGGAGGATTGTTCGGTGTTACGCTTCCTATGGGGGGCTGTGGCACATCTACCGTCTGATCACTCTCGTCAGTTACACTCAGATTAGCCAAAGTACCACCAGTGCCATCGACCTTTTCGTTCCATACTGTCCAGATAATATTGCCCGCAGGTGAAGGTCGTAACTGAGATTCGAATCGGTTGTTATTTCCAATATTCGGGACAACAGATGGCTCTTCAAAAGTCACGCCTTTATCTGTGGTGCGAGTATAGTAGATATCATTCTCTTCAGACTCTCCTATATGGCCGTAGACGTTTGTCTCTGTTCCCCAGCCAAGGATCAGAGTGCTCTTGCTTTGACAATTCTCTGGATAGATAGAGTCAGCAGGAACAACGAGATCACAGCCCATGCCACTACCTGGAGTTTTCACTAAACGAGGCTCTTTAACGTGAATTTTTACATTATCAATATTCGAGACATTTTTAGCCTTGGTCCAACCCTGGTTGAATGTTTCGTTTGTAAGACCCGCTGCGTTATAGCGTCTCAACCAGAAGTTATAGTTGTCCAGATCTATAACCGTAGCAACCGCCCAGTCTTTCGCATATGAATAGCCGATGTAGAGATCATCACCAACAATCGCAGCACGATGTGCTTTAGCATCTTCGTATGGGTTCGTTAATGACGTATCCGAAAGATTGTTTATAATAGTTGGATCCGTGGCGGCAGAATTTATAGCAGACCATGGAACCGTATTACTACTGATATTACTTGCCGACGTATTAGTAAGTTCTCGCACAACCAAATAGTCTGATTCTCTACAAGTAGGATCTACTGCGGGCTGCATATCTTCAGGTCTAAGACCTGTTGAGCCTTCAGCTTCTGTCTTATTGCCGGTGCGAACCATAATATCTGCTGGTCCACCTTCAGTCGGAAATCCCTGTCTCCAGAATACACCCATTCTCAAGCCATTCAATGATGCATTGGATTGAGCGACAAAACGTACACGACGGCTATTTTCGAGTGGATCGCTAATGACACAGCCAGGCTCTCCACTTTTATACAAGCCAGCTGACGCGGGTGGTTGGTTAAATGGGAACTCATGATAGCGGATGAGTTTACCCGAATCGAGCCTCTCAGCGCCTTTGCTCTCTTCGTAAGCGATAACAGCGATAGGAACAGGGCTGCCACCGACCAGCATAAGATTAGGTCTGGCTGCTCCGGTATTCCCACGCTCTATCGTCTCTATTTCAGTATTTGGATCACTAGGATGAAAAATTGGGCTGGTATTACCGCCTGATCCATCGTTAGTGTAGTTATCGGTGATTCTTACCGGTATTGATAAAGGCGTCCCCATAAGATCTTCGGTGTAGGAATACCAGACATCGGTACCATGAGTGACATTTGCCCCTGAAGCACCTTCTCCCGGTCCCTCGGCGCCGCCAAGTTGAAGACCGTGCGGATCTTCCTGCCAGGATATAGTCCATAAACCCTTACCATCAACACTTAAGCCTTTATTAAAGTCTGATTTTGCATCTCTTTTGCCATCGGTCAACTGCAGTGTACTCCATACAGCGGGCTCGTCAGGATTATCATCAATCCCCAAAATACCCGCAACATTATTGGTGTAGGATGCATAAAGACAGGAGAAAGGCACGCTAAGGCCTTCACGCTCGTCATAGCTTATGTATCTCTGATTTCCGCCGGGACAATATTTACTCATCCAGGTTACAACAGCAAAGTTACCAGCAACAAAAATATTCGGTTTTTCAGCATCTCCGTGAAAGGGAACTGGATGTGCTACCCCTAAATCTTCATTCCAACCCGTAGAAATACTGGACAATTCCGCAGTATTAGATAGGTTAATAGGTGCGCTCCAGTCTTCTGCCAGCGCACATTGACTCTCATTCTTCGCTGGATGACAGGTTTTGACATAAATGTCCCGAGCGAGCCTAGTGTCGTCAGCTTTAGTGTCATACACCTCGGGTCCGTTGGCGTCACCATAGACAGAAATCAACCAACCATTGCCCATACGACCAAGTTTGGTTTTATTTGCGAGATTGTTCTCGGACAATGTTTTCTGTTGGCTAAACTCAATTTCTGCCATTGCATTACCATGTAATGTTGCTGCTAATATGGCTATAGCGATAGGCGATTTTCGAATGATTTTTTTTAACATCGTATTTTCCTTTTGATAGTGTTATCTAAATTTTTACATCATATTTTTAATGTGATTATTTGAGCGTTGACGAGTTTTTTGGGTCAGTAAACCGAACAGACCTAAGGTCATCAACCAAATTATTGATGGCTCAGGTACGGATACAGACTCTCGCACGGATTCTGCGTAACCGTCGCTATACACTATTCCGTAAATCTCATTGCTTTCTTTACCTTGTAAATTGACTCTAAGGCTTTGATTGTCGTTAGTCTCTGAACTAATAAGATCACCACCGATAAATGCTTCTGCTGATGAGAAAAACAATTCATCCATATCCTTATCGAATAAGGATATTTCTGCATAGCTACTGCTGTCATCATTTGTACCTAAACTGCCATTTACATCTATATCGGCACTAACGAACGAGCTAAATAAAAATTCGAAACTGAGTGGAGTATTAAGATTATTGGTAAAAGAAATGAAAAATTCTGACTCTATAAATGAGTCGGCAGAACCATTGCCGCTTGCACCACCATAGGATTCCGACGTTTGAATAAATGAATCTCCTAAACTCCAGTTGGTAGCAGCACCGATCATACTATCAGTGCTCGCTACCCCAGAACCACTGGATGAAGCATTCAAATCATAGATATCACTACTTGATGAAACTGACCAACCTTGGCTGCCGCTGCCGCTGCCATTCCCGCTGCCGCAGCCATTACTCTGGCAAGCCCCTGGATTGTTACCGTTATTTGACCCAGTCACTGAGGTCACACTATTTAGACAGTATTCAATGTCTGCGTAACCGTTGTACACTATTCCTGCATGAGCCCCCAATGAAAGCAGAGAGGTACTTGCCGCTAATGCGGCACTGATTAACAGTGAGCGTGAATGTATTCGTATTGTTGTCATAGTTGATTTCCTTATCCTTCAAGTTATATACCCAAATATATTCATAATTAATTGCAACTTTTTTAGTCGATACTCTCTCCCGTTAATTAACCTTTCAAACCTGAGGACATGGTATAAGGTGAATAGCAGCTGAGTAACTGACTAATATCAGAAGGATGAATAACAATTTTTTTTATGTTTATTGACTTGTATTTCTCTGATTTTTATCAGGTTTTTATTCTCATTAGTCATGTGATTTGGTTTTATTATTAATTTGCAATAGTCTTTTATTGGCTTACAGAAGGGCGCTTTAGCGGCGAGAGCATTAGATATTAGTGCTTAATAGACCTCAATATTCTAATCAAACCAGGCTCTATTTCTATTGTGTCATAGTATTATTAATAACCTGTTTAAGGTCTGGCCAACATTCGTTGAAGACAAGTAGTTGTAGGATGTCTATGATTGAGAATTTAATAAATGGATTAGGGTAAAAGCAATGACGTTATTTTATTCTAGTTGGATTTAATGTACGTAAAGACAAGCTAATTGGGTAGTGATCAGAAGAGTGAATATGTGTATGTACGTGGGCATTGACTACCTCTAATCCGCGACAATATATATGGTCAAGATGCTGTAATAAATGATTTAGCCTTGGTTGACGCATCATTTGTACTTCGTCTAACGAAAATGATAGGGCACGCTTATGAAAATATTTAAATCGTTTCCCATTCCATGTGTTGAAATCACCTGCTAATAATATGGGCCCATCATGATGTTCTAACGTTTTAAAAACTTGATCTAGGTGCGCTCTGAATTTTTCGAAAGAAACAAAATTGATAATATGAGAATTTACAACGAGCAATGATTGCTCAAGGTTATGTAATGGATACAGGGTTGCCAGCAACATTTTTTTTGTTTTTGTGATGGGTTCGCTGTGGATTGACGCTGAAAAAAAATGTTTTTTTGCCGCAACAGTAGATCCAGTTTTAACACCAGTTTCAATGTTGGTTTGTATATTTCTGAAGCTGCGCGCCATAATCCATTGATGTTGTAACGATTTGTTAAAATGGATGTCGAAGGGTGAATTTATAATGGCTTCCTGCAAAAGAATTAAATCTTTGTCACAAATAAGAGTTATAAAATCTTCTTGCCATCCCTTTTTCCTGCATTTAAAAACATTCCACAGTAATATCTCGATGTTTGGCCCCATCATCTGTTTGGAAGCGCGCCCCATAATTTTTAGGGATTCAACTGTGCTATACCGACTTTTAATCATTAAAATATCCGCCTGTAATAAAACTTATGATACCAAGGAGTATTCATTTATGGATACCATTACATATATGGTGAAAATAAACGAAATAAGTTGTTCCGAATTTTTTTGTAGGTGGGCAATCCATTAATTTCATCTTTAATAACGGGTGTAGCATTTTGTTTTTTTATGGTAAAGAATTTTGTTAGTTTTGCATTGAGATTGGTATCAAAACACTCTAGGTTGATTTCGAAATTGAATTCCAGACTTCTAGCATCCCAGTTGGTAGAGCCTATAAATGACCAGATGTCATCAATAATAACAATTTTACTGTGGTCAAAAGGCCTTTTACTTTTGTATACCTGGATACCGTGCTCTATTATTCTTAAGAAATTTGCTTCCATCACCCAGTCCACAATGGGAATATCACTGTGTTCAGGTACAATAATTTCGATTGACACGCCACGCAATGCCGCTGCGTGAAGAGAAGTCATTAATGTTTGGTCGGGTATAAAATAAGGTGTCATAATTTTTACGCTTGTTTGCGCACAGACTAATGCGTTAATTAGGGTCCACCGTATTCTATTATGGTGTTCATCAGGACCATCTTGAATAACTCGGGCAATGACGGATTTATCGTTTGTTTGCTCCACTGAGTTAGAACTTGTCTTTATACTATAGCGGGGAAATTTAATTAACTCACGTGTAGCAAAAAACCAATCCTCTATAAAAACCTGACTAATCTGGTCAATCACTGGGCCTGTTACTTTAAATTGAATATCATCAATGGGATGTGCTGCGGATTTAACAACATTATTCTGGCTTACGTTCATTCCACCGATGTAAGCTACTTCACCATCCACACAGAGTATTTTCCTGTGGTTTCTTAGGTTAATAAAGCGAATACTAGTAAGCGAAATGGTGGGTAAAAAACGAGCGGTTCTTACCCCTAGTTTTTTTAAAGCTCTGTCTGATTTGTGCCAACTATATCCAATGCCTATTCTGTCAAGTAATACGTTTACAATCACACCCCGCTGATGTGCTTGGGTTAACGCGTTAATAAATTGGCGTCCAAGAGGATCATAATCAAATATATAACTTGATAAAACGATATAACGCTTGGCACCATGAATGGATTTAATCATAGCCGGGTAGGCCATATCCCCATTGATGAGTGGTTCAACACTGTTATCTGCAACGTAATTAACGGGGTTAATTCTATGTCCCGCTATAATTGCTGAATGCCAGTTTTTGGGTAGATGGTGATATTTAATGCGGGTTTCTTGGTGGCGAAAGTCTTTTTTAAGGCTTTGTGGATGTTTTTTTAGCGCGGAACGCTTAATACGATTTATCCCAAACAACCAATAAAATAGGATTCCAACAACAGGGGATAGTATAACAAGGCCAATCCAGGCCAATGACGTACGTTCGTTTTCTTTGAACAGAAGTACATGCACCGATGTCAGAAGGGATAAGCTAATATGGAAAATAACTATGATGGTTACCCAATGGATTGTAATCCATTCAACCAATTTTTCAAATATTTGCATAAAACCCAACTCAAATAATGCAATGCTAAATTCATTACGAAAAAAAGTGTTTAGATAATCATACAACAAAATTGCAATATACATAATAGGGACTTTTGGTCCTAATTTTATATTCTGAACAATTTTGTTAACGGCCTAGGTTTATATCGTTTATTTTTTAGCATCACAGTGTTCAATCTCTTCAGGTTTACGTTATCTAGCTTACTTTACCCAATATTAAGATAATAATAAGGCGATAAAAGCAGAGATAACAATACCATCGAATGTTCCTGCGCCACCTATACTGACGCTACCACCACCCAATTTCACAACTTGGTTTAAGCGTAATACATCGGCACCGATTAGCGGGCCTAACACCCCAGAGCAAAATGCAATAGCTGACGGATTTTCAGGATAAAGTAACCATCCAGAGAGCGCCGCGATGACCCCTGGATAAAAAGCGGGCATTAAAATTCCAATACCAGGTTTTAGTTCAGAAATACGATAGCAAAGAGCGACATTGATTATGATAGCAATAATCGATATGACTACAGTAGAAGCTATTAATAAAGGGACTAATAGATACAGCGTCAATAATAATGGTACAACACAGCCGCCAACATTTACCGCTATAATCAATTCATCTCGTTTAATAACCCTTGGAGATAACCAAGGTGTTAAACCAAATACCATCCGGGTATTAGGTGATTTGGGGTGTATTATTGGGTAACGCTTGATAGGAATATTGATAAAACTACCAATAATAATGGCTAAAACTATAACGAGTCCCATCAAGGGTGAAATGCCTAGTTTATAAAGCGCAAGTAACATCAAATCTATAAATATGAATGGCCAAAGTATCAGTAAAAAAAATAAAAATATAATGGCAAGGAGTCCTGCTGGCATATAAAGTCCCTGAGGTTATTAATGTATCTAAAAACACCGTTTTATTGGGTAAAACCAGTTTAACTAATTGTAGATAAATATTTTTTCTGTTCAGTATTATGGTTACTCATCATGCCATACTGGTCAAAAACAAATTGCTTACCACTGTCTCAGGCATCTGAGGGAAAAATGCTCTAAGCGACTCTAGCCTAATTATTGAGTAATAAACAACCTATTCGATACATCAGAATATTGAGTTAAGTGAATATTTATAATAAAATTTTATTTTGGCCAATAGTGGTTTATTTTGCTTGGTTTTTTTCTAAGTACCACAATATAGCCGAGCGTGTTAACTCTATTCCAGAGTATAAGTTGAACTTATCTTTGATATGACGTCGGTGGCTTTCAATCGTTTTTATACTCACGTTAAGTAATTGTGCTGTTTTTTTTGTACTGATGCCTTGTCCAATACTTTCAAATACTTGCAGTTCTCTGTTGGTGAGTATATTCGTGCTAAGAACATTTTTACCTGTGGTTTTGATTGATGATTTTTTACGTATTTTTTCAGTAATCTCAGGTTTAACAAAGATTTTGTTGTTCATCACTTGCCTTATGCCGACCAGTAATTTATGCGCTGAATCTTGCTTATTGATATAACCTCGTGCTCCGCAATTTAAGGCTCTTTCCGCATACAATTCGTCATCGTGCATCGACAAGGCAATAATGTGCATGCCGGGGAGCCAGTTATGAAGTTGCTTGATCAGATCAAGGCCACTACCATCGGGCAGTGATAGATCAACAATGGCCAAATCTGGCGTTAGAGTGTTCCTCATTTTAAGTGCGCCGTGAACATCGGCAGCCTCACCACAAATGTGCATGTCTATTTCGCCATTAACCAATTGACATAATCCTTGGCGGATAAGTTCATGATCATCAACAATAAAAATTTTGTGTACTTTTAACTCCATCACCTGACTCCCTTCAGACACATAGTGTACTTCCTGCCATTTCCCTGTTCATTAAGTTTTAGTAAAAACTGTTGAACACTGACTCGTATTTATTATTGATACAGATTATTCGTTGTATGCGGTTTAGCATATCGGACTAAAGTGATTATAAAAATATGCTACAACCAAGTATAATGCAATTATTTCTCCATTTATTTTACTATAATCTTTAATACCAATAACGGGCTACTTCATAGGAATATCTATATAAATCATAAGTCTATTGTATGAATGAGTCTACGTTATTACTTTAACCAGAATAACCTTAACCATAATATTACGAAATTAAACTGATAAATATCAGCGTGTAATTCAATAAAGGGGATTACTATTATTCTTAATGAACTCTTTGAATTTAAAGTGGTTGATCGTTTAAAGGTGATAAATGTTTACACTTGCTGATATCAGAATGACTAGTGATGTCTAATTGATGAAACGTAAAAGTTTGCTCAATCATATTATGCATTGTATCCGTGATCATAAAATGACAAAAGTTAGTTGTGAATTCATTAGTTTTATTAGAATTAAGGAGGACAGTGATGTCAGATATTAAAGTGAAAGATATTGAAATAAAAGATGGTAATGGCCAGGGTACAGTCAATGTTCATCAACAAAACAAAGAGTCAGTCGCAATCCCTGATAATTTACCTGTATTACCATTACGAAATTTGGTTTTATTCCCTTACAATGTTAATTCCATTTCTGTTGACCAAGAGCGATCATTAAAATTGCTAAAGAACGTGGCTGACGGTAATAATTTATTGGCTACTATTGCCTGTAAAGATCAACACGTGGAACAACCAAATCCTAATGATCTTTATCAGGTAGGTTGTATTGCACAAATACTGAGGATCTCTCTGGCTGAAAACAATCAGACTACTGTTTTGTTACAAGGGCTTGATAAATTTTCAGTCGACGCTTGGCTTAGTGAAAAACCCTATTTACGAGCTAAAATTGAAGTGGTTGATGATATAGAACCCGAAGAGGGGGACGTTGAAGCTGAAGCGATACGCAATAATTTGATAAAGTCGTTTGGCAAATTAATTAATATACTTTCTTATTTACCGCAATCCTTAATGAATTCATTAACCCAAACAGAAGATTGTCGTCAACTTGTCTATTTAATCAGCTCTAGTATGCGAATTAACATCAAAGATGCACAAGAGATACTTAGTTTGAAAGATGTTGTGGCAAAAATGCTTAAACTGACCAATCTGATCCAACACGAAATGGAAGTATTAGAGCTTGGTAAAAAAATACAAAGTGATGCTCATGATGAAATGGACAAGGCACAACGTGACAATGTATTACGGCATCAAATCAAGGCTATTCAACGTGAATTGGGTGAAGAGAATGGTCAACAAGTTAAAATAGATGAATACCGAAAAAAAATTGAAGCCAGTGGTATGTCAAGTGAAGCACAAGAACAAGCAACTCAAGAGATTACGCGTTTAGAACATATCCCGCAATCATCTTCAGAGTCGGGCCTGATATTGACCTACCTTGATTGGTTAATCGCGCTGCCTTGGAAAAAAACAGCCGAAGGCATTTTAGATATTAAGCTGGCTGAAAAAATACTTGATGAAGATCATTATGGATTAGAAAAAATAAAACAACGTATTTTAGAATATCTAGCGGTAAGACAACTGCGACAGCAGAGACAATTAGCTAAACCAATAGAAAATAGTGAGCCGTCCAACCATATCCGTCAGGTGAGGGAAGGTGTGATCCTTTGTTTTGTTGGTCCTCCAGGTATTGGGAAGACCTCTTTAGGTCATTCGATAGCACATGCTTTAGGTCGTAAATTAATTCGTATCAGCTTAGGTGGTATACATGACGAGGCTGAAATTCGAGGTCATCGTCGAACCTATATTGGCGCGATGCCCGGTAGGTTTATTAAAGCATTACGAGATGTAGGATCTAATAATCCAGTGATTTTATTGGATGAAGTTGATAAAGTTGGTGGTGATCAGCGAGGTGATCCTGCGGCAGCACTGCTTGAAGTCCTAGATCCCGAACAAAATAGAGAATTTCGTGATCATTATCTCGAAGTTGCTTTTGATTTTAGTCAGTTAATGTTTATTGCCACTGCTAATCAACTAGATTCTATTCCTGCCGCGTTACGAGATAGATTAGAAGTCATTACCTTATCGGGCTATACCGATGATGAAAAACTTCATATTGCAAAACGCTATTTATTACCGCGGCAATTACGGGAAAATAGCTTACAAGCTGATGAATTAACCATCAGTGATACAGCGATGATTCGCATTATTCGACAATATACACGTGAAGCGGGTGTACGGAGTTTGGATCGCCGCCTAGGCGCTATTTGTCGTAAATTAGTGATAAAAATAGCGAAAAATAGTGGCGAATCGCTCATTGTAAATAATGGCGTGTTGGAAGAATTAATTGGTAAACCCCCATTTTCTTATGATGTTGCCGAACGTACTGAACGTCCAGGGGTCGCGATCGGTTTAGCCGTCACCGCCGTTGGTGGCGATATATTATTTATTGAAGCTAGCGCTATGCTAGGTAAAAAAGGGTTAACCATTACCGGACAATTAGGTGATGTAATGCGCGAATCAGTTGAAGCCGCGTTAAGTTACGTAAGATCCCAAGCGAAGCATTTAGGTATTGCTGAAGACTTTTTTGAGCATACCGATATCCATGTTCATGTACCAGCAGGAGCAATCCCTAAAGATGGGCCATCTGCGGGGGTTGCTCTTATTACCGCGTTAGTCTCGTTATTAACAAAAAGGCCTGTTTGTAATCATATTGGTATGACGGGTGAAATCACCTTACGAGGTTTGGTATTACCCGTGGGAGGTATAAAAGATAAAATTTTGGCTGCACACCGCGCCGGTTTAACTACTGTTATTTTGCCAGAGAAAAATGAGAAAGATTTAAGTGACCTGCCAGAGTCTATTCAGGACAAGATGCGCTTTGTCTTAGCTGACGATGTGAATACCGTATTGACTGAAGCACTAACTAACAAAATATAAAACCTGTTAACTAATCATGTTAATATTATTTTATCTGGGCTCGTCTTTAGCCCAGATAATTAGTGTAGTTAATCTACTTTTACTTCGATTTTCTTATGTTTTTCCGCGACAACTTTAGGAACAATAACTTCTAACACACCATTGTTGCAATGTGCTTCAATTTTTTTAGCATCTTGCGCATTAGGTAAATTAAAGCTTCGATAAAAACTACCGTAAGAGCGTTCTAGTCGATAGAAGTTATCTTGTTTCTCTTCTGCTTTACTTTCTCTTTTCCCTTCAATTACTAAATTACCATTATCCATAGAAACATTAATGTTTTTTGGATCAACACCAGGAATATCAGCTCTGACAATATATTGATTATCTCGTTGTTCTATATCTGTGGAAGGCTGCCAAACATCGGCTAGTAAATCTGAATGTCGGTTATTCATCTGGTAACCGTTACCGAAAAGTCGGTCAATTTCGTGTGATAACTGCGAAAATACTGGCAATTGGGGTCTTGTTGTTAAAGGCTGGTGTTTAAATAATGACATGAGTATATCTCCAAATATAAATTATGACGCCAAGGAGTAAGCAGTCGTTGGCGTGGTTAAGCAATAAAAAAAACAAATATCGCTTTGTTAAGTACTGCTGCAAAATAGTAGTCAATAAGTTATTTTAAAAAATTCATCTTAGCTGCTATTTACAAAGAAATGTTAGCACCTAACCATGATCTAGTTTCTGACAAATGTCACTCATAACAGATTTGCTCTAAGCATTTTATTATCTTGTTCATAGCAACATTATAAGGCGAGTTAAAAACAAAAAGTTCATTTTTAATGTTAGGCGGTTGACCTAAAAGATTGCAGTTGTTGCCAACTAAAGGTCGGACCTTGTTTACATACGTATTGATCGCCAAGATAACAATGGCCACAAAGACCAACCGCACAGTGCATTCTTCGTTCTAACGACAAATAAATTGATGTCTCAGGAATTCCTCTTCCAATACTCGTTTGGGCAATACTGTTCATCATCACTTCTGGTCCACAAAGTAATACTTTGCTCGGTAGGGAATTAAAAGAGGAAAGAGCCTGAGGTAATACGTCTAAAGGAGTCCCTTTTAGTAAATTAAAGCCATCATTGAAATTTGAATCCTCAGATACTTGATCAAGGGTATGATAAATAGTTATTGTTTTTAGCCACCGCTTTTGCTGTGCAATTAACATCTGACTTTGTTCATCGCGCGCCCCGTAAATCAAAACGATTTTTTTATTTTCGGTAGTCGCTATTAGGGTGTTAATTAAATGAACAAGAGGTGCTAGGCCGCAACCTCCAGCTACAATTAATATATATTCATCTTTCAATATTGTGTGTGGCCAACCTTGCCCAAAAGGGCCACGCGCACCGACAATTTGTCCTTTAGACAGATCAAATAAAGCGGAAGTAACACTAGCCATCTTACGAATGAGTGCACTAAATTCATTTTGCTCATTAGGTGGCTCAGTGAATGTAAATGGTGCTTCACCAACTTCAGGTACATTAAGCATAAAAAATTGGCCTGCTTGTGTCTCATGCCAGTGCGAATGATGAGTTTTACTCAAGAGTCGAAAACGGTAATGACGGGTATCTTTACCATCATCTTTATAATCAATAATTTCAATAGAGTCAGGGATATGATTAAGCATCATTGGCTATCCTTTTCATTATTGAATGTACACCAATCACACCGGGACACGTTTGTTCACATCGACCACAACCAACACAACCATAGCGATCAAATTCTGTTGCAATGCCATCACTAAATTTATGACGCCAAAAACGTTCAACACGTTTTCCTGCTTCTGCTGTTGGATTATGAAAACTTGCTTCTTTTTGAAAACCTTCATACAAACAAGAATCCCAAAACCTTTCTTGTGAAATATTGTCATTTGGTAATTTTATGCTTCGTGTTCCATAACATGAACAAGTAGGGCATAAGCTAGTACAACCAGAACAGCCTATACATTGAATGGCTACTTTTTGCCAAAAAACGGCTGAAACATTATTGTTATTTATTTTTTCAATGGCGATATTAATATGACTATCGTCTGAGAATTTTTGCTTGCAGGCTTTAAGTGTTAAATCACGTTGAGTCAGATAATGCCAATGTGCTGTCTCAAGTGGCTGACCTTTAATGGTCATATGCTTTATTGCCATTGCGCCTTTTTCTGAGCCTTCAATGAGTAGCCATTGTGGTTTTTCTAAAGGCTGATTAACTAATGGGTGTAAAATCAAATCAGCGGTGTGACTTCTTACGCCGGGGCCTGCATTAACCGTTGGACAAAAGCCATGTTCACAGGGTGAAATACAATCTAGACCAACAAGCAAACAGTGTTTTCGTCTTGCTTGGTAATAGGGATCATTTTTAAAAAATTTATCCTGATAATTTACAGCAACCAAGTCACAACTTTGTACGCCAAATAAAACAAAAGGGTTAGGTGAGGGCAATGTCTCCTGAAAATATTCCCCGTTAAAAACTAGTATATTTTCTTGTTGAGCAAAAAAGAAATCTTTAATGGAAGTTTGTGCTTTTTCATGTAGCAAAGTAGGAAATTGATCAGTTGATATCTGCTGCCAATGACTTTGTCCTTGGTTATTTTTAACTATTTGATGTAGTTGATATTGATAAGTTAAATGTAACTGTAATTTTTTAATATCATCGAGTAAATAAATGTTCATCAATCACCCTCCAATAACTGTTGAATGGACTTAGGCTCGACTCCTTTTGGTAACGGTATCACAGACACGGCACAAGCTTTTAATTCTGGCATCTTTGTGACTGGATCTTGTGCTGTATTTGTGAGCTGATTAGAAGGAGCCTCTTTAAAATGATATGGCATGCTAACTAAGCCTATTGGCACATCACCAGTAATTATCGCTCGTGTTTCTATATATCCGCGTCTAGACTTTACGCCTATTGCATCAAGATGAGCTATGTTTAACGTATTTGCATTTTCAGGATTAATAAATAAAATTCCTGGTGGTGTTTCTCGTTCTAGCAATGGCGAGTTACGAGTCATTGAACCACAGCCATAATGAAAATGGAGACGATTAGTTGTTAACGACAATGGATATTCATCATCGGTAGGTTCATCAATATCAGTATGATTTACGCTGATTAACCTGGCTTTTCCTATCGGAAAAGTATTCGCGTGTAGTAGTCTAGTACCTGTTGGGTTTTCGTTATTACATGGCCATTGTAATCCATGATTTTTGGCCAGTTTTTGATAAGTCATCGCCTCATATGAAGGATTTAATGAGGTCATTTCATTAAATACATCTTCACTAGTTTTCCAATTTAGTTGATCACTACCCATTTTTTTAGCTAAGGCTTGTAACCACTGCCAGTCTCCCATAGCCACGCCTAAGGGTTCTAGTGCTTGATTAACTAATTGCACACGACGTTCACAATTGGTAAATGTTCCATCTTTTTCGGCAAATGATGCGGCGGGTAATATAATGTCAGCAAGTTTAGCTGTTTCCGTCATACTAAGTTCGGCAACCACGAATAAATCTAATTTTTTTAACGACGCTTTAACATGATTCTGATCGGGGTCTGTTACAACAGGATCTTCACCAAAAAGTATCAGTGCATGTAAATCTCCGGCCAACGCTGCCTTTGTCATACCCATTGAGGTAAGCCCTTCTAGTGGGTCAAGATCACATTGCCACGCGTTTGAAAATTTTGTTTGTATATTAGTGTCAATGACGGATTGATATCCAGGGTAAACATTGGGTAGGCACCCCATATCACATGCACCTTGAACATTATTTTGACCTCGAAGCGGATTAACACCTGTCCCGTTTTTTCCTATATGGCCACAAATCAGAGCAAGATTAGCGAGTGAAATGACATTATTGGTTCCACTCATGTATTGAGTGATACCCATACCATAAAAAATCATTGCTCGTTTTGCTTGGCTATAGTGTTTTGCCGCTTGATAAATATCGACAGCTTTTAGACCTGTTATTGCCTCAACCGATACTGGTGTTAATTGCGCTACATGTTGAGCAAGATACTTAAAGCCATTACAGCGTTCATTAATGAAGTTTTCGTCGTACCACTTTTCTTTGATAATAACGTGTAACATGGCATTAACAAGTGCAATATTACTGCCTAAATTAAGTTGTAAATGAATATTAGCAAGTTTAGCAAGACGTGTTTTTCTAGGATCTACAACCACTAACTCACATCCTTTAAGGTGGGCCTGCATGATATGACCGCCCAATATGCTATGATTTTCTGTTGGATCAGCGCCAAACACCATAATAAGATCGGTGTCGAAAATTTCACTTGCACTGTTGGTCATTGCTCCCGAGCCTAGTGATTGTTTTAAACCAGCAACGGTAGGGCTATGGCAAATACGTGCACAATGATCAATATTATTGGATTTTAAAACGGTACGGGTAAATTTTTGTGCTGCGTAGTTATCTTCATTTGTCGCTCTGGCACTACTGATTATACCAATACTTTTAGGACCACTATCGTCTAAAATTTGATTTAACTCTACTGCAATGGTGGACAGTGCTTCGTCCCAACTAATCGGAAAAAACTCATTTTTTATTCGCTTTAATGGCTGAGTAAGACGGTTTTTATTGGTAACAGCATAAGCGGTACTCCACCCCTTGTCGCAAAGCTTTCCTTGGCTTATAGGGTGATTAGACTGAGGCTCTACACTTTTAAGTTGCCCGAGTTCGTTCACTTTTAAATTAATGCCACATCCAACACCACAATAGGGGCAAATAGTGCTTATTAAGTCATCAACCATGATCAATGCTAGCCTCGTCATTTCAACATATATTTTTATATTTTGAGTTTTATTATAGACATGAATAAATCACATTATGTACATAATATTTATTTGCCTGACAAAAATCAGTCAATGGTTAACTGATCAATACTTAAGCAGATGGCTGGTTGTTATTATGTTTATTATTCAATCAAACCCTACCATGAATGTCGGTTGCTACTATGTCTGAAATATTTGGTTCTGATGCTTTTTCTCCCAAACAAATTGCCGAGCGAGTAAATAATATTGGCGTAGCAAAAGTTAAATTACCCTTGCTTTCTATGGTGATGTTAGGTGTTCTTGCGGGAGCATTTATAGGTTTAGGTGCGCTGTATTTTGTGATTGTTAAATCGGACGCCACATTAAGTTTTGCTAGCAGCCAATTGTTAGGCGGTTTGACATTCTCTCTGGGCCTGATTTTGGTAATTGTTGCGGGTGCAGAGTTATTCACCGGTAATAATTTACTGGTGATGGCTTGGGCTGCAGGGAAAATTTCTAGTGAAGAACTGTTAAAAAACTGGTTAATTGTATGCTTTGCTAATTTTATAGGCGCTGCTGGATTAGCCCTATTAGTCTTTCTTTCAGGTCATACCGAAATGAATAATGGTGCGATAGCAGAGCAATACATAAACATCGCTATTGCCAAAACGAGTATGCCAATGGGGACCGCTTTTTTCAGAGGTGTATTGTGTAATGTGCTGGTTTGTCTAGCAGTTTGGATGGCATTTTCGGGTCGCACGATTATTGATAAAACCATTGCCATTGTTTTTCCAATTTCAGCCTTTGTGGCTGCTGGTTTTGAGCATTGCATTGCCAACATGTATTTCATTCCATTAGCGATGCTTATAAAAAAATTTGGCCATTCGTCTTTTGTTGCCGAATCAGTCTCTTGGCTTGGGTTTGCTAGTAATTTAGTACCAGTAATTTTAGGTAATTTGGTCGGTGGTAGTGTGTTGGTTGGTTTGGTCTATCATGTGATTTATAGACGAGTTGCAAAAGCTAATAATTATTCAGAATAAAAAATATAAATAACGAGGTAGAAATGACGCCGCCATATTTAAAAAATCTAACGAGTATTCAAGCCAAGCAACAGTTAGCTGAGTATGGTGCTAATATTTTGCCCGAAGCCGTTACACCTGGAATTTTTAAAATTTTTTTCCGCCAGTTTAAAAGCCCATTTATTTATGTATTGTTGGCAGCAGCCATTTTATCTTACCTTCTCGGTCAAACTATTAATGCGTTTTTTATTCTTGTTGTACTTATTCTTAATGCCGCAATAGGCTCTATTCAAGAATTTTCTGCTGAAAAAGCAGCAAAGGCGCTTAAAAAAATGGTGCCTTCAACTACTACTGTGATTCGTGATGACAAAAAAATCATTATTAATACTAGCGATGTAGTGTTAGGTGATTTGGTGTTATTAGTGTCTGGCGATAAAGTGCCCGCAGATATTCAATTATCGTCCAGTCAAGATTTACAAGTTGATGAATCCATGCTGACAGGTGAGTCAATTGCCGCTGATAAATCACTCCAAAATAGAGGAAGTAGCCTTAGTGATAATCACCAATATTGTTATGCTGGTACGGTTGTGATGAAGGGCAGAGCAAGTGGTTACGTTATGGCTATAGGTGCTAATACTGAAATAGGAAAAATTGCCGCGGATGTAAAAGAGCAACAAACCAAGCCACCATTATTATTACGAATTGAAATATTTACCTTACGTATTACCTACGGTATTTTGATTTTAATTACCTTGATTTTTGTTATCACCTTAGCACGTGGGAATGATCTTGCTAGTGTATTTTTTCTAGGGGTAGCATTGGCGGTTTCTGCTATTCCAGAAGGCCTGCCTGCTGCAATAACTGTTGCATTGGCGATCGGCATGCGAAGAATGTCTAAGGTGCAAGTCATCATTAGAAACTTAGTTGCTGTTGAGGCATTAGGCTCTTGTACTTACGTTGCATCAGATAAAACCGGCACTTTAACGGTTAATGAGATGACCATTCAGCGACTTTTACTGGCAGATGGCAGTCAATATAATGTGACTGGTGAAGGTTTAGACTTAAACGGTGTAGTGGAGGTAGTAGAACCAGGGAAAGCTAATATTTTACTGCTTAAGCTAATGATTCATGCTGGGATATTGGCTAACGAATCCTACTTAGAGAAAATAGGAGAAGATTGGCACGGGCAGGGTGATATGGTTGACGTTGCTTTTTTAGTGTTAGCGAAAAAAAATGGGATTGACTATAAAGAGGCACGCAGTCGTTACCCTCAAATACTCCAAATACCATATGAATCAGAACAGGCGTATTGTGCAACCTTAAATCTGGTGGAAGGTGAATATCACCTTTTTGTTAAAGGCAGTGTTGAAACGTTACTGACGATGCTCGACGATGGTTCTTCTATTGAGATAGAGGTTAAAGCGAATCAGCTTGCTGGCAAAGGCTATCGCGTTTTGGGGCTGGCATATACAATTTTGGACAGCCCCCCAAAGTCACTTGAGGAAACCTTGCATGGATTAACATTTATTGGCATGGTTGGTATGATAGATCCATTAAGACCCGGAGTAATTGCTGCAGTTGCTGATTGTAAAAGAGCAGGTATAAATGTGGCAATGATAACCGGTGACCATCCTAAAACAGCATTAGCTCTAGCCGAGCAAGCCGGCATTACAAATAACAATGCTAACATAATTAACATGCAAGCAGTAACGGGGAAAGAATTAGAAAAAAGCCATAAACAGGGCAGTCATTATTTTAGTGAATGTGTACACAGCACCAATGTTTTTGCTCGGGTATCACCCCATCAAAAGAAACAGATAATAGAACAGTTGATGCACGATGGAGACTTTGTAGCTGTAACTGGGGATGGTGTTAATGATGCCCCCGCATTAAGTCATGCACATGTCGGGATTGCTATGGGTTTACGTGGGACTGATGTGGCAAGAGAAAGTGCAGACATTATTATCACGGATGACGATTTTTCATCCATTGTTAAGGGGATTGAACAAGGTCGTATTGTTTACAGCAATATTCGTAAAGTGATATTTTTACTAATATCAACAGGTGCAGCTGAAATATTATTGGTGATCTATTCACTTTTATTTGGCACGCCACTACCATTATTTCCATTGCAGCTACTTTGGCTTAACCTGGTGACCAATGGTATACAAGATGTAGCATTGGCTTTTGAACCCGCTGAAGGTAACGAGCTTACCAAACCATCAAGACTTCCTAGTGAACCCATTTTTAATCGTTTGATGATTGAGCGGGTGGTTGTTAACGCTATAGTGATGGGAACATTAGCATTTGGCGTATTTAAGTGGCAAATTGATCAAGGTATTGATGAAGACGTAGCAAGAAATATTACACTATTGTTGATGGTACTGTTTGAGAATGTCCATGTATTAAATAGCCGCTCAGAAAGCCAGTCTATTTTTAAACAGTATTTTTTCGGTAATAAATTTTTGCTGTTTGGTATGCTTGCTGCCCAAAGTGTTCACATTGGTGCCATGTACACGCCAGGTTTAAAAGAATTACTAAATTTATCTCCTGTGTCTTTGTGGCAATGGTTGGTACTTTTATGTATAGCGTTGTTACTTATAGTAGTGGACGAAATACATAAAAAATGGCTTAGCAATAGTTAAAAAAAAGAACTAACGTGGCTTAAGATTCTTTTTAAACGTATTAGTAAAGTGAGTCCACTGTCCATTGTTTTTCGCAATCACTGGCGCTAGTTAAGAGTACATAGCGTTATTACATATTCAAGAGCCACTAAGGTTCCTACTGTTGACTTCGTAGTTTCTGGTTATTACCTTTAATTTTAAAAACCTATAAAGAACTGATTTATGTCAGAGAAAACCCAAAATAATAAGGCTATATTATTATGCAAGGTATTACATTACCTGAGCAACTGCATAGGCTTGTTAAATGCTAACCAAAAGTTTTTGGCTTTTATTATTTATTTATCAGATAGTTAATTTTTTGAATCATTTCTGCCGTGCGAGTAACAGGCTGTTGCCGACAACCTTTTAACTAATTACACAAGTTTTAAATCATCCTGCGCCGACGCAGTACACAACAAACCAAAATAGGAATTTTAATTATGTTTATACAATTAGCTGAAGAATTTGCTACTGCAATGAAATCAATAAATAATGCAGACCAGTTCTCTACAGACCATTTCTCTACAGTTATGCAGCCATTAAACAGTCTTGCAGAAATTAGTACTAAAACAGTTATACAACTACTCAACCAACAATCCGTATTAATTATTTCAATCATGAACGATAGTGTAGCCCAAACTAAAGCGTTATTAGAGGAAAAAGATTTAACTACCGCGATTGAAAAACAAAAAGTTTTCACTGAAGAGCTTCAAGCAAAAATTTCTGCTTCAGCTAAAGAAGCTTATGATGTTGTGACTAACACTTCTGAAGAAGTCGCTACTTTAGTTAAAAATTCTATAGCTGAAGCATCTACCCTTGATAAATAATGTATGACTGCCAAATAGGTCAACTGACTTGGTCTAATGGATTAGACTACCTAGTTAAGAGATAATAATCTTAATTGGAGATCGAAAATGACAAAACGTAAAATATATTCAAAAGAATTCAACCTTGATGCAATCACTTTAGTCGTTGAGCAAAACTATACCCAGGCAGAAGCCTCAAGAAACTTAGGTGTTAATCCTAATATGTTAGGTCGCTGGTTCAAAGAGGCTGGTCACGCTTTTCGTGGTGACGGGAAGTTAATACCAGAGAAAGAAGAAATCAGCAACTTAAAAGCACAAGTAAAAAGTTTAGAAATGGAGCGTGAGATCCTAAAAAAAGCGACGGTCTTCTTTGCCAAAGAAACGAAGTGAAATATTCGTTTATTGCCCAACATAAGAAGATCAGGCCAGTGGTAGTGAGGTGCCAAGTTCTGTATGTTAAAAGTAATAACTTCTATAGTTTTCAAAAGCGTAAAGTAAGTACCGTTGATGATACAACACATCAAAAAATGATTGAGTTGATCAAAGATATTGCCAAATTCAGTGACAAGACTTATGGCGCTAGGCGGATTAAAAAAGTACTCAAAACATTAATCTTTCCGGTTAGCCGACGTAAGACGGCTCAACTAATGAAAGAAGCAAATGTTTGGGTTCGTTATAAAAAGAAATACAAAGCCACAACGAACAGCGACCATAACAAACCCATTTATCAAAATGAGCTAAAGCAAAGCTTTGCTGTTGAAGCGCCAAATAAAGTGTGGGTAGGTGATATTACCTACATTTGGACATCAGAAGGTTGGTTATATTTATGTGTCGTGATTGACTTATATTCACGAAAAGTAGTGGGTTGGAGCATAGGGTCAAGAATAAAAGCACAGCTTGTTTGTGATGCGTTGACAATGGCTGTTTGGCAACGACAACTCAAAAAAGGGTTGATACATCATTCGTATCTGGATTATCAAAGTCCTAACGGTTTTGAATCAGTGGATAGAAAGTTAGAAATGGTTGCTTCACTAGGTTGACTGCATTTAGTTGACCACGTCAAAAAGGTCAATGATGCAGAATGATTTTACAAGGCAATAGTAAAAAGCTTCATAATGTAAATAGTTATAAGACATATGCGATTTAAGAAATTAATTAATGATATATCTATTCATACCCCATTTACAAAAATGGTGTTGTTATTAGTCATCTTGTGGCTAATTTTTGCTGCGGGAGTTTACCTGGCCGAAAGCGGTATTGAAGGAACGTCAATCAATTCATATGGGAAAGCGTTATATTGGGGAGTAGCTGCATTTTCTACTGCTGGAATTGCTGATGCACCGGTATCTGGTGCTGCTCAATTAGTTGGTGGTCTGTGGATAGTGATTGGTTCGATGTTATTTTTTGGAACCATTGTAGCAACAGTTACTACCTATTTTATGAGACCAATGCAGCGCCCTTATAAAAAGATAATTGATACCATAGAGTACAACCTCGAACAGTTAAATGACCTGACGGTTGATGAGCTAGATTTATTAAAAGACACAGTCGACACATTAATCGTTCATGTCGAACACCTCAAAAAGAAACAGTCAAAATTTAACGTAGAATAATATGCTAACTCTGCTGATATTTATCATTTTAATATGTGGGTGTTTGAACGACACTGTATTCTTTATTGATTACTAGAGTTAATTATGCAAATTCGTGAGCATAACCGTTTATCGGTACTGACAAAGAAAGAAGCTAATAAAAGCGCAACACGAGAAGAGTTAAGGGAACTTGAAGCGCTAGAGTTTAAGCTTATTGACCAACTCAATGAAAGAGAATTGGATGAAATTAACCCCTAGAAATATCCGTTTTAGCGGATAAAATTAAAGGAGAGTGATTAATTTGTTCCATCAAATAACAACAATATTATTAATGCCAGTATTGATACCACAAGCTCTTTTCATCAATAAAATGACTTTATCGTTACCTGAGCCTACAGGTGATCGTTTAGGCGTTTGTGGTAGTGGCAATGAATTGAAGTTGCTCATCATTGGTGATTCCGCCGCGCTAGGTGTTGGTGTTGATGGGCAAGAAGATGCATTAGCAGGACAGTTATCATCATTACTTGGAAATCATTATAGCGTTAACTGGAAATTGCTTGCAAAGACAGGTGCTACAGCTGTGGATGTATTGGACATGCTACAAAACTTGCAAGAAGAACCGTTTGATATAGTACTGGTGTCGATTGGCGTTAATGACGTCACTCATTTTACTCATTCTGGACGATGGGGGAAAAATATGAATGTAATGATCAATGTTTTGGTATCGAAATTTTCGGTTAAAAAAATACTCCTCTCAAACCTTCCTCCCATGCAAGAATTTACGACATTCCCTCAGCCTTTACGTTGGTGGTGGGGAGAGCGTTCTAAGCGGTTAAATAGCTTATTAACCGTTATTGTAGGTAACTTTAGCCAATGTACTAATTTTGATATTGATGCGTCAATTGAACCTAAGTATATCGCCAAGGATGGATTTCATCCATCCAAAATAGCCTATCAAGTTTGGGCAAATCAAGCCGCTAAAACAATTACATCGACTTTAGATGACATGAACCCGTAAGAAGTTATCAGTCTATTTATATTTATTTAGGAGTTTTTATGAAATATTTATTATTATGTATTGCTTTAATTAGCTTGATCCTCATCGGTTGTGAAGGAGGACCCGATTCACCCCTAGGATTTAGCTTGCCTGAGGGTAATGTTAAAAAAGGAGCCGTGGTGTTGACTAAATATCAATGTTTAGCATGCCATCATATTAATGGTATCGAACAAGCTACAGGTATAAACAACCCTGATTTAAATGTTCGTTTAGGGGGCAAGTCAACCAAAGTAAAAACATATGCTGATCTGGTGACTAGTGTTATTAACCCTTCGCATAAACTTACTCAAGGTTATCCTCTGGCTATTATTGCTGTGGAGGGTGAATCTAAAATGAAAAACATTAATGATGTAATGACAATAACTGAATTGGTTAATTTAGTAACATTTTTACAACCTCATTATGAATTAATACCCTATCGTAGTACTAACTATCAATTTTATGGGTATTAACCGTGTAATGATTTAAAAGAGATAAAACACCAACAGATTTATCTCCAATGGTGATTTATTTTGTTACTAACTGATGTTTATAAGATTAAGATAGTTTAAGTTGCTCTGCTATGATGTCTATAATACTAAAGGCATTACTGTTATGCAGTACACTATCCGAACTCCAAATATTATCAACGCCCATATGAGTTAGTCTTGTTATGGCGTTATCCACAAAAAATGCATGTGTCACTATGATTGAAATACTCGCTGGTACTTGTCGTTGTATTTGTTTTACTGCTTGTTCAAGCGTTTGTCCTGTACTGGCAATATCGTCAACAATAATAACGTCTCGATTTGTTAGGGTTACTTCGTTGTGATTCTCTTGACCATTAGTTTCTAAAGTTATAACAACATTTTTATCACCTAAACGTTCTTTAGTAGCGATTGTATAATGCCACTGATAAGGCTTGGCTATTGCTTTAACCCATTGTTCGGATTCTTGATCAGGGCCAATCAACACCGGTTGGGTAAAATGTTGTTGTAAAAATGTAGATATAGCGCTGCTAGCGTGCAAAGCAATAGCTTGATTGCTTGAAATTGCTTCACTTAAGCTATTGATGCGATGCAGATGTGGGTCAATGGTAATAACACGATCAAAATAGGTACCGAGTAAATGGCCTATTATTTTTTGGCTAACCGCTTCTCCTGTATTAAAAGCAATATCTTGGCGCATGTAGCATAAATAAGGCGCTACTAAAGTAATATGTTCAACTCCCTGGGCTCTTGCTGCTGAAGAAGTTATGATCAGTTCAATGAGTTTTGCATTAGGCTGATTTAATGTTCGACATAGAATAATTTGTCTCGGTAACTTTACCGGCAAAGTCACTTTTGTTTCACCATCGGGAAATTGATGCAGTTCAACCTTTTTAAACGGGATCAATAAACTTTGGGCTAGCTGCTGAGCAGGGTATAAATAATCGTCAAACCCCAGTATTATGGTCATAGTAACTCCTAATATATAAAATCAAATAAAGTAGTTATCATCTGTCAAGGGCGGATTTTCCCCTATATCATAAGCATTGTTTTCATCAGAAAATTGTATAGAAAATTCAAAGTCACTTTTAAAACAGGCGTATATAGTAAAAAGAGTGTCACCCTTTTTTATTTTATCGCCTACTTTTTTAATAAGATCAATACCCGCATTTTTATCTATAGGTGCGCCAGCCAGGCTTGCTATACGCGCTATTTTTAAGTTATCTATTGCGTAAATATAGCCACTTTTTTGGGCTATTACTGAATACTCTAACGCGGCCGTACTTTGTTTTTTGTTCTGTCCCCCTTGTGCTGAAATTATGGCTTTCATTTTTTCAAATGCACGACCAGATTCTAAAATATCTCTCGCAATAATATAACCTTGGCCACCTCTAACATCGGGATCAAACTCTAAAATTCTTCCCGCTAAGCGTAATGATTTTTCCCTTAAATCACTAGGGGCATTTTTTTTGTTGCTTAAAACTTGCTGTACATCTCTTGCTTCTAACGCAGGACCAATACCATTACCTATAGGTTGAGAGCCATCACTAATAACCACATCGATATGTAAACCAAAGAGATCGCCAATATATTCAAATAATTTCCTTAAGGCTAACGCCTCTTGATTATGATGAATTTTAGCGGAAGCACCTACGGGAATATCAATAAGCAGGTGGGTTGAGCCTGCCGCTATTTTTTTAGATAAGATAGACGCCACTAGTTGTCCAGTTGAGTCCATAGACAATGGTCGTTCAACTGAAATTAAAATATCATCCACGGGAGCTAATCTTGCCGTCCCTCCCCAAGTCAACATACCGCGATGCTGCTGTACAACTTTTTGCATTTGTTCTATGGAAAGTTCGACATTAGCCAATACCTCCATGGTATCAGCGGTACCCGCAGGAGAGGTAATAGCACGACTAGAGGTTTTAGGTATTAGCATACCGTGAGCGGCTATTATCGGCATCACTATCATGGTGGTACGATTGCCTGGAATGCCACCAATACAATGTTTATCTACCACAATAGCTTCGCCCCAGTTCAAGGTTTTACCGGTGTCAACCATGGCTTTCGTTAAAAAAAAGACTTCTTCACGTTCTAAGCCATTATGGCTACAGGCGACTAAAAAAGCAGCAATTTCCATTTTTGAATAACGGTTTTCTAATATATCTTGGCAAATAATATGAAATTCATTTTTGTTCAGGGTTTGACCTGCAATTTTTCGGTGTACCGCTTTAAGAGAAATTGGCGGTTTAGCGGGCGCAATTCTTACGTTAACTCCTTGCTTTTTATCTAATTGCCTAAAAGCTTGGGTACTTAAACCCAGTTCATTAATATCAACAATAGCGCAGTCATCAACAATATTTAGCACAGCAAGTACAGGACCACCATTGCCTTTTATATATATTTCTATTTTCATTAATGCCTGAAAACCTTCGGTGCGGTAAAGAGGACAATCGCGATGTAAATAGGCAACATTTTCTTTAAAGGTATCGATGGCAACGGATTTGAGTTTTAACATGAGGTGATAACTCCTTATTACAGAGATAAAAGTTACAAAGAAACTTTACTCAGCACGTAACGCAAGTACAGGCTCAAGTTTAGCCGCTTTACTCGCTGGCTGCCAACCTGCTAAGGCACCAATAACGGTAGAGATAATCAGGGCAAATATTAAGGCTAATGGTTCAAAAAAAATCGGCATCGCGGGTAAAAATAATTTTGCAATAAACAATAAAGTCATTGATATAATATAACCTAAAATACCACTAATTAATGCGATAATAACCGCTTCACCCAGAAAAAAATAACGTATGTGAGCGGATGAAGAGCCCAACGCCCGAAGTAAGCCTATCTCTTGACTACGCTCGGTAACAGTAATGGTTAAAATAGTAATAATACCTACCGCACCGACAAGCAAAGAAATTATGCCTAACCCTGCGGCAGCATACTTAACGAAGCGTAAAATTTCATCTAAACTTTTTAGCATATCGTCTTGGGTGACTAGGGTGAAGTCTTCACTATGATGACGGGAAATTAACAACTTACTTACTTGCTGGCTAAATTTAGCTGTGGCAATATTTTCATGATAGAAAATATCTATTTCCATAACACTATTACGATTAAATAAACGTAATGCCTTTGCCGTTGGAATGTACACAATATCATCTAAATTTATGCCAATAAATTCACCTTTCTCTTTAAGCACACCTATGACTCTATAGCTGTGGCTACCTACATGAATTTTTTCACCAATGGCATTATTATTGGAAAATAACTCTTGTTTTAATGTTGCGCCCAACACGGCAAAAGCACGTGGTGTTAATATATCATCAGCGGGTAAAAACTTGCCTTGAGCGAGTGTTAATTGCCAAGCGTTTAAAGCAGGAGCCGTGATACCTGCAACGTCAGTATAGCGTCCTCGTTGATACCATTTAATTTGGGCTGTTCCCATGACTACAGGAACGACATATTTAGCGGCCGGCAAACGTTCTAGACTGATTGCATCCTCAAGCGTAAGTGGTCGTACGGTATTAAGTAATGCTCCCACACCAAAGGTTTCTGTTTTACCTGGTGTTACAGCAACAATATGACTACCAAACTGGGTAAATTCGTTTAAAATATATTGTCGTAAACTCTCGCCAATAGTATTGAGTAAGATCACGGCAGAAATACCAACACTAAAACCAAATATTGTTAACAATGTCCGTCTCTTTTGAGCATTGACAGCGCAATAAATCCAAGTTAAATAATCTGTTAATCTCATTTTATATTATCCCCTCAAAGCCAATATAGGATCAACGGCGGCGGCTTTATTGGCGGGTAACCAACTAAATAATAATGCCATGATAAAAGACATGAATATCGCTGCGAGTGTAGACCACCAAGGTATAGCTAGCGGTATACTTGGAAAATTAGTCTGGATAATAAAGACGATACTATAAGAAAGTATCAAGCCTGCAAGCGTACCAAAACTGGTGATGACTAAGGAGGATATAATAAAAATCAGACGTACCTCACGGCCACTGGCGCCAAGTGATTTCAACAGCCCTATTTCTTCTCGTCGTTGTGAAACACTAATATAACTGACATTCATAATTAATATGCCTGCAACAATTAAACTGATAGCCGCAATAGCACCAATACTGGCGGTAACGGCAACAATAATTTTATTGAATGAACTTAACATCGCGTCTTGACTGATAATCGTAATATCGGCTTCGCCTTCGTGACGCTGGGCGATGGTTTTATTTATTTTTACTATGGTACTCGTTTCAAATTTGGTTTGTTTTAATTGTAGTAAAATACGAAACAAGGCAGGAGAGTTAAATAACATTTGCGCTGATCGCACGGGAATTATTGCCATATCTCGCAGGTCTAACCCTAATGATTCACCACGTTGCTCCAACAAACCAATAACGCGGTATTTATATTCACCAATACGCAGCCATTGCCCCAGTGGCGAGCTTTTTTTGAAGAGTTCTTCTGCTAATTTTGCACCTAGAATACAAACTGGAGTCGCGCGAGTTTCACTATTTTTAGGTAACATTCTGCCTTGTTTAACGCTTAAATTACGTACCGTAAACATTTCTCTATTGGTGCCAATAATGATGATGTCACGTGACAATGATTGGTTCGACACGGTGGCAGTACCCGCAATAATAGGGGCAACATGGCTTATCGTTCGGATATTTTTTAGTGCTTGAGCATCTTCGATGGTTAAATCACGTGGACTGGTGCCATAAAGGGGTGGGGAAGAGCCGGTAGTTTCTTTTTTCCCGGGTAAGACAATCAACATTTTTGACCCTAAGGCGGAAAACTCTTGTTCGATGAATAAGCGCGCACCTTCACCAATGCTCGTTAGTAATAGCACCGATGATACTCCCATGCCAATGGCAAGTAATACCATTGCACTACGTAAACGATGACGGGCCAAGGCTTGGTAACTAAACAGCCAATGATCCGCTAGGTTCATTGACTTGACCCCTGTTGCTCATATTGCTTAATTTTTATCGTTGATAATCGCGTATCAGTAACAATGACGCCATCTATCATATTAAGTTGTCGCCGGGCGCGATTACCCAAAGCTAGATCATGAGTTACCACTAACAAGGTGATGCCATTTCGGTTATAACGCTCTAAAATATCGGTAACTTCTTGGCCTGAACTTTGATCTAAATTGCCGGTAGGTTCATCGGCAAGCAATATAGTGGGTTCGGTAATTAAGGCTCGGGCAATACCGACTCGCTGTAATTGTCCCCCAGATAAATGTTTAGGTAATTGCCCAAGATGATTACCTAAACCAAGCTCAGATAATAACTTACTGGATTTTTCCCTACGCAATTTGGGTTTTACACCCGCTAACATGAGTGGTAATTCAACATTTTCTAATGCGGTTAACCTTGGGATCAAATGAAACGATTGAAAAACAAAACCGATATATTTTCGTCTCAGTAGTGCTCGTTGCTCTTCGGTTAATAATTCGGTGTTTTCGCCCTGTAGTTGATACTGACCTGTATCGGGTCTATCGAGTAAACCGATCATATTGAGTAACGTTGATTTGCCAGAGCCTGAAGGGCCCATCAATGATAAATATTCACCTTGTTTAATGTTAAGTTTAATATTTTGTAAGGCGTGCAGGGGCTGTTCACCCACTTGATAGGTTTTGTTAATATCACTGATATTGATAATAGCGTTATCAGTCATTATTTGTATACTCTGTTGATTTTTCTTGTCTGCGCTCTTGTGTAGATACAGCGGATAATCCTGCACGAATATTCACTATATTGGCGGCATTAATGATCACTTTATCTGCTTTTTTCAAACCTTGAGTGACTTCAGTAAACTCCCAGTTAGCTAGTCCTAAGCTGATATTTTTTTTCTCTATCATCCCAAGGTTATTGAGAATGTAAATGGTATTATTGTCAATAATTGCATCAGTTGGTACACGTAGACTATTACTGGCGCTAGCCAAAATTATTTCGACATCAACACTATAACCCGCTAATAAATCTGGTAGGTTTTGAGTCGTATCAAAAACAATTTCTATGTCCACAGTACGGGCTTGTTTCGCGTAATCTTGAACATAGGCCGCTATGCGTTTTACTTTACCCATAAACATCTGTCCACGAAATGCATCTAAGGTAATTCTAACGGGCATACCTAAAGCTATTTTACCTGCGTCAACTTCATCAAGGGGCGCGGTAACATAGTGGCAATCAGTCGTGAGTAAATCAATGGCTGGTGGGGTAGGTACACCGGGTGGTGACGGCGTACTAAATTCGCCTATTTCGCCTGATATTTCACCCACAGTGCCATCAAATGGAGCAACCAAATAGGTTTTTTCAATAATGGCTTGTGCTTGCGCTAACATGGCTTTTGTTTGTTGCCAGCTAGCCTTAGCCGAGGAGCAAGCCGCCTTGCTTGCGTGGGCTTTGGCCTGAGCAAGATCAAACTGTCCTTGAGAAGCTAAATTTTTAGTGATTAAATTGCTCAGACGAAAGGCTTCACGTTGATCTGATTGATTGACGATACACAAACTTCGCTGGGTAAAATCAGCTGCGACAACACTGGCTTCCGCTGAGTGTACTTGCGCTTTAAGATCTTTATTCCACAAGTTAAGCAGAATGTCGCCGCGTTTAACTTGCTGCCCTTCCTTGACATTAATTGCTGCTATTTGCCCTCCGACGGAAAGGGCTAACTTTGAGCGTTGGCAAGCAGTTATAGAACCTGCCCGAGTATTAACAACCGTTGTTTCGGTTAAACCAATATCAACATTGGCGGTCTCAACGGTTAGTATATCAAACTTATTTAGCTGCCAAATAAGTAGGCCAGCGGCAATAAGTAATATAGCCAAGCTTATTTTCTTTATCATAAGGCCCTCATAAATATTGATATCGTGCAATTAAGCAAGTATTAACAATACGTTATCACCAGCATAGGAGAACAACTAGCCGTCCCTTATTTAAACCAAGTTTTGTAGATTTTAATAGGACTAATGTTGCGAGATGCGAACCGACCACTTGCTTCTACCTGAAGGCTATAATGTTAACTATTATATTTATCAGTTAGAGTATAAAATTAAGTTATGGTGCTAATTATCTATAAGATTTTTACCAAAACTGTTTTTATTCTTTGAAGCGTACGGCTAATACATCACATGTTGCCCCGTGTACAATGGCATTAGTGGTAGAGCCTAATAATACTTGTAAACCATGAACACCATGACTGCCTGCTATAATTAAATCAACGTTTTCCTTTTGGGCAAAAGCTAATATTTCCTCACTGGTATGGCCTATAGGTATATGTAAGTCTTGCTCTGTAAGCTTGAGTCTTTTAACCAAAGCTTGCAGTATATCTTTGGCACGCTCTTCTAATATTCTTGTAGTGCCAATGCTATCTGAAGAATCTAAACCGGGAATGACACCGTAAACACCACCGTAATAAACGTTAGGTATAGGTTCTACTACATGGATAACACTCAGTTTAGCTTGAGTGAGCTGCTGTAATTGCGTGACTTTGTTCTCGATGTAGCTTTTAGTTTCATTCAACTCTGTTGCAAATAAAATATGTTTATACATAAATGTGTCCTGCTTGTTAGATAATAATATTTTGTCTATAGCTTGCTTGTATAACATTAACTTGGTATTGATGTTTTAATTTTTGTGCGAGTACTTCCATCGCTGCTTCTTCGCCGTGAACGAGTACTACGGGTGGATTATTTTCAAAACCGCGGTACCAATCTAGCAAACCTTGTTGATCAGCATGGGCGGAAAAACCACCGATGGTGTGAATAGTCGCATTAACTTGTATTTTTTCACCCCATAAATTAATGTTCTCACAGCCATCAACCAGTGCTCTACCTAATGTACCTCTCGCTTGAAAGCCAACAATAAGCACATGTGCATTTTTACGCCAAATATTATGTTTAAAATGGTGTTTAATTCGACCACCCGTACACATACCACTACCCGCAATAATAATTGCCCCCGAGTTTATTTGATTAATTTTCATTGAATAATTAGTCGTTTCTGACATATGCAGATTAGGTAAATCAAATATACCACCATGGTCTTGTTGAATATTTATCGCTTTATTATCGTAAACTTCGCTATGTTTGGCATAAACATTCGTCGCTTTAATACCCATAGGGCTATCGAGAAAAATTTGCCAATCACCTAGCTGCCATTGCTCAAAGTGTTGTTTAAATTCATAGAGTAACTCTTGTGTTCTACCAACGGTAAAAGCAGGAATTAATATATTTCCTTTATTGCTTTTTGCATCAGCAATAATCTCACCCATTTCTTGCCAAGTATCCTCCCAACTTCGATGTAGCCTATCACCGTAAGTACTTTCCATTATGACTAAATCAGCATATTTAACTTTAAATGGGTCACGTAAAATTGGTGCGTTTTTATGTCCTAAATCGCCACTAAATACTATTTTTTTGCTTACACTATTTTCAGTCAGTGTTAATTCAACAATAGCCGATCCAATAATATGACCCGCATCTCTAAATGTTAGTTTAACACCTTGGCATATTTCAATATCATCATCATAATTAAGCCCTTTAAAATACTGTAATGTTGTGTCTGCTTCTGCTGTGGTATAAAGAGGTTCAATTAATGCTAAGCCCTTACGTTCGCGTTTTTTATTTTCCCAACGAGCTTCTTTTTCATGAATATAACCTGAGTCTACTAGCATAATTTTACATAAATCTACGGTGGCATTATGTGTATAGATACAACCATGAAAACCCTCTTTTATTAACATAGGTAATCGACCCGTGTGATCAAGGTGTGCATGACTGACAATAACGGCATCTAGATCAGCGACATCAAAAGGGAAAGGATCACGGTTGTGTCGTTCATGCTGATAAGAACCTTGTAACATGCCACACTCCAGCAGAATGTTTTTGTTGTTAACTTGAACCAAATAGCAAGAACCGGTTACTTCTCGTGTAGCCCCTAAAAATTTAATATTCATATAAACTCCTGTAATTATTATTGTGGATAATATTGATATTTGGTTTGTCCATAAGGAATGAATTCATAATAGGGATGTAAAAAAGAAACTAAATCAATAAGTTCTGTCACAGTAATGACATCATTAAAATTTTTCATTTTTGATACACCTTCCGATGTTTTTTCTATGTCCGAATAAGGACGGGAAAATTTATGAGAAGGATTGATTATCGAAGTGACTAATTCAGCGTAAGTAACTAGGTGAGTTTTATCGCTGCCAATAAGAACAGATATATTTTTGTTTTTTGCGATACTGCTGTCCTCAATGCCTTTAAGTGAGTGACAAGCTAAACATTTGTATTCTAAAAAGACTCTTTCTCCTATTTTACTATTCCCTTTAGGCAGACTAAATCCTAGAGGTGAATCAAGCCCTTTATTACAGCTATAAAGGGCTAATGACATACTAATGAGTAATATAAGCATGATATATTTCATTATAATCCCTTAGTTTTTTCTTTGACAGAATTCACTAAACCGCTGATCAGCTCCATGGGTATAGGAAAAATGATAGTAGAATTTTTTTCGCCCGCAATTTCAGTTAATGTTTGTAAATAACGTAGCATGATTGCATCAGGCTCTTCGGCAAGTTTATTGGCTGCTTGAGTTAGTTGAGTAGATGCTTCCATTTCACCTTTAGCGTGAATAACTTTCGCTCTACGCGTACGTTCTGCTTCAGCTTGTCTGGCAATGGCGCGTATCATACTTTCATTTAAATCAACGTGTTTAATCTCGACATTAGAAACTTTTATGCCCCAGCTGTCGGTTCTAACATCTAAAATAGTTTGAATATCAGCATTTAACATCTCTCTATTAGCCAACATTTCATCCAACTCATGTTGTCCTAATACAGAGCGCAGGGTGGTTTGTGCTAGCTGAGAAGTCGCCTGTAAATAGTTTTCGACATTGATAATGGCTTTTTGCGGGTCAATTACTCTAAAGTATATAACCGCGTTAACTTTTACTGAAACATTATCGCGACTGATAACATCTTGGCTGGGTACGTCCATGACTACAATACGCAAATCAACTTTAACCATCTGTTGAATAAAAGGAATAACAATAATAAAACCAGGCCCTTTGACTTTATAAAATCGTCCAAGTAAAAATATAACTCCTCGTTCATATTCTCGTAAAATTTTAAATGCACTAAACAAAAGCGCAAGAAGTAAAAATATGATTGAGCCGGTGAATAATTCAGTATTAGTAAATAATAGTGTCATTACTTTACTCCTTAGTATTGGCTGTTATTGTTGTTTGTGGTACTAAAACCAGAGTTAAACCATTAATAGTTTTCACTTGTACTTGTTGATGTTTTTTCAATCGCTCTTTACTACTAGCCGCCCAACGCTCGCCATTAAAAAATACGAAACCATTATCAATAAAATCATCCTCTACAGTGACCCAAGCATTAATTATTTCTTCTTGACCACTGACAATTTTATTTTTTCGTGCTCGGTAGATAACACCTAGGGCGAACATGATAAATATCGCAGATATAAAAGCCAAACCTCCAATCAACGGGAGCGATACTTTAAATTGATCAAGTTTTGTGTCGAATAAAAATATAGAACCAATAAGAAAAGCGCCAATACCTCCAACACCAAATACACCAAAACTTGGTATAAGTGATTCCATGAGCATTAACACGACTCCTAACAAAAGTAAGGCAACACCTACAAAATTTAATGGTAATAACTGAAAGGCATATAAAGCGACCAGTAAGGATATACCTCCGGTGATACCTGCTATACCTACGCCAGGACTGTAGAACTCTAATAGCAAACCGTAAATACCTAGTAACATTAATATGTAGGCAATATTAGGATTGGTAATGGTGGCAATAAATTGGCTCCGCCAGTCGGGATTTTTGCTAACTATACGAGCATTATTCAATGATAATTCTATGTTTTGCTGTTTTATTGATATCCTTCTGCCATCTAGTTTATTTAATAGTGCTTGTGGAGATCGGGCTATTAAGGTGATGACATTTTCTTTTAGTGCTTCTTTTGCTGTTAATGTTGCAGCCTCTGCAACTGCTTTTTCAGCCCATAGTTCATTACGTGAACGTAATTGTGCTAGTGAGCGAATATAAGAGATTGCATCATTTAATACTTTTTTCTCCATTGTAGAAGGTGTACTTACTTGTTCTTTATTCTTTGTAGACGATGTCATTGGAGCCGAAATATTAACAGGCGTTGCTGCACCAAGCGTTGTAGCAGGAGCCATAGCGGCTATATGACAAGCATATAATAGGTAAGTGCCTGCGCTAGCCGCACGTGCACCTTGTGGGTAAACTAAACAGGCAATTGGAATGTTTGAGTTTAAGATACTCTGATTAATATCTCTTAGACTAGCGCTTAGACCACCAGGAGTGTCGAGTGTTATAATAATTAAAGGGATGTTATTAAGCATGTTAGCACTGTCTATTTCTCGTACTAAATAGTCACTAATTGCAGGTCCTATGGCACCTTTAATGGTTAATAATGGCACATATGATTGGCTTGTAGTAATATTTTTTTCTTGTTGAGATAAATTTACTAGTTGTTTAGATAGCTGTGTTTCTGATGACGTTGCGGGTTCTGCTGAGATAACAGCGCTCCAAAAAAAACAAAATATCCCCAAAAATTTACACATAGTTATTTCCACTAATGAATTAACAATCTAGTTACAATAAGTAGTTAACTCTGATTAGTGATAAAAAACACTGATATATATCACTAACTCCTGATTTTTAGTCATTAACGAAAATACTAACTGTTTGAGGTGATATTATTAGTGTTTGTGATGATGAACTAAGGTAGTTAGTAGAAGCAGACTAGAAAGCGTTATCGTCTACTAAAATAATGATTGATTAGTATTTTCCCAGCTGTTTATAACTCAGGTAAATAGTTTAGTCGAGGCGATGAAACCTAATGAGTTCAGTGCTAATATAGCGCCTTTATTTTTATTAATAGAAAGAACAAGTAATATGCCTCTCTTCTTTCTTCGATGTACCCCTTTTTATTATGCAATTATTAAGATCAACCCAACACCCAAGCCTTCCTGACCTTGAAGGGACTTGTTTAACTCGAAAAGCAACTCGAGCTATTGTCCTTGAGGGTGAAAATATATTATTACTCTATACAGAACGTTATCACGATTATAGTTTACCAGGCGGTGGCGTTGAGGAAGGCGAGTCCTTGACGGATGGTCTAAAAAGAGAGCTAAAAGAAGAGACTGGAGCACAAAATATTGAGGTGTTATCGGAATTCGGTTTATATGAAGAGTACCGTCCTTGGTATAAAGAGCATTTTGATATTATTCATATGCTGTCATATTGTTACATCTGTAAAATTAGCAAAACTTTGGCTGAAACAGCATTTGAAAGTCATGAAATTCAAAACGGTATGAAACCTGTTTGGGTAAATATATTTGAAGCTATTCAGCACAATGAAAACACAATTAAAGTTAGCCCTAAAAAAGGTCTATCTATTGAAAGAGAAACCTTTCTACTGAAGAAAATTGCGCGAGCGTTAGATAGTAATCAGTGAGTCATGTAAAGAAATTACAGTACACGGTTTACATTATATCATTGAAAATGCCAACGCTAATGATGGCTTACTCATTGTTGATGATGTTTTTGATTCAGGTCGTAGCATCAAAGCGCTTATTAGCCAACTTGAGTTATTAATGCGTAATAACATGCCTAAAGATGTTCGTGTTGCTTGTCCTTGGTACAAGCCAACAAATAAACAAGTTGATATCACGCCTGACTATTTTGTGCATGAATCTAAAGAGTGGTTAGTTTTTCCTCATGAATTATCTGGCTTAACACCAGATGAAATTAGTACCGGCAAAAGCGACTTAACCAACATTAAAGACTTGTTTATATAGTCTATTCATCTATCACACTTAATTAAAAGGGGGCTAATAACCATGGATACGATAGGCTACCATAAAGCGATAGCGAAAATACCATTAATAAAACAGCAGGTGTTATTGACTTGAAATATGAGTAAGGCTATTGATTAGGCACTTACTCTTGAGTCCATAATTTTTGGTATTGGACTTAAGGGGTAGGGCAGAATAGAATAGTTTTAATCTCAATTCTTGTTCTGTAGTGTTTATGCGAAAAATAACTCCTGCACCTTTATATCCAACTTATGCCGAACTATGTGAATTAGATAGTGCTGATTACCCAGCACTTAATGATTTTATAGCGATCAGTCCCTCATGGAGCTTAAATCATTGGCAATGGGGAAAATCATTTCTTGAGTATACGGGTCGAAATAAATCTGTTCATACTTATGATAGATTTCGTAATGAAATTGAGAAGTTTTTATTGTGGTCATTTCTCGAAAAAAAATCTCCTATAAATGAATTACGCAAAACTGATATTTTAGAATATGCCGACTTTTGTTGGAAACCTCCTATAAATTGGATAGGCACCAGTAGCCAAGAACGATTCAAACTTAACAACAGTTACTTTATTTCAAATGAGTTATGGCGACCGTTTAAAATGCAAGCGGCTAAAAGCCAGATATCTAAAGAGGTTGATAAGAAAAAATATCGTCCATCACAACAAACATTAACGTCTACATTTACTGCCATCATTGTGTTTTATAACTACTTGATGGGTGAAGAACTGTGCCATGGAAATCCTGCACAAATCGCTAAAAAGGATTGCAAGCACTTTATTAGCGATGCACAAGTAAAAGAAGTGAAAAGGTTATCCAGCTCTCAATGGCAATACTTATTAGATACAGCAGTATCTATGGCCAATGAAGACCCTTTATATGAACGAAACCTTTTTGTAATTGCCTCATTAAAAACGTTATTTTTACGAATTTCAGAGCTGTCTGAACGTGATCATTGGTCACCTATTATGGGACATTTCTGGCAAGATGAAGATCAAAACTGGTGGTTAAAAATATTTGGAAAAGGCAGAAAGCTTCGTGATACAACGGTGCCGCCTGATTTTATGCCTTTTTTAAAACGCTATCGTTTATCGCGTGGACTTTCTGGGCTTCCAACAAGCGGCGATAATAATGTGTTGGTTGAAAAAGTGCGTGGTCAAGGAGGAATGACCTCAAGGCATCTCAGGCGTTTAGTGCAATGTGTATTCGATCAAGCCTTTATGCGAATGAAACAAGTTGAAGGTGAAAATAAATCTATAAAACTTAAAGAAGCGACGACACATTGGCTTCGACATACTGGCGCAAGTATGGAAATTGAGCGCGGTCGCGCTTTAAAAGATCTTTCTGAAGACTTAGGTCATGCGAGCATGGCAACAACAGACACTATATATGTTCAGTCAGAAAATAAAATTAGAGCTGAAAGTGGTCGAAAACGAAAAGTTGATTAACAGCACGTTAAATAGTAAAAGTGACGACTGAGCCATAAGCTATAAGACCATTTTCTATATTTAAACAAGTAACGCTCTGTGAGTTCTGACCAGGCATTGTAAGCAAAGCTTGTTAGAATTGGCGTAGCAATCAATTTACACTATTCATATCTACAACAAATCACGGCTGAAAACTGACAATATAGTCCTTACCCACTAAGTCCGATACTAAAAGGTATCGGACTTAGTGGGTATGCATCAGTGTAATAATAAAGCCGACAATCGTTTTCACAAGGAATGCTATCGCCACCCCTTTTAGTGTTTGGTCGTTGATTGATGAAAATGTCAGCTTCTGAATGAAATAACATTTGGCGACAACACTGTTGTCGGTCATCACACCTATATTGTAAATGGGCACTTAATCACTAATTTCTTGACGATGATATTAATTGTCGAGATGACTTAATTGGTGGTGTTATACTTTTTAATCGTTGATAGATAAACCAGCGATAACTATCACAGCACGTATTAATAAAACGTTACTGTTATGCTGAATGATTTATTAATACATAAGGCGTAGATCTTTTATTAATTTAGCCACTACATTTTCTATACGACAATTAAGCGCTTGATCATTATACTCGCTTAAGTTTATTCAATTGAGTTAACCCTAATTCGTTATTATTTTTCCGCTTTTAAATTGTTTTTTACACAAGGGTTACATTGAATGCTATTTCAAAAAAACAGTCAGGTGATAATGTAATGTTAAATATTACAATGACTTATATAAAGGCAATGATAGTTGTTTGCATACACAAAGACGTTAGATGTTGCAATAAAATCTTGTGTAATAGGATCAAACTCAATATATATTACCTTTTAAAATATGTATTTTAATAAGTTATATTTTAAAAATATTGTCATCTAAAATCTACATTAAAACTAATCTTCATTACCTGTATAGCTAACCGCTTTGTTTGCCATTGAATAGGAAAATCCTTTTGATATCAAATGCCGTAACGCTTTCTGTTTTAACTTCAGCTCTTCAATAGGACCTTCGCCAAACTTTCTTATTTTTAAGGTTAGTGCTTTCTCGAAATAATCTTCGTCGGTTGTTTCTATTACACTAACGCAATCATTGATTGTTTGGGATGAGAAGCCTTTTGCATACAGCTTCTCTTTTATTTTGTTAGGCCCAATGTTTTTCTCTATTAGAGCAACGGTTAAACGTTCTGCATAACGATGGTCATCCACAATTCCCCGCTCTATGAGATAATCTAGTGCGGGTTCATTGAATTGTTTATCGTCTTTAAACAATAAATTCGCCTTTTGTAACAGTGTTTTAGCTGAGTAATCACCATACCTTTCGATCATCCACTGCATATAGGATTTGACGCGTTCATAAGAAATTACTTGTGGCTTCGTATCTTGCTTTTTAGTATACATAATAAGGTAAATCCTATTGCCCAGTATCCATTAACTCTTGAAAGTACAGCATAATTTTTTGCATTTCACAGCCAAAAACCCGAACGATTTAATAGAGTATTCTACGCCCTATTCACTTTTTTTGCCTATGACTAACAATCTATTTTAGGGATATCTCGTCATTGACTAGTATATTGAGGGCTTAACAATTCTCGTCGCATTTGCCATTTAATTCATTTACTGTTCGTTCAGTCACTACGCTAAATTGTTTTCGTATATTCTTAGGGTTTTGCTTTGATAACTGAACCGCATTATTAATGCCTTCAAGCTTCAAACGTGCTGCTACTTTACGTCCAACACCCCATACATCTTCTACATCCATACGCCTTAGTATTTCTTGTCTACTTATTTTACTATCAATAACCGCTACGCCATTAAAACCAGATAGCTTTTTAGCTGCATGATTTGCGGCTTTTGACAGTGTTGCTGTTTCACCAAAACCAACCCCAACAGGAAGCCTAGTTTCTTTCCAAATTGACTGTCCTGAGGCCTGCCCAATAAAAGTTGCATTAGGATTTTTTATAATTAATTGATCCAGCGATAGACCTAACTCTTTATATTCTGCTGCTGGAGATTCAAAGCCAGAGATACCGGCTTCTGCAACTATTGGAATGACTTTAATATAAAACCGCACTATAATGAACTGTAATTATATACAGTATAGTGCGGTTTACTTAATTTATGAAGTGTTAAGTATATAAGTTTAATTTACATCGGCTGTTCAAGCGCCGGTAATATAGGTAATTACATTTACTTCTTAGTTAGCGTAGCTCTATATTTTTCTCTAGCCAACCATTGTTAGTTAACATTAATTTTAGGAATGTTTATGACTCATAAACTTTTTAGTCTACATACTGCCTCTGATATTTATTTGCTTTCCCTGCAGTCTAAACAAAGTCGCGTCACGATAAAATCGCTTCTTAATATTATTGCTTTTAGGTTTGCTAAAAATAAACGGCATCAAGATTATGACTGGTCACAATTACATTATGAAAAAATTCTCATGTTACTTTCTGATTTATCTAATGAAGGGAAATCACCGGCCACTATCAATGTGTACCTTTCCGCACTTAAAGGCGTAGCTAAAGAAGCTTGGCGTAAAAAATTATTGTCTGTTGAAAACTATCAACATATTAAAGAAATAAAACGCTTTAAAGGGACTCGTAGTATTAAAGGTCGCGCGTTAGATCTTGACGAACTTAATGCTCTGATTGATTATTGTATGGCTCAAGATGGTGTTATCGCTATGCGTGATGCTGCTGTCATTGCCTTGGTATACGGTGCAGGTTTACGCCGTCATGAAGCTGCAGGTCTTATGTTATCTGATTTGAACATTAGAGATGGCTCGATAAAAGTAATGGGTAAAGGTAATAAGGAACGAATAAATGCCCTGCATGATCGAAATTTAGAAATCATTGACACCTGGCTAGATGAACGCGGATTAATGCCTGGGCCTTTATTTTTACGAGCGAGAAAAGGTAATCGTTTGATCAACGAGCCAATTTCAGGGCAAACAATTTATGATATTGTTATTCGCCGTTATAAAGAAGCCGGTTTACAGAGATTAACGCCACATGATTTACGTAGAACCTTTGCGACTAAGTTACTAGAAAATGGTGAAGATGTATTCTTAGTGCAGGATTTAATGGGCCATTCGTCAGTTGAAACAACAAAAAATTATGATAGACGTGATGAAAAAGCCAAGACAAAAGCAGCAAAAGCACTGCCTTTTTAATGAGCTACACTATTTTAGAGCACTTACTTTCATTGCTAGTTGTGGATCAAACCTAACCTGATGCCAATTCATACGCCAGTCTAAATGAGGGCCAGTGACTCGCCCTGAATTACCTACTTTAGCAATGACCTGTCCTTGCTTTACTTTATCACCCACTTTTACCATTGAAGCGCTTAAGTGTAAAAAGTTGGAGGTGATGCCATGACCGTGATCAATCACCAGGGTACCTCCAGAATAAAACATATCTGGCACCCATAATAAAACAGTGCCACTGGCAGGTGCTTTTACGGGGGCACCAATTTGTCCCGCATAATCAACACCAAAATGTGGGTTTTTAGGCACGCCATTATAAAAACGCTGACTACCGTAAACGCCCGTTATGCTAGAGCTTCTTGGTGCAATAAATCCCTGGCTAAAATCCGTTAAGTTACTAGATATTTTGCGCACTTTAACTATTGCAGCGCGATCTTCACCTGCACGGACATTAGCTTTTTTATTTGGGTTCATGATTTTTTTACTAATACCTTCAACACGAGATATTTTATAATCACGTGTTGAAGGGGTAAACGTTTGTGTTTCTATCTTTCCTGTTGGCGAGGTAATCGTTAAGGTGTATTGCGTTTTATCATCACGGGAAAAAGCAAACACATAATCACCTTGCTTAGATACCGTTAGTACAGTCTTATTTAATGTTACCCTATTGTTAGCCTCAGTTTTTCCGATGACTAAACCACCCTGCTTTATTTCACCTGACAGCTGTATTTCTGCTTGAGCACTAATAACAGGTAAAATACTTAAACTAACCATGGCCAAAGCATAACATTTTTTCAGTTTACACACTGACAATCGCCCCTTTAGCAACACCTTCGTAGGCTATAACTTTAACCGTTTTGTTGGTTAGTTCTTTTTTAAGTTGCCTGGCAATAAAATCGGCGAGTAATTCCACCGTTGAATCACAATCAACGACATCAAGCACTTTACATTCAACGGCAATATCGAATCGACCTTGTGGTGCGGTGTAACTGAAATATTGGTGATCGGGTGTTAAATTGTTTTTTGCTAGCGCAGATAACTGAATGTCGTTGGCAGAAATTCTATCGGTTTCACTGGCAATATAGATATCTTTCCAGCGCTTACACCAAGCAGCTTCTAACGTAGCTTCTCTTTCATCATCGATTAAAATTTGAATTTTAGATCTATGTCCGTGGGCAATTCGCTGACAATTACCATCATGAAGTTTTAAACCATGGGTGTAATGATAATAGTCAGTGGTAATATTTTCAGGACGCAAAATCAAGGTTAACCCTTTAACATTTGCAGGTAGCTCGGCCATAATGATGGCATTCAAGTGCTCAGTGACGGTAGCAACGTTTATAACTAAACAATCAATTTGAGCAAAAGCACAATAAGGTGATTGCATATAATAACTAGCACGATCGCTACGGTAATCAAGGGTTTTATGATTTTTGTGATGAGGTGAATCAGCTAAAATCAATTCATCGGCCTGCATTGGCAACAATAATTTATGATCAACCGCATCATCAATAATCGCTTTAATCTGCTTTTTAACAATGGCAAAATCAAGTACCATCGATTGCTCATTTAACGAGCCATCAAGTAACACATCAACGATCCAGCTTTCACCTACAATACCGCGCTCTTTACAAAGGTAAGAGAAATCAATCACGGTTAAATCATTTACAAATAATTGCATTTTTATCCTTTAAACTCGCTTTACTTAATCTTTAAACTTACTTTCTTAATCTTCAACTTGCCAAGCAATGCTGTCATCACCACGAACAGGTACCACAACATCATTGCCAAAGCTTAATGTTGCAGGTACTTGCCATGCTTTCTTAACTAACGTGATTGTATCTTCATTTACGGGTAACTGATAAAAGGTGGGGCCATTTAAACTAGCAAAAGCCTCTAACTTATCTAATGCATTTTCTTGTTCAAACACCTCTGTATATAGCTCTATTGCGGCATGCGCGGTATAACAGCCGGCACAGCCACAAGCTGATTCTTTAGCATGCTGTGCATGAGGCGCTGAATCTGTACCTAAGAAAAATTTGTCATTACCACTAGTTGCTGCCTCAATAAGTGCTTGTTGATGAATATTGCGCTTTAAAATAGGTAGACAGAAATAGTGGGGACGAATGCCTCCAACTAACATATCGTTACGGTTAAATAGTAAGTGATGTGCGGTAATGGTTGCTGCTACGTTGTTACCCGCACTTTGCACAAAGTCTACCGCATTTTTGGTGGTGATATGCTCTAGCACTACGTTAAGATCTGGATAGCTAGCAACTAAGGGGGCTAATATAGTATCAATGAACACTTGCTCACGATCGAAAATATCAATGTCATTAGTGGTTACTTCACCATGAATCAATAATGGCATACCAACGCTTTGCATTGCCGCAAAGACAGCTTTTAACTTAGCAACATCAGTAACGCCAGAAGACGAGTTAGTTGTCGCGCCAGCAGGATATAATTTTGCCGCATAAACAATGCCTGACTCTTTCGCCTCAATAATATCTTGAGCACTGGTATTGTCTGTTAAATAAAGCACCATTAAGGGTTTAAAATGCTTAATTGGTGAAGCCGCCATAATTCGATCATAGTAGCTTTTTGCCAGCTCTGCATTCGTTACTGGTGGTACTAAATTTGGCATAACAATAGCGCGGCCAAAATAGCGACTAGTATCAGCCACTGTATTTTTTAATACTTCACCATCGCGTAAATGTACGTGCCAATCGTCAGGGCGAGTAATAGTAAGAGTACTGATTTGAGATGTCATTCTAGTTATTTCCAATATTGTTTTATTTTCAGACTAATTTAACTAAACAAGGTAAGCCTTTGAAATTTTTATTTAAAATTAAATTTATTACGTAACACGTAACCACAATTCAATCCTTAAACGTGTTATTCAAGTGTTTCTGACTCGCCATTTATATCGCTGGCATTAGCAAGCAACGTTTGTAATTGTTCTTTCAAATTGGGTGGTACTTTATAAATAATGATAGAATCATTATGCGGATTATAAACCACATCTTGCCCAAAATGGCTACGCTCAAAGCTTATACTTATTCCATTACCGTAACCCGAATATTTAGTTATTTTATTAACAACAGTCTGATCATGGGGAAAAGACTCTTCAATCGGGTATGATTGTTCTTGGCAAAATTGATAAAAGTCTTGGCTCTGACCAGTAGAATCTGTTGTTGTATGGCCTATAACCTTGCCTATTTCTTGTATTGAAACATCCTGTGAACTCGATTTTTGTTCTTTACAGTAATTGAGCAATTCTTTTCGTGTTTGTTGTTTTTCACCGGCATCTAATTGGTTTACAGAAACATAATCTTCAACCGCACGAACTAAGGTTAGTGTTTGCTCTTTTGAGTTTAAACCTTCTTCACAGCCTAAGAAATCTAGAAAGAAATCAGAGACTTTACGTCCTGCACGGCCTTTAATAAAAGAAATATAACGATTGCCACTGGCATTTTGTTGATAATCAAATAAATCAATGCGTGCCGCTAATTGTAATTTATTGATATCTAAGTGCTGATCGGCAGAAATATTCAGTTCACCATCAACACTATAATGCTCAGACACAGGAATAACAGCCACAAGTAAAAATCGTCCGCCCATATATTCGTAATGACAAACAATAAGATAACCGGTTTCGTCTAAATCATATTTTTCAATTTCATTTTTTAAACTGTTTGCTGCTTGAGTGCTAAAGTTATAAAAGCTTTGCTTATCATTAAAATAGCTTTCCATCAAATCAACAAAGCGAGCAGTTTTCATTTCACTGTTGTTACTACTATTTTCACTACTGTAGGCAATATTACCTGCCATTGGCATGGTAGTGAAACTGCCATAAGCCTTACTAGCCTTGCCATTATAGATAGCATGTAAACCATCAACAAATGCCGATATTTTAGTACTCGTCGCACCCTGTTCAGGTTTTAAATTTTCAGGGCCTAATCGTAATAAAACCTCCCCTGACTCCTCTTTTTTAGAAAGGAAATGTAATGCAATATTTGAAATGATTAAACTCATGTAATACTCATATTAATACTCAAGTGACTTTATTAGTATATTGTTCAGGCATTTGATAAACTAACGCAATTAAATTTATCATCAGCAATTAAGTGTCATTATGCCTATTGTATCGAAATACTCCAACGAACGTGTAGAAAAAATTATTCAAGAATTAATGGATGTTCTTGTTAACGAATCAGCAACCACAGATTTAGCCTTAATGTGTTTAGGCCTGTCTCTTATACACATCTCCGAGCCCACGAGACGGACTCCTATCTCG